>Ga0256840_1002629_pt1 | contig 15606 bp, 15 predicted proteins | sample 355202metaG_FD_185969 | JGI IMG/M metagenome (GOLD analysis project Ga0256840, IMG submission 185969) | Hydrothermal vent microbial communities from Mid Atlantic Ridge, Atlantic Ocean - 355-202 | ecosystem: Environmental > Aquatic > Marine > Hydrothermal vents | place: Atlantic Ocean: Mid... | reverse complement strand
CACACCGCGTAAATGTCTGGGTTGGAAAACCCCTGCCGAGGTGTTCCGCGAAAAACTGTTGCAGGAATTGCGATGAAGCCCCTACCCTTGCGGATAACAAGAGTCGCGGTTCAGGTATCGCTCACAATCGGGCCAATTCTTCGGGCGTTTTGCTGTCTTTGCCCGCGCGCTCTTGCAAAGCGGTCACCACATGTTCGGAGATGTTGTCTATTCGCAAATTTGCCATGAGTATATCATGACAATAATTGCCGGTTTTGGAAAGTGTCGAAAACCGCGTTAATTTGGTTTGTATTATGCACTAATGTATAATTCGGGCCGAACGAATACCGACTATGCCTAGGCTTGATAAGGACAAGGCTAAAATTTACAGTAATTTTAAGAAGATATGTAAATGGGTACGGGATAATGACCAATATACTTATTCAGGCGTGCGACCATTTTGGTGCCGGACAGCCGGAAGAACAGGTATTAATCAATAATCGGGTATGGGGCGTTCTGAATGTGGGTATGCATGGCCCCGCTTTGGTTCTGTTGCCCGGTACTCTGGGGCGCGGTGATATTTTCTGGCAGCAAATTGAAGACCTTTCCGGTCGCGCCCGCATTCTAGCCCTGACCTACCCTGAAACAGGTGGTATCGAGGATTGGGCCCGTGACATCACTAAACTGATGCAAAAAGCTGGGCTTGAAAAAGCGACGGTCCTCGGCTCGTCTCTGGGTGGCTATGTGGCACAATATTTCGCGGCAACCTATCCGGAAATGGTAGAAAATCTGGTGGCGGCAAACACGTTGGGTGCCGTCGGGTTTCTGGCAAATACTCCGCCATACAATCAGGATCTGGACAATATTCCAATTGAGATCCTGCGTCAGGGGTTTGTCACGGCTTTGCAGGGAAAAAAAGAGGATAACCCTGAACGGAACGACCTTACCGAATATCTGTTGCGAGAAGTTTCCGGACGGATAAGCGAAGCAGAACTTCGTGCCCGTCTGAAAGCGCTCAGGTTTGGACCGCCATTGCCCGAACAAACCCTGACATCTGAACACATTTACTGTGTCGAATCCGCCGATGACCCCATTATTCCGGAAATGCTGCGGCAAGCCGTTCGCGAACAGCTTGCCCCTGCCCGCACGTTCCGCTTTTTGCACGGGGACCATTTCCCTTATCTGATCCAGCCGGATGCCTATACCGGGTTGCTGAAAGAAGTTATAGGTCTGGACAACACAAACCACCCTTGGCCATCAGGAAGGATTGCAGAATTATGATTGTTCTATCCAGCAAGGACGTCTCTGACATACTGACACCGGATATCGCAAAAGAACTGGTGGCAAAGGCGCTTGTCGCGGCCTCGCAAGGTGCGGCCAATCTTCCGCTTCGGACCGCGATTGATGTTGGCGGGAACAACAGGTTGGGGATCATGCCCGGTGCGTTACCGGACGCCGGATGTTTCGGGGTGAAACTGATCAGCCTGTTTCCGGACAATCCGTCCAAAGGGTTTTCCTCGCACTCGGGTATCATGGTTGCGTTTGAAAGCGAACATGGTCAACCGACGGCGATCATGGATGCCGGAATTCTGACGGCCATTCGCACCTCGGCTGCAAGTGCGGTCGCCACCGATCTTCTGGCCCGCAGGGATGCCGCGTCTTTGCTGATTGTCGGCACGGGCGAGCAGGCAGAATTCCATCTGGCTGCAATGCTGTCTGTCCGCGCTATCAAACTGGTGCGTATTGTCGGGCGCAGCATGGAACGGGGTGAAAAATTTGTATCAGCAATGCGCCACAGGTATCCTGAACTGGATATATCGGCCTGCCAGAATGTACGGGATGCCGCAAAGGGGGCCGATCTGATCTGCACGGTCACCTCGTCACAGGATACTGTATTGCAGGGGGATTGGGTCGGGTCGGGCAGTCACGTCAATGCCGTGGGGGCGTCTATTCCGACCATGCGGGAAATCGACGAAGACCTGATTGCCAAGTCATCGCTTTTTGTTGATTATCGGCCATCGGCCTTTGCCCAGGCCGGTGACATTATAAAAGCCCTGGAAAGCGGGCGGATCACAAAATCCCACATCATCGGCGAAATTGGTGAAGTTTTAACCAACAGGGCAAGTGGCCGCAGGCACGACGATGAAATCACCCTGTTCAGGTCATTGGGAATTGCAGCGCAAGACCTGATCTGTGCCAATTACGCTTTTGAAACAGCGATGCGGCGCGAAATCGGAACCAGGGTTTCGGTTACCTAGGGTCGCTAAAGGAAACCAGCCGGGAATTGGGGGGGCAGGTCGAAATCTTACAGCCGTTAATTTGTTTCAATAATCCAAATCTCTGATGGGCGTTTCTCATCATCCCCGAAATGGCTCTCAAATGCGACATATTCCCCGTTTGGTGACGCAGATGGTGCGCTGTCCTCTGCCGTCCTACTTTGTGTAACGGGGTGCGCATCTACTTTATTAGACAGCGGAAAATTCCAGATGTTCGGAATATCCAAAGCACCAAACGGGCTGGAACAAAGGATAGATTTGTCCTTTGGGCCCCATGAACAATCTGTATATTCTGTTTTCCCGTGAAACACTTGGCGTAACCGTCCCAAAGAAATATTTCCGGATACAGTTATCTTCGCAAAAAATACATCCCATCCATCGTTCTGGCCGTATTTGTTTCGTTGAAACAGCAGTTTCTGACCGTCACTGCTCCAACTTGGCAGCCGGTCATCAAACTGTCCGTCCGTAAGTAGTTTGACCCTACCGGTAGAAACATCCAGATATGCAATCCGGTGGATCGCATTTTTTTCACTGCGCCCGTGTACATATTCAAATGCAATCTGGTTATTATTCCGTGGGTTAAACACTGGTTCAATAAAAAAAACGTCTTCATCATCCGAATGATTGGTCACTTGGCGCATATCGCTGCCATCATCTTTCAAAATCCAGATTTCGTCACCATCCCCAACACGGTCTGACGCGAAACAAATCCGGTTACCCACCCAGCTTCCGTACGGGACATTCACATTATCAGCCCCAGAAGCGGGAACAAGAATCCTCTCATGTCGGCCATCAATTCCAACCATGACCAGTTCTGAAGGGCCGCGATTATACCCATGTAAAAACCGCGTATAAAGAATGCGCTTCCCGTCCGGTGAAAATACCGGGTTTTGTGCACTACGCGGGGCTGCGGATGTAATTTTTACCGCTGTGTCGGCACGGATTTCATTCGCCTTTGCAGGCCCTGAAACAACGCTGATTGGGGCCAATATTGCAAACAAAAGGCAGGGCCAAATGCGCATAAAATGGCAAATACTATAGCTGCGGCCACCCGTATTATCGACGCTATGGCAATGATCAGAATCTTCCATGTTGCGCCCCGTTTTTTGCCTGATGTGTGCGATAAACGTCATCATAGATCACACATCCCATTCACACGGAAGTTCGGTCAAACCGCGAAATGCCCAGCCAACAGGCCGGGGCGTTGTACCATCTTGCAGCCGCAATCCAGGCAGCCGGTCAAAGGCCATGGGCAAGGCAACCTCGGCGATCAGGGCGCGGCTAGCCCAGGCGCCGGCACAGAAATGCGGCCCTGCCCCAAAGGCGATGGATGGGCCGGTATCATGGGCAAGTTCAAACTGATCGGGGGTATCAAACACGCTTTCATCGCGATTGGCCGAATTATACATCAGGAAAACGCGATCATCCTCGTTGAAGGTAATACCGTTGATCACATCTTTCTTGGCAATCCGGCGCGGGCTCATGCCGATGGGTGAACACCAGCGGGTATATTCTTCAAAGACCTGCATCCACGGGGTTTTCCCCGAAAGAACCGGTGCCAACTGATCCGGATGTGTCAGAAGCGCCCAGATGGCACCGGCGATCACATCGCGTGGCTCGTTTTGCCCGCCGGAAATGGCCAATCGAATATTGGCTCGCATCTGTTCATCCGACAATCCGGCCTGCATCTGCACAGACAAAAGCGAATGGTCCGGCGTCTTTAAGACCGACGGAATCATCGCATCTATATGCCGGTCAATCGTTGCCACACATTCAAGGCATCGTGTCTCTACCTCGTCATCGCCCTGATAATTCGAGATACCGTCAATCATACCCTGACTGACGCGGTCCATTTCCTGCGAGTCCATATTTGTCAGACCCGTGATAACCTTCAGGGCCTCGCCCGCAAGCGGCATGGCATAATCCCGCACCAGATCCCCCTGCCCCACCGGGGCAAGCCGATCCAGTATCTGTTCTGCCGAAGCGCGAAACATATCCAGCCAGACATCCTTGACCGTGCGCGGCGAGATTGTCGGAAAGATTGCCTTGCGTTCGCTTTTGTGTTCATCCCCGTCCTTGCGCATCATATTTTCGCCCATCAGCTTGCTCATCAACCCGTCGGGCTGACGGGAAGAAAACACATCGGTTCGTTTTTCCTGATCGAAAATATCTGCGCGCCGTGTCAGCAGTATTGCGCCCAGTTCCGGAACATAGGCTATCGGAAAATCCGCGCGCATAAGTTCCAGATCGGGATAGGGATCAGCATTAAAGACCACAGGATCAATGTGGTAGATGGGTGCATTTGTCATGGTTGCCAGTCCTTATTCGATGGGCATCCACACAAATTGCCCAAAATCCCGTTCAGTCTTTATCGTAGCGGCGGGGGCGTTTTTTGCAACTCTGCCAGAGATAGTGTTGTCATGTTGAAAGACTGCCAGCCGAATTTTACATATCGATGGCGGCCAATTGCGATATCATTGTTGTTTTTATAGTGCGGCACCCATTGCGCATCGGCATCCCGCCAATAATCCCCGCCCATCCCGACCAGTAGCCGTGCGTGGGCACGATCATCGGGTTTTGCCGGATCATCCACCACCAGCCGCGCCTGAACGGTCGTAAAGATGCCGGCGATATCTTTTGCCGGTGGCAGAACCGCCCTGTCGCCTGTTGGCCAGAAATGATAGTTCAAACCATTGCCGACGGTAACAGATACGCCTCCGCTGTCCTCGGGCCGGACGTCGGCGGCGGAATTGATATTGTCGGCAAAGTTTTCGGCATAGGCATCCCCATCGACACTGCGGGACCCGTGCAACAAGTGCCAGTTGCCATCCGACGAGGATAGGTAATAGGCTTTGATATTGAGCAACTGGACACGCGTATTACCTGCGGGGCTTCCCTGCGCGGCTTCGTAAACCTGCCCCCAGGCATTCATGGCGGTAAACCCTTTAGGGTTCAGGCCCATCCCGATGCGCGGGCCGTTGTACCAGTCGAAATATGCGGGAACCCCGTGCAATTTTGCCTCGTGGGGCTGGCGCATGTCCTGTGCAATCAGACTGACCGAATTCTGCTGATCCGGGGAAATGACGCTGACATCATTTCCCTGTGCCGATACACATCCAGCCGCAAACAAAAGAAATCCTGCATTTACCAGAAACCGCCCCATTCTTGTTCTCCTTGTTTCTTGCAATTGAATGTTATCATAAAACACTTTGATCCCGCATTGAATCAGCCATTCCAATGAACGTAATTCAGAACCGGATCACCCTGCCCCAATGTTATACAGCGCCCGAACGGGTGATACATGCAATGCACCGCTTGGTCCGGGTTGCACTTCGGCGGCAACACGGTAAACCTGTTCCAGAATTGCGGGGGTCAGCACCTTGGCGGGTGGCCCGTCTGCCGCGACCTGCCCCTCATGCAAAAATATAATGCGATCGGCAAAGCGCGCCGCCAGCGTCAGATCATGCATCGCGGCAACCGCGATCATGCCGCTGTCGCGGCAAGTCTCGACAATGCGCTCCAGCACGATCAGCTGGTGACGTAAATCAAGTGCCGCCGTAGGCTCGTCCAGCAGCAATACATCCGGGCTTCGAAACAGGGATTGCGCCAAAAACACCAGCTGGCGTTGTCCGCCGCTCAGGGCACCAATCGCGCGGTCCTGAAACGCCTGTAACCTGAACCGCTCCAGCGCCGTCACGGCCTGCGCTTTGATGTCATCCCCGACCCGAAGCCCGAGCGATCGCAACCGGCCCAGCAGCACTACTTCCAGTACGGTTAACGAGCTTTGCGCGCCGGTGTCTTGCGGCATGTAGGCTATGGTTTTCAACCGCTCGCTGTTGGTCATGAGGGTATCCCCCAGTTTCACCGCACCTTTGGACGGGATCAGCCCCGCCATTGCCTTTAGCAGGCTGGATTTTCCGGTGCCGTTCGGGCCGACAAGGGCGGTCAAAGTGCCCGGCTGGAACTGCGCGTTGATTGCATGCAATACAGCCGTGCCATCATAACCTACATTGATATTTTCGATACTCAGCATCACCAGTGCCTCCTTTTTCCTGTCAGGATCAGGGCGAACAGAAACGGCACCCCGACCAGAGCAGTCACAATGCCCACGGGCACCACCGCACCGGGTGACAACAGTTTTGAAGCGATGGATGCCCCCACCATCAATAGCCCGCCAAATACGGCTGACGCGGGGATCAGGATACGCTGGTCCTCGCCCACCAGCATCCGCGCCAGATGCGGCGCAACCAAACCGACAAAGCCGATGGTGCCAACAAACGCGACTGCCCCGGCGGTCAGTAGTGACACGATGAAAAACACCCGCCGGCGCAGCCGCGGCACATGGACACCAAGGCTGGCGGCGCGCTCGTCCCCAAGGCGCAGGGCGGTCAGTTTCCACATGTCGGGGATCAGCAGAGCCAGACAAAACAGCAGGACACTCCCCGACACCCAGACAGAAAACCACGAGGCCTTGAGCATCGAACCGAACAGCCAGAATACGATTTCCTGCAAGACTTCGGGCGCCGCCAGATATTGCACCAGTGATTGCAGGGATTGGAACAGGAACAGTGTGGCGATGCCGGCCAGCACCATCACCTCGGCAGTGACACCGCGGATATGGGCAAGCCCATAAACCATCAGACAGGCCACCGACGCCGCTGCAAAGGCAGCAACGGGCACGGTCATTTGCGGGATCAATGGCAGTTGCCAGCCAAACAGAATGGTGATCGCCGCGCCAAACCCCGCAGCGGCCGAGAATCCCAGCGTATAGGGGCTGGCCAGCGGGTTGCCGAGGATGGTTTGCATCTGGACCCCCGCAATACCCAGCGATGCGCCAACGATCAGCGCCATCAATGTCATTGGCAAGCGGATGGCATGAACGATGGTCACCACCATCGGATCGGATGCGCCCGAAGGGTTCACCAATGCGGCGAGCACGTCAAACACATTCAGGAACGCGGGGCCGATAAGGATATCTGCCAGTATGGCAAAACCTAACAGCGTGGATATCCCACCGAGCCACAGCAGGCGGCGCGATGCAAATGAGACGCCCGCAGGGGCGCTGTTTGTTGTTGTGGTCATGAATTCAGTCCCGCAAGAAATGGGAGGGCAAGGGCAGCTATTGCCCCTGCCCGTTCGTTAAACGCGCATCCAATCTATTCAGAATCATGTAATCACACAGCGCCCCGAGGCAGCGTTTGCGCAAGCAAATGCGTTCGGGATGCTGTATGAATTCCATTTCATTGGATTTGCTTTAATCGGACAGCTTGATCATAAAGGTGCCTTTTGGCGAAACAGGCATATATTTCGCATAATAGGCTTCCAGATTTGCCATCGGATCAACATCGGCAAAGGCGTCCGGGTAAAGGACCTTGGCGATATATTGCAGATAGGCAAAATCATAGAGCGTGCGCGCACCGCCATGATAAACAGCATGAACCTGACCGTTTTGCACAGCCTTCATTCCGGCCCAACCCGCACGCTCTATATAGGGCTGCATCCGCTCGCGGGTCTGGGCGGCGTCCACACCAAACCCCATCAGCACGGCCTTGGGTTTGTTCACCCAGTATGATCCGGCCAAGAATATTGCATCAGGATTCGAGGCAATCACATATTCAGGGTTCAGCGGCCCCCAGTTTTCGACCTTGCCAGCCGCGATGTTGGTGCCACCTGCCAGTTCAATCACACCGCCCCACATGCCGGACCCATAGGAATTGCCGTATTCTTCGGCACCTTTGTTGCCCAGTTCGACGTAAACCACAGGCTTGTCACCGCCAGCTTTGGCAACGCGCGCACTCACATCGGCAACGGCTGCAGCATAATGATCGGCGAGCTCCCTGGCCCGGGCTTCCTGACCCACAACCTTGCCGATCAGCAATGTGCTGGCGACGTGCTTTTCAACAGTTTGGGCGTTGTAGTCGGCCACGACAACGGGAATGCCCGCCGCTTCCAATTTGCCGACAACATCACCAAGCGCGCGATATTGCCATGCCGCCAGAATTGCCACATCCGGTTTGGACGCAATCGCGGTTTCAATCGAAAAAGTGCCCGCGTCGGCTTCGCCAATATCAACCAGATTTTCAAGATCGGGATTAACGGCCACATAGGCCTTCCACTGCGAATTGCGCCAGCCCTCCCATGCGGGACGGGAAATGGCGACGACTTTGTCATAGGCGTCAGGGCCGCCGATGGCATAAAAGTCCTCGAAATAAAACCCGAGCAGGATACGATGCGCATCATCCGGCACTTCGACAGTGCGATCAAGGGTATCGGTTACGGTGATGGTTCCGGCCAGTGCGGAAGATACGGTCATGGTCAGGCTGACGGCACATGCCGCCAGACCTGCAAAAAATTTGCTGTGCATTTGGAGTCTCCGATAAAGCAAACATAGAAGTTGGGCGCATCACAGGGATGCGTTCGATAGTCGCCTATGGTTAGGCTTTGACCGGTGGGGCGCGGATGGAGAAACCGCCGCAGGTCTTACGCGGATGCCAGACTGCATTTGATTGGATGGAATAAGAGAATTCCACCAAACGCAATTCAAAAGCGGCTGGCTGAATTTCTTCTGTTAAGGTGGGCGGGCCGCTAAAGCTGGTGCACCATGGGCAGGGTTGCGCTGGTTTGCCATCCTGCTCGATCGGGTTCCCGTCAGCATCAAAGTAAACCGTAACAAGCCCGTCACCGGTGCAAATTACAACAGCCTGACCCGCCAGCGCCGGCGCGGCGGAAACACCCGGGCTCCAGGCAGCAATCATCACCATCTGGGTAAACAGCCAGACAGCTACGGGGATGAACCCTAAAAATCGCATTGCCCTGATTGGTTGCCGCACTATCCCACCCGTTTGCCCCGTCGCGCTATCGCCACGGGGCTGAACTCCAATTAGACAGGGGCACCCGAACGGTCCCTGTATTTACGACTATTACATGTCATGTTCAAAAACCAGACGGAATGTAACCGGAAACGCACGGGTTATGCCGGGCAGTTTTGCCAGTTCCATCAGTTTGGTCACGCCTTCATCAATTCCGGCCTCTTCGGTGGAAACCCAGATCATTTCGGATGTAATGACCATCACCTTGTTTTCGGCCAGACGCACAACCATGACCGGCGTCTGAATGGCGATATCCGTGCCGCCAAGCGTCAGCATGCCTTTCAGTTCCATTTCCGTCATGTCGCCAACGGCAAGGTTTTCCAGCGCAGCCATATCCACATTGGCGGTAAAGGTCGCTTTTGGTGCATTGAGGAATACATATTCGATCATTCGCTCATTGCGTTTGTCGATCCATGTTTCAACTGACGACAAATCTATATCGACAGTGACGGCCCCGTCATGTTTGACCGCTCCGGTCAGGCCGGTGAAATGGTGCGATTCACCTACTGTGTCTTTCTTTACCGATCCGAATGCAACAGTGGATTTTTCGTCATTCAGGATCCAGCCCTCGGGGCTGGCGATACCGGTAACAGCCCAAAAACCCATTACAAAAACAGTAGTCATTCCAATTATCAATTTGCGCATTTCTCTTACTCCCATATGGTTGACGCAGTCCCTTTTGCCGGAGCCGCTATAATGAAAACACCCCATTGAGAAAAATATTCGGAAATAATAGCAACCGCCCCCGGCGTCATGTGGCAGAAGGCTTGCCGGCTTTGCTGCCGCGCCTTTGGCGGTTTGCCTATAGCCTGTCGGGTTCCGCGGATATTGCGGACGATTTGTTGCAGGAAACCTGTGTGCGGGCACTGGACAAAGCAGCACAATTCAAAACCGGCACGCGGCTGGACAGCTGGACCTTCACCATTTGCCGATCCCTTTGGCTGAACGACATTCGCGCCCGCAAGGTTCGCACCGGTGCAGGGGTCCTGCCGGTCGAGATGCTCGATTTACCTGACCCTGCCCCAAGCACGGAAATGAATATTTTTGCCGGTCAGGTTGTTGAACATGTGATGGCACTGCCCGAGGCCCAGCGGGAAACCGTTTTTCTGGTGTATGTCGAAGGGTTCTCCTATCGAGAGGCCAGTCAGATACTGGGCATACCGATAGGAACCGTCATGAGCAGACTGGCAACCGCGCGGCAAAGGCTGGCGCATCTGAATGATGCCACCACAAGGAAGGCCAAACAGAAATGAAACTGACCTATTCAGACGAAGATTTGACGGCTTTCCTTGACGGGAAAACCGCACCAGAAAATGCTGCAAAAATCAGTTCCGACGTTGCAACAGATACTGAACTGGCACGGCGGATTGAAGGATTGGCGGTAGATACAGGCGCTTTGAAAACCGCATTTGACCCCGTTCTTGGAATTGCCAAGACCCGCAATCTGGAACATATGCTGGAGTGCGCAAATTCCAGTGTAAATGCAAATTCCCGCTTTCAATCAAACAGGTTGTTGCTGGGGGCAAGCCTTGCTGCTGCTGTTATCATCGGTGTGGGAATTGGCAGTGTGTTGTTGTCGCCAAAATCCGACTGGCGGATGGAAGTTGCGCATTATCAGGCATTGTATGTTCCGGATACACTGGCCGCTATTACCCCAGATGCCGAACGTCTAAAGGCAGAATTTTCTTCTGCCGGCAAGACCGTGGGCCTACCTTTGGATCCGCAGGATTTTTCGGATATAGACGGGTTTCAGTTGCGCCGCGCGCAGGTGCTGGGGTTCGAGGGCGCGCCTTTGATCCAGATTGCTTTTACCTTGAATGACGGCAGCCCGGTCGCTTTTTGCATACTGGCGCAATCCGGCAAACCCTCCGGGCCTGAAACCAATTTTCTTGTCGGACTGGCCGCAGCAAGCTGGAGCACAGACACCCACAGGTTTTTGGCTATTGGCGGCGATGATGCCGGGCAGGTTCTTGCATTTGCGAAAGAACTGCAAAGACGGATTGCGGATGAATCCTGATCGAAACTGGTCGGAAATCCGCCGATTACGATTACGGTTTCGTTACCCCGGAAATTTCGCGCTGCCTCAATTTTGACAAATTTACCTTTATGTTTGACCGTTAAAGGCAGCAAACACCACTCATGCTCTCGCAAAGGTTGTAATATGCCTTTGCAGGAAACGGAACCAAGGGACGAAAATGGATACAGTAACTGCATCAATTGGTGCGGATAAAGGTAATTTGGACGCCTTCTATTCCCGTGCATATTCCCGTCATCGCGGTCTGATTTGCGAGGATGAACAGGATAAGTTGAAGAATACACGCATTGCCATTCCCGGGATGGGGGGCTTGGGCGGTCTTTACGGCGCAACCCTTGCGCGCACCGGTATTGGCAGGTTTTCCATAGCGGATTTTGACCAGTTCGATGTGCACAACATCAACCGCCAATATGGCGCCATGGCCAGCACCATCGGCAAGGACAAGGTAAAGGTGATGCACGACATCATCAACGATATCAATCCTGCCGCCGAAATCCGCATGCTGAACGACCCCGTCGGCACCGATAATATCGACCGTTTTCTGGACGGTGTGGATGTGGTTGTGGATGCAATGGATGTGTTTTCGCAAACCGCGCGCCGGATTGTGTTCAGCAATGCCCGCAAAAAGGGGATTCCGGTGTTCTCGGCCGCCCCGCTGGGATTCAGCGCCGTGATGTTCAATTTTCACCCCGAAGGGATGAGCTATGACGAATTCGCCGGTCTGAAAGACGGTATGACAGAAAAGCAGATGGCGCTGCATTTTATCTGTGCGATCGGCGCACAGGGGCCGCATCTGAAATATATGGATACAAAGGGGGTGGGCGCCGAGGAAGGTGCTGCGCCGTCATTGGGAATGGCCTGCCAGATCGGTGCGGGCATGGTTGCAACTGAAATCACCAGCTATCTGCTGGGGCGGCGCGAACCCGAATGGGTGCCGCATTTTTCCCAGTTTGATCCCTATGATCGCAGCTACAAGCGGCGCCACCGCCGCTGGGGGGCAAAAAACCCGATCCAGCGTCTGCGTATGCAAGTGCTTAAACGCATGATTCCGGCAATGAACGACTGACAGGGCGGTAAGGATCATGGGGGTGCTGACAAATATATTCCTGTCGCGGATCAAACTGCCGCGGGATATCCACCGCTACGCCTTTCGCAAATATCCTGAACGCACGGCCTTGCAGTTTACCAATTGTGCCTTGACATACGGCCAATTGCAGGACCGCAGCTATCGTCTGGTGCAGGCGTGGCACGCTCTTGGATTGAAAAAGGGCGATGCGGTTTTTGCACATGTCGATAGCGGGCCGGAGTTTTTCGAAATCAGGACGGCCGCCCTGGAAACCGGCGTTGTGCTGACAGTTTTCCATGCGCTTCACACGCCGGAATTTGTGACCAATGCTGCACTGGCGGTCAAACCGAAACTATTGATTGCCGACAACGGTTTTGCGCCGGACACCCACGCGGCATTTGCCCGTGCCATGCCCGATGTTCCGGTCTGGGAAACCGGCTCGAACAACCTCTACGAAACACAGATTGCGGCCCATGATCCGACCCCCTCGAACGCGGATCTGCGGCCCGGGGATCCGATGGGGCTGGGTTTTACCTCGGGCACGACAGGGCCACCCAAAGGGCTGATTTCCAGCCATGGTGCGGCCATCGCCAGCCTGAAACTGATCATCCGCAACCTCAAGATCAAGCCGGATCGCAAGGTGATCAATATCTCACTTGCGGCAATCCCGCTTTTCGGCGCGGGGTCCGGCCTGATCTTCCCGTCTTTGTTAAGCGGCGGAACATTGGTTGTGATGCAGGACTACAGCCCAAAAGCCCTCGTGGAACAGGTCAGAAAACACCACGTTACCCGCCTGTTCCTGACCCCGAGCCATCTGATTGACCTGCTGGATATGCCGCCCGAAATGGATGCCGATCTGGCGACGGTCACACATATCATTTACGGCACCTCCAACATGCCCGCCGCCAAGCTGCAAGAGGCCTTGAGCCGTTTTGACGCCGGTTTTCAGCAAGGATACGGGCAAGCCGAGGTTCTGCCCCCTGTCAGCCTGCTGACACCGGAAATGCACCGGCAAAACGGCAAACCTGCATCACGCGATATTCTGCGCTCCTGCGGCAAGGTGGTGAAAGGCGTGAAGGTCCGCATCATCGGGCCGGATGGTGACAAACGGCAAGCAGGACAAACCGGCGAAATACATGTGCAGACCCCTACCCGTCTACAAACCTACCTGAATCCGGATCACAACAAGGGTGTTATTCTGGACGATGGATGGTTCCGGACCGGAGATCACGGTTTTCTTGACCATAACGGATATCTTCACGTCACCGACCGCGCGGCAGATATCATTCACACCGATAACGGCCCGATTTACCCACGCCCGGTCGAGGAAGAGGCGCATGACCATCCGGCTGTCAAAGAATGCTGTCTGGTCGGAATTGAGGGCAGGCCTGTTTTGTTCATCTCGCTTCGAAACAGCTCTGGCCGCGCAGACCAGAAAGAAATCATCAGGGAGATTGCAAATTTGTTGCAACAGCACCTCCCCCCCGAACAACGCCCGCATGACATCCGCCTGCTGCCGGAAATCCCGCGCAGCTTTCTGGGCAAGGTCATGCGCAGGGAAGTAAAAGCAAGGATGCAGAATGAATACGACCAGTAGCACGCCGGAACAAAAAGTGCGGGTAACCCAAAAGCTGGGCTACGGGGTTGGCGCGATTGCCTATGCCTTGCCGTATCAGATCATGGCCAGCTTTTTCCTGTTCTTTGTCACCGCAATTTTACATGTCCCGCCTGCTGTTGCCGGTATAATCGTTGCCATTTCTGTATTCTGGGATGCCATTACCGACCCGTGGATCGGTGCGTTATCCGATCGTACGCGCTCTGACCGCTTTGGGCGACGCCACCAGTTTTTATTGCTGGGCGGGATAGGGACGGCAATCGGAAGCTGGTTCTTGTGGTCCATTTCCCCTGAAATGGACATGACGCAAAAGATCATCCTGTTGCTGCTTGCCGTTCTGTTTACCAAAACCATGAATACATTTTACGGCGCGCCCTACTATGCACTGGGCGGAACAATCAGCAAGGATTACGATGTGCGTTCATCGCTACAAGGATGGCGGGCTGCCTTTCATGTGATTGGAATGATCCTTGCGCTGGTTGGCACGCAAATCCTGTTTTTCCGCAGCACGCCTGATTTCCCGCGCGGCCAGTTGAATCCGGCAGCCTATCCGAAAATCGGTCTGGCGGTTGCGGTCATCACGGTTCTGATCGCGGTCATCGCCTATATGATGATCCCCAAGGATCACGGAAACGGGTCAGCACAAAAGGCGCCGGGTGCCCTGAAAATGGTAAAGACAGCCCTTGCAAACAAAAGCTTCCGCGCCATTCTGCTGGTTATCTTTGTCATCGAAGCGTCATTCCAGATCATGGTCAGCCTTGGCACACATGTAAATACCTTCACCTACCACCTGACCGGCCCGCAAATGGGTATTCTGGGGCTGTCCCTGTTGGGCATGTCCGTTGTCTCGCAACCGTTCTGGGTGTTCATGTGCCGCAAATTCGAAAAACGTACGGCGCTGATTGTCGGGATGGTTTTCGGGTTGATCGGATTTGTCGGCATGCCATGGGCGCATGTCGGGTTCGGCTGGCTGCCGATTGATGCCCCAAGCACTCTGTTAACCCTGTCACTGTTCAGCATGGTGGCCGGCATTGGCAACGGCGCCTTTATGAGCATCCCTTTTTCCATGGTCGCCGATTCCGCCGACGAAGGCCAGCTGGATACGGATCATCAGCAGGAAGGGCTGTATTTCGGTCTGTACACCTTTGCCTATAAACTGGGGATTTCTGTCAGCGTGTTTATCGGCGGAATCCTTCTGGATATGATCGGGTTTGTTTCCGACGTAAAAGAACAGACCGCAGAAACCGCCTATCAACTGGCAATTGCGCCGACATGGCTTTTGATGATCGCCACCCCGGTTATTCTATGGGCCATTATGGGATACCGGATCGATCGTAGTAAACATGCGCGAACCTTGTCCAAGCTGGAAACCAAACGCGGCCCCGATTAAGAATGGGAGCCTAACCGAGGGCATCCACACAAGGCCCCATGATATTTGCAAGCGCAACCCGCCTACCCATACCGAAGGCAATACTCAGGCAGGTAACCCGCCCGTTCCAAAATCGAGTCTCAGAATTAACTCTGACCTTAGCATTGATTTCATTGACTTCGAAGTCTCAACTTTAAGGGAAATTTACAGCGCGCTACCCTCAAGTGCGACTCTTGTTAGAAAACAGTAGTTTACCTAACAAAAGGAATCGGTATGGGAACCGTTTACACGCAACTCAGTATCACAGAGCGACGCAGAATAGAATGTTGGAGGCATGCAAAAGTCCCCGTCGACGAGATGGCGCGCGTGTTGAAGCGCTGCCGCTCGACCATATTTC
>Ga0256840_1002628_pt1 | contig 15607 bp, 13 predicted proteins | sample 355202metaG_FD_185969 | JGI IMG/M metagenome (GOLD analysis project Ga0256840, IMG submission 185969) | Hydrothermal vent microbial communities from Mid Atlantic Ridge, Atlantic Ocean - 355-202 | ecosystem: Environmental > Aquatic > Marine > Hydrothermal vents | place: Atlantic Ocean: Mid... | reverse complement strand
TTCCAAACATTTATACTCCAATGTAAAAATTTAATAATCTATATTATGATGAAGTGGTAACAATAAGGAAACATTTTAGTTACATTTTGGTTACATTTTAAGTTTGATGGGGGACATGGAGATATAAAAATTTACTATTGAGTATAAAACATTGCAAGTTATTTTTTTTTATTGTAAGTTCATTTATAAGTGTTATTTTTTATTATAGTAGGGGGGGAAGAGTAAACTTCCATCAGTGCTGATGGAAGTTTAGGGATTTAAAAATTATTGACCGTCAAAGATAGCTTTAACTTCAGCAGCAGCAGCATCATCATCTGGAGATGTTTTAGCAACGATAGCCGTGTTAGAACCAGTAAAAGTTACATTTGTCATGGTTGTATTAGTATTATCAAATGTACCAGTTACAGCCATTGCACCTTTAGCAGTTGAGTTATAGTTAATCACTACATTTTCAAATTTACCACCAATAGTTTCACCGTCACCAGCTTTGAAGTAGATACCACCTTCAGAGGCAGGAGAGTCAATAGTAATGTTTACATTTTTGTATGTACCAACCGTTGTACCTGACATTTCAATACCAGCTTTTGTACTATTAGTAATAGTAAGACCATCTACCGTACCAGTCCAACCAGAGTCAGTATCAAAAGAGTCATCTTTAGCACCATCAATTTTTATATCTTTAAAGTTAACAGAACCACCCCAAATTTCAATACCATCATCACCTGAACGGTTTATAGTAATGTTTTCAACAGTTGTTGAAGCACTTACACCAAAAAGACTAAGACCGTTAATCTCTTTATTCTCTTCTACTGCGATACCTGAGTTGTTAATGGTTACATATTTTAATGAACCTGAACTAGCGTTACCTGTTCCAGCTTCTGTAGTATCATCAACTTCATAAGTTGTTGTTTGATCATTATCAGAGTTACCAATGATGGTTAGACCACCCCATTGACTAGCAGCTTCGGCTTCATCATCTACAGCTTCTTGAGAAGTAAACAAAATTGGCTTAGCAGCAGTACCTTCAGCCATGATTTTAGCACCAGGAAGAACCATTAACCAAGCATCTGTTCCTGTTTTACCAGCAACAGTTGTACCTGGCTCAATTGTTAGTGTAACACCATCTGCTACTTTTACTTGACCATCAAGTAACCATGTTTTATCAGCTGTTAATGTTTTGTTGGCTGAAATTGTTCCTGTAAGTGCATCAGTTGGTGTTCCTCCTGCTACTGGGGGTGTTGAAGAGTCACTTCCACAACCAGTTAGAGTCAATGCAGCGATAACAGCTGAAGAGAGTAAAATGTTAGATAGTTTCATAGTGTAATCCTTGTTTGTAATTTAAAGTCCCGAAACTATATCCTCATTTTGTAACAAAAAGAGAACAGTATGGTTACAGTTTGATTACATGTTTTTTATTATTTATCTCTTTATCTCTCTTTTTTGGTTATTAAATTGTTACTAAAATGTTTTATACTGTTTATTTATAAAATCATCCTAGAGGAACTACCATGATAAATGCACAAGCATCCCTACTTACTAAGTATCCAAAAGTAAATCAAATACCCACACCCATACTCTCACCACTCTTTTCAGCCGTCAAAAAACTTATTCATCAAAATGATATTAATACTTTTTTAAAACAACAACAGTACGCAGGACCTTTTGCATTTGTAGAGTCTGTATTGGATTACTTTGATTTCTCTTATAAGTTTTCGAGTAATCAGATAGAAAATATTCCCTCTTCAGGGCGTGTGGTGATTATTGCCAATCATCCTTTAGGGGCGTTAGATGCTTTGTCATTGATTCATTTAATTAGAAAAGTAAGAGGTGACATTAAAGTAGTAGCCAACGATATGTTGTCACAGATTGACCAACTAAAACCCATACTTGTGGGTGTCAATACTTTTGGAGAAAATATCTCTAAAGCTTCGGTAAAAGAGATACATGATGCATTAGAGAATGAAGAGGCATTGATTATTTTTCCTTCGGGTGAAGTTTCACGTGCGAGACCCAATGGTGTAAAAGATACTCGGTGGCACAAAGGGTTTCTAAAATTTGCATGTAAAAATCATGCTCCAATTTTACCTATATATATAAAAGCAAAGAATTCGGCACTTTTTTATACGATCTCTTCACTCAACAAAAGTATATCTTCTGTTCTTTTACCTCATGAGATGTTTAAACAAAAGAGTGGCTCTTTAGAGTTTACAATTGGAGAGAGTATTCCTTTTAAAAGCTTTTCAAATAACCCTTTAGATATAAAGTCACAAGTAAAACTTTTTAGAAAACATCTCTACCGAGTTGCCAAAGGGAAAAAAGGAGTTTTTGCTACAGAGCGTTGCATTGCTCATCCTGAAAGTAGACAGATACTCAAACAAGAGTTGGCAAACTGCCAAAAGCTAGGAGAGACCAGTGATGGGAAACAGATATACCTTTATGAATATGTTAAAGGTTCTATTGTACTGCAAGAGATAGCAAGGCTTCGAGAGTTTACTTTTAGGAAAGTAGAAGAGGGGACAGGTAAGAAACGAGATAAAGATGACTATGATTACTACTATAAACATATTGTTTTATGGGATGACAAAGCCTTAGAAATCGCTGGTGCTTACCGAATAGCAGAGAGTAATGTTGTCTATAAAGATTATGATGTAGAGGGTTTTTATACCGATTCTCTTTTTGGATTTGATGCTAAATTTGAAAAATATCTGAACAACTCCATCGAGTTAGGAAGGAGTTTTGTTCAACCTAAATATTGGGGAAGTAGGGCGTTGGATTACTTATGGCAAGGAATAGGGGCATACCTTTATCAGAATCCACACATCAAGTATATGTTTGGAGCAGTTACGCTTAGTGGTTCTATGCCAAAATCTGCTCAAGAGCTTATTATTTACTACTATAATAAATACTATGGAAATCACCATGCTCTGCTTCAACCTAAAAATAAATTTCAATTCTCTAAAAATGCATTAGAAGAGCTAGAGATGATTTTTGATGGTGTAGATGCAAAAGAGAATTTTAGAATTTTACGTGATCAACTCGACTACTATGGAGGAGCTGTTCCTACACTCTACAAACAGTATGCTGACCTATGTGACGAGGGTGGTATCTCTTTTATGGGCTACAATGTCGACAAAGACTTTGGTGACTGTGTCGACAGTTTTATCTTGGTGGAGATAGATAAAATAAAAGAGAAAAAGAGAGAACGATACATTAAATCGTAACCAAAATAAAATAATTTTGTTCTTATTTTGTTATATTTTTTATCTATGATATGACAGCTCTTAAATTGGAAGCTGTGATATCTATTTATAAATCAGTATGAAACTACTCTACTCTATTTTTTTTAAATTTACTGATTAACAGCAATTTATATAACTCTCTCATCACACTTCTTTCCCTCGGTTTAAGAGCTGATTCTTTCCCTAGAAAGTTTTAATATTTATAGAATGAAATTTTTATAAGTTAATGGTTATTTTAAGTTTTAAGAATAAAAAGAAAATACACCACAAGGGTGATGTGTTATGTAAGATTGTTTGTGATTATAGAAGAGGGCAAGTGCTATTTAACAGTACGAGCGAATAAAAATACAATGGTCCAAAATATTGGAATAATTAAGTATGCTTCCATCTGATTCTCCTTTGTTTTGATATGTAAAATTGTATAAAAAAACAGTAACAATCTAATAACAACTCCTTGTGCTGTTTGGTTATGCAGCTATGGTATATTTGGCAATACGTTCTAGCTGAATGTACCAATCTTCATTCATCACTTCTTTAAAACTTGTTAGGCTTATTTCCAAACCTTGATTACTCAAACTGGCATCATAAATAGACTCAGATGGAATATCAAGCATCTCTTCACAATACTCAAAGGGACAAAAATCATAATCGATAGCAGCAAGATTCCAGTCAGAATCAATAGACTTTATTGGGACAATAAATAGACTTTCCATAGTAAAACTCCTTTTGTTTTATTAATTTTATATAAAACTTATAACATAAATATAACATTCATATTACAACTTGATTACATCTTTATTTAGAACCTCTATATGTTTATTAATAAATGATTCAAAGCTTTTTGCTATGCCCATCTTCGTCATGGTAGCTTTACCGTTACGTGCCATCTCTTCTCTTTGTGTTGGATTGGAGATTAATTGATGCATGGATTCAATCCACAGCTCTTTGTTTTTGCTGTCCACCACATATCCTGCTGGTTTATTGGGGTCAATAAGTGTCTTTGGACCACCTGTATTAGTTACAATAACACTCAATCCAGAAGAGATGGCTTCCATGGCGACTTGTCCTAAGGTATCGGTTGTTGAGGGGAAGAGAAAGAGATCAGCACTGGCGTAGATTTTGGACAAAGCTTCGCCCCGTTGTTCTCCTAGAAACGTAACATTAAATGGTGCATATTTACTTTCATCCAATTTGCCACTGCCGACAACAATGAGAGAGATATTTTTATTTGGACTTAATGCAAAATAAGTAGACCAATACTCCAAAAGTAAAGGAAAATTTTTCTCTTTGCTCAATCTTCCGACATAAAGAGCTTTGGTATGGTTTTGAGGGATGTTATATGCATCCCATATATTGATATTTTTATAACTGTTGTTAAATTTTGAAGTATCAATACCTGCTTGTAACAGATGAATATTCTCTTTGGGTAAATGGGTATGCTCTTGAGTAATCTTTATGTATTCGTTACTTCGTACGAATAGGGCTGAAAAATTTTTATAAAAATATTGCATGATGTGTATGGTTAACTGCTCTACCCATCGAATAGGAATATTGTTGTAGATAAATTTTGGAAAATCGGTATGGTAGGTTCCCATAATGGGGATGTTGTTTTTTTTAGCAATGGAACGACCAAAATAACCAACCAACCCTGGTGTAGAAATATGGATAATATCGGGTTGAATCTCCTCGTATACTTTTTTCATCTCAAGATACGATGGAAAAACCAAATCGAGTTGATTGTAAAAAGGAATTTTCATTTTAAATAGAGGTTTTAGATTATAAATATTGGGCAGTTTAAGGCAATCTTTTTTGGCAGTTGAGCTTATAATAGAGAGTTGAACCTCTTCTTTTATCGCCTCTTTTGCCATGTCTTGAATGAACCTAGAGACCCCATTAAGGTCGCATATTGTATCGGTAAAAAGTAAGATTTTAATTTTTTTATTCATAATAAAGTATAAAAAAATAGAATTACATTTCTATAACATAAAGAGAAGAGAGATGTTATATTTATGTAATCAATTTCAGTTACTATTTAACTCATGAAATATAAATCAATTTTTGTCTCAGACATACATTTGGGAACCAAATTTTCAAAAGCTGAAAGCTTTTTAGACTTTATGAAAGATACTGAATCAGAGAACCTCTATTTGGTGGGCGACATTATTGATGGTTGGGCGATGAAACGCAAGTTTCGTTGGGCACAGTCACATTCTGATGTTATTCAAAAAGTACTCAGAAAAGCCAGAAAAGGAACAAATGTTTACTTTGTGACAGGAAATCACGATGAGTTTCTTCGACCTTTTTTACCGTTAATACTGGGAGATAACCTACAGGTAATGAATAAAGCAGAGTACATAAGTGTTGATGGAAAAAGATATTTTGTGACGCATGGTGATCTTTTTGATTCGATTACCTTGACTAAAAAATGGTTGGCAGTATTGGGAGATTACGGTTATGAGATGCTCTTAAATCTTAACCATACTTTAAACTTTTTTCGTAAAAGTTTAGGTATTCGACGTTATTGGTCTCTTTCCAAATATGTTAAAGACAATGTCAAAAGTTCGGTCAGTTTTATTACTGATTTTGAAACCGTATTGGCGAATCATGCAAAATATAAAGGCTATGATGGGGTTATCTGTGGGCACATCCATAAAGCAGAAATGAAAATAATAGAAGAGATTGAGTACAAAAATTCAGGCGATTGGGTTGAGTCCTGTACAGCTTTGGTTGAAACGTTTGAGGGAGAGTGGAAAATTATTGAGTGGTTATATGGAGAGGAGAATCCTAATTTCTAACTTTTTGTAACCATAACATGCTTTGCATGGGGATACATAAGGAAGACTCCATGTAGAAAACGACACTACTTCTTTACACACTACTGTTGATGGGCTGTAACAGCTCAGAGGATGAAACATCTTTAATTTTAAAAACCATTATAAATAACAAAGCAGCCTATATTACCTCGCATAGATATGCGAAGGTTAAAGTGCAAGAGAATACTCTATTTAAGAGCATCTTCCTTCTCTAGCCAATCAATAATCTTCCATTCACCCTCCATGGTCTCAACCAAAGCTGTACACGACTCTACCCAGTCACCTGTGTTCATGTACTCTGTACCTTCTATACTTTTAATATCTGCTTTGTGTATGTGTCCACAAATTACACCATCATAACCTGTATGTTTGGCGTATTGGGTAGAGATATTTTCATAATCTTTGATGAAATTTAAAGAGTTTCTTAAATTGTCTTTGAGTTGAGCTGAGAGTGACCAGTAGCGTTTGATACCCAGTTTGCGTCGAATAAAGTTTATGAGTGGATTGAGGTTTAATAAAAAATCGTAGCCCATGTCTCCAAAAATAGTGAGCCATTTTTTTGTAATGGTCATGGAGTCAAAAATATCTCCATGGGTTACAAAATATTTTTTACCATCTATTCCATGGTAATCAATATCATTGACGACGTTAAGGTTATCTCCTAAAAGCAGAGGTAAAAATGAACGTAGGAACTCATCATGATTTCCAGTAACATAGTAAATATTGGTTCCTTTTCTTGCAGCTCTTAAGAGTTTTTGAATGACATCGGAGTGGGATTGTTTCCAACGAAACTTCTGTTTAATGGCCCAACCATCAATGATGTCTCCCACAAGATAGAAGTTCTCTGCTTCATTCTCTTTAATAAACTCTAAAAGTTTTTCAGCTTGTGCATATTTGGTACCTAAATGTAGGTCTGATATAAAGATAGATTTGTACGTATTCATGAGTGAATTTTATCGCTAATTGATTACAAAAAAGTTACGATTGATTTTTATTAAACCAATTTATATCCCACACCCCAAACTGGTACAAAATACTCTTTACTTGAAGAGGGATCAATCTTCTTTTTCAGTCGATTCATGGTGACATTAATGGTTTTGTCATGAAAGTTTATACTGTCATCACCCCAAACTTCATCACGTAAAAAGTCTCTCTCTAGTGTTGTATTGGGATATTTAATGAAGGTGTGTAAAAGTTTAAACTCTAAATTTGTTAAATCAATCACATCATTTTCTATGGTCAGTATACGATTGGGAATATCTAAGGTAAGGTCTCTATATTTTATTTTACTGTTGCTTATGGCACCTGCCCGACGTAGGAGTGCTTTGACACGAAGTAAAAGCTCTTTTGGTTTAAAGGGCTTGGTGATGTAGTCATCTCCCCCTCTTTGAAATCCCTCTTCTAGCTCACGATCTTTATCTTTGGCTGTTAGAAAAATAACGGGGATATTACAACCATATTTTCTCAGTTGATCTACAAATTCACTACCTTCACACCCAGGAAGGTTACGGTCTACTATCATAAGGGAGGGTTGCTCTTCTTCTAAAAATTGTGTTACTTTTTCTGTAGAGAGAAATCCCATGGTGGCATAACCAGCTTTTTGTAGGTGATACTCAAGAAGTTCTAAAATATCTTCTTCGTCTTCAATAATTACGATTTCTAGTGATTGATTTTGCATAATCATATTATATCTTTAAATGATAACGAAGTGATAACAAGGAGTAATATTTAATATTTAACAATATAAAATAATATTTATGCATAAATTTAGTTATATAATGTTAAAATATATTGAAAATAAAAATAACATAATTTATTATGTAAGGAGCTTATTATGAAAGTAGTTATAAAAATGTTTATTGTGAGTATGTTGATCTCTTCAACGTTACTTTATGCGACAGGAACAGGTTCTTCTATTGTTACTAATGATGGATTAAATGTTGAAATTCCAAATGTATCAGGTGTTACAGATATTGTTGATTTATCGGCATATGAGATGACTCGAACTGAGATTTATAATTTTAAAATCAAATCTTTACCAAATGAAGAGTCTGGAACGCTTTATATGGCAGATGGTACAACGGCTGTTTATGTTGGTCAAAGTTTATCGAAGAGTGAATCTAAAAATTTAACTTTTGATCCTAAAGATGGATTTGTAGGTGATGCAGTTTTCACATACACGGGTATGGACACAGATGGGAATGAAGGAAATATAGGGACAATTGTACTACCAATTATACCCGTTGGTACCACAGGTGGTAGTGATGATAGTGATACAGATAGTAGTGCTATTGTAATAGCTGATGATAAACTCAATCCTGAAATGCTTAATACTCTACCTGCTGTAGATATTTTAAACTTGACAGGAACAGATGGAAATGGTGTACCTGCAGATAGATTTATTATTAAAACTTTGCCAAATGAAGCATCGGGGATTCTTTATATGGCAGATGCTACAACGGCTGTAGTTGCAGATCAAATTTTAACTAAAGATGAAACAGATGGACTAAAATTTGACCCAAAAGAGGGATTTGTGGGCAATGCTTTATTTACATATCAGGGGATAGATGCCAATAATGTCTTTGGTAATATTGCTACAGTTACCATACCTGTGGTTGAAACATTGTCCTCTGATAATAATGGTTCTGTTGTTACTCCTGACCATAACAATTCAGAAGATTGTGTTTGTAATGACTATAATGAAAGTGTATCTGCTCTTAGTGGTTTAGGAATGTTTTTAATGCTAATGTTGGTTTCTCTTTTTGGAATGTTATTAAGTAGAAACAGTTTAAAGTAACCCTTTAACCTTAAAACTTCGACGATGTATGTCGCAGTAGCCATGCTCTTTGATGGCTGCTACATGAGCTTTTGTTCCATACCCTTTATGTTTCTCAAATCCATAGTTTTTATAAATTTTTGATGCTTTAATAATAGCTCTATCATGAGTTACCTTTGCCAAGATACTTGCTGCACTCACTTCAGGAATTTTTCCATCTGCTTTTACCATGGTGTTAATGCCTAAGATTCCAAAAGTTTGGTTTCCATCGAAAAGGTAAATTTCTGCTTTTAGATGTTTTTGAATAGACTCTAGACCTTTTCCTAGACAGCAACTTAGTCCATCTTCATCTATTTGTTGAGGAGAAAAAGAGATGATGTGGTAAAGGGAGTTTTCTATAATAATGGGGTAGAGTGCTTCTCGTTTTTCTTCTGTTAAAACCTTTGAATCCATAAGCCCTTCGATATGTTTTTTAAAAATAACCCCAGCCATAACCAAGTCACCTGCTAATGGACCTCGTCCTGCTTCGTCTATGCCACATAATCTAGGCATTTTCTATCTCTTTAATAAGCTCTAAAAATGCCTCACCATAACGTTCAAATTTTACAGCACCTATTCCATGAACCTCCAACATCTCTTCTTTATTGGTTGGCATAATGTTGGAAAGCTCTTTGAGTGTTTTATCTGAGAAAACAACATAGGGTGGAACTTTGTTGGCTGTAGCAATCTCTTTACGCAAGGTACGCAATTGGTCAAATATTTCAACTTCATAGTCATCAAAAAAGTCAACTTTTTTCTTAGCTTTTACTTTTTTAATACTCATACGTTCTTCACGAATAAAGACGCTCTCTCCACCCTTTAGTATATTGGCACCTCTTTCTAAAATATGAAAAACTCTATACTCTCCAATAGCTACAGCATTTAACTCCAGTAGTTTATCGGCGATGCTTAACCATTGAGGTTTGGAGTAGTGTTCGCCTATGCCATAAACAGAAAGTGTATCATGACCATTACTTAAGATACGTTGTTCTTTACTTCCACGTAGAACATCAACCACATACTGCATTCCAAACGATTGTTTGGTTCTAAAAATAGCAGATAGTAGTTTTCTAGCATCTTCGGTGATGTCTATTTTGTTTTTATCGGGATTGATGCAGTTGTCACATCGGTCGCCACACTCGTTGATGTTGTCATGAAAGTAGGCTGCGACTTGTTGGTGTCTACAACTCTCTGAGTTGGCAAAACGTGAAATGGTCTCTATTTTCCCAAAAGCATTCTCTTTATAAGGGCTGTCAGGTAGGGCTTCTATAAATGATTTTTGTTGAACAATGTCTGCTGTTGAGAAAAGAAGTAGGGTTTTGGCATCAACTCCATCACGTCCTGCTCGTCCTATCTCTTGATAGTAGTTTTCTAGGGTTTTTGGTAGGTTCATGTGTACCACAAAACGGATGTTACTTTTGTCAATACCCATTCCAAAAGCAATGGTGGCGACGACAATGTTCAGATTGTCGGAAACAAAATCTGCAAAGACGCTGTTTTTAACATGAGTAGGCAGTCCTGCATGGTACGCTGCTGCTTTGTACCCTTGTTTTACTAAATATTGGGCTGTGGTCTCTGTCTGTTTTCTAGAAAAAGCATAGACGATTCCAGCCACCTCTCCTTGCTCTTTTAAAAACTCTAAAAGTTGTCTTCGTCCATCACTTTGACGATGCTCTGCTGTAATGGTAAGATTTTTTCTAAAGAGTGAACCTGTAACAACCAAAGGATTTTGAAGACTTAAGTTGTTTAATATGTCATCTCGAACCATAGGGGTTGCTGTTGCTGTAAAAGCTGCAATGGTTGCACTAGGAAAAGAGATTTTAAGTTGAGAAAGCATTCGATAATGCTCTCTAAACTCATGCCCCCATTCACTCACACAGTGGGCTTCATCGACTACAAAGAAGTTGATGTTTAAGTCCAGTAGAAAGGTCAAAAAATAGTCATTCATAAGCCGTTCTGGTGCAACGTATAGAAGTTTAATTTGGTTAGCACGCAGTTGCTGTTCTATAACTTGACTCTCTTCAAGGGTTTGCATGGAGCTTAACATCGCTGCTGCTATGCCATTTTCTCGTAGGGCAACCACTTGGTCATGCATGAGTGCTAGAAGAGGAGAGATAACTACCGTAACACCTGACATTAGAAGAGAAGGAAGTTGATAGCAGAGAGATTTTCCCCCTCCTGTGGGAAGTATCATGAGAAGGTCTTGATGGTTTAAAATAGCATCTATGACCTCTTCTTGCTGTTCTCTAAAGGTGTCGTGTCCAAAGTAGTGTTGTAGGGTCTCTAGTTTATTCATGCGTAATGGTAGCGAAAGCTCACTTTAATTATTAGTATTATGTCAAATTGTCATATTTTGTTAAAAATTTAGTGGAGGTAAACAGAAAAAAATAGATGTTTATATAAACATATTATAAATAATTTAAATAATCTATTTTAGATAAAAGAAATATAAAATTATAGTATTAAATTGTAAAAGGATTGGTTACTATTTTAACTTAATATACAGCTAAAACAGTTTTGAAAGGAAATAAGATGCTAAAACAGACAATAATCTACTCATTGTTTACTTTAACATTGTTAAATGCAGGCTCAGCAGAATCAGAGATAGGTATAAATATTGGTATGAACTCTACTAAAAATGATACAGGGGCAACATTTGAGAACCCTTCTTTGGGAGTGACGCTTCAATACAACAACTATGTCATTATGCCAAGATTTGATTTGGAGTATGTAAAACTTCAAGATGAAAAAGCGAATTCTCTCTTAAAAGGTTCTCTCAATGGTCTCTATGAATTTGAAACTGGAACGAATATTACGCCTTATGCCTTGGCTGGTGCAGGGTATGAAAATGTACAGGGTGGCACAGAAAATGAGTTTGAAAGTCACCCTTTTATACATGCTGGTGGAGGTCTAAGTATTGACCTTATCAATGAATACAAGGCAAATATAGAGGGTAGGTTTCTACAGATTTTAGGTGGAGAAAATGAAGAGAATGAAGCTGTTCTTACAGCTGGAATAGCTATTCCTTTAGGAAGTACCCCACCTATTAAAAGAGTCTCTCGACCAATTGTTCGACCTCAACCTATTAGAGTTGTTCCTCCACGGATTGTTTATTTGAACAACAATGAGTGTTCTGTTAAAACGGATCTTCCTGATTTGGACAGAGATGGTGTTGAAGATAGACGAGACCAATGTCCAGCTACTCCATGTAATTTTACAGTAGATGATTATGGCTGTCCTGTAAAAACGACATTAAAAATTAATTTTGAGAGTGGTTCAGCATATATTACAGATGCTTCTAAATCAAGAGTTGATAGTTTTGCAAAATTTTTATTGAAAAATAGAGGAAGTATGGTGAAAATTATTGGTCATACAGACAGCGTAGGAAGTGCAAAATCAAACTTAGAACTCTCTAAACGAAGAGCCAATGCAGTGAAACAAGCACTTTTAATAAGAGGAGTTAGTGCAGCAAGACTTTATGCACAGGGTAGGGGAGAGAGTAGACCTATCGCTTCTAATGATACCCTATCGGGTAGAGCGATGAACCGTCGTATAGAGGCTGAGTTGAGTTATCCGAAAGGGAGAAGATAGTCATGTTTAGAATAGATAAAAAAATTGGCTTCTTTTTTTTAATGGGGACAGTACTTCTGTTCAGTGGTTGTGGTTCAGATAGAGCTGGAGAGATTGCTGAAAAACAAGTAGCTGGTGTGGTTGAGCGAGACAGTGATGGTGATGGAGTTATTGATAGCGATGAAATTAATATATATTTTACAGACCCTTTAGTTAAAGACAGTGATGGTGACGGGCTAGATGATAAATATGAGATTGATAATGGTCTAAACCCAAATATTGCAGATACGGATGGTGATGGTCTAAATGATGGAGATGAAGTGAATACGCATCATACAGATCCAAAAAACAGAGACAGTGATGGTGATGGGCTAGATGATAAATATGAGATTAATAATGGTCTAAACCCAAATCTTACTGACACCGATGGCGATGGTCTAAATGATGGAGATGAAGTGAATATGCATCATACAGACCCAAAAAATAGAGACAGTGATGGTGACGGGCTAGAGGATAAATATGAGATTGATAATGGTCTAAATCCAAATCTTACTGACACCGATGGTGATGGTCTAAATGATGGAGATGAAGTGAATACGCATCATACAGACCCAAAAAATAGAGACAGTGATGGTGACGGGCTAGAGGATGGAGATGAGATAAATACTTATGAGACCAATGCTAGCAACCCTGATACCGATGGGGATTGTCTTTTTGATAACCATGAACTCTTAAATTATGGAACAGACCCTAAAAAAAGTGACAGTGATGGGGATGGTGTGGAAGATGGATTTGAGATTTATGGAGATTTAAATGCGACTTGTGCTGTTATAAGTGTTTTGAATGCAACACCAGCACAAGACAACATGCCAGTTGATGGGGATGTTATGGATGCTTTAGACCCCAGTAACGATAGTGATGGTGATGGTTGGGCAAATCTACAAGAGTTAAACTGTACAGGTGGGGATCCAAAAGATAGAACTGAAACCTGCCCAGCTATTGATAGCACACCAGAAGGGGAAGCCTTAGCATCGTATGGTTATATCTTTATCCCTGGTGCTTTTGATGTTGATGGAGATGGTGTTGATGAAGGTGGTTTTTGGGCTGCTACCTATCAAGCAACAGCAGTAGGTATAAAAATTTTAAACACAGAAGTAAAGAGTACCATGGGTACAAACTTTAATGCTTTTGTTGCAGATAACTTCTCTCTTTTAAACAGTAGTAGCCAAATAGAAGGTTTTTTTGAAGGAGAATTTCCTTTGAATGATGATGCTGAACAGCTTACATTTAAAGAGGGGGAGATTTTAGATGCTACTACAAAAGTGCGAAAGAGTAGCATGCCAAGATATGTGGGAATGACCCCCTATATGGCGATGGTTTCCATAAAACATGTGAAGTTTAGGGATACAGATTCAAAGGATTTGGGTGTTGCTATAGATATGCTGAGCAACAAACAATATACACATATTCAACAACTACTAACTAAAGATAAAGAGGTCAATGGAGAAAATAATGACGCTTATGTACCTACTGTTCGTAATGGTCTTTTAGGGGTTGACATACATGTTCCGATTGTAAATTATGAAATTAAAATGAAAGAGTTTGGTAAAGATTACTTAGAGTTTGTCTCTGATGCTTTGCATATGTACTCTGCTGATGGGGTTGTTTTTAATGAAGCAACAGATATTGAACCATGGTGGGGCATTGAAGAGAAAGATTTTCCAACAACTGGAACCAACAGTCGTGATGAGTTGCGTGACATAGATGGTGATGGTACTATCGAAGGTATTGTTTCTGGAGATGGTGGATACTATGCCATTATGGCACGAGGAGGCTTACTTTTAAATTTAAAAGAGGGTGTTATAGGAGGAAAGAAAATTGCCACAGGTGAGGGTATAGGTTTTCGAGCAGCCACTCCTTATTTATATTAAAATTAATATGGTATCTATTGAAATTCTTTTTTTAATGATTTAAAAATTAAGCTGATTTTATTTTAATTGAGAGTAATATTCTCTTAATTAAAAAAGCCAAAGGATTTCAACATGATGGGAATACCACAACCAGCATTTTATATTTTTAAATGTCAGCAGTCAGCACCTCCAGGAATGCCAAAACCAAGCTGTGTAAGCCAAAACAACCCTGAGTCACAACAACTTATGCAACACCTTTCTCAAACATTGATGCAAAAAGGGGTTATTGCTACAGTTCAACCTATTCAAACTTCTTGTCTTAACCGTTGTCAACAAGGTCCAGTTATCTTGGTAGAACCAGGGCATACCATGTATGTTGAGTTGACAAAAGAGAAAATTGATAGAATTATTGATGAGCATATTATTGGTGGAAACGTAGTTGAAGAGTATGTTATTCCTGAGCAAATGTGGGGTGAAGCTGTTCCTCCATCACAAATGGCTCGATAAGTTCCAAACTTCACATATGATGTAAACCTTTACATCATATATTCCACTCCATAAAAACCTTTTTTATCCCGTTTATTACTCATTTATAAAATGTTGTTTTTTATTTATTATTAAAATAATTCGTATCTTTTTTTAGTCATAAATTATAAAATATTGTGTTTTTTATATTAAATTATATACATAATAAAAAAATAAGTTTATGAAAAGTTTTATATTGTTATTCTCTTCCTAAATAGAAGTTTATTATATGAGGAGAAAAAATGAAGAAATTTTTTGATAAGCAAGGGAAAATGGGCATATCTTTGTTGCTAGGAGTTATGCTAAGTAGCTCTTTTTCTATGGCATCATTTGAAAACATAGATTGTGAAAAAGATAAAACAGTTTTGGGTATTTCAACTCTGGAGTGTCAAGTACTTGAGAAGCTTTGGGAGAGTACAGAGGGGAAGGGTTGGCAGGACAACAGAAACTGGGACAGTTTAACGTCTGTTGACACATGGGATGGTGTTGGTGTTGTTGATGCTAAAGTCTCCTCTTTACTTTTGTACGCTAACAATTTAAAGGGAACTATCCCTTCAGAGTTAGGAGAGTTGACTGCTTTAAAAAGATTATCACTCTCTAACAATGGTTTATCGGGTAAGCTACCTGAGAGTTTGGGAAATCTATCTCAATTGGTATATTTAGAGTTAAGTGGCAACAATTTATCGGGAGTCCTTCCCTCTTCATTGGGTTCTCTTTTAAACCTAAATGAGTTGT
>Ga0256840_1002627_pt1 | contig 15608 bp, 14 predicted proteins | sample 355202metaG_FD_185969 | JGI IMG/M metagenome (GOLD analysis project Ga0256840, IMG submission 185969) | Hydrothermal vent microbial communities from Mid Atlantic Ridge, Atlantic Ocean - 355-202 | ecosystem: Environmental > Aquatic > Marine > Hydrothermal vents | place: Atlantic Ocean: Mid... | reverse complement strand
ACCGGTGGAAGTGGCCATCTTTGCCATGGTAGCCGGAAGGGCGCTTGCGCCAGACTCAAAGCTTTCCACCTACCAGTGGATCAAGGAGGAGGTTTACTTTCCTGAGGGGCAAGGGCTTGAGCTTTATCATTTTTACCGGGCCATGGATTTTCTAGTAGAGGTGGGAGAAGGGCTTGAGAAGGAAATTTTCAAGCCAGTGGCCAATTTATTCAACCTGAGGGTGGATTTGATCTTTTTTGACACCACAAGTGTGTATTTTGAGACGGAGGCAGAAGATAGCTTAAGGAAGCGCGGTTATTCTCGTGATAGAAGGCCTGATTTACCGCAGGTGGTAGTGGGGCTAGCGGTAACGCGATAGGGGATACCGGTAAAGGCGTGGGTATTTCCAGCCCCGAAGAAGAAGGTGGCGGTGACGGCATGTGCCCGGAAGCTACTGTTATTTGCCTTTGCCAGGTATAAGAAAGCGATGGAGGAGTTGCAGTTGCAAATGGCTTGACAAAATCCACAGTATCTTGCGAGCGAAGCGATTTCAAAGGGCCAACTCTCTTTTGTCATTCTGAGGAAGCAAAGCGACCGAAGAATCCACAAAACGGTTAATTTGCATTAGTGCAGACTTAATATGACAGGGGGACCTTTCAAAAAGGAGTGGTCCAGGCTACCCTCCCAAGAGATCCCCTAAAATATAGCGTTTGCCATAACGCCCAATGTTGATTAATTAGATCTTCTTCTTATACTCCGAAAGGATGGTATCCGTAAATCTTGCCAGTATGCAGGGACAAAAAGGATCATCACTGTATAGAGTTCAAGCCTACCGGCTAGCATACAAAAGGTTAGAACGAGCTTACTAAAAGGTGGTAACCATCCAAAATGCTGTACAGGACCTACTTTAGCCAACCCAGGCCCTATGTTGTTTAGGGTAGCACTTACCGCGGAAATAGCAGTGATCAGGTCTAGTCCTTGAGCAGTCAACAGCATACTGGCCCCTAGAAAAACTAGTAAGTAGAGGGCCATATATCCTAGAATAGCTTCGATCACGTAAGAAGGGACTTTTTTGCCCTGATAGCGCAGTATCTCTACCGCACGAGGGTGAATTAGTTTGCGAAATTGGAGACGAATAAACTTGAAAAATAGGAGAAAACGAACCTGTTTTACTCCACCACCTGTAGAACCGGCCATACCCCCAAACACCATCAAGATCAAAAATAACAATCGACAAACCGGAGGCCAGTGATCAAAATCAGCGGTAACATAGCCTGTAGTGGTCATTATGGACCATACCTGGAACACCGTATAACGCAGGTTGGGCCAAGGAGTATAATTTTTAGTGAGTAGGTTAAATAAGAAACAAATTGCTATCGCAATAAACCCTACCAGGACATAGAATCTAAATTCTTCATTTTCCCAATACGCCTTAAAATTACCCTTTAAAAAATGATAATGTAAACTGAAGTTAATACCGGCTAAAAACATAAAGATAGTAATTACTATCTCGATATAGAGGCTGTTAAAAGCCGTTATACTGGCTGTGCGTGTAGAGAACCCCCCGGTGGCAAGAGTAGTAAAGGCATGACAGACTGCTTCGTAGAGATTCATGCCTCCCAATAGCAGTAAGATCACCTCTAATACGGTAAAGAAAAGATATACAGCCCAGAGGATGCGGGCGGTGTCTTGAATGCGGGGGGCCAATTTGTCTTTAGTGGGCCCAGGCATCTCTGCCTGGTAAAGTTGCATTCCGCCAATGCCTAATAAGGGCAAAACAGCCAGAGAAAGGATAATGATGCCCATGCCTCCGAGCCATTGGGTCAAGGCCCGCCAGAAATGAAGGCTTCGGGGTAAATCCTCAAGGTGAGCAAATACCGTAGAGCCTGTGGTGGTAAACCCCGAGACCGCCTCAAACACAGCATCTATAAAACCTAAAGATCCGGTAAATGTGTAAGGTAGTGCTCCAAATACCCCTGCAGCCCCCCAGGCCAATACCACCACGGCAAAGCCTTCACGATAACTCAATTCTCTTTCGGGATATACCAAAAGTACTAGTAGGATACCGCATACGGCAGAAATAGCCCCCGCGGCTAAATAAACCCAACCCTGTCCTTCTTGGAACCATAGGTCTACCACTAGAGGGACACACAAGGCCCCGGCCAAAAAAATCAAAAACCATCCCAAAAGATAGAGTACTGTTCCTAATCTCATAGGGCAAAGAGATTTTCTATCTGACTAAGGGCCTTTTGGTGGGCAAAGATGATTAGGTCGTCTCCAGGCCTTAAAATGGTTTCCCCCTTGGGGATGATAATTTTACCTCGTCGATAGATGGCCCCTATAATGGCCCCCCTGGGGAAATCTAGATCCAATAAACGGAGACCTTTTCTAAACCTGGGGTTTTCAGGCACCACTATCTCTAAGACCTCGGCCTCCGAACCCAAAAAAGTGGCTACCGAGAGAATTCGTCCTCGCCGGACGAAACGCAGGATCTGATTGGCCGCCAGCAGCCTGGGACTTAGGGCCACGTCGATCCCCAACGGACTCAATAAAGGGATAAAATCTGGTCGGTCAATGCGCACGATCCCCTTTTGGGCCCCGTGATGTTTGGCCAAAAGGGTACTTAATATATTCACCGTATCACTATTAGTTACTGCTATAATTAAATCAGCCCGATCTATCCCCTCGCGCAAGAGTTCCTGGGCATCAAGACCATCTAAATGAAGGATCACTGTGTGGTGTAGTTTTTCGGCCAGTTCTTCACAACGTGCTTTATCTTGTTCTACCAAGAATACGTCTATTTTTTTGGCCTCCATTTGGCTGGCCACCAGAAAACCGACTTGACCACCACCAATGATAAAGACCCTGGAAGGGGCTTTGCTGGTAAAACCCAACAAGTATTCTATAGCAGGGATGTCACGCTTTTTGGTAATTACAAAGACTTTATCACCGGCTCTAATTTGGTCTCTACCACTTGGTATAATAGTGTTACCGTTACGTACAATGGCTACCACAAGAAAATCGTAAAGGCTGCGCAGGTCCCGCAGCGCGTTAAGCGAAATACCGTCTAAAGAAGACCCTTTTTTAACTTGATAGCCCAAAAGGATGATCTTTCCTCCAGCAAACTCGGCCCAGTCAGTGGCCTCCGAGATCTCGGCCAAACGTATGATCTCTTCGGCCAATACCCTGGCTGGATTAATAACAAGGTCTAACCCAAGCTTTTCTTCGCTCAACGGCGAGGTGGGGGAAAGATAGTCTTCACTTCGTACCCGGGCCACTTTACGGGGGACTCCGTACTCCCGAGCCAATAAACAGGCGATAAGATTTATTTCATCGCTATTAGTTACCGCTACAAAAAGATCGGTATTTTTTATGCCTGCTTGTTCCAGTACTTGGGCCGAGGCCCCTGAACCTTGTAGGGGCATTACATTAAGGTGCCGTTCGATACGCTTTATTTTTTCTTCGTCGGTATCAATAACGGTTATTTCGTGCCCTTCTAGGGCCAGACGATCAGCCAGATGATAGCCAACTTCTCCTGCACCTACGATAATTACCTTAAGGCTCATCCAGAAACCTACAGAAACTTTTGGACCAGGAGCTCGGCTATTTGTACGGCATTGGTAGCGGCCCCTTTGCGGAGGTTATCAGCTACCACCCAGATGTTTAACCCATGGGGAATAGATTCGTCTTCGCGCACCCGTCCTACAAACACCTCGTCGCGGCCAGCGGCGTAGATGGGCAAAGGATATTCCTTGGCCTCTGGATTATCTAGTAGGATTATGCCTGGAAAATCGGCCAACAGTTCGCGGGCCTTTTCCACGGTGATCTTTTTTTCGGTCTCTAAGTTTACGGCCTCGGCGTGCCCATAAAATACAGGCACCCTAACGGTTGTGGCCGTGACCGCGATGGACGGATCTTCCATGATCTTTTTAGTCTCGTTAACCATTTTCATCTCTTCTTTGGTATAACCATTTTCCAAAAAGACATCTATATGGGGCAAGCAGTTAAAGGCAATTTGGTGGGCAAAGACCCTGGGTTCAGGGAGCGGTTCTCCTTTACACCACGCCTTGACCTGATTTATCAGTTCGTCAACGGCTTTTTGCCCTCCTCCGGATACGGCCTGGTAAGTGGCCACCACCACGCGCTTGAGACGGCCATAATCATGCAGGGGTTTTAGGGCCACCACCATTTGAATGGTGGAACAATTAGGGTTAGCGATAATACCTTTGTTTTTATAACCTGCTAGGGCATGCGGGTTTACTTCCGGGACTATCAAGGGTACTTTGGGATCCATGCGCCAGGCACTAGAATTATCTACCACCACCGCTCCATCAGCGGCAAAACGAGGGGCGTAATCCAGGCTTCGCGAGGCGCCTGCTGAAAACAGGGCTATGTCTATACCGGAAAAGCCCTTTTGTTCCTCTAGTACATCTACGGGGATTTCTTCTCCTTTAAAAGGGAGAGTCTTGCCGCGAGAACGCGGAGAAGCAAAGAGACGTAAGTTTTTCACCGGAAAGGCCCGTTCTTCAAGGACCTTGATCATCATGCGCCCTACAGCCCCGGTAGCCCCCACCACAGCCACGTTAAATTCTTTGGCCATATTTGAAAACCTCCCTGAAGCTTTTGGCCTTTTATAACGAAAACACAGTTTCTTAACAAGCATAAAAAAAGGCGCGCCGAAGCGCGCCAGCGGTTAGGGTAGAGGAGGTAAGAACGACTAAGCACAAGGTTTTTAGAAAGTTTATACCATTACAATCAAAAGTAAACGCTAATCTCGGCAAAAACTAAAAGGCCCTATAAAACGATATAGAGGTCTTTTTTTCATAAGGGCTAAGTACCCCCTTTTCCAACCAATAAATAGTATCGGTCACTTCTTTCAAAAACTCTACGTCGTGGGAGACGATGATTTGGGCTGCCGAAAGTCCCTTTAAAATATCGATAAGCTTTTCTATGTTAAGGGGATCTAGATCCCCTGTAGGTTCATCAAGGAGTAACACTTGGGGCTTCATGGCCAAAACCGTCCCTAAAGCCACCAGGCGTTTTTCGCCACCAGAAAGTCTATAGGTCACTCTCTCTTCAAAACCTTCAAGGCCCAACATTTTGAGCACATGAGATACGAGACCGGGGATTTGCTCTCTGGGCACACCCAGGTTTAGAGGTCCAAAGGCTATATCTTCTGCCACTGTGGGGCAAAAAAGTTGGTCGTCTGGATCCTGAAACACCAGGCCCACACGACGACGCAAATAGTAAAAGTCTTTCGGGGTATGACAGGGCTTTCCCTCAAAGATGATCTGTCCTGCTTCCGGAGATAAGAGTCCCACTATAAGGCGTAGGAGAGTGGTCTTTCCGGCCCCGTTGGGTCCCATGAGACCCATCCTTTCCCCTGGATAAAGACGAAGACAAAGGTCTTTAAAAAGGACCTTTTCTCCGTAAGAAAAAGCCAAATTTTTGAGTTCTAAAAGGGGTTGTGCCATTTTTTACCCTGCCAAAAGCATCAAAACCAGGTAAAGCCCACCAAAAAGGGCCAAGAAAAGGTCTCGCCGTTGCCCTTCGAAGTGATGATACACGGGAAAAGTTCCTTGAAAACCTCGACAGAGCATGGCTTCATATACCCTCTGAGACCTATCGTAGCTCCGTACAATAAGGTTTCCTACCAAATACGCCGTAGTACGGTAAGTAAATAAATCGGTTCGGGGACGAAAACCTCGCAAAAGGGCGGCCTCTTTGAGGTGCAAAAATTCCTGTTCCAGCAAGTGTAAATAGCGGAAAGTAAAGAAGAGGAGCTGGACTAATTTATCTGGTACACGTAAATGATGCAGGGCATGAGCAAGTTCAAACACAGAAGACGAATATAAAAGGGCTACCGTGGCCAAGACTATCAGATTTGATTTGAGAAAGACAAGCAGGGCCAAGGAGGCCCCGGCGTGGGAAACCTTAAACGGACCTATGGAAAACCACAAGGTCCCTGGCGTGGTAAAAGGTAAGGTAAAAACAACCAATACCAAGAATAAATTTACAAGGGCTACCCGTTGCAGGACAAACCGCAAAGACAATCCACTCAAACTCAGACAGACTAGTACAAAAAGGGCCGCCAAGAAGAGCACCCGAAAACTATAGGTAAGGGCCACGATAACGGCAAACCCCAAGGCCAATAAGATTTTGACCCTGGGGTCGCAGTTTTTTAAAACGTTCCTCATTACCATGGTTTCTACTTTCTTTTAGAATAGGCCCAGGCCAAAATACCAAAGAAACCAAAAATATAGCCTATTCCCCCAAAGATTTCACTGAAGGAGGGTTTTTGGAGTTGTTTTACCAGCTGTTCCAGGATCTCCCGTATGGGGGCCACTTCTTTTTCTACCTCTTGGTGGATAAGGGCCTTAAGTTCCTCCTTATTTAAAAGGACCCCGGCAGAGGCGGGGTTTTCCGTCTGGGCTGGAGGGGCCATGAAATCCTGAGCGCCAGGGAAGGACGGCTCTCCTTTTTGGGGCCCCTTGGCCTCTGGTTTTAAAGAGAGATTTATCTCGGCTCGGTGGCCCATTTCGGCTAGGGCCACTACCCGAACCTTTCCCTCAACCCCCTTGGGGATGAGGAGCTTGAAATTACCTTCTTTATCAGTCTTTGTCTCACCCAAAATTTTATGGCCCCTAGCCGGCAGTAAGGTAACTTTGGCCAGTTTAGCGGGAGAGCCATCATTGAAATAGACCTGTCCCTGGATGTAGTTACCCTCCACGTAAGCAAAGATGCTTATCTTGTGGGCCCACACCTTGCTGCTGATAATCAGGAAAAGAAACAAGATAATCAATGACTTTTTCACGGCTTTTCCTCCGGAAATAGAATTTCTGGCCGTACCTTTTTCAAGAAACCCACTATGAGTACGGTAATAAACCCTTCAATGACCATGATGGGTAAGTGGGCCATTAAGATGAGCTTTGCTGATGCTTGAAAACTTTCTCCGGTGAGAGCCAATTCCAAGGCCACAAAGATCCCTGCTAAAAGGACCGCGAAGGCCCCGGCACAAAAAGCACCTACCACAGAGAGCCTAGGAGACTTAATAAGGGGTTTAAAGAGATAATAGACCACTACCCCGGGGAAGGCCATATTAAAGGTATTTACTCCCAAGGTGGTCAACCCTCCAAATTGGAAGAGAATGGCCTGTAAAAAAAGCCCTACTAACAAGGCGGGAAAAGTCATCCAGCCGAGCAGTATCCCTACCAGACCATTTAGTATGAGGTGTACTGAGCTAGGCCCCAGGGGCACGTGTACCAGAGAGGCCACAAAAAAGGCCGCGGATAGCAAGGCCACCTGAGGCACTTTTTCACTGGTAAGGCACCTTAACCCCAAAAAAGTACCGATTCCTGTACCCAAGGCCCCGGCCAAAAGTACCGGAGCCGATAGTACTCCTTCGGAAATGTGCATTAGCGTACTCCTTCAGGACGAGGATAGGCCTTGACCCAGATAACGGCATCCAGTTCCACGGGGTAAGGCTTCCCGTCTTTTAAGAGTGTTCCCCCGTCACCCAGGGCCGAAAAACCCCACCAACCCGCCCAGGGGATGGTATAGGTAAAGACACCGTTTTTATCGGTCTTAACCACCTGGGTTACAAAGGCGTCTTTAGGAGCGTGGGCCCTTCCGGAGACATTATAATATTCTACCTCTACGTCTATGTTAGGGGCGGGCTTGCCATTTATAAGGACCAACCCCCGAAAGGTGTTTCCCTCCCACACTCCATACGGACGGGTAAGAGGGATTATCTCGGCCTTAAGGCCTACTTTGGCGTCCCAGCCTTCTTCGGCCCCAAAGGCGTTTACTACTACCTTGGTGATCTGCCAGATAAACTTTTCTTCGGCAGGTTCAAAATAGGGTTGTGGAACCACATAAAAGATATGGTCTCCAGGGCAACGTAATTGATAGACAGCCTTCCAGGCGGTTACAGCCCCTTTAGTAGTGCGGTATTCCGGGTTCCATCGCTGATAAATAGGTATTTTGATGGGAGTTAAGGCTTTCATGAGGCTTAGCTTCTTCCCACGCACATAGACGCCAAAGGCCTTTGGTTTTTTCATCTCCATGTTGGGCCCCCCCTCCATAGGGTGGGTAAAACATAAAAATAATCCGATACGATGATTATCGTTTACGCTTACCATGTCATTTGAAGGAAAGAGGGTTTGAAAATGGGCATGGGCCTGAGCTACTAGACCTATGGTTCCGATAATAACTAAAATTGCAAACCACAATTTTTTCATACCTACCTCCTATGTGCTAATTTTTAAAATTAGATAGCACTACATGTAGAAAAAACAACCCCGCAGGCGACGGATCCACAGATTACCGCTTACAGATCACAGATCACAGGATTGCTTCGGCACTTCGTGCCTCACAATGACTCTCCGCATCAGTCATCGCGAGAAGGCCCGCAGGGCCGACGAAGCGATCTCACGAGATTGCTTCGCGCCTGCGGCGCTTGCCATGAGCTTATTCAAAGGTCATCGATTTTGTACTCCTAGTAATAAAAAGCAGAAAGACTCCCTCTAGGGCCTAGGTGTTTGATCTTCTTTACCTTGACAAAGGGAAATAGTTATCTGTTTTATGCTACTGGTAGTAAAATACAAAACTTGATCCTGGTTTTTAGGAGGAGATATGGCTTCTGAGAGACCATTTAGAGCTATTCCGGCTGTACACGAGTTGGCCAGAGATTTGGGCCAACTTTATCCTGAGGCTCCGGAAAACCTACTTGTTATGGTGGCCCGAGACGTAACAGAAGAATTGCGTCGTGAAATTAGCGCGGGCAAACGAACCCATTTAGATCCCCAAGAGGTCCTAAATCTTGCCCGAAAGAGGGTGGAAGAAAAACTTGCCTTTAGCCTTAGGCCGGTAATAAACGCCACCGGAGTAGTGGTCCACACCAATTTAGGACGCTCTCTTTTACCGGAAGAGGCGGTAGAGGCCCTAACCGAGATAGCAGCTCGTTACAGTAACTTGGAATTTGATCTGCAAAGGGGCCAAAGGGGTAGTCGATATTCTCATGTGGAGGAGATTTTATGTGAGCTCACCGGGGCCGAAGAGGCCTTGGTGGTCAATAATAATGCTGCAGCGGTGTTGCTTACCTTAAATACCTTGGCTTTGGGGCGGGAGGTCATAGTTTCGCGGGGAGAATTGGTCGAAATTGGGGGTTCTTTTAGGATCCCAGACGTAATGGTCCGCTCAGGGGCTATTTTGCGCGAAGTAGGGGCTACGAATCGCACCCACTTACGAGACTATGAGGCCGCTATTAACGAAAACACCGCTCTTATCATGAAGGTGCACAAGAGCAATTTTGCCATTGTGGGCTTTAGTAAAGAAGTAAGTGGGGCAGAACTTGTTCTCCTTGGTCATGAGCACGGCTTACCGGTAGTAGAAGACCTGGGCAGTGGTTGTTTTATAGACTTTTCCCGCTACGGTTTGCTAAAAGAGCCCACTGTACAAGAAGTAGTAGGGGCAGGTCTTGATGTGGTAACTTTTTCGGGAGACAAGCTTTTAGGGGGGCCTCAAGCCGGTCTCATTGTCGGCCGGGGTGAATTTATCCGCCGCTTGAAGAAAAACCCCTTAAACAGGGCCGTGCGTATTGACAAACTCACTTTGGCCGCCTTGGAGGCCACTTTGCGTCTCTACAGGGACCTAGAGCAAGCGGTAAAGCGCATTCCCACACTTGCCCTGATTACCATGCCGGCTAGCCAAGTGAAGAAGAAGGCCCAAAGCCTCCTGAGGCGCCTGCGCAAGGAGAAAATTCCTCACCTTAAGGCCCGTTTGGTCAAGACGGTGTCTCGGGTAGGTGGCGGGGCCCTCCCTTTGGCTAGCCCCCCTTCTTATGCCGTGGCCTTGAGTGTCGATGGGTGGTCTGCGGCCAGGCTCGAAAAGGCCCTCAGGGCCTCCACCCCTCCTGTTATTTCGCGAATTGAAGCAGATAAGGTATATCTAGATATGCGTACGGTGTTGCCCGAAGAGATAAACCTTATTGTTCGGCTTTTAAAGAAAATATGGGGAGAGTAGACATGGAAAAACTCCCGCAACGCTTGCTTGCCCTTTTGAAGGAGTCCTTAGCGCCCTTGCTTCCAGTGGAGATCTCTTTTCAAGAGGACAAAGATCAGGCCCACCTTTATTGGCAGGGAAAGCCTTTTGTCCAGACAATAATCCAGGCAGAAAACTTATCTCCAGAGGAAGTAGCTCGTTGGCGACCGGTGGTAATGGCCCTTGTGCAAGAAATGTGGCAGCGTATAGGTCAAGAAAAGTGCCTCGAAGGTCTGCCTGGGCCCCAAATCCTCTGTCAAGAATTAAAAAAGGCCCCCTTAAGTGGGCTACTCTTAAAAGGAGTTCGTCCCGATTTCCAAGACACCTTTGCCTTGGCCCCAGGACTTTACTTTTTACCTGGTCCTCCCCAAAGATTTCTTTCTTATCTTAAGGATCTGTGGCGTAAAGAAGTAGAGGTGGTAGCGGCTTCGGTGACCTTTGACAGACCAGAAGACGTCTATACCGGTGAAGATTTATTATTCCTTGCCGAGACGTTTGGGTTTTCTTGGCTTTCGCACAAGGCCCGTCGAGTATTGGAAGGGGAATTGGCCTCTGGAAAAGAAATTTCCCGCCTGCTAAAAACCCTGCTAGAGGCCTGGCAGAAAGGGGCCCTGCTTTTATGGGCCGAAGGCGAAAAAGACGTGTTACAGGTCTTTAGACAGGAACTTTCCGCAGTTACCAATATTATATTTCCTCTGGCCAAGGGATGCCTTGCGGCGGTGGATGAGCCTGTGGAAAAATTGGAAGCCCTGCTCAGAGACCTGGGTTTGCGCGCCGGTCTTTATGTGAAGGGGGCCCAGCTTCCCCCTCTTGCGGCCACTTGGATGGCTTTGGAACATGCTCGTCGTCTTCCCAACCCTACCAGCGTGGTGTTTGAACCTTTTACATATCATGTGGCTGGCGACCTTTATTTAGACCTCGGTGACCTGGGAGCAGCCCGAAAATGCTATCTTTTGGGGCGGGAAGGTTCGGCTCAGCCTGTAGATCTCCTAAATAGCCTGGCCGTGATCATGATCCAGCTAGGAGATCACCAGCAGGCAGAGGAGTATTTGCGCCAGGCTATTGCCCAAAGCCCCCGCGACCCCATGTTACATTACAATTTGGGGCTCTTCTTACGAGAAAAAGGCTCCTCCAAGGCCCAAGAGTCCTTTAAAACGGCCTATGAACTGGCCCCTAAAGAGTCCACTTTTGCCGAAGCCTGGGCCGAAACCTTGGCTGAGAGAGGTCTTTGGCAAGAGGTAAAACATGTACTTGAGGATTTTTCTACTTCTAAGGCCCTGTTTTTAAAGGCCCGGGCCCACTACGAATTAGGAGACCTCCCCGAGGCCTTTTCCTTGTTCAAGGAGGTGGCCCGTAAAGAGCCCAAGCACGCCCAGACCCTGGCCTATTTGAGCCTACTTTTTGCCCAGCTTGAGGGAGAACACGATTTAGCCCGGACCATGGCCCTGGAAGCCCTAAAGTTAGATAAAAATGTAGAAGAAATCGTGTCTTTTATCTTAACCGAAGAGAGGGAGGAATTTTTATGAAGGTTACAATCTTGGGTTCTGGTACAGGTTGGCCACGGCTTGAGAGAGGAGCCCCAGGATATTTAGTCCAGGTGGCTGGCCAAAATATCTTGCTGGATATGGGGCCAGGGACGGTCTATCGTCTCCTAAAGTGCGGTATAAGCCTTCCGGATATAGACGGGATCGTCCTCTCGCACTTTCATCCAGATCACGTAACCGACCTGATACCTTTTTTCTTTGCTTCCCACTATGCTCTAGGATATAAGCGAGAAAAACCCTTTTGGCTCCTTAGCGGGGAAGGTTTTAAGGATTTTTATAGTGGTTTAAAAAAGGCCTTTGGACACTGGGTAGAACCACCTGAAGGTCTTTTAGAACAAATCGAGGTATCTGTTCAATACCCCTCAGCCCTCCTTTTGCCACCGCTTGAGATACGCACGTCTCCTGTAGTGCACAACCCTGAAAGTATCGCTGTGCGTCTAGAGTACCAGGAAAAGAGCGTTGTCTACTCTGGAGACACAGATTTTTGCCCCAGTATAATAGACCTGGCCCAAGAGGCCGATCTTTTAATCTTAGAATGTGCAGCACCAGAGGGGGCTAAAATCCCCGGCCATCTAACTCCCTCGCTTGCTGGTCAAATTGCCGGCCAGGCGCGGGTCAAAAGATTAATACTCACCCATTTTTACCCTCCCTGTGACCAGGCTGACCTTTTAACCCCGGCTAAGGCCTTCTTTTCGGGAGAAATAGTCTTAGCCCAAGACTTTATGACCTTAGAAGTCTAGGAGATACTTACCGGACCTGTATTCTCACCTTCTACCCATTCTATCTCGATTTCCAGGTGGTGTTTGGTCTTGCCTTTTTTCTGCTTTTGCTCCACCTTTATTTCCAAGACTACGTTTTGAGGGAACAAAAGCACCACTTCTTCGGCCCCTTTTTGAAAGGTCACTCTGCCTTGGGCCAGACGATCGGCCAGGGTACGTAAAAACTCGGCCACCTCGGTTATGTTTTTAGGTTCTTCACTCTCAAAAATGATGCCCTTTTCCGCCATATCTGTCTCCTTATTTTCTTTTTGAGAAAAGATAATCATGGCTATGTTTTCTTCTAGCTTTTTCCGCCAATATCCTAAGACTAGCTATAAGAATGACTCCCCAACCCACCCTCGCGCGGGCCTATTTTTTATATGTCAGCGCGCGGCAAGCGAAAGCTTGCCGTGGCGATCTTGTCCACCCGTCATCACGAGGCGATGTAGTCGCCGAGGTGATCTCGTCCTGCTTGCTTTGTCTGAGATTACTTCGCTCGCTTACACTTGCTCCCTGAGATTGCTTTGCGCCTGCGGCGCTCGCCATGACCAAAAAAGGGCGCTTGCTCGCCGTGCCCCAACAAGGCAGAGCGTTCGCTATGCCTCAAAATGGGGGGCCGTTTGCCCTGCTCAGCTTCAAATGTCAGCTGTGTGGTAATGGCTATTGATAGCAAAGTTAAGTGGTAGATAGGTGTTCTTTTAAGGTTTGGGGCCTAAAGTTTACAAACCTTTCAACCGTGTCTAACTTGTTGTAACAAAGCCGGAGGAGGGCGTCGATGAAAGAGGCCTTACTTTATACACCAAAAGAAAACGGCCAGGTGGAATGCATGTTATGCAATCATCACTGTCTTATAAAGCCCCAAAGGCTTGGTCTATGCCAGGTACGCGTCAATAGTGAAGGTAAGCTATATAGTTTGGTCTACGGCAAGATAATTGCCCAGCATGTAGACCCTATCGAAAAAAAGCCTCTGTTTCACTTTTTGCCAGGATCGAGGAGTCTTTCCATCGGTACGGTGGGGTGTAATTTTCAATGCGATTTCTGTCAAAACTACGAAATTGCCCAGTATCCCCGGTTAGAAGGCGGTGTAATAGGGCAAGAAGTCACCCCCCAAGAGGTAATAGAGACGGCCCTAAGTACAGGGAGCCAAAGCATTTCTTATACCTATAACGAACCCACGGTATTCTTTGAATTTGCCCTGGATTGTTCGCGGCTTGCGGCCAAGTCGGGCCTAAAAAACGTCTTTGTGACCAATGGCTACATGACCACTGCCGCCTTAGACCTAATCTTTCCGGATCTCCACGCGGCCAATGTAGATCTTAAGGCCTTTAGAGATGAGTTTTATCGCAAACACTGCAAGGCCCGTTTAGCTCCGGTATTAGACACCTTGAAGCACTTGAAAAAGCAGGGCGTTTGGCTAGAGGTTACCACCCTTTTAATTCCCGGAGAAAACGACGATCCTCAAGAGCTCAGAGACATTGCCCGGTTCATTTACAAAGAATTGGGCCCCGAGACCCCCTGGCACGTAACCAGATTTTACCCCCGCTTTAAGCTCTTGACCCGTCCGGCAACCCCTATAGAAACCCTGCACAAGGCCTACACTATTGGAAAAGAAGAGGGTCTATATTATGTTTACACCGGTAATGTCCCTGGTGACGAGGGCGAAAAGACCTTTTGTTGGCAATGCGGAGAGACACTTATAGACCGTTACGGATTTGGCATAATGAGCTTTGAACTGACCCCTGAGGGGACTTGTCCTAGGTGTGGAGCAGTGATTCATGGCGTATGGGAATAACATTATCACCTTAGACCATGGAAGTGGTGGACGGGCTACTTATGAACTCCTGGGTAAATTATTACGGACTTACTTAACCGATGTGCCCCTCCTGGATAGCGCTATTTTGGAACCCAAGGCCGGCAAAATAGCCTTTAGTACCGACAGCTTTGTGGTCTCGCCGATATTTTTCCCTGGGGGAGATATTGGCTCCCTGGCTGTACACGGCACAGTAAACGACTTGGCCATGGTAGGGGCCACGCCCTGTTATCTGTCGGTGGCTTTTATCTTGGAAGAAGGCTTTCCCCTGGTGGACCTTGAACGTATTGTTTCCTCCTTGGCCCAAGCAGCCAAAACCGCGGGGGTCAAGATCACGTGTGGTGATACAAAAGTAGTGCCTAAAGGTAAAGGCGATAAGATTTATATCAATACTTCGGGGGTGGGTTTTGTCAAAGAGGGTCTTTCCTTACATCCCCAAAACATTGCCCTTTTTGATGAAATACTCGTTTCTGGGCCCGTAGGAGATCACGGCCTGGCCGTACTCTCTGCCCGGGAAAACATGGGCCTTGCGGGCCTAAAAAGTGATTCTCAGCCCTTGAATGATCTTGTCGGCCTCCTTTGTGAAGCTTTGGGGCCGCAGGTGCATGTCTTGCGTGACCCTACACGGGGAGGGCTGGCTACCACCTTAAACGAACTGGCCCTAGAGGCCTCCTGTGAAATCCTTCTTGAGGAATCTCAAATTCCTGTTCGGGGAGAAGTGCGTGCCGGAGCCGATATTTTGGGGCTAGACCCCTTGTATCTGGCCTGCGAAGGGCGCTTTATAGCCTTTGTGGCCCAAGGTGCCGGACAAAGGGCCCTGGAGGTCATAAAAAGTCATCCCAAGGGCAAAGAGGCCGCTTTGATTGGAAAGGTAGTGTCTAAGGGAGAGGCCCGCGTTATCCTCCATACCGCCTACGGGGGAAAGCGCCTTTTGGGTATGCTCTCTGGCGAACCTCTGCCGCGCATATGCTGAAAAGGAGCCTTTCCTTGCCCGCCTCGCGATAACCGCTAGGGGAGTTGTGAGTCTCCCCCTGCTTGAGATAAGATTGCGGAAGGGCTAAAAGCCCTTCCGCTTCTATTCCTAACCCCTAAGGAGCTGTACGGCCATTTGGGGCAAGGTGTTGGACTGGGCAAGCGCAAACATACCGGCCTGCATGAGCACCTGCATCTTGGTGAAGTTTGCGCTTTCGGCGGCAAAGTCCACCTCGCGGATAGACGACTCCGCGGCCTGTACGTTTACTCTGGTTACCGAGATGTTAGAGACGGTGCTTTGAAGCTGGTTTTGTACGGAACCAAGCTCGGCCCGGATGCCGTCGATGTCGCCGATGGCGGCCTCTACGATGGTTAGACCAATTTGAGCACCTTCGTAAGTGAGCACGTTTAGATCGGAGAGCTTTTTGGTCTCCACCTGGCCCATCTCACCGGTGGGTTTGAGAACAAGCTCAGAATCGGCCTTGATTACGCTTCCGCTTTTGC
>Ga0256840_1002626_pt1 | contig 15609 bp, 14 predicted proteins | sample 355202metaG_FD_185969 | JGI IMG/M metagenome (GOLD analysis project Ga0256840, IMG submission 185969) | Hydrothermal vent microbial communities from Mid Atlantic Ridge, Atlantic Ocean - 355-202 | ecosystem: Environmental > Aquatic > Marine > Hydrothermal vents | place: Atlantic Ocean: Mid... | reverse complement strand
TTTCAAAGTTGATTTATGTAAAATTTTTTTTACAAAAAACTCTTTTGTCTTGATTTCTTAGGTTTGAGTAATATTATAGTTACTCTTCAATGCTTAGTTTACTAAGTAAAATGTATATAGGAGTTTTTTATGTCCTGTAATACGGAAAAAAAGACCAATAAATCCATATGGTTTATACTTGCTACATTAGTAATAGGTGGACTTTTGGGAATGTTGGTGTCTTTTGGTGTTGCTGTTGGTGTGCATGAAACTTCAGGAGAGAAGTTTTGTACAGTTTGCCATACGATGCAACCTATGGCTGATGCATATCGAGCTGATGTACATGGAGGAAATAACTCCAAAGGTATAAAAGCAGATTGTGTAGCTTGTCACTTACCTCATGATGGTTTAGCAAAGTATTTATTTGCTAAAGCACAGACTGGTTTGCATGATTTTAGAGTTCAAAATTTTGGTGATTTAGACTCTATTGATTGGGAAGCAAAGAGGAAACATGCTAAAAATTTTGTTTATGATTCAGGGTGCATGAGTTGTCATGTAAATCTTCGTGAAGCAACAACTTCAGATCCTAAAGCTTTTATAGCTCATAAGGAATACTTTGAAAAAAGAACAGATAAAAAGTGTGTTGAGTGTCATAAAAATGTTGGTCACCATGTTCTTGGTGATTATATTAAAAAATAGATTCAATCTACAAAAGGGAGTATATAAAAATGCTTAAAAGATTGTTAGTAATACTTGCAGTTATTGCATCAGGTGCATTTGCTGCTAGTATTGGAGATGTTAGTGCTGTTAAAACTTTAAAAGTTGAAAGAGGTCTAACTAAAGCGGGTAAAAGTTGTGTAGAGTGTCATGCTAAAACGACTCCAAATCATGTACTTGATTGGAAAGATAGCAGACACGGACATGTTGGTGTTAGCTGTATAGATTGTCACAGTGTAAAAAAAGACAACCCAATGGCAGCACAGAACTGCCCAGGTGTAAAAGGGACAGATACTTATGTTTCGGTTCTAGTAAGTCCAAATACTTGTGCAAGGTGCCATCCAAATGAAGTTGAAGAATTTCACCAAAGTGGACATGCAAGAGCTGCTTTACAAATTCGTGCAAAAGACAGTATGCAAGCTTTAATGAAAAAGATAGAGGGTAGAGGTCACCCAGAACTTCAAAACTCTCCTGAAGCAACAGGCTGTATGCAGTGTCATGGTACTATAATAGAGCTAGACAAAAGTGGTAAGCCTACTGCTGAGACATGGCCAAACTATGGTATAGGTAATGTATATCCAGATGGAGCTGTAGGTAACTGTAAATCTTGTCACTCTGCACACAAATTTTCTATCGCTGAAGCTAGAAAACCAGCTGCTTGTGCTTCTTGTCACTTAGGACCAGATCATCCAGATATTGAGATATATAACAACTCAATGCACGGACATATTTTCAATGCAGAAGGAAGCACTTGGAACTTTGACAGTGCACCAGATGCTTGGGAGCCGGGTGATTATAGAGCTCCTACATGTGCAACTTGCCATATGAGTGGTATAGGAAACCTTAAAACTACTCACAATATAAGTAGAAGACTTAAGTGGAATATCTGGGCTCCAATATCTAAACTTAGAGATGGTGGTTATGAAACTGCTGTTAAAGATTTTGAAAACGGCAAGATTACAAAAGGTAATGCTTTAGCTGGTCACCCAGACGGAAGCAAGGCTGGTAGAGCTGAGATGGAACAAGTTTGTAAGTCTTGTCACTTGACAACTCATACTAAAAACTTTTTCAAAATGGCAGATAAGCATGTTGAACTTTACAACACATATGCTACAGATGCTAAAAAAATGATAGATGAGTTAAGCAAAAAAGGTCTAATCAAAAAAGACAAATGGGCTGATGAAGCATTTAAAAAATGGTACCATATCTGGCACCACCAAGGTCGTCGTATGAGACAAGGTGCACTAATGGGTGGACCTGATTATGCTCACTGGCATGGTGTTTTTGAACTTCAACAAAACATTAGAGAGCTGCAAGTGATTTATGACCGCAGAATGAAGACAGGAAAGATTGAAGATTAATCTTCAAACCACAAGACAAAAGGAAGTGTAATCTTCTTTTAAAAGAGCAGGAGAGATTATCTCCTGCTTCTAATTTTTAACTAGGAATATGATATGATAAATTGGTTTTTTAAATTTTTGTTTTTTTCTCTTCTTTTAAACTCATTTTTATTGAGTGCCGAGATTCTTGCAGTTGTAAATGGAGAAAACATAACTACTGATGTTGCTCCAAAAAACTTCAAAACTCTTGATGCAAAAAAGAAGAAAGTTATACTAAATAGGCTTATAGAAAAAAGGCTAGCAATTCAATATGCTCTTCAAAGTGATGTAGTAAATAGTGATGACTACAAAAAAGCGTTAAAACATATACTTCAAATGAGTGGAGATAAAAGTAAAAATGAAAATTTAGCAAACTTATTTAAAAAAGATTCATCTATAGATGGATACACTACAGAACAATTAAATAGTAAAAAAGGTCTACTTGCTTTTGATTTTATACTAAATAATATATCTAAAACTATGAAAATTAGTGAAACAAAACTCAAAAAATACTATGAACTAAATAAATACAAGTATGATACTCCTGCTATGACAGAGCTTTTAACAATTGTCGTAAATGACAAAAAATTAGCGGACAAAATAATAATAGAACTAGAAAATTCGAAAGATACGCTCCAAGCTTTTTCAAAACTAGCAAAAAAATACTCACTAGCTCCATCAGCAAATGATAATGGTTACTTTGGGAAAATTCCTCTTCAAGATATGAATGAAGCCATAAAACCTTATGTTAAAAATCTAAAAAGAGGTGAATTTACCAAAAAGCCAATCAAAACAGCCTTTGGATATCAAGTGTTTTATATACTAAATAATATCCCTGAATATAACAGTACATTTAAAGGTGTAAAAAACAGCATAGAAGATGAACTCTTAAGAAAAGAGGTAAAGTCATGGGCTATGAAAAAAATCAAAGAGTTAAAAAAATCTGCAGAAATTAAAATAAATACAAAGGTATAGCAGTTAGTTGCAAAAACTTTGAAAGCAAGGAGTTAAACAGAAAATTTGATGAAATAATGTTTGCAGATAACTTGAAATACAAAACTAAATAAAAAAAGGACTTACGATGAAATTTAAATTTTTAATTGGCTTGTTAGTAGTACTTATCAGTAGTGCTTCACTAATAGCAGTTGAGACTTACAAAATAGAAGATTTATACAAAAAAAACACTACTCTAAATAACAAGACTATTGTAGTAAAAGGTAAAGTAGTAAAAATCTCAAATGCAATTATGGGAAAAGATTGGATTCATATTCAAGATGACTCTAAAACACCGAAAAAGAACACGGTAATTTTTACTGCAAAAGTTGGTTCAGCAAAAGTAAACATAGGAGATACAGTCTTGGCAAAAGGCACACTAAAAGCAAAAGTAGACATAGGTGCTGGTTACTTTTATGATGTGCTTATAGAAGATAGTACTTTTGAAAAATAATCAATAAATACTCACACATGTAGGGAATTTGCCCTACATGTGCAATTTATAACTATTTGGTAATAATAATACTATCTCCACTAGCATTTACAACCAAACTATCCCCCTCACCTATCTCATCACTAAGTATCATATCAGCTAATTTATCCTCAATGAGTTCATAAACTGCTCTTTTTAATGGTCTTGCACCATATACAGGATCAAAACCAGCTTTTGCTATAAGCTGTTTAGCTTCACTACTTAGAGTTATAGTTATCTCTTTTTGCTCAAGTTTTTCTTGTAGCTCTTGGAATATAATATCAACTATTGAGACAATCTGCTCTAATCCAAGAGGATTAAATATAACAATATCATCAAGACGATTCAGAAACTCTGGTTTAAAGTTTCTCTTAAGCTCATTCATAACTGCATCTTCACAGTTTTGCGGATCCTCCATGATTTTATCACTTGCTATGTTTGAAGTTAGGATTATGATTGTATTTTTAAAGTCAATCACAACACCTTTGTTATCTGTTAAGCGACCATCATCTAAAACCTGCAAGAGTATATTGAACACATCTGGATGAGCTTTTTCAACTTCATCAAACAGTATAACACTGTATGGTTTTCTTCTTACAGCTTCTGTAAGTTGTCCTCCCTCATCATAACCAACATAACCTGGAGCAGCACCTATAAGTCTACTCACAGAGTGCTTTTCCATATACTCACTCATATCAAATCTTATCAAAGATTTCTCACTATCGAACAAGAAATTAGCCAAAGCTTTTGCACTTTGTGTTTTACCAACACCAGTAGGACCTAAGAACATAAAACTACCTATAGGTCTGCTTTGAGAACTAAGCCCAGCTTTATTTCTCTTTATAGCTCGTCCTATCGCTTTTAGAGCCTTATCTTGCCCTACAACCTCTTCTCTTAACTTATCTTCAATATCAAGTACCTTCTGCTTGTCAGATTGGAGCATTTTGTTTACAGGTATGCTTGTCCACTTACTTACAATAGTAGCTATCATCTCTTCATCAACACTATTTTTCAAAAGTGTTCCAGCCTCGACCATTGCTTCCCACTGCTTTTTAAGCTCTTCTTCCTGTTTTAAAAGTTCAGGAATTTTACCATATTCAATCTCAGCAGCCCTATTAAAATCACTATTTTTCTTAGCTTGGTCTGCTTCTCTTTTAAGAGTATCCATCTCACTTTTAAAGTTTGCAATCTTTTCAAATACAGCTTTTTCATTCTCAAATTGAGCTTCTAAAGACTGCTTTTTCTCTTTTGCATCACTTAACTCTTTTTCTATAAGCTTTAATCTCTCTTCATTCTTTTTGCTCTTCTCCATCAAAAGAGCCTCTTTCTCTACCATCAGAGTACTTATCTCTCTTTTTACTATGCTAAGCTCAGTTGGTTCACTCTCTATTTGCATCTTTAGTTCCGCCGCTGCTTCATCAATAAGATCTATGGCCTTGTCTGGCAAAAATCTATCAGTTATATATCTATCACTTAGTTTTGCAGCTGCCACCAATGCACTATCTTGGATATTTACACTGTGGTGTGCTTCTAAAGATTGTTTAATTCCTCTTAAAATCTGAAGAGCTTCATTTATACTTGGCTCATCTACTTTTACAGGTTGAAATCTTCTTTGTAAAGCTGTATCTTTTTCAAAATGCTTCCTATACTCTTTTAGAGTTGTTGCACCAATAGTATGAAGCTCACCACGAGCCAATGCTGGCTTTAGTATATTTGCAGCATCCATACTACCTTCACTTGCTCCAGCTCCAACTATAGTGTGAATCTCATCTATAAAAAGTATGATACTTCCATCACTTTTTACTTCATCAATCACAGCCTTTAGTCTATCTTCAAACTCTCCTCTATACTTTGCTCCAGCAATAAGTGCAGCCATATCAAGTGCTACAAGTCTTCTGTTTTGCAAGCTAATAGGCACATCATTTGCTGCAATTTTTTGAGCCAAACCCTCGACGATAGCAGTTTTACCAGTTCCAGGCTCACCTATAAGAATAGGATTGTTTTTAGTCTTTCTAATCAAAATTTGCATCATTCTATGAATCTGCTCATCTCTTCCTATAACAGGATCTAGTTTACCTTCATTTGCAAGAGCAGTTAAATCAATACCGTACTTTCCAAGCGCTTCAAGATTTTCATCACTTGTTTGTGATTCTATCTTTTTTCCACCTCTTAATGCTTCAAAATTTTTCTTGAATTCTAAAATATCTACATACTTTGAAAATATCTCTTTTATAGGCTTTTCATTTAAGTTTGCAAGCAACCAAGTATCAACAGCTAAAAAACTGTCTCCAATTTGATTCATAAGCCCTTGTGCAACATTGAGACTATCAACCATATTTTTAGATATCTTTATACTCTCTTTTGTGACAGATGAGCTTGTGGCATATTTACCTATCTCACTTTTAATCTCTAGCTCAATCGCAGATTTGTCAATATTCATTTTATTAAATACTTGATTTAATATTGAATTTGAATTTGTAACCAGCGCCCAAACTACATGCAAAGGTTGTACTTCACTGTTTTTGGAATGAAGTGCTAGACTTACTGCACTCTCTATTGCTTGTGTCATCTGATGTGTTAATTTGTCAAATATATTGTTATTCATAATTTACTCCTAGTTGTTTTTCTGTTATTATACAACTTTAGTCTATGTTTGTCAAGTTTCTTTATTATTTTTATTCATATGTCGATAATATTGCTTTAAATATAGAGCTTTATAGATTTTTTAGTAAAATTCATATATAATAAATGTTTTAATAACTGGAGAGAAAATGAAATATTTAAAATATGCTTCTGTAGGCTTTAGTGCCACGCTAATTGGCGTTACACTGATGCTCTCATCTAGCCTAATGGCAAAAGATGAAAAGGTAAAAGAAGAGAGCCGTCTTGAAGCTCTTGCTAAATTCACAAAAGTTTTAGGTACTGTTGAGCAGTACTATGTTGATGATCTAAAAATACAAGAGATTATAAATAAATCCATTCAAGGGCTTATGGCAAACCTTGATGCACACTCATCATATCTAGATAAATCACATTTTAAAGATCTTAAAATGCAAACAGATGGTGAATTTGGTGGACTTGGAATAACAATAGGTATTAGAGATGGAGCCCTTACTATTATTGCACCAATGGAAGGTACACCTGCAGATAAAGCTGGTGTTAAAGCTAGTGATATTATTTTGAAAATAAATGATAAATCTACACTAAATATGACTATAGATGAAGCAGTAGGAATCATGAGAGGAAAACCTGGAACTAGTCTTACTTTAACAATTGTCCGTGATGGAGAGAGTAAACCAATAGTAATACCAATTACAAGAGATATTATAAAAATTAACTCTGTATACACGAAAACAATAGAAAATGAAAACATTTTATATATTAGAGTCGTAAATTTTGATAAAAATGTTGTTAAAAAGACAAAAGAGGCCCTTAGTAAAAATATTGATATAAAAGGGATTGTTCTTGATCTTAGAAATAACCCTGGAGGACTTTTAAACCAAGCAGTTGGTTTAGTTGACCTTTTTGTAGATAAAGGTGTTATTGTCTCACAAAAAGGCCGCTATAAAGAGCAAAATAGTGAGTACACTGCAACACAAGCTGGAACTTTTGATAATATACCTTTAGTTGTATTGGTAAATGGAGGAAGTGCAAGTGCAAGCGAGATTGTAAGTGGTGCTCTTCAAGATCACAAGCGTGCTGTAATTGTAGGACAAAAAACATTTGGAAAAGGTAGTGTTCAGGTTATTCTTCCTGTAGATAAGGAGGAGGCTCTAAGACTTACGATTGCTAGATACTATCTACCAAGTGGTAGAACGATACAAGCTATAGGTGTTACACCAGATATAATTGTATACCCAGGAAAGGTACCTCATAAAGAGAATCAATTTATGATAAAAGAGAAAGAGTTGAAACAGCACTTAAAAGAAGAGTTGAAAAAAGTTGATAACAATACTACAAAAAAAATAGAAAACAAAACTAAAATCAAAGATGAAAACATTATCACTGAAGAAAACATACTAAATGACCTGCAACTCAAAAGTGCACTAGATGTTATAAAAGTATTGAGCATAAAGGAATAAGGGAGTGGAAAAAAGAGAATTACTCTATGAGGGAAAAGCCAAAAGACTTTATAAAACTGATGACTCAAGTCTGCTTATATCTGAATACAAAGATGATTTAACAGCTGGTAATGCAGCAAAAAAAGGCATCGAAAAGGGAAAAGGTGCAATAAATTGTAAAATTAGCACACGGCTTTTTACTCTCTTAGGAGAGCATGGCATAAAAACGCACCTAGTAAAAACAATTGATGATACAAATCAGCTCATTAAAAAAGTAGATATTATCTTAATTGAAGTTGTTGTACGAAACATTGCTACTGGCTCACTTACCAAACGACTTGGTATAAAAGATGGAACTGTGTTGCCTTTTGCATTGGTAGAATTTTACTACAAAGATGATGCACTTAATGATCCTATACTAAATGATGAACACTGCATAATGATGGACTTAGTAAAGAGCGAAAGTGATCTTGAAGAGCTAAAAAGACTTGGTCGTGATATTAACTCTATATTGAAAAAGTTTTTTGAAGAACGCAGATTAAATCTTGTTGATTTTAAAGTGGAATTTGGTGTAGATAGTGAAGGCAATATACTCTTAGCAGATGAAATTAGTCCAGATAGCTGTAGGTTGTGGGACATGGATACAAATGAAAAACTAGATAAAGATTTATTTAGACAAAATCTAGGAAGTGTAAAAGTTGCTTATAAAGAAGTACTCAATAGAATTTTAAAGTAAAGGTAAAAAATGAAAGTTATAGTAAATATACAGTTAAAAGAGGGTGTACTTGACCCTCAAGGGAAAGCAGTTCATCATGCACTAAGTGCTCTTAATTTCAAAGAGGTTAATGATGTAAGAATTGGTAAACAAATCATTATACAAGTTGATGAAATAGATAGAGATAAGGCAACTAAAAGAGCTGCAGAAATGTGTGAAGAGCTACTAGCCAATACTGTTATTGAAAACTATGAGATAGAGATAGTATAATGAAAGTTAGTGTTGTTGTCTTTCCTGGGACAAATTGTGAAACAGATACAAAATATGCCTATGAAAAGTTAAATGCTGATGTAGAACTTGTTTTTCATAAAGATGAAACTCTTCCAAATGGGACAGACTTAGTTGTTCTCCCTGGTGGTTTTAGCTATGGTGACTACTTAAGAAGTGCAGCAATTGCAAAATTTTCTCCAATTATGAAAGATGTAATACGCTTTGCAAATGAAGGTGGAAAAGTTCTTGGTATCTGCAATGGTTTTCAAATGCTTCTAGAGATGGGACTTCTCGAAGGTGCTATGAAAAGAAATGCTAGCGTACATTTTATATCAAAGTATCATCATTTAAGAGTTATAAACAATGATAATATTTTTCTTAACAAATTAAATGTTAATGATATTATCAATATTCCTATTGCTCATGGTGAAGGTAACTATTTTATAGATGAAGATGGGCTAAAAAAGCTTTATGACAACAACCAAGTTCTTTTAAAATATTGCGATAAAAATGGAATTGACAAAAATCCAAATGGTTCGGTCGACAGTATTGCTTGTATCTGCAACAAAAATAGAAATGTATTTGGTCTAATGCCACACCCAGAGCGTGCTATTGAAGCACTTCTTGGCTCATCAGATGGTGTAAAAATGCTTGAAGGTCTTTTGGAAGGCTAATGAAACAACTTCTACTTCTGCTTTTTTGTTTTACTACTATTGTTTTTGCAAATATAGACAATAATGATACAAATAAATCAATTGGTAATGCAGAAGTAAAAACAAAAACACAATCAATTTTTTTGTCTTATGAAGAGACTCCATCTACTGTATATGTAGGGGAATTGTTTACTATAAAAATAAAAGCAATTATTGCAAATGATGATTTTGAGGAAATTAAAAGCACATTTCAAAACTCAAAAAATCTAGATATATTAAACCCAGATGCAAGATGGAAGTGGTTTAGTGATAATATTTTTTATAATACATACTATATGAAAGTAAAAGATACTAATGCAACTTTACCGTCACTTACATTAGATATTTTTCTTGATGACATCAAAATAGATAGTGAGAACCTTAAAAGTATAAAACCAAATATAATTAAACTAAAAGGAACAAAATATTTTAGTGGAGTTATAGCAAAATCACTTAAAATCAAAAAAAACAAAACTACTCAATTTGATGATGAAAACTTAATTGTAGTACTTGAAATTGAAGCTAAACAAGCAAATTTGAGTGACTTTAAACTCAGTTGGGTTATTCGTGATGGTATAGATTCTAGTAGGAGTAATTTACCATATTTTAACATATTTTATTATGCTATTATACCAAATCATACAAAAGAGTTTGTATTCACATACTTCAATAGAGAGACTAATAAATTTGATAAAATTTCACTCCCTATTGTCATTACAGATGAACAAATAAGCACCCAAGTAGACTTAAATCCTGCAAAAAATAGTCTACAAATCTATAAAGATGGGGCCTATTTTGTTGTTGCACTTATATTTTTATTACTATTTATACGAAGAAGAAAAATTGTTTATATCATACTTATTGCTCTTCTTGTTGCACTTTTTGTATATGATAAAAATCTATTTAATAGTATTAAGATAGAAAAAGGGAGCCAAATAAAAATACTTCCTACGAAAAAATCTACAGTTTTTTATGTTACCAACAGAACACTATATGCTCAAAAACTTGATGAAAGAGAAGATTATATTAAAATAATTCTACCAAATGGAAAAATAGGATGGCTAAAAAATGGGAAAAATTAAAGGACTATGGATAGCATTTGAATTTGCTATAACAATTTTAATTACAAATGCCCTTATGTATATGTTTAACAGTAAAAACTACATAATAAGAAAAAAGTTTTCAAAACTTCAGTCTATACTTATGGGTGCAAAAATAAATATAATAGGAGAGCCTGATAGTAAAACTCAACTCTATCTTTTAAACCACCAAAGTCTTATTGATATCGTAGTATTTGAGGGATATGATGACAGAGATAAATGTTGGGTTGCAAAAAAAGAGATAGAAGACATACCCCTTTTTGGTCAAATAATAACACAACCAAAAATGATAGGAATTGACAGAAAAGATAAGCGTTCTATTATTAAAATTATCAAACAGAGTAAAGATAGGATAAAAGAGGGAAGAGTCATCACAATGTTTCCTGAGGGGACTAGAGGAGATGGTGAAAAACTTTTAGAGTTCCAGCTTGGTGCAAAAATACTTGCCGATAAACTAAATCTTAGAGTTCAACCTGTTGTTTTGTTAAACACTAAAGATGTTCTTGATTCTAAAAAACTTATTTGCAAAAGTGGAGATATCTCAATCATATATTTAGATGCCTTTAATCCTAAAGAAAATAAAGATTGGTTTGAGAAAATGAAAATAGATATGCAAAAAAGGTTAAATGATGAGTTGGCAAACAATACTAGCAATAGGTAGTGGTGGTTTTTTAGGAGCTATAGCTCGTGCTTACCTTAATGGATTTATAAATAGAAATATTCCCCATGAACTTCCTTTTGGAACTTTAGGTGTAAATATATTAGGTAGCCTTATTATTGGTATTTTATTTGCTCTTTTTACATACACAAGCCTATTTTCTTTATCTATGAAATCATTTTTATCTACTGGAATGATGGGTGCCTTAACTACTTACTCTACATTTGCATTGGAAACATTTTGGTTGTTTAGTGGTGGTAGTTTGCTACTTGGACTTACCAATATGTTTCTCAATGTTTTTGCTACAGTCATAGCAGCAGGAACTGGTTTTAAGATTTTTGAATACATTCTCAAGTAATAGTTGATAGTTATAGACTAAACTTTACTTACTTCTTACTTTATAACTTTAGGTTTTTTTTAGCAAACTCATGCTACAATTGCCAAAAAAAATAAGGAGAAATTTATGGCAAAACATCAATTTCAAACAGAAGTAACACAACTATTGGATCTTATGATTCACTCTTTATACTCAAATAAAGAGATATTTTTAAGAGAGCTAATCTCAAACTCATCAGATGCACTAGATAAACTAAACTATCTTACTCTTACTGATGAAAAATATAAAAAACTAAACTATGAGCCTAGAATTGATATATCGATAGACAAAGAGGCAAAAACACTAACTATTAGTGATACCGGTATAGGTATGAGTGATGAAGACTTAGTTGAAAATCTTGGTACTATTGCAAAAAGTGGTACAAAATCTTTCATACAAAACCTAAGCGGAGATCAGAAAAAAGACTCAAATATGATAGGTCAATTTGGTGTTGGTTTTTACTCTGCCTTTATGGTTGCATCAAAAATAGAAGTTACATCAAAAAAAGCACTAAGTGATAAGGCATACACATGGATAAGTGAAGGTGCAGGAGAGTATGAGATAATCGAAACTGCAAAAGAATCACATGGAACAAGTATAAAACTATATCTAAAAGATGAAGAGAGTGAATTTCTTGAATTCTATAGAATAGAAAGTATCATTAAAAAATATTCAAATCATATACCGTTTGGTATATATATGGATAAAGAAGAGACAATACCTGCTAAAACTGATGATGATGGAAAAGAGATAGAACCAGCCAAAACAGAAGTTAAAAATGTTCAAATAAACAAGGCTTCAGCTCTATGGAGAATGAATAAAAGTGAAATAAAAAAAGATGAATATAAAGACTTCTACAAGCAAATCTCACATGATAGTACTGACCCGATCCTTTGGATACACACAAAAGCAGAGGGAACTATAGAGTATTCTACCCTCTTCTACATTCCTTCAACTGCTCCAATGGACCTTTTTCGCATGGACTACCAGCCTGGTGTTAAACTTTATGTTAAAAGAGTATTTATAACAGATGATGAAAAAGAGCTACTTCCTGTATACTTGAGATTTGTAAAGGGTATCATAGATGCTGAAGATTTACCACTCAATGTAAGCCGTGAGATACTACAACAAAACCGTATCTTAGAGACTATTAAAAAAGCAAGTGTAAAGAAGATACTAAGTGAACTTAAAAAGCTGCAAAACAAAGACAGAGAAAAATATCTAGAGTTTTACAAAGTCTTTGGTAGAGTTTTAAAAGAGGGTCTATATGGAGATTTTGAAAATAGAGATGCTCTTTTAGATTTGGTTATGTTCAAATCAAGCAAACGAGATGGTCTTATAACCCTAAAAGAGTATAAAGAAGCTATGAAAGACGATCAAAAATCTATATACTATATTACAGGTGAAGAAGAGGCAATACTAAGAAACTCTCCTCTTATAGAGCAGTTTAAAGCAAAAGATATAGAAGTTCTTCTTCTTGATGAAGATGTAGATAGCATAGTTATGCCTATGGTTACTGAGTATGATAAAACACCAATCAAACCAGTTAATAACTCTGATATTGACGATGAAATCAAAGAGGATAAAGAAGAGACAAAAGAGAACGAAGATAAGTACAAAGATATACTTGAAAAAATGAAAGATATACTAAAAGAAGAAGCAAAAGATGTTAAAATTTCAAGTCGTCTTAGTGACTCTCCTTCTGTTCTTATTTATGACAAAAATGACCCTGATTTTCAAATGCAGCAGATGCTAAAACAGATGGGACAAGATAACCTTCCTAAGGTAAAGCCTATACTTGAAGTAAATCCTAAACATGAGATATTTGAAAAACTACTCTCAAAAAGTGATGATGAACTACTAAGTGATGTTTCATTTTTACTTATGGATCAAGCAAGACTTGCAGAAGGTATGAAGATAGAAGACATAAATGGCTTTGCAAAAAGATTAAACAAAATCATAGCTAAAGCACTATAAAAAGCTCTACATGTAGAGGCTAAGATATTAGCTTGGCCTCTTTCAAAAATGGTGAGTAAATATACTCGATTTTTTTGATTTTATCGTACTTTGCATATGAGAGATTTAGTTTGTCTTTTGCTCTTGTTGTTGCAACATAAAAAAGTCTTCTCTCCTCTTCAAGGCTACCACCTTTACTCATAAGCTTTCTGTTTGGAAACCTACCATCCATAAGGTCTATGACATATACTTCCGTGAACTCTAAACCCTTACTAGCATGAACACTAAGAAGATTTACCCCCTCTCCCTCACTCATCTCACTGCTTCCTAATGTCAAAGCATTTAGAAACCTCTCACTTGAGCTGTATCCACTTGCTAAGTCTTTTAAAAGATGTCCTTTTCTAAAGATGCGTCCTCTTGCCTCTTTTTTTGCCGCCTCATCAACACTTCCATCTTTTCTCGTTGCTCTTTGAGTTGCTAAGAAATCCGCAATCTGACTAAAAATCTCGGAACTCATGATATGATTTACCAATGTTTTTGGATGCTTTATACGAGTTGAGTTTTGCATGTACTTATAAAACTTATATATAAACCTTGCCCCATCGACACTGAGTCTAGCATGCTTCAAAATAGGGTTAGATAAAAAAGCTTCATCAAACCCCTCTTTGTAAAAACGGCTTACACTTCCAAACTCATGACAATCATCAAAAAGACCAAGTTGATAGTTTTTCGCTCTTACTTTAAATGGATTTGCTATATCTTTTGGATGAAAAAAACCTTGATATATATCACCATCTCCTAACTTGAAAAGTGCTTCAAAAAGCTCTTTTGATAAAGCAGAACCAACTCCTTTTGCATACTCAAATGTATGTATGAAACTCATCATATCTTTTGAGTTTACAACAACACTCACCAAATCTATCATAGCCTTTACTTCACGAGAGTCAAAAAAACCAATACCTCCCTTTCGCTTGCAAGCTATACCTTGTTCTCTTAGAGTTGCCTCTATACCATCAGCACTTGAGTTGTTTCTAAATATAACTGCTATCTCTTCATATGCTATTTTTGAAAGTTTTATGAGTGATGAAATCTCTTGATACTGTATAAAAAGCTCATTATAGATGAGAAGCTTTGGAGCTTCACACTGACCTGTGCGTGTAACTTCTAACTTTTTCTCGTATAGTCTTGGGTTGTGTTCTATTACTCTGTTTGCTAATGATAGTATTTTTGAGGTAGAACGATAGTTTTTATTAAGCTTAAATATCTGAGCATTTTTATATCTCTTATCAAATGAACCTATGATCTCAATATTTGCTCCATTGAAAGCATAGATACTCTGATCATAATCCCCCACACAAAACAAAGAACGCTTGTCAAATGCATCTATAAGCGAGTTTTGAAGTGTATTTGTGTCTTGATACTCATCCACTAAAACTTCACTAAACTTTATAGTATCATCTTTTTTAAGCTCATCTCTCATCATGATAAGCAGGTCATTGAAGTCCACATAACCATACTCTTTTTTCAACTCTTTAAACTCTTCAAATATATCTTCATAAATATCATAATAAACCCCATGTTCACTATCTTCCTCTTTTAGCCAATCTGAAAAACTAAGGTCTACTGTTGAGTTTTGATAAAGCGAAAAAAGATCATAAAGATATGACGACTGATAAGCTGAAACTGGTGAATCTATATGGTCAAATCTTCGTCTTGCATGTATAGTTTTAAGAAGAATTTTTAAATCTTTTGGCTGTTTTAAGCTTATCTTTTTGCCAAGCTTTTTTAGAAGTCTATAACTAACAGCATGAAAAGTTCCAGACTCTATCTTGCTCACAACCTCTTTACTAAAATAGTAAGCAACCCTCTCAAGCATCTCTGCTGCTGCCTTGTTAGTAAAAGTAAGAAGAAGTATATGCTCTGGTTTTACATTTTGCTCTTTAAGAAGGTATGCAATACGAGCAACTATAGTAGAAGTCTTACCCGTCCCAGCACTTGCAATGATAAGATTTGAGCCAGCTTCTGTCGTGGCTGCTTCTAACTGTTCTTGATTAAGTCTACTTAATGGCATTTGGTTCCTAAAACTTGTAATTTGGATTGAGATTATAGTGGAATTATATTTGCTTTTAGGTTAAAAAGCAGTATAATACTGCAAATTAAAGACAAAAGGATTGTTATGAGAAGAAGTGGTTTTACAATGGTGGAGTTGATATTTGTTATCGTCATCATAGGGATATTGGC
>Ga0256840_1002625_pt1 | contig 15613 bp, 13 predicted proteins | sample 355202metaG_FD_185969 | JGI IMG/M metagenome (GOLD analysis project Ga0256840, IMG submission 185969) | Hydrothermal vent microbial communities from Mid Atlantic Ridge, Atlantic Ocean - 355-202 | ecosystem: Environmental > Aquatic > Marine > Hydrothermal vents | place: Atlantic Ocean: Mid... | reverse complement strand
AAATATACTGTTCAACATGAATTATTTCATGTAGAAATGTTTGCATATATAAAAAATAAGAGTAAAATTCACAAAGAAATTTTTAATAAAATTCCAACGTATATACATGAAGAGTATGTTTTGCACCGTTTAATAAAAACGAACAAAAATTGGAAAAAAATAGATTTAGAATCGGATTTAGATTTTGTTAATGAATGGAGAGACAAAGTAGGTTTATCACCTATCAGTTTAAAATATTTAAAAAATTGGAAATTTGAAGAAAAATTAAAAGAAATTGGTTTTAAAATACAGTAAAATGAAAGCAACTAAAGAACAAATAAAAGAAGAAGTATTAAAAATATTAAATGATTTTAAAATAGATGACTATTATAAAGATAGACCCTTTAAAATTCAACATGGTAAAGACAAAATTGTTAGATACAGCACTTTTAAGTATGAAGAAGGGTGGAAGTGTTTTGTATATACCTCAAATTGGCAGTTTGAAACTCATGATGGAATGTATATATATACATTTGAAACAGATGGAACAGCTTATTCTGCGGCTACAGCAAGAGGTGGTAGACCTTTACCTACTGTATATCTTTATAAAGATGAGAATGATAAATATTATGCTAAAACTGAACCTGATAATAATCTTACTTTGGATTAGTTTATAAAAAAAATCTCGCTACCCCTCGTTATGTAACAAGTTATGTTTCTATTTACTAAAAAACATCTCTGACCACTACTCATATATAACAAGAAGTAATTTCCGTACAATATGCCAAGATAGTATCAAAAATTAGATTAGCAGGAGGATTAATAGAAATAAGCACAGGTACATTAAACACAATAATCCGATTAAGCAATACAGACAATAAATTTGCACTAGCATTACAAGAATATTTATATTACTTAGAATTAGTATCTTTGTCTGGCGAGCTTACAGTAGCCTTAAAAAAAGGATTACGTAAAAAAGCAAAGAAAGCATTACGAGAGAAAAGTGCGATAGAAAGATTACGTAAGAAAGCTAAGAATAATGAATTATTAAATGATTTAGAAATAAGCATTCAGCATCTTGAAGAAATTGCAGAAAGTGGAATTAAGAAAAGTAATGCTGAAAATATTGCAAAATCATTTTTTGAAAATGCAAAAATAGTTATAAAAGAGTACAAACCAATAGGTAATATTTTGGGACAAAGTAACGATTATACTTGTGTTGCAAACTCTTTAAGAATGGTCTTAGATGATTTAAATATTATTAGGTCAGAGATATATATTGCAGAAGCACTAGAGACAACGATAGATGGTGCATATATTGCTAACATACCAAAAGCATTACCAAATTTATATGCAGATAATATTAAAACTATTGTAAGAGGAGTTAATAATAAATATAAAACCGTTCTTGGAAATCTAATTGATATATTTAAAAATACAAAGTGTATAAAAAATATTTTGCAATAAAAATTAAAGCTTATTTTCGTATCTTATTATGGATGCAAAAATTAGTTTTAAGCAAATTAACAAACTTGCAATACCTGCAATAATTGCAGGTATTGCAGAACCATTACTTTCCATAACGGATACTGCTATTGTTGGTAATTTAGAGTTTAATGCTGTTGAGGCATTGGCTGCTGTTGGTATTGCAGGTTCTTTTTTATCTGCTTTATTTTGGATTTTAGCACAAACACGTTCTGCTATTTCTGCTGTAGTATCGCAATATTTAGGAGCAAAAAAATTAGATGAAATTGCTTCATTACCTGCTCAAATTATTGCAATTAATGTTATATTAAGTATTGGTATTTATGTGCTAACCGTTGTATTTGTTACTGCTATTTTTAAAATGTATAATGCGGATGGTTTAATTTTAGATTATGCAGTTTCTTACTATAAAATTAGGGCTATAGGTTTACCATTTACCTTATTTACTTTTTCTGTTTTTGGTGTTTTTAGAGGTTTACAAAACACGTATTATCCGATGTTAATAAGTATTATAGGTGCAGTATTAAATGTTGTTTTAGATTTTGCTTTGGTTTTTGGTATTGAAGGTTTGGTTGCTCCAATGCATATTGAGGGTGCTGCTATTGCTAGTGTTATTGCACAGGTTGTTATGGCAATATTATCCCTTATTTTATTTATTAATAAAACACCGTTTAGTTTAAAATTTAAGTTTCCGTTTAATAAAGAAATAAAACGTTTACTAGGTCTTAGTTTAAATTTATTTGTGCGAGCTTTAGCATTAAACTTTGCTTTGTATTTAGCAAACTCTTATGCTACTGGGTATGGCACAAAGTATATTGCTGCACAAACTATTGCTTTCCAAATTTGGATGTTTTTTGCCTTTTTTATGGATGGTTATGCAAGTGTTGGTAATATTGTTTCTGGTAGATTGTTGGGCGAAAAAAATTATAAAAAGATGTTTTTACTAAGTAAAGATTTAGTTAAATATACGCTTGTTATTTCTTTTATATTAGGTACTGTTTGTTTTATTTTTTATAAACCATTTGGTACAATTTTCACAAAGGATGTTGCTGTTTTAAATACGTTTTATAGTATTTTTTGGATTGTTATTTTAATGCAACCTATTAATGCAGTTGCTTTTGTTTATGATGGTGTTTTTAAAGGTTTGGCAAAAGCGGTAACCTTAAGAAACACACTTATTGTAGCTACATTTATTGGTTTTGTTCCTACGTTATTAATTGCTGATTTTTTTAATTTAAAACTCTATGCTATTTGGATTGCTTTTACCGTTTGGATGCTTTTTAGAGCTGGTATATTATTGGTTTTGTTTAGAAAATTTGTAAATTAGTTATTTGTTAGTGAAACACTAACAACAAAACGTATACAGTTTAAGCTTTCTTGTAGAAAATGGTTAATAGTAATAAAAAGACAAAACAGCGAATCTAATAGTGTGAAGGTAGTATTATTTTACCTTTTGGTATAAAAAATGTAATGAATAAAATAACAGTAATTATTTTCTTTTTAATTTTTATCATTTCTTGCGAAAGCAATATAAATGTTAATTCAAAAAAAATTAATACTTTCCATAGAAAAGCGATAAAAAACAAAGATTCACTACTACATTATATACAACAAGCAAAAATAATAATTACCAGTAATACTGTAGATACTATTAGAGCAGAAAATGATTTTTTATTTGGTTATTATTTTAGTTCTATAAAAAATAAAGATTCTTGTTTGCAATATTATAATAAGGCTATATCTTACTCTAAAGATAGTATTACACGTAAACGAGAAAAAGTATATCATCGTTTTTTAATAGAATCGTATTTTAATAATAATGATTTTTTAAATGTTTTAGGTGCATTAGATAGATTTGAAAAACTTATTAGCAAACAAAAAAACAATTATAAATATTTAGCATATATCAATGATTATAAACAAAGTGTATATTTTGATTTAAAAAAATACGATAGAAGCTTATATTTTAATAAAAAAGCGATTAAAAATTATATCCTAATTAAAGATACCATTAATTTAATAAATGGTTTAATTTTTCAAGCAAAAACCAATTATAATTACTTAAATAATAAAAAACAATCCATTAATTTATTAGACAGTTTATCTAAATTAGACATTAACTCTAAAGAGAGTTTCTATCTAAAGCATCAAATTTTTTATAATTATGCCGAAATTAATTTTAAAAATAAAAGCTATAATAGTGCTTATAACAATTATTTAAAATCTATTAATTTTATTAAAAAATCTCCTTTTGAAGACGACATTTATTTAAAAAATTTGAGTTATGAAAAGGCAGCAGAAACATTAATAAAATTAAAAAAATACAGATTAGCAAAACAGTATTTAGATTCTGTTAGAATATTTAAAAAACATACAGATACAGAATTAATAAATATAGATTTATTAAACAGGTTAGAATTATCATTTAAAACCAATAAAGATTTTAACCTTGTTAAAAAGGAATATGATTCATTATCAAATTATATTTTAAAAGAAGAAAAAAACAGAATTAATAAAGATTTTATAGCATTAAAAGAAGCTAATTTAAAAGAAAAAAAATTACTAATATCAAATCAAAAACATGCCATTGAAAAAATAAAACTTAAACGAAATCAATTATTATTAGTGTTATTTTTGAGTTTAGTAATAGTAACTACATTTTTGTTTTTTAGGCAAAAAAAAGTGGAATTTACAAAAAATAAACTTTTTATGAAACAGCGTCTTTTTAGATCGCAAATGAATCCACATTTCACCTCCAATATATTAATAAACATACAAGATTTAATTCACAAAGATAAAAATCTTGCAGATCGATATTTATTAAAATTTTCGAGATTATTACGTTTAACCCTTGAGAACTCGATGGAAGATTATGTAGGTATTGAAAAAGAAGTAGAAGTATTAACCAAATATCTAGATTTACAAAAATTACGTTTTGATAATAAGTTTGAATATAATATTAGCCTAACTAATTTTGAAGATTTAGACCTATATCATATTCCGCCAATGCTACTACAGCCTTTTGTTGAAAATTCAATAAAGCATGGATTTAAAAACATTAGCTATTTAGGAAAAATAGCTATTTTTCTTATAGAGAATAATAATTTTATTGATTGTATTATTAAAGATAATGGTTGTGGTTTTACAAGTAATAATAAGGCATCTTCAGCATCTATTAAATTAATACAAGAAATAGTTTTAATTTTGTCTAAAAGTAATGTGAAGTTTAAAAGTATAAAACCTAACGGAACTGAAGTTTCATTCAAAATTCCGTACATAATTAAATAATTACATGATTAGAGCTATTATTATTGATGATGAAAGTACAATTAGAAAAATGGTACGAGAAAAAACAGCTTTGTTTTTTAAAGATGAAATTACTGTAATTGCACAATCTTCTAATGTTAAAGAAGGTATTGTAATGATTAATAATTACCAGCCAGATCTTCTTTTTTTAGATGTGGAGTTAACGGACGGAACTAGTTTTGATATTTTAAATGAAGTTACCTATCATAATTATCAAATAATATTTATTACGGGTTTTAGTGAACATGCAATAAAAGCAATAAAGGTTGGAGCTCTTGATTATATATTAAAACCGATAGATAATGATGAATTTGTTGAAGCTACAAACAAAGCCATTACAGAATTAGATAAAAACAGAAACATTAAAAATTTGATAAATGTTTCGAGCGATTTTTTTAAAGGAAATAAGAATAAAAGAATAGTTTTAAAAACATTGAACACACACCATATTGTAAATGAGAGTGATATTTTATATTGTAAATCAGAAGGTATGTACACTACATTTTATTTGATTAATAATTTAGAAGTTATGATATCAAAACCTCTAAAGACTGCCGAAGAACTATTGAGTAAATCTATTTTTTTAAAATGTCATCAATCCTATATTGTAAACAAAAAGTATGTTGTAAAATATATTACAGAGGGTTTTTTAATCTTAATTAATGGTATTAAAATACCAATTGCTCATCGGCGAAAAGAATTTGTATTAAATAATATTGATTAACAAATCAAATATAAAGAGTTTCCTTACGGAAATAAATTAATAACGTTCGTTTATAAAGTATTGATGCTTAATAGCATCAAATAATATATATTCGTTTATTAAACTAATAACCCCATTAATTATGAAAAAAACATTTTTATTATTTTTAATCATATTATTTTTTTCTTGTAGTAGTAATGTATCTACCAATATAGATTCAACTTCAATTGAAAAAAGTAATCAAAATACTACGCATGAAAACTTCAATGAATCTTTAAAACTAATAAGTTACCTTACAGGCAGAGCCGTATTAAATAACGTAGAAGCAAAAATATTTATCGAAAATTTATCACAAAACTCTAGAGATAACACCATAAATTTTAATACAATAATTAATAGCAATAATGATTTTAGTACTGCTTTTAATAATGAATTTATTATTTTTATTACAGGTTTAGAATCTATAAACGGACATAATAGACCTAGACCACCAATTAGAATAGATACTGATTTTGTAACTGGAATTATGAATCCTGATTCAAACCCAGATCCAGATACAAATCTAAATTCAGAAGGTTACCAATTTTTTATGCATATCATTAATCAAAATAATATTGAATTATATTTTCCAAGACCTTTATTTTTGGAAAATTTAAATGATACATTTTTTACAGAGCATCTATTTATTACCAAACATCCTATTTTAGAAGAACTTCCTATAGGATTTGATTTATGGCAAGATATAGAAACAGGAGAAAACTCAGGTGAATTTCTGCTTTTTGATACTGCTCTTTTAGAAGCAACTGATACTAATATTATTGTTGTAAGACCTAGTAGAAATGAAGAATTTAGATATGAAAACTATAATGTTGATTTTGAAAGGTTTTACCATACAAACTAAAAATAAATAACCTATTTTATCCTAACCGAAACAAGTAATTGTTTCGGTTTTTTACATTATTATATTATGAATTGTACAATATTTTACGAATTTAAATTAATATACTACGAATAACAATTGACATAGAAACCATATAAATTCACCCTTGTAAAAGCTTAAAACCTTAGCGATATTGCCACTAAATAATGGTGGTAACCGAAAAGCCAATATAAATAGAGTAGGTGTAAAATTTTATTATTATGAAGTATTTAAAAACTGGATTATTACTATTATTAGTAATAATTATGACTATTAGTTGTCAAAATGAAGTTGTTGATAAAGGAGATTCTGAAATTGAAAATAATGTTAAAAGTAATGTAGAAGGAGGTGTAGATATTGGAATGTATGATTATCATAATAGATATAGAGTTGGAATACTTTGTGTTAAAGTTACAAATGCTATATGTAATCATTTAGATGGTAGCCCTCCTTCATGGCCATTTAATTATCACGACTTAGAGGATGTTAGACTTGAGCCAGACACACATTCTAGCTTAGTAAAAATACGATTATATGAAGGTCTTGTTGTAATGGATTTGATTAATTATTCTGATAGAGAAATGATTGAAGAAATGTCTAATTCTTTTACAATAGAAAGAGATACAGAAATTGAATTTAGTAATTCTGAAATTATTAATAGATTAGGAATTAGGAATGTGAAATTAAAAAGAGGAGAATATGATTTTATACCTGCAGATAGATATGATAGAACTAAATTAGGTACTTTTTATATTTCTGCCCAAATTGAATCTGAAATTGCAGCACCACCTTACCCATGTAATATTGCTGCTGGTTGTTATCTTTTTGGATATGTGAATGATGCAAACGGAAATCAAGTACCAAATTGTTTATGTGAATAAAAACATATTTTGGTTATAAATGTTTTAAAAGCTGTTTACAAATGTTGTAAACAGCTTTTATATTACAAAGTATACTAGTTTTTATTCTAATTAATACTAGTTTAGTATCCTTTTTTCTAAAAAACAATATCCTCTTCCGATTTTCCTAAATCTTTAAAATCTTCTATAGCTTCTATTTTGTTATAGAATTTTTCAACATTTACTACATAGGTGTTTGATAAACTATCGTGCCAACCTCTTGTTGTAGAGCCTAAATAGGATAGAGCATCAAAAGGGATTATTCTGCAAAGCGATCTAGTAATAATTGTGTTAAGGTCTGGTTTTTCTCCATTTTCCAACACTACCATAGTTTTTGTTATATACTTACCAATTGTTCTTTGTGTTTTAAATTCTAGAATTGTATAAAAAACCCCAAAAACAAAACCTGTTATTAACATATCTAAGAATCTATTTATATTATCTAAACGTTCTAGAAAATTAAGGATTTCATCATTTCCTGTTATTTCAGCATAAGCGGCAGCTACTATTCCAAAAGCAAAAAACACTCCAGTAAAAATAATTCTATCTATTAAATAGTTAGAAAATCGTTGTCCAGATGATGCTAATATATCTTTGGTTACTTTAAAATTTTCTTCCATAATAATTATTAATTTATTGCAATAATATAAAAAATAATTTTTTTTAAAAAACCTAACAAATTTTTAAAATCTGCTAGGTTTGTATAATAATAAAAGCTTTTTTCTCTTTTAAGAACCACACATTAAACAATCATCCGGATTGTCTTGTGATTCGATAATCATTTGTTTTAATTCTTCGGCAGTTAATGGTTTTTCTTCTACTTTTTTATCTTTCTTTTTAGAAACCGTGAACTGAATTGCATTTACTGCAGATTTAGTTCTTAAATAATACATTCCTGTTTTAAGACCACTTTTCCAAGCATAAAAATGCATTGAAGTTAGTTTTCCGTAATCGGGTTGTGTCATAAATAAGTTTAATGACTGTGATTGATCAATAAAGTATCCTCTATGACGTGCCATATCAATAATATCTTTCATCGATATTTCCCAAACGGTTTTATATAGGTCTTTTAATTCTTGTGGAATTTCTTCAATACCTTGAATTGACCCGTTTGCACGCATAATTTCTTCTTTCATATTGTTATCCCAAAGATTTAATTCTACTAAATCTTCTAATAAATGTTTGTTTACCACAATAAACTCACCCGATAATACTCTACGTGTATAAATATTAGATGTATAAGGTTCAAAAGCTTCGTTATTACCTAATATTTGTGATGTTGATGCTGTTGGCATTGGTGCAACTAATAACGAGTTACGCACACCATGTTTCACTACATTTTTACGTAATTTTTCCCAATCCCACCTTCCGCTAAGATCTTCGTCTTTGATATTCCACATATTAAATTGGAACTCTCCTTCGCTCATTGGCGATCCTTTGAATGTTGAATATGGTTCACTTGCTTTGGCAATTTCCATTGAAGAGGTTACTGCTGCAAAATAAATGGTTTCGAATATTTCTTGATTTAAAGTTTTTGCTTCATCGCATGTAAAAGGTAAACGTAGCATAATAAACGCATCTGCCAAACCTTGTACTCCTATACCAATTGGTCTGTGTCTAAAGTTAGAGTTTTCAGCTTCTTTTACAGGATAATAGTTACGGTCTATAACGGTATCTAAATTACGTGTAATTTTTTTTGTAATTTTATATAATTTTTTATGATCAAAGAACTTTTTACCATCTTTATCTTCGCTTACAAACATTGGTAAAGCAATAGATGCTAAGTTACAAACTGCTACCTCATCCTCAGCAGTATATTCCATAATTTCGGTACATAAATTTGAAGAACGAATTGTTCCTAAATTTTTGTGGTTTGTTTTACGGTTTACTGCATCTTTATATAGCATATATGGATTTCCAGTTTCTATCTGTGCTTCCAATATTTTTTCCCAAAGTTTACGTGCTTTAATGGTTTTACGTCCTTTTCCTATTTTTTCGTAACCTGTATATAGGTTTTCGAATTCTTCACCGTAAGTATCAAATAAATGTGGACATTCGTTTGGACACATTAATGTCCAATCTGTATCTGCTTCAACACGTTTCATAAATAAATCTGGAATCCACATTGCATAGAATAAATCTCTTGCACGCATTTCCTCTTTACCTGTATTTTTCTTTAAATCTAAAAAGTCAAATACATCTGCATGCCAAGGTTCTAAATAAATTGCGAAAGAACCTTTACGTTTTCCACCTCCTTGATCTACATATCTTGCGGTATCGTTATAAACTTGTAACATTGGTACAATACCATTACTTGTTCCGTTTGTTCCTCTAATATACGAACCTCTTGCTCTAATATTATGAATAGATAATCCTATTCCACCAGCTGATTGCGATATTTTTGCTGTTTGTTTTAACGTATCATAAATACCATCAATACTATCGTCTTGCATTTGTAATAAGAAACAAGATGACATTTGTGGTGTTGGTGTACCAGCATTAAATAATGTTGGTGTTGCATGTGTAAACATACGTTTAGACATTAACTCATAGGTTGCAATAGCTTCGTCTAAATCTTCTTTGTGAATCCCTACGGATACACGCATTAACATGTGCTGTGGACGTTCTGCTATTTGTCCATTAATTTTTAATAGATAAGAACGCTCTAAGGTTTTAAACCCAAAATAATCGTACCCAAAATCACGATTATATATAATAGTTGAATCTAATTTTGCTGCATTATCTTGGATGATTTTATAAACATCATCAGCAATCATTGGTCCTTTTTTACCTGTTCTTGGATTTACATATTCATATAAATCCGTCATTACTTCAGAAAAAGTTTTTTTAGTATTTTTATGTAAATTAGATACGGATATACGTGCCGCTAGTTTTGCATAGTCAGGGTGTCTAGTAGTCATTGTTGCTGCAATTTCTGCTGCAAGATTGTCTAATTCTGATGTTGTTACGCCATCATATAATCCTTCAATAACACGCATTGAAATTTTAATTGGATCTACTAATTTATTTAATCCATAACACATTTTACGCACTCTTGACGTTATTTTGTCAAACATTACTGGCTCACGTCTTCCATTTCTTTTTACTACATCCATATTTTATTTATACTTTTTTGGGGTTAAAGCTTATCTTTATTAAAGAGAAGAATTTTGTACTATTTTATATTTTTATAATAGAATTAAGTACTATATAATAATAACTTAATTTTTTTAATAACTATTTTTTAGAAATCAGAATCGAAAGCAATACTACCTGTTCCTCCAGATTTTACTCCTGCTTTTTGGTATTCTGACACTCTTTTTTCAAAGAAATTTGTTTTTCCTTCTAGAGATATCATTTCCATAAAATCAAACGGATTGGCTACGTTAAATACTTTTTCACAATTAAATTCTAATAACAATCTATCTGCTACAAATTCTAAATATTGTATCATTAATTTAGAGTTCATCCCAATTAAACTAACTGGCAATGATTCGGTAATAAATACTCGTTCTATATCTAAGGCATCTACTATTATTTCTGTTATACGTTCTTTGGATACTTTATTAACAATATGATTCTCGTGTAAATGGACTGCAAAGTCTGCATGTAAACCTTCGTCTTTGTTTATTAATTCATTTGAGAATGTCAATCCTGGTAATAAACCACGTTTTTTCATCCAAAATATAGAACAAAATGCACCTGAAAAGAAAATTCCTTCTACGGCAGCAAATGCGATTAATCGTTCTGCAAAACTATCCGATTCAATCCATTTAAGTGCCCATTCTGCTTTTTCCTTAATTGCAGGAAAAACTTCAATTGCTCTAAAAAGCTCATCTTTTTCTTCTTCATTTTTAATATATGTATCAATCAACAATGAGTACACTTCAGAATGTACATTTTCCATCATTATTTGAAATCCATAAAAGAACTTAGCTTCTGGGTATTGTACTTCATTTATAAAATTTTCTGCTAAATTTTCATTTACAATACCATCACTTGCAGCAAAAAATGCAAGTATGTGTTTTATAAAATAACGTTCATCATCCGTTAATTTTTGTTCCCAATCTAAAATATCTGCTTCCAAATCAATTTCTTCGGCAGTCCAAATCATAGCTTGTTGTTTTTTATACCATTCCCAGATATCATGATGTTTTATTGGGAAAATAACAAATCGATCTTTGTTAGGAGCTAAAATTGGTTCTATTTTTGCCATTATTTGGGTTCTTTTTAAATTAATTTTTTAAATTCTTTAGCGAAGAATTGGGTTAACAAAGATTGGAAATTTTTACTCTAAAACAAAATCATACTTATTCACAAAACAAGGGGAGTTTTTAACAAAATTGCTTTTTTGTCTATTTTTAGGACAAATACTAATATTTATATTTATTTGAAAATCAAATGTTTAAAATTACAATTTCTTGCCACAAGTTGATTTTATTACATTTGTAAACAAACGCAGAAAATTTATTTTTTAAATTTTTTAAATTAAAAAGTGCCAATATAAAATTGACACTTAGAAAAAAAAATATTTTCTATAATTTTTATTTTGGTTCTATATTATAATAATTACAGACTGCATAATAATCGTTAATGTCTACATTAGCGTTTCTCAACTCATTTTGGACTATTTCTTTTGTACTTAATTGTTTTCCTGAATTATTACCTATAACTCTCGTAAGTTCTTTTGGTTTTATTATTACAATTTTTAAAAAATCTACAGTAGGTGTTGGATTTGGTAATACCACATTTGCTGTTTTTGAAATACGTATAGTACTTGAACCATACACTTGGTCTTGCACTTATAACCTGAGTTCGACCTAATATTTGTTTTCAGTTTGAATAAATTTTTATTCAATTTGAAGTCAAATTCTCAAAGGACTAACTGGTTAGTTTAAAAGAATTTGGCAAGAATTGGAAAAAATTCATCAAATCCGAAGGAAATCCAAAGAAAAGGTAATCTTTTTCATGAATAATTTTTGAAATATCTAGATATTCCTTCAAATTTTCATTTCAAATCTCACCTTTTCTTTGAATTCTGAAAATTAAATCTTAGGTCGAACTCAGGTTTATAGAGAATCCTGATCCAATTCCATTAATAAAATGACTGTCTACTGGTAGCAGTGCGTAAGTTTGGTTTCGAAAACTTATATAGTGAAAAATTGCTGAAAAATTAATATCCTCTTGTGTTATTTGAGGTATATCTAAATGCATTTGTTTAAAAAAAGTATGTGTAGAAACTGTCCATTCTGGTGATTGAAATCGAATTATTTACACATTTGCATTGCCATTTTCTCCAGCTGGTCCTTGTTCCCCATCATCTCCTGAGCAAGAATTAATAGTTAAATTTAAAATTAGTATTACTACTGCATACGATACTATTCTTAATGTTTTCATAATCGTTAGTGTTTATTAAGTTTTATTAAAAAAAGAGGATATTTTATATCCGAATTTCACACCTATTGTTATTATGCGCTTCCTTATATTGTATAATTAGCACAAATAAAATTAGTAGTATTTTCTTTTACATACTATCTATTCCATAGTATTTACATACTGCATAATAATCATTTATATCTACATTTGCATTTTGTAATTCATTAAGAATATCTTGTTTAGATTGCTTTACTTTTGCAGTAGCAATTGCCCCTATTGCTGTTCCTTCTATCACTATATATTTAACTTTAGCGTCTGCAATTGTATAAGTGAATAACCCTGTAGGGAATGTTCCAGTAGTATTTCTAGTCCAAAAGTAATGAAGATGTATTTTTGATACTTCTGACCTATATGCAATATTAGTATTGTATATTGAACCAAAATTGGTAAATTGAAATGGTAACGAATCCCAACCATCAACATTTTTGTTTGGTTGAAAATAAACAAGTACTAATCCTGTTGTATGTATACTTTCGGTAATAGATGGAACATCAATATCTGTATATCTAGTACTGTAGGAGGTACTGCCTGAGTTACTTGTTGAAAAGATGTAACTACTATTCCATAACCAATCGGCACTAGTTAAATCTACTACCCCAACTTTTACATTAGCATTGCCATCGTTTCCTACAGGCCCTTGTTCGCCATCGTCTCCTGAGCAAGAATTAATTGTTAAATTTAAAATTAGTATTATTACTGCGTACGATACTATTCTTAATGTTTTAATTAATGGTGAAATTATAATTTAATTATAGTTTATTTTTATACTATATTATAGTGCGCTTGTTTTTTTTTATACTTTACTTATATTGTGTATAGTTAGTACAAAATCACTTTTTTACTACTTACAGTTTCATTGCTATAAATTTTAAACATATAAATTCCTGTTGGTAATTTTCCTAAATAAAGTGTTTTTGTATTTATTTTTTCAAGTACTTTTTTTCCTAAAATATTATATACTTCTATCTTTTTTATTATAGTGGGTGTTGTTATTGTTAGTTTATCTGTTGTTGGATTTGGATAAATAGTCATTTTAGTAAAAGTATCTTCTTGATTTACATCTGCTGTATATGCTTGCCTTCTGTATTCTACTGCTAAATCAGTATCAATTAGCTTAAAGACGTTTTGAGATGCATGTGTCCAAATACTTCCTTCGCTATCAATGGTAATTGCTCCTGGTCTATAATGATCTAATGATGGCAACACAGAGTTTGAATCTTCTATTATTATACTATTTAAAGTTGGTGTAGTTGCTAGTGGGTTTTCGAATGTTGTGATAATTGCAAGGTCATTTCTTAATAAATATAGTTTTCCATTGGTATCCACTACGGCATCTTTAATATTATAAAGATCTGGATAATCTGCATGTAAAAATGTATGAAAATTGCCATTTTCAAGATACATTATTCCACTTCTACCAATAAGCCAAAGGGTATTATTTGGTGCAGCAATTATTTTTCTTAAAATACTTAAATTTTCAGGTCTATCGAAAGTAGTGGTTGTAGCTGTTACTGTATCAAATTTCTTGATTTGTAGTTGGTTTCCGCTAACATAACGCATAAACCAAGGGTTGTTGTTATCATCAACTGCCATATAATAACAATACTGATAATCGGTTTCGTCTAATGTGTGTACGTTTACCAAATTATCATTCTCATAAATGTCAATTTTTGGTACAGATTTATCGTAAACCCAAGTTTTGCTTCCTACTTGTTCTATTTGTGTTGCTTGGTTGGTTATACTTTGTATGGATATGGCATTTGGGAAATCTATTTTTCGTATTTCATTAGGAGTTCCTCCTTTAATAATGGCTTTATTATCTATATCAATAGCTGCTGTATATCCAATATTATTTAATAATATAGATTGATGATTATCTTCATTATCTCGATGTATTACAATATTATCGTATCTATTAAACCACCAAACACCACCATTATTGTCTGGTAAATTATCTGTAAAACGACTACTCATTTTTGTAGATAAATTTCCTATTTCATCATCATTTCGTCCAGACCATACATCATCATTATTTATAATTACTTCGTAATTATCATTATTACCAGTTGAACCATCTCTTGTTGTAAAATAAAATTGATTGTTCCTAAAATAAACATGGTTTGGTATATAGGTCATTGGCACACCAAGTGCTGTTAAATCGGTTAATGGTAAAAGCTCCCAAGTTGGTGTTGCTCCTGCAACGGTTAATTTTACTAAGCCATTATAGTTTGTTCCAACAGTCCAAATCAAACCTGTTTCGTCAATAGCTAATTTATTAAAACGGATATTAATTGCAGCATTATCTGGTCTTGGTGTTTGAAACATATCATAGGTTTCGGTAGTGGTATTAAATTTTAAGATAGCTCCAGTATAGATATTGTCATTTGCCATCCATAAATTATTATTGGTATCAAATTGTAAATCGCCTACTATATCAAACGGTAAACTAGGTGTTGTTGTGCTGTTGTAATGTGTTACTGGTACTGTAGTAGTGTAATTAGATACATCTATTTTATACAAGCCATTGCTATTACCTAAATAAATTAAATTGTCTTTATAGATTAAGCTTGTTCCGTTTGTACTTACAGCAATATTGCCTAAGTTGGCAATTTCGGTAAGTGTTGTTCCATCGTAAGAAAAAAGATATGTGTCGTTACTACTTCTAGCAAAGGCCCAAGTTAAATTTCTATCAGTATCATATAAAACTTGTTGTGGATATTTATTATTTGGAAAGTTTACTTGCGTGAATGTTTTTAATATTCTATCGTACACATTCAATAAATAACCTGCGTTGGATGCTTGTATGATGATTTTACCATCTGGTAATCCTAATCCTTTTTGTATGGTTGGCAAATAAGTAGTTCCCCATAATGGGATAGCTATGTT
>Ga0256840_1002624_pt1 | contig 15615 bp, 16 predicted proteins | sample 355202metaG_FD_185969 | JGI IMG/M metagenome (GOLD analysis project Ga0256840, IMG submission 185969) | Hydrothermal vent microbial communities from Mid Atlantic Ridge, Atlantic Ocean - 355-202 | ecosystem: Environmental > Aquatic > Marine > Hydrothermal vents | place: Atlantic Ocean: Mid... | reverse complement strand
ACTTACTATACTTACACGTGGTCTTTTTTTGTCTATCTTAAATGTAAATACTTGTTTTACTGCGTTTCCATTTAAAAAATTCCACTTACTAACATCATTTGCTTGAACTATAATTTGAATCTCTTTATCTTTCATGCCAAATGTGCTTCTTGGTGGTTCTACTTCAAGGTTTAAAAGTTGTTCTGGATTTATCAACTGCTCATATTGTAGTGTTTTTTCTTGTGTTTCACTTTTTAGAGTTATTTTATATGACTTTACACCACTCTCATCTGCTATCTTTATATGCAATGCTTTTTTTAAGTTCCAATAACCGCTCTCTTGCATTGTAACTACTGGAGCATTTCGCTCAAACATTGAGGAAAAATATATAAATAGTCCCCCCGCTATGACTAAAGTCATTATAAATAGTGTACCGATTGAAGAGTTGTTTTTTTTTCTCAAAATTATATTTCCTTGATTGTTTTATTGTTTTCATCACTTTTGAGTAGTGTGACTTTTTCTACATGAACTATCGTTAAAAATTCTTTTATTATCGTGTATGCATCCGGCAGTTCACTATTTGAACTTTTCAAATCATCATCACATATACTTACATATGCATGTTTTGCATCATCTTTGAGAACAAGACTTCTTAAAAGTCTCTCTTTTAGACGCATATAAGACAAAGGCTCCCTAGAGAGTAAAAATTCATGACATAGTTTTTTTTGAGCACCGAGCTTTAGTAATGTACTTACAAGAGCAAAAATTGTGCCATCACAATCACTACTTAAAAAGTTATCATAACGACTCAAAAGCCCTCCATAAAGGGCTGTTGCCATTTTTTGGTTTATTTTAATCCCATTTTCTTTAAAAAACTTATAAAGTTCTAAAGTATCTGTATCTACCTCTATTATGTATTGAGCGGTTGATGGTTGATTTTCACGACATTTATCATACCATGGTAAAAAAGAAAGTTTTTTATTTAAAGGTTCTAAATTTTGTAAAGAAACTTTTTTATGAAAAGTAAGTATACAAGAGTACAGTGCACTTGCATTAGCAAATGAAGCACTGCTTGTAACTATTAAAATATGTTGCGTATTTTTAATTTCTTCTATATCTATTTTCATATTTCTTTTTTACTCATTATATACTGTTTAACTTATTTTTACTCTATATTTCTCATTAATATCTACTATAAAAGCTTGTGTAAACATTCCTATTTTTGCTTCATCAGGATGCTCTTCATCATAATGGTACTCAATAAATCCAAAAAAATCTTCAGGTGTTATAGAGTACTCTATTAACTTATTTATACCCTCTTCTATATTACTATCAAAAAAAAGAGTAGCTATCTCTTCGCCTTGTAATGAACCCTGTTTAAGTTCACTCGGTTTAAAAGAGTTATGTTCAAAAAGCTCATCTTCTAAAGTGTTAATGGCAAGCCCTTCTTCTTCAGTCACCGATCCATTTTTTAAGATTTGTATTACCAACTCTTGTATCTGCGCTATTATTTTTGTTTGTTCACTCATTATATTTCCTTAATATCCATATTTTTTAAAAATTATTTATTGTTTTAGAATTTTACCCAAAACTACTTAATATCATTCACATTGATACATTTTATACAACTCACTCAAAGCAATACTATTACTCTCCATAAACTATATATTTAATTTATACAGCTTATTTAAAATATCTATTTTATTATCTGCAGAATGTATCTCTCTATGACAATTTGGACACAATGAAACTATATTGTTTACATCATCAAGTGGAAAATTATAGTTTTTCTGTTGAAACATTGGTATTACATGATGACCTTCAACATAATTAACACCTTTTGATATGAATGTATTATGTGCATGATCTACACAACAGAGAAATTTGTCCCTCTGTTTTGCATCAACAATCAAAGATTGATCTCTTTTTACTCGTTTTTCAGCAATACTATTATTAACTTCACATATTGTTGCAGTAAAAAACATATCACTAAAACTTGCCTTTGCATATAAAACTTTCATATGTTCAAGCATTTCATCGCTTATTGATAATTTAGTAGCGCATAATTTTAAAATATTTAAATCTACTAAAGAGTTTACAACCCAAGTATTAAATTTTTGAAATTTTGTTGAGGCAGTTTCAAATTTCTTTATTGCATGAATATTTTTATCTTTTTCATACTCCAAAACATCATGGTAGTCAGTTATATGAACTAAGTTTTCGCTAATAAACTTAGAAGAAATACTTTTATTTTCCAATAGTAACTTAAATAAAATTCTAAATGGAAATAACTTTAAATTTTGCACTTTCTCTGTCGCAGAGTTTGGATAAGTAGTGTTATCAAGTTGGTTAATAACAAGTTTAAGACACTCTGTATAGTTCTCTTGATTATAATAGTTTAGAAATAGATTACCTTCTATACTCAATGACAAATCATGGTTTTTGTTTCTATGAATAAACCCATAGAAAAGTGCAGGCTTGTAGAAGTGTGTTTTAAGGCTATCATTTTCATCTGCATTAAAATGATTTACTAAGTACTGCAAAATCTCTTCTTTATACTTACCTTCTGAGACATAACCATCACTAATTGATTTTTCTTTAATATATGAGAGTATTCCAATAGTTCTATTATTCATTTTTGAATTATCGCCTAAAAATGAGTCAAAACCTTTGCCATTTCCTGGAGCTTGCCAAAAATTCTTTTTATTTTCCATCTTATTTAGGTATAGTTGATAGAAGTTGGTCTATTAACTTAGGGGGAACTCCTTCTCCTATCACTTGTCTTATAAGGTTCTCGCTTGCCCACTCTGGTGGTGACCAACTATCAGGTAGTCCAGTTAATATAAATATTTCTTTAAGTGTTAAAACCCGAGCATCGCTGTATGTCCCATCATCTTTAAGTCGTCCTGGATGGACATTATTTTGACTTGATACTGAACCATTTGCCATAGTTATCGTTGGTGCTGGTTTATCCCACTCTATACGTTTATATGTAGTGTCATAGCCTTTAATCCTGGTACCATCTTGCTTTTTGGGATAATGAATAGGATTGTGCAGAGCTGTTTTTCCTGTTGGCGTTTGCTTTAAAAAAGAAATATGTCTGTCGTTATGTACTTTAGCCTTATGAAATGCAACTGATGATGTCTCTCCACTCTCTAAACTTGGAAGATGTTCTATCATCTCTCTCACTGTTATTTTATCTTGTTTTGTTGGGAGTTCCCATTTGGACAATTTAGATATTAGATAAATAGCACGTTTTCGGCTCTGAGGCGTTCCATAGTCTGAAGCATCAACCACAACAGGGTTTATTATGTAACCGAGTGGTTCTAATTCTTGTTTTATATAATCCGTTATCTTAATTTTATTGCCATTATGAACAAGGTATGTTTTTAAAACTTTTGGTACATTTTCTATAAGAATATTAGTTGGCTGTAACTCAGTTGCTAATTTTATCACATATTTTATAAGAGAGTTTCGAGGATCATTTTCTTGCATCTTACCTGCAAGACTCATTCCTTGACATGGTGGTGTAGCGATGAGAAAGTCACATTTCTTCTTTTTTGCAGTAGTTAAAACTTCGTTAAAAACATCATCATTAGTGATATCACCTTGAATCATTTGACACTTTGAGTGCATTTCTTGATGAAACCGTGCTCTATTATCTAAAAGCTCATTTGCAACTACAATATCAATCTTATGTTTTTTAATATATGTTTCTGCAATTCCGACATTTGCAAATAATGATACACCCTTCAATAACAGTTCCTATTTTTTTGGGAATTATAGCCTAAGTTATATGTTCTATTTCTTATTCATTTTATAGACATATGCAAGAACTTCAGCGACTGCACCAAAAAGAGCTTCAGGAATAGGCTTTTCAATCTCAACCTCAGCATAAAGTGAACGTGCTAAAGGAGGATTTTGGACGATATGTACATCATTTTCTCTAGCGATTTTTTTAATCTGCTGCGCCATATTGTCCATACCTTTTGCTACAACAACAGGGGCTCTTGTTTTTTCTTCATCGTATTTTATAGCGACTGCATAATGAGTCGGGTTTGTGATAACTACATCCGCATTTGGCACTTCAGCCATCATACGTTGACGTGATATTTCCATCTGTTTTTGCTTTATCTTTGACTTTATGAGAGGATCTCCCTCCATATTTTTCATCTCATCTTTTATCTCTTGCTTGCTCATTTTAAGCCCATCAAAATACTGTTTACGAACGATAACGATATCAATAAGTGCGAAAATAAATATGACAAACAGCATTACAAATGCAATAATTATCATCTTATCTTTTAGCCAATCTAATTGATCATGTAAGTTAAACAGTGCAACAGTAGGTAACTCTTCAATAAAGAAGAAGAAAAATATAAATCCTATTCCTAAAGTAGTATGTGCCTTGAAGGTTATCTTCACACCTTCAATTAGTTTTTTCATACTAAAAAGATTTTTTGTACCTTTAATAGGATCTATCTTTTTAAAATCAGGAACAAGTGATTTCGTTGTAAATAAAAATCCAAACTGAGCCAGTGCCGCTACAACACCAGCAATTGCGACTGCTGTTGCGAGCGGTAATACCATCAAAAGTATCTCTTTAAAGGTAACAATCGCGATATCAATCATAAAAGGCTTATCAAGAGGAGTACCAACAAGTGAAAAATAGTACTTAAATAAGTTTGTCATATGCTCAGCTATGAATGGAAAAAGCATCAAAACAGCTAAAATAGCCACAAAAAGAGTGATAACCCCTGAAGTATCTTGAGACTTGGGGACATTTCCCTCTTTTCGGGCATCCTCTATCTTCTTGGGGGTGGGTTCTTCTGTCTTTTCTGCATCATCAGCCATCTAAATATAGCCCTCTTTAGTCCATCTTCATAGACAAATCAATCCAGTTAGCTTGATGAATAAGACTTCCTGAACTGATTGCATTTACACCTGTTTGAGCATACATTTCTATAGTTTTTAATGATATGTTTCCACTTGCTTCGAGGAGTATATGAGGAAAATTTTTATCTCTAAAGACAACTATTTCTGCTACTTGTTCTGGAGTCATGTTATCACACATCACAATGTCGCACTCTGCTTCAAATGCTCGTCTAGCTATTTCAAAGTTTTCAGCTTCTACTTCTATTTTCGCTGTAAAAGGGATGCTTTTTCTCGCATTTATAATGTAGTCTTTGAGATTTTTGATTGTTTTTAAGTGTGTGTCTTTTATCATAAGAGAGTCATCTAAACCCATACGGTGGTTTACTGCACCGCCCGTACGAGTTGCATACTTTTCAAAAATCCTTAAAAGAGGTCGTGTTTTTCTAGTATCTAAAAGTTTTACACCATAAGGCTCTATAAGTTTTACATACTTGTTTGTCAAAGTTGCAATAGAACTTGCATGGAGTAGCATGTCTAAAACTGTGCGCTCACATCTTAGAAGTGTATGGGAGTCCGCGTTTAGAGTCGCTACTACATCACCCTTAACAAAACTTTCACCATCATTTTTAAGCCAAGTTATCTCAAACTTTTCTATTCGTGCTAGAACATTGATGTACTTCACACCAGCGACTATGCCATCACTTTTAGCGATGATTTTTGCACTTGCAGGCACTGCATCCTCAACTAAAGCATACAAGTCGCCACGACCAACATCTTCAGCAAGTGCTTCGCGAACAAACTGCTCTATCATAATGCCAACATTCTCTCTAAGGCAATTTTTGCCCATTTTTGTGTTTTATCTTCTATATGTATCTCATTTATTGGCTCACCGTCTTCAATAGCTTTGAGTGTCACATAAAGATCTTCTAAAGTTGTTTCATTCATTGTTGGACACTCTGGTTTTGTGGAGCTTAGCACATAAGTATTTTTTTGACGTAGGCGGTTTACTAGGTTAAACTCTGTTCCAACAGCTACTTTTTGATCTACTGGTAAATCGGCTATGTATTTTATAAGCTGAGAAGTAGAACCTACAAAGTCACTTGCATCACAAATAGTAGGATCGCACTCAGGGTGTGTCGCTATCAAAATTCCAGGGAATTTTTTTCTATAAAACGCGATGTCATCGACGGTAAAGAGTTGATGCACAGAACAAAAACCATCGTAACATAAAATGTCACACTCTTTTGGGTCACCCTCTTGCCCGATTATCATAGACTTTAAACCCATCTGGTTTGCTATGTTTTGTCCTAAACATCTGTCAGGAACAAAGAGGATTTTTTTGCCCTCTTCTAAGGCTTTTGTTATGATAACCTTCGCGTTTGAACTAGTACAAACCATACCACCCATCTCACCCACTTTTGCTTTTACATCTGCATTTGAATTGATGTAAGTGATTGGAAGAATCTCTTCATTTTTAATACCATGCTTATTTAAAAACTTCACACTATCATCAAAGTAAAGGGAGTCTATCATACGAGCCATAGCACAGCATGCAATTTTTGGCATAACTACACGTTTCTCAGGGCTTAGTACTTTTACACTTTGACCCATAAAACCAACACCACAAAAGAGTACAAACTTACTTTTATCTGCTTTGGTTCGCATTGCAAGTTCAAGGGAATCACCTGTAATGTCTGCCATCTCAAAAACTTCATCACGTTGATAGAAGTGCGCAACAACAGTTACATCTAGCTTCTCTTTTAACTCATTTATTTTTATTTTTAATTCTTCATTACTTAATTGCAAAAAAATTCCTAATAGTTATAATTGCTGTAATTATATCGAAATAATTTAGGTAGGTATTAATATTATAAGTGTAGAATGTCATCATATAATTTAATTAAGGTTAATGATGGATTTTTTATTTAATACAAATGTACAGTTTTTTATAGCTGCTTATTTAGTGGGTGGTATTCCCTTTGGTCTACTTTTAGCAAAACAGTTTGCTGGTGTAAATATTAAAGCGAGTGGTAGTGGTAGTATAGGTGCGACGAATGTACTGAGAGTTGTTAAAGAGACAAACCCTAGTCTTGCAAAAAAACTCGGTATCGCGACACTGGCTCTTGATGCACTCAAAGGTGTTGTTGTTTTAACTCTAGCTTATTTTATGGGAATGAGTGAGTCTACTCTTTGGGCAGTTGGTGTTTTAGCAGTCATTGGTCACTGTTTCTCTCCTTACTTAGGACTTGAAGGTGGCAAGGGAATAGCAACGGGTATGGGTGTGATGATGTTTATGCTACCACAAGAGACACTTATCGCTTTAGTAGTTTGGGGTGTTTTAGCAAAAACAATTAAGATATCTTCTGTTTCTTCACTTACAGGTGTTTTAGTTCTTTTAATCTCTAGCTTTTTTATTCACCCTGATATGGCACATGCACCTGTAGTTTTTATAGTATTTATCCTTTACTATAAACATATACCAAATATTATCCGTCTTTTTAGTGGTCAAGAAAAAGCCGTCGTTTAATGAAAGTTCAAATTGAAGATTTAAAATTTCAGACTATTATTGGGATTTTAGACTTTGAACGTACTGCAGAGCAAGATGTAATCATAAACCTTACACTAGACTACAACTATCAAGATGAATTTATTAATTATGCCGATGTAAGTGCTCTTATAAAAAACAGTATGCAGACTCAAAAGTTTTTACTTATTGAGGATGCCCTGCTTTATTTACGGGATTTTCTAAAAAAAGAATTTAACAAGATAAATACTCTTGAACTAAAAATCACAAAACCATCGATACTCCCCGACTGTAAAGTAAGTGTCAGCCTCTTTAAAGATTTCAATTCTTAATCCAAACTTCATTTTTTTTTAAAGAAAATTGAAAAAAACTTTAAGTTAACCTAAAACTACGCTATAATTTCGCCAAAATATTCACATACAGGAAATTATTAATGCGCATTCTTATTATTGAAGATGAAGTTACATTAAACAAAATGCTTGCTGAGGGACTCAAAGAGTTTGGTTACCAAAGCGATGTTGTTGAGACACTTAAAGATGGCGAGTACTATCTTGACATTCGTAACTACGATTTAGTTCTTATGGACTGGATGTTACCAGATGGTAACTCAGTAGATATCATTGGTGACATTAAGTCAAACACACCCAAGACTTCAGTAATTGTAATCTCTGCAAGAGATGACAATGAAAGTGAAATCGAAGCACTTCGTGCTGGTGCTGATGACTATATCAGAAAACCTTTTGACTTTGATGTTCTTATCGCTCGTATTGAAGCTAAACTTCGTTTTGGTGGATCTAACATCATCGAAATAGAAGACTTAACAATCAACCCTGAAGAAGAAAAAATCACTTACAAAGAGCAAGAGATAGAGCTTAAAGGTAAACCTTTTGAAGTTCTTACTCACCTTGCACGTCACCGTGATCAGATTGTTTCAAAAGAACAACTTCTTGACGCTATCTGGGAAGAGCCAGAACTTGTTACTCCAAATGTAATCGAAGTTGCTATTAATCAGATTAGACAAAAAATGGACAAACCATTACAAATTACAACTATCGAGACTGTACGTCGTCGTGGTTATAGATTTTGTTTCCCTAAAGAGCTCTCTTAATCCTTCTCTTTTAAAATTTTAATGATATAATCTCAAATCTATAATATTTGAGGTTGTACTCATGTTCTCCAAACGCAGTATCCGTAAAGATTTTTTGATTCAACTCATGATATCTACTCTTGCTCTTATATTCGCCTTCTCTTCTATTTTATACTTTTTTATTGAAAAGTCCATTTATGATGAAAAACATACTGAACTACTACAATATGCAAAAAATATTTCTAATAATCAATCACTTTTTCAACAAGATGAAATGTATAATGAAAACTCCTTCTCTCTTAATATTGAGATAATTTATTTAAAAAAAGAAGATATTGATATTTCAGGCTATGAAAGAACATTACAAAACCGTACATACCTCACACTTATTTACCCTTTTAATCTCAAGAACAATGCTTATCTTAAAATTACAAAAGATATATCAAGCACAAAATACCTTTTAGATAAAATACTTAAATATATTTTTCTTATTAACATAGCTGGGTTTCTAATCATAGTTATCTATGCAACAGCTTTATCCAAAATGCTTGTTAGACCTATTAAACAACTTAGTGCGAAACTATCAAATATGAATGAACACCTCATGAAGCCTATAAACACAACTTCTCTCCCTAAAGAATTTGAACCATTAGGAGAGATACTTAACCACCTAATAGCACGTATCCAAAACTTTGTAAAGTACCAAAAAGAACTCTTTATCGGTACTGCACATGAGTTAAAAACTCCCCTTGCAGTAATAAAGCTCAAAAATCAGGTCACACTTATAAAAGAGCGCTCACCCCAAGAGTATATAGATGCCCTAAAGAAGACAAACAAAACTATTGATGAGATGAATGTCATAGTCTCAAACATCTTAAATATTGGACGACAAGAGGGTGCACAGCTTGAGAAACCAACACAAGTTGATATTATCTCTATTTTAAAACAAAAAGCGGATGACTTTAAACTACTAGCTGCTAATGAAGGCAAAGAGTTAGAGATGAGTTTTGAACCTAATGCTTTTATGGCGATGCTTCAAGTGAGTCTTCTTAACCAAATTATTCAAAACTTTTTACAAAATGCCTTAAAATTTACACCAAAAGACAAAACGGTAATTCTTCAAAGTTCTCAAGATGATTATGGTTTACTTATTGAAGTTATAGATGAAGGATGTGGGATTGATGATAGTGTTGATCTTTTTGCTCCTTTTGTTAGACAAGGAGATAGACAAGGTGTTGGGCTTGGTCTTTTTCTAGCACAAAGTGCAGCTGATGCTCTTGGTGCAAAAATAAAAATAACTAATAGAGAAGATGGAATTGATGGGACAATTGCTTCTTTACAACTGAATTCTAAACTATCTTGCATAATTCCTAGATATAAATAAAGTATTTAAAACTTACTGAAGCTTTATTTAGTTATAAATCGGCATATAAATAAATAAGTACAAAATATAAGGTTTTACAATGGCTCTATTAATTAATGACGAATGTATAGCATGTGATGCATGTCGGGAAGAATGTCCGACTCTGGCTATTGAAGAGGGAGACCCAATCTACTATGTCGATCCAGATCGCTGTACAGAATGTGTAGGTGTTTATGACGAACCAGCATGTATCTCAGTCTGTCCAGTTGACTGTTTTGTACCTGATAAAGATAATGTTGAGTCTATCGCAGAACTCTTGTTTAAAGCAAAAAATTTAGAACTAGAAGAGTAAAGTCTTGGCAAAGAGAGTCGCTATTATAGACATAGGTTCTAATTCTATTAGAATGGCTGTTTATGAAAGAACATCTCGTTATGCTTTTCATCTTCTTTATGAAGAAAAGAGTAAAGTTCGATTATCTGAAAATGCCTATAAATTTGAGGGAAACCTTCAAACTCTTCCAATGCAACGTACATTTGATGCCCTTCATAATTTTATACAAATCACCCAATCATTTAAAACAAAAAAACTTCTCTGTGTTGCGACATCAGCACTTCGGGATGCTCCAAATAAAAAAGATTTTTTAAAAAGAGTTAAAGAAAATCTTGGGATTAATATTAAGATAATTAGTGGAGAAAAAGAGGCTTATTTAGGTGCCCTTGCGTGTGCTACTCTTCTTCCACAGCAGACAGATGCTTTAAGCATAGATATTGGTGGTGGCTCCACAGAGTTCAGCTCTATTGACAATGGTAGTGTGACAAACACTTTATCATTAGATTTAGGTACTATACGCCTTAAAGAGCTTTATTTTGACTCTGATGATATAGATGGTGCTATAAAACATATAGATAAAGAACTCCAAAAACTTCCCTCTTCTACTTATAGTACCCTTATTGGAATTGGTGGTACTTTTAGAGCACTCTCTAGTGCTATCATGAAGCAAGAATCATATCAACTTAACAAGCTACATGCTTATACTTACTCCTGTGACACATTAGCCGCGTTTACAGACAAGATACTTACCTCTACAAGTGATAATGCACTTAAGGCACTTTATATTAAGGCTAATCGTTATGATGTGATAAAGCCAGGGACACTTATTTTACAAAGACTACTTAAAAAGATAGTATTTAAAAAGATTGTTACAAGTGGTGTTGGAGTGAGAGAAGGTGTCTTTTTAGCAGACCTACTTCGTAATGCCTCTCATAAGTTTCCACATAACTATAACTGCTCTGTAAAGTATCTTTTGGATGCTCACATAGGCGACACAAGACTTTCATCTCAACTCAGTCTATTGAATAAAAAACTTTTTGATTTAACAGCAGAGTCTTTAGAGCTTGATAAAAAATATAGATACGAGTTAGCACTAGCGGCGAAACTATATCTTATCGGAAGTAGTACACACTTTTATTCTCAAAATAAGCATGCCTATAATCTCATACAAAATGCTTTAGAGTATGGGTTTACACATAAAAGTAATACTCTAATAGCTACACTTTGTAAATATGCAGGAAATAAACTCCCCGCAAGTAGTCATCTACAAAAGTATAGTACTTTACTACCAGATGAAAAAACAACACAGTCTTTAAGTTATCTTCTCTCTTTAAGTATATCTTTGTTAAGCCATAGACCAAGAAATATAGACTTTACACTTTCATTTGATACGAACAAGTTATCAGTATCAAGTAAAAAAACTCTCTATTTAGCACAAGATGCTATACAAAAGTTAGAGCCTTTAGAACAAAAAATTAAGATTAGTTTTAACTCTTAAAATCTTTGTCCCATAGTAAACTCAAAGCTAGAAACTTTATCTTCTTGTCCTTGAGTATTACCATCATTTACATTTAGTGGTGAAGCGAACATAAGTTGAATCGGACCAACAGGAGAGAACCACTCTAGACCTGCTCCGTAACCACCACGTGAGATATCAGTAATAGACTCATCCCCAATAAATCCCCAGTCTAAAAACACAACCATACGCATTTTAGCCTTAGGAATCAGTGGTATACTCATCTCTATAGAGTTTGAAAATGTTTTCTCTCCACCGATTCTTCTTACAACTCCACCATCATCAGTAATAACTGGAGATAAGGAAAATGCTTGGTACCCTCTAACACTACCAATACCACCCATATAAAACTTTTCAGCTAAAGGAATATAGCCATTATTTATAAGGACATTAAGTCTAGCTTTGTATCTAAAGATAGCATCAAATCCTATATACTCTTCTAGTCCCATATACTTTCCAAAACTTGTTCTTGACTTCATGTAGTTTGCTTGTGCACCTAGACCAGTTTTCTCAAAACTTTGAGATATATCAAGACCTTGACGAGGAAGATAAAAATCATCTGTATCATCCCACTTAACACTAATAGTTATACCACTTTTTGTATAATCTTCAAAGTAAAAAGTATCTGTTACATTCAGGTCAAGAGTATCATCAAACTTATAAGCATTACTCGAGAAGCCATATCCAAGGTATCCTGTAACATAACGAGAAAACCTATGCCCCGCACCAATACTAGCACCATCTGAAGAGACCGAATAATCGTTATAATCAAAGGTAGAGGTATAAATAGAAAAGTTTCCACTAAAGTCACTATCGTTTAGTCTATTGTTTGAAACATTAAATGAATAAGACTCTGTTGTTTGTGACTTTTCAGCTTTTACACCTACATTGATTCCAGAACCCCAAATGTTTCTATCATTCACACCAATACTTACAAGAAGTCCACCAAAAGAACCATATCCACCACCAAGTTGTACATTACCAGTTGGTGCTTCTTTAAGCTTTACAACAAGGTCCATTGTTTGATTATTTACACGTTTTTCTTCTATGGTTGTACCTTCAAAGTAACCCAAACGCCCTAAAGAGTTACGAGAATCTTTTAAATCTGTAAGCGAGTACATATCACCCGGCCCAAGATAAAGCTCACGTCTAATAATTCTATCGAGTGTTCGTGTATTTCCTGAGATAACTACATTTCTAATTTTAACTCTATCACCTGGAGTGATTTTAAAAACAACTTCCACGGTTTTTTTCTCTTTATTTTTTTTCAAATCGGGGACAACTTGAACAAATGCATAACTTTTATCAGCAATCAGAGTTTTTATTCTTTCTGCATCTTCACGAAAAGACTTAATATTGAAAACTTCCCCCTCTTTTAAAGAAATAATATCTCGGAGTAATTTTTCATCTACAACCTCTCTAGCTTGAGATAATGTTATTTTTTCAATTGTATAAACATTACCTTCTTTAATTTGATAGCTCATATCTGCCGTGTAGTGGTTAAAGTTTACACGAACAAAAGGTTCGTTTATTTTTGCATCTAAGTAACCATACTGCATATATAAGTCGCGAATTCGTAAGTTGTCATAGGCTAAATCCGCAAGACTCATCTTCCCATCATTTTGACCCCAAAACCATCCCATAAAGTCATGTTCTTTATTTGCAATTACTGCATCAAAATCATCAGGGTCAAGACCATTTACACCGCTAAATTCTAACTTATCAATAATTATCTCTTCACCTTCATTTACAACAAAAGTAACTTTTATACTACCGTTTTCTAAGTACTCAGTTTTAATCTCAACTACTGAGTCAAGTTTTCCCTCTTGAGAGATAGCTTCAATTATACGTTTTTTTGCATCTTGAAGGATTTTGTCATCATAAAGAGAACCTTTTTTAATCTGAATAACAGCATCTTGAACCTCTTCATCATTATCTTTCCAGCCTTCAAGCTCAATTTTTGAGATGATTGCCTTCTCTTTAAAGAAAAATGTCAAGTCACCATCATCAAGTTCAGCCCAGATATCATTGAAATACCCCTGTTTAAAATACTTCTTTATAGCATCATCTACCATTTTAATATCTACATCATCACCTTTTTCAAATGAGAGCATACGAAGGGCAACTGTTTCTGATATATGAACCATTCCTTCAAATTTTATAGAGTTAAGAGTTTGTGCAAAAATGTTTGTTGTAAAAAGTAATAAAAGGAGAGGTAAAAATATTTTCATTAAAGTTCCATAGTTAAAATTAAAAGTGATTTTACCCTTAATGTTATTAATAGATTGTTAACTTTAAATTTATGTGTGTATAATTGGCTAAAAATATTAAAGATAAATAATGAAAATAGCAATAATTGGACTTGGACTCATGGGTGGCTCACTTGCTATGAGTCTTAAAAAGCAAAAGTATGTAACAGAGATTGTAGGGTATGATCACAACGAAGTACATACTGAACAAGCAATGAGATTAGGACTTGTAAACAGTATCGCAAGTTTTTCCGAAGTAAAAAAATGTGATGTGATTTTTCTAGCTATTCCTGTTGATGGTCTGATTGCAACATTACACAAGTTAACAGATGTCAGCAAAGAAACAACGATAATTGACCTAGGAAGTACAAAAGAGAAGATAGTCCAAAGTGTGCCAAAAGAGATTCGAAAAAACTTTGTAGCCGCACACCCAATGACAGGAACAGAAAACTTTGGTCCTCTTGCAGCAGTTGAAGGTCTGTATGAGGATAAAGTAGTAGTTCTTTGTGACTTAGAAGATAGTGCAAAGCATCAAGCAGATACAGCAAAAATGATTTTTACATCTCTGAACATGCGACCTGCATTTATGCGAGCAGTTGAACACGACCGTCATGCCGCATTTATCTCGCATATGCCCCATGCAGTTTCATATGCCATTGCCAACACTGTAATGCGTCAAGAAAATAAACATAACATTTTAGCACTAGCAGCCGGTGGGTACCGTTCTATGAGTCGCTTAGCGAAGAGTTCACCTTATATGTGGGAAGATATCTTTAGACAGAACAAAACAAACCTCTTAGAGTCCATCACAATTTTTCAAGATGAACTAGAACATCTTAAGAGTGCTATACAGAATGATGACTGGGAGAAAGTACACCAAGAAATGCTTGATGCAAATAAGCTCCACGATATTTTAGACTAAAAATCAAAAATATCATCTAAGCTCTCTTCAGAGAGATCCTCTTCTTTTTGTGTCCACATATTGACAATAGTTTCCATGTCGCTGATCATAGAGGCATCTAATGCATTTATACTAGATATATCACCTATTCTCAAATCTTTTTGCCATTTACTCAAAACATATAAAAAACCTTCTAAAAGCATAAAAATATTTCGAACACTCTCTTCATCTGAAGGAAGTGGATTCTCCCCAAGTACAAATGAAAACTCTTTCATAGACGCACCAAGTTGATCAAAAAAATTATACATTGCAAGGGTAGAAGCATACTTAGAAAAATGATTTGTTAGTTCTTCAATCGTATTAGCATCTACCTGCTCTGTAGAATTCAATATTTCAATAATAATTCTATCCATCTCTCCATGAATTTCTTCGAGTTCGTACAAGTCATCATTTATAAGGTATTGTATCTGCTCTTGCATCGCTCCATCAACATCAGTATGCTCTTGTACTACATTAGTATGTGTGATTTGTTCTTTATGAACCATAGTATCTAGCATACGAAAAGATTTTTCTAGTTCACTGTTTTTATCTAGTAGTTCACTGTTTTGTTTCTCTAAAAGTTTGTTTTTTTCATCAAGTTCTATGTTAAGTCTCTCAATCATATCTAAATGATTCACAACAAATTTGACTTAATTAAAAAAACGAGTGCTTACTTTTCTAGTTTTTCTTATAATTCACTAAATAAAAATCAACTAAGTTCAACTTCATACTTTTACTAAGTCCACGATGT
>Ga0256840_1002623_pt1 | contig 15616 bp, 14 predicted proteins | sample 355202metaG_FD_185969 | JGI IMG/M metagenome (GOLD analysis project Ga0256840, IMG submission 185969) | Hydrothermal vent microbial communities from Mid Atlantic Ridge, Atlantic Ocean - 355-202 | ecosystem: Environmental > Aquatic > Marine > Hydrothermal vents | place: Atlantic Ocean: Mid... | reverse complement strand
GGCTCCATTCCGAACCCAGAAGTCAAGCCTCCCATCGCCGATAATACTTATCCTGTCTGGATTGGGAATGTAGGTCGCTGCCTCTTTGATTTTTCTCTTAACTTATCTCTTTTTATCTTACTTTATTCTTTTTACTTCTTATACAAATTCCTATTATATTTATTTTATATCAATCAATAATGAGCTATACTTTCACAAAAAGAAACAGAGAGCCAATAGTGACCTATGACTACTTAAAAAATCTAAAAAATAACCATACAGCAATACAACTTATTAATGCTGATAACTTTCCTATGATAGCAGGATTTTTTTATCATGCTTTTAAATCGACTCAGACTCAATCACTTAATGAATCTACTATACTTACTAAACTAGATGATTATCTATATCTCCTCAATCAAGGTTATGAAGAGATTAAATATCCTAAAAAAGCAAAAGAGTATCTTGATGATTTTAGTCATCAAAATAGAGGGTATCTAAGAAAATATTATGCTTATGAGAGTGATGAACCTATTTATGAACTTACTCCTGATATAGAGAAGCTTTTAGAGTGGACAGAGGGATTAGCTAAACAGGAGTTTGTGGCTACAGAATCAAAAGTCAAGACCATTATGAATCTTCTCAAAGAGTTAGAGTTTGAAACCAATTTGAGTGAAGAGGAGAGAGTTTCTGTTCTTGAAGCTCAAAAGAGAACGATAGATAAGGAGATAGAGTCGATTCAAAGTAGTCAAGATTTACGATTTGATGAGCGAAAAATCAAAGAACATTTTATGCAGATTCAGAAAAATAGTAGTGAACTCCTCTCTGATTTTAGACAGATAGAGTATAACTTTAGAGCATTAAACCATGAAGCCAAAGAGGCGATAGCCAATGCTACAAGTGCCAAAGGTGAAGTGTTGGAGGAGATTTTTAAAATAGAAGATGATATTCGACATAGTAATCAAGGAGAGAGCTTTTATGCTTTTTGGGATTTTTTAATGGATGTAAATCAGATAGAGGAGCTTGATAGATTGTTGATTAATCTCTACAATATTCCTCTTATAGAGCAGATGGATAGTAGTAGAAAAATAGAAAATTTAAAATATAGTCTATTGAGTGGTGGAGAGAAATCACATAAAGTTCTTACTAAGCTTATTGAGCAGTTACGCCGTTTTATTGATGATAAGCTTTGGGTAGAGAATCGTCGTATATTAGAGTTAGCAGGTAGCATTGAGAAGAGTGCCATGGAGATAAAAGAGAAGCCTCCTACACAAAGAGAGTTCTTTAGTATAGATGGAGTGAAGATAGTTGTTGAGTCTATTGCATCTAAGGAGCTTTTTATTCCCACAGCCAAAGAGAGTTTTGAGCATGAGATTAAAGATGATATTTTAGAGATGGATTTAACTAAACTCTACGCACAGGTCTATGTAGATGAGTCTCTTTTGCATCAAAATATCAAAAAACTACTCCAACAGAGGTCTCAATTTACGCTCAAAGAGCTTGGCGCAGTCTATCCTATAAAAAAGGGTTTATCTGAATTGGTGGTTTACCTAAAGATTGCTCAAAATATGCAAAATGCTTATATCGAAATGCAAAAAGATACGATAATGGTAGAAGATGAAGATAAAAATAGAAAGAGAGTCATTATGAATAGAGTTGTATTTGTGCAAAAAGGAGAGAGAAATGGAGCTAAGTAAACAATCTTCAATTGTTATTATTAAGCTATTTTCAGGGGTTCTCTATAAAAATGATAATCCTAAAGAGTGGTTAGAGTTAGAGAACTCATTCGCACTGATTAGTGATTATCTAAAGCCCTTAGGGCTTGAGCCTATTTTTGATGAATCAGAGGGTTATGCTTATCTTAGAACGATTGAGCAAGAGGATTTCCCAAAACTTTTACGAAGAAGAACATTAAGCTATAAAGTGAGTTTACTCTTGGTTCTTTTACGCAAACGACTAACACAGTTTGATATGCAGAGCGATGATAGCAGAGCAATTATAAGCAAAGAGGAGATTGTAGAGCTATTTGAACTCTTTTTAAATGAGAGTTTCAATGAGGTAAAGCAGCTCAAAGAGATAGAGAGTTACATTAAAAAAGTGGTTGATTTGGGCTTTTTAAAGAAGCTTAAAAACAGTGATAGTTATGAGATTAAGCGAGTGATAAAATCATTTGTAGATGCCCAATGGATGGAGAGTTTTGAGCAGAGATTAGAGGAGTATAGAGATGTTAAATAGCAATGAAGAGAAGAGAGGATTTCGGCTAGAGAGCATTGAACTCTATAATTGGGGAACATTTAATAAAAAGATATATAAATTACAGATAGAGGGAGAAAACGGTCTTTTGACTGGAGATATTGGTTCTGGAAAATCGACAGTAGTTGATGCGATTACCACGCTGTTAGTTCCTCATCAGAAGATTACCTACAATAAGGCAGCAGGTTCAACTGCCAAAGAGAGAACGCTATATTCGTACATTGTAGGAGAGTATAAAAATAGTGTTGATGAAGAGAGTGGAAGCTCAAAAGCAATTGCATTGAGAGATAGCAAAAACTATACCGTTCTTTTGGCTAGATTTACCAATAGCTACACGAATGAGGTGGTAACCGTAGCTCAATTTTTTTGGTTAACACAAGGGACACGACAACCCAATAAGATGTTTATTGTCTCTTCTGAAATATTAAGTATCCAAGAGGATTTTATAGAATTCAGTACGATTAAAACGCTTAAAAAAGAGCTAAAATCTAAGAAAGGAACAGATGTTTATGGCTCATTCAAAGAGTATAGCCAACAGTTTAGACGAAAAGTGAAGATTCAGAGCGAACAGGCAATGAATCTCTTCTATCAGACAGTTTCTATGAAATCGGTAGGGAACTTAACCTCATTTGTACGAAGCCATATGTTAGATAGTAGTGGTGTTGATGAGAAGATTGATGAGCTTTGCCATAACTTTAATGAGCTAAATCACGCACATAATACGGTTCTTAGAGCCAAAAAACAGATGGAGATGTTAAAACCGATTATTTCCGATGCCTCCAAATATCAAATCAATCTAAAAGCCAAAAAATCTAAAGAAAGATTGAGAGAACTTCTCTCTGCTTACTTTGCACAGAGTAAAGTAGCATTAATAGATAATCGATTATCCTCATTAGATATTGAAAAACAGAAATCAGACTCCAAGATTAGAGACAATAGCCAACTATTAGAGGAGCTAGAGGAGAGTCGTTTTGAGTTGAAAGATGAGCTAAATAGAAGTGGTGGAGATAAGATTATTGGATTAACCAAAGAGATTTTACGCCTTGATAGAGTTAGAGATAGCAGAAAGAGGGTTCATGAGAACTATCATAAATTTTCTAAAATTCTAAATCTTCCTACCGTATCGACCCAACACACCTTCTTGACCAATCTCCATAGCGTTAAAGAGCAGATGGAGCAGATTGAAGAGAAAAAAGAGCAACTTAATATCCAAAAATCATTGCAAGAGAGGGTTATATCGGACAGAGAGGAGCAGAAAAAAAGTCTATCTATGGAGATTTCATTTTTAGAAAAGAGAAAGAGTAATATTCCAAAACAGAACTCCGATATACGAGACCAAATTGCTTCTGAATTGAATATAGAGTTGCCTTTTGTGGGGGAGCTATTGCGTGTCAATGATAAAGTGTGGGAGGGAGCAATTGAACGAGTTCTTCGACCTTTTGCACTCTCTTTGTTGGTTGATGAGTTTAACTATACTAAAGTAAGCCGATATATCGACAAGACCAATCTAAAAGGTAGAATTGTCTATCTTCGTGTCATGAAATCTAAAAACTCCTCTTTAGCACCATTGGTTGAAAACTCTGTAGTTCATAAGATAGATATCTTACATAATAGCCCATTTTATGAGTGGTTAGAAGAGGATCTGTATCGCCGTTTTGACTACAGTTGTGTTGAGAGTATGACTGAATTTAGAAGATTTAAACGAGCATTGACTAAGAACGGACAGATAAAATCTAGCCTTGTTAGACATGAGAAAGATGACCGTTTTAGAGTAGATGATAAACGTAGATATGTTTTGGGGTGGGAGAACAGAGAGAAGCTTGTTGCTCTAAAATCAGATAGGAAGAGAATAGAGAGTGAGTTAGCACCTCTAGTAAAAGAGCTAAAAAGTATAATAAATCAACTCCAAGAGCTAGACCACGCTCGTGATACACTTCGTGATTTACTCCATTTTGAAGATTTTGAACAGATAGATTGGTACAGTATTGCCAAAAAGATAGAGGAGTTAAAGCGACAAAAAGAGGAGTTGGAGTCCTCTTCTGATATTATAAAAACGCTTGAAGAGTCTCTAAAAAAGGTAGAAGAACAACATAGAACAAAACGTCAAGAGCTAAATCAACTCCATCAAAAACAGGGTAAAATAGCTTCAGATATAGAGAAGTTCAAGAGTGAAAAAGAGGAGTCCTTGGAACTATATATGTCTAAAAAAGAGAGTTTAGAAAAGTATAATTTAGAGTTAAAGAGCTACTTAAAGAGTGAAAAGATAGTCAAACTAGAGCTTCACATCATCAAAAAAGATGAACAACATATACGAGAGTTGATTCAAAAAGAGATTGACTCTCTATCTCGTAAGATTGATAGAAGTACACAAAAAATCACCTCAAATATGCAGAGTTATATCAAAGAGTTCCCTACCTTTACGAAAGATGTAGATGCCTCAACCTCTTCTATCTCTGATTTTGAGAAGATGTTTATCACCCTCAAAAAAGATGACCTTCCAAAATATGAGAAGAAGTTTAAAAAACTCTTTAGAGAGGGGACTATTCAACACTTCTTAAGCCTAAAAACACGTTTAGAGGAGGAAGAGAACGCTATTAGCAAAAAGATAAAGTTAATTAATGCGTCTCTAAAATCAATAGAGTACAGCTCTGGAACATACATTGAGCTAAGTATGTCAAAGAGTATAGATAGTGATATTCGAGAGTTCAAAGAGGATTTGAGACAGGCTCTAAGTGGAACAGTCGGAGGAGATGATAGCTATGATGAGAGTAAATTTTTACAAGTCAAAAAGATTATAGAGCGATTTACTGGACGATTAAACTTAGTAGAGGTTGATAAAAAGTGGAGAAAAAAGGTAACAGATGTACGAAACTGGTTTAGTTTTGGAGCAAATGAAAACTACCTTGGTGATGGCTCACTCAAAGAGTACTACTCTGATTCATCTGGAAAATCTGGAGGACAAAAAGAGAAATTAGCCTATACTGTTTTGGCTTCATCTATCGCTTTTGCTTATGGATTAGAAGAGAATAGTTCTAAAAGCTTTAGATTTGTAATGATAGATGAGGCTTTTGGTAAAGGTTCAGATGACTCGACCAAATATGGATTGGAGTTATTTAAAAAGTTAAATTTACAACTTTTGGTAATTACTCCTATTCAAAAAATAAATATTATAGAGCCATACATCACTAGCATACACTTCGTTCACAACCAAGATGGAATGGATAGTAGTGTCATTGGGTTGAGTATTGAGGAGTATTTGGAGGGGAAGAGGTAATTGTTTTATCATTCATTTAAGAATCTATAAGATATAATTGAAAATAATTCATTTTTAATCTTAAATAAGGAGACTGTTTAAATGAAAACTACTGATTCGTTAAAATTAAAAAAAGCCATACTTAGTTTATCTAAAAAAAATATTCTTTCTTATGCTGATGTACGAGAAAAAATAAATATTGAAAGTGATGTATTAAGTAGAACCATTAAAAAACTTCATAAAAAAGGTCTGGTGACCTATAAAGGAAGAGGAAAGTTTAAAATAGAAGATAAGCCAATTGAAAAATATATCTTTATTTATGGTTCGCTTAAAAAAGGTTTTGATAACCATGATATTTTAAAAGATGCTAAATATGTATCTAAAGCTGAAACAATTAGAAGCTTTGCAATGTTTGAAGAAACATCAGGAAACTATCCATATTTATTAAAAGAAAAAAATAAAGGATACTCTAAAATAAAGGGAGAACTTTATAAAGTATATCGAAAAGACATCTTAAAAGATATTGATTATTTTGAAGGGGCACCTGATTATTATAAGAGAGAACGAATAAAAATAAAAACTAGAAAAAAAGTAAAAATTGCAGAAACATATTTTTTTACAAAAGATATTATTCCTTTTGACCAAGACCCTATATCTGAATGGACAAAAGATAATAATTATTTTTTAAAAGTTTTTGAAGAATATTATAAAAAGTCCATTAATGACTAAATTCAAAACAATCATTGAAAAAGATTTTTCTACACGATATATAATTGGTAAATCTGAAAATATTTTAGATGAGGATTATCTCTTTGGGTGTGAGTTTGAATTTTATCCTAAGGAGAACATTAAAGTTGAGAGTATAATCTCTAAATTATGTGACTGTTTAAAAACTGATTTACTTGTTAATGAAATTTCTATTCCTTCGTGTAGTGATTCTTCTCTCTGTATGCAATTAAAACCTGATATATCGTTAAATGAAAAGGGCTTAGAAATTTCTATTCCGATTAGTTCATACTCTTCACTTTTAGAATATATTAGAAAAATAAATAATTTAATTGATGAGTTTGGATATACAGATGATGATACAGGTTTACACATACATATTTCTACTTCTCAACAAAACGGTGTGAATTTTAATTTTTATAAATTTTCTCTTTTATGTAATGAGCAAAAAATGTTAAATAGTTGGTACGCAAGGAATGGTTATTGTTTAAATGTGATGGAGGTTATTAACTATAATAATAAGAAAGAGGCACAACAAATAAAAAAGAAAAAAGGTAGAGTTTGGAATTTAGAGTTAATAGGTAAAAATCGTATTGAGATTAGAACAATTGGTGGAACAGATTATCATTTAGAGACCACTAAGATTATTAAAGAGGTAGAAAAGTTTAAAGAAATTTTTGAAGAAACTTTAAGAGAAGATAGTGAAGAATTTAAAAAAATAAAAAAAGAACACCTAGAAATAGTGGCTAGAGCTACAGATGAAGAAAAAAAAGGCTTTATCAAGTTATTTAATTTATAAAAAGAACCTCTATGCCCCTAAAACTACAAACAAAAGAGACCATAAGCAAAAAACTAATTACGCTATACAATAGAGCAGAGCATCTAAAGGCTTATCTTAGAAAAGAGGCTTTTGAAGTAGAGTTCTCATTCAAACGACTTTCAGCTAAAGATATTGAGAATAGTTTTAATCAAGTTAATCTATGGGTTAAAGAGTTGAATCAACTACCTTTTAATATTGAGTTTAAACAGTTCTCTTATCGCTCTTTGGGGGAGCAATCTTTGCCATTTTCTTTAAAAATTAGTGAAGAGGAGTTTTTGGACTATGTAGGAAAGAGAGAAGAGGCTCGTAGCGATATTGCTCTTTTAGAGAAGAGTTTTTCTGATTTTGAAGCGTTAAGAGAGTTGTTGAGTACAAATCCTAAACTTATAATGGAGTATAGAGATGTTTGGGATAAATTATTGACTATATGTCATTATTTTGTAGTGAATTCTAACCATAATCTATATATTAGAGAGTTGGATATAGAGGGTGTAGATAGCAAGTTTATCGAAAAGCATAAACGCATTTTAGATATATTGCTAGAGATTGTTTTAGAGTCACAGTTTTATAATAGTTCGATAAGAAAAATTTCTCATTATGGTTTTGAAAAGAAATATGGACTAAAATATGACCTGCCTACTATTCGATTTAGGATTTTAGACTCTAATTTATATATTAATGAATTAGATGACTTATCTCTACCTCTTAACCTTATGAAGTCTTTAGAGTTGAAGTGTCAAGATGTCTATATTACAGAGAATAAGATTAATGGATTAACCTTTCCGAAACGAAAGAATGCTATAGTGATTTTTGGATTAGGCTATGGGATAGAGTCTCTCAAAGAGGTAGAGTGGTTAAACGATAAAAATATCTACTACTGGGGCGATATAGATACTCATGGGTTTGCTATGCTATCTCAAATTCGTGGCTATTTCCCCTCTACAGAGTCTATATTGATGGATTATGAGACATTGATGAGGTTTAAACATCTAGCTGTTGTTGAAAATAAGCCATTTAAAGGAGAGTTGAGTAATCTTACCAAAGAGGAGGAGAGGGTTTTTAATGGATTAAAAAACAGTGACTATGGAGAGGCTTTGAGAATAGAGCAGGAGAGGATTCCATATATTAGTTTAAATTTTACAACAATTTGATACAATAGCACAAGAAAAAATTAGGAAACCATAGTGTCAAAAAAAATAGCATCTGCAAGAATTTCAGAATCAAGTTCTAAACTACTTCAAGAATTAAACAACTCTTTACCTTTTGATAAAGTACTCTATAGAGAAGATATTGAGGGTTCACGGGCTCATGCTTTTATGTTAGCAGAGCAGGGGATTATCTCACAAGAGGATTATGCTAAAATAGAGCAGGGTTTAGTTGATATTTATAAAGAGGTTGAAGCTGGAGAGTTTTTGCTTGATGGAGATGATGAAGATATTCATATGGCGATTGAGGGGCGTTTGACGGCTAAGATAGGCGATGCAGGTAAACGTTTACACACAGCACGTTCTCGTAATGACCAAGTGGCTTTGGACTTTAGACTTTTTGTGCAAAAAAACAGCCAAAAAATAGCCAATTTACTACTAGAAAATATTTCTACACTCATTAAAGTAGCTTCTGAAAATACCAATACGCTTCTTCCTGGAATGACTCATTTACAACATGCTCAACCGATTAACTTTGGCTTTCACATGATGGCTTATGCTTCAATGTTTAAGCGTGATTATGAAAGATTTAGCTCTTCTTATGAGCGTAATAATTACTCTCCAATTGGTTGTGCAGCGTTAGCAGGAACACCTCACCCTATTAACCGTAAAACTACGGCTGAAAAGCTTGGATTTAAAGCTCCTACTCTGAATTGTCTCGATACCGTTAGTGACCGAGATTTTGCTTTGGAGATTTTATTTAATATTTCTACTATGATGATGCACATGAGCCGTTTAAGTGAAGAGCTTATTTTATGGTCTGCGAGTGAGTTTAAGTTTGTACAACTTAGCGACAAACATGCTACTGGTAGCTCGATAATGCCTCAAAAGAAAAACCCAGATATTCCAGAGCTTTTACGTGGAAAAACAGGTCGTGTCAATGGGAACTTAGTAGCTCTTTTAACCGTAATGAAAGGCTTACCACTTGCTTACAATAAAGATATGCAAGAGGATAAAGAGGGAGTTTTTGATTCTGTAAAAACAGCACTGCTTTCACTAGAAGTACTTAATGAGATGATAGATGAGATGAGTGTAAATGTGGAGCAGATGGAAAAAGCGTGTATGATAGGACATCTATCTGCTACTGATTTAGCTGACTATTTGGTAAAAGAAGTAGGAATTCCTTTCCGTGATGCTTACCATATTACAGGAAATGTGGTAAATGTAGCAGAAGAAAAAGGCTTAGACATTTCAGAACTCTCTTTTGAAGATTTGAAAGCTGTTGATGAGCGTATTACTGAAGGTGTGGTAGAGTTGTTAGATAACAGAGCCTCAATGAATGCACGAACTTCAGAGGGTGGAACAAGTACTCAAAGAACACAAGATCAGATTGTTACGCTTACCTCATGGTTAGCTTCTCAAAAATAGGAGATAGTATGTTTGGAATATTTAAATCAAAAAAACAGACCATTATTTCACCTGCTGATGGTGATATAGTAGAGTTAAGTGATGTGCCAGATGAAGTTTTCGCACAAAAAATGGCAGGTGATGGCATGGCAATATTACCTCGTTCAAATACTTTTGTAGCTCCTGTTACAGGAACGATTACAAAGATTTTTTCGACCAATCATGCCTTTTCTATTAAAACTAAAAGTGGATTAGAGGTGATGGTACACATTGGCTTAGATACAGTAGCTCTTAATGGAGAAGGGTTTAAGCGTTTGGCACAAGAGGGGGACAAAGTAAGTGTTGGAAAACCTATTATCTCGGCTGATTTAGAGTTTATCGCTTCTCAAGGTAAAGAGATTGTCACCCCAATTGTTCTTAATCATGAAAAAGAACTCTCTATTACAAGTAATAAAGTAAGTACCATTCGAGAAGGGGATAATCTGATGGAAGTTACTTTTAAATAAGGCTTCTACTTCTTAAAGGTTTGAATGTAGAGATTCTCTACTTTAATCCTTGCCCATTCATGATCAACATTTCTTAGAAATTTAAGAGAAGCCTTGATGTGGGGGTTGTTGTTAAAGCAGTTAATCCGCACTTTTTTCCCTAACTCTTCCCACCCATAATGTTCTACCAACGCTTCTACTATATCTTTTAGTTTTATGCCATGTAGAGGGTTATTGTTGTTATTCATTTTCTCTTCTTTTTTACAATTATAACATGATTTAACTGGCTAGGATTTTACTTTTTTACGCTAAAATAATTATTATATTTTAAGAATTAAGAAGATGCACCAATGATTGAGACACTTACACACTTAGACCTAAGCCCATTTGTCCTTTCGTTTAAACTAGCAGGAGTCACGACCTTGCTACTCTTTTTTGTGAGTTTGCCTTTTGCTTGGTATCTATCTCAAAGTCGTTCAAAAACAAAACCGTTTATGGAAGCATTGACAGCATTACCTATGGTGTTGCCTCCTTCAGTTTTAGGGTTTTATTTTTTAATGATTTTTAATCAAATAGAGTTAAATTTTACTTTTACAGGCTTGGTCATTGCCTCTTGTCTGTACTCTTTTCCTTTTATGGTACAACCTCTTCAAGGTGGTTTTGAGAGCTTAAACAAGAACATGTTAGAAGCCTCTTACCTTGCAGGTAAATCTAAATTCAAAACACTTCTTTTTGTGGCATTACCAAACATAAAACCAGCATTGCTTACGGCACTTATTATCACTTTTTCTCATACCATAGGGGAATTTGGGGTTATACTCATGATAGGAGGGAGCATTCCAGGAGAGACAAAAGTTGCCTCCATTGCCATCTATGAAATGGTGGAGATAATGGATTACAGTTCAGCCCATATCTATTCGTTAATTATGTTACTCATTAGTTTTGTGGTATTGTTGTCAGTTTATGTTTTTACCCATAGCCAAAAACGTGTTGGAGGTTTTCATTAATGTTACAAATAGCAATTGAAAAAGAGCTACATGGGGCAAATGGGCTTTTAAACTTAGAGCTAAAGTGTGACATTGAGCAAGGGAAGTTCGTGGCGATTATGGGTAAAAGTGGTTCGGGGAAAACGACACTTTTACGTATCTTAGCAGGGCTTGAAGAAGCACAAGGGAGCATTGTTATGAAAGAAGCTACTTGGCTAGGGGCTAAAAAACCTTTGGCTGTTCAGAAGCGAAATATAGGGTTTCTTTTTCAAGATTATGCTTTGTTTGAAAATATGAGTGTAGAGGAGAATTTACTTTTTGTAAAAAAAGATAAAAAGTTTGCGAATGAACTGCTTGAACTAACGGAACTCACGTCTTTAAAAAAAGAATCGGTAACAAGGCTAAGTGGTGGACAAAAGCAACGGGTAGCTCTCTGTCGTGCCATGATGAATAGACCACAACTTTTATTACTTGATGAACCACTTTCAGCACTTGACAGCGTGATGCGATTGAAACTTCAAGATGAGATACTTAAAATGCACAGAGCCTTTGGAATGACAAGTATTATGGTAAGTCATGATGCATCTGAAATCTATCGTTTAGCTTCACGTGTGTTGATTTTGGAGAATGGTAAGATAGTAAAAGATGGAACGCCAAAAGAGGTGATGATGGAAAATACAAAGGGATTAGAGGGGGAGCTTTTAGCTTTAAATGAGCAAAATATAGCCACCGTACTTCTTGGACATCAACTCCTGGAAGTAACATTTTCAGCCCAAGAGGCTAAAGGCTTAAAAGTAGGGCAAAAAATTACCCTAGCAATGCGTAAAACTCTTTAGGAGCATCAGCTTCAAAGGTGATATTTATTTTTTTTGTGGGGTGAAAAATGGTGAGTTTAGTAGCGTGAAGCCCCATTCTATCACCTTTTTTGTAGTCAGAACCATAACGTTCATCACCTACTACGGCGTGGTTTAACCATGACATGTGTGCCCGAATTTGGTGCTGGCGTCCTGTTTCAATGTGAACTTCAAGTAATGAGCGTGCATTTTTACTCTCTTTGACTTGATAATGTGTAAGTGCATATTTTGCTTTGGGGTGTTCACCCACATGGACTTTGTATTGGGTTTCATCTAAATGTAAAGGCTGTTCAATGCTTCCTTTTTTCTCTCGTGGTGTTCCGTGAACAATGGCTAAGTAGATTTTTTCGGCATCACTCCACTTCCCCATGGTCATTTCTCTAAGTTCACGAGAGGTAGCAAAGAGTAAGATGCCTGAAGTTTCACGGTCAAGACGATGCACAGGAATAAGTTCAGGGCTTTTTCTACCTTTGGTGAGTTGTTGGCGTAAAATGGCTAGGGCATGTTGTTTGTTCTCTTGTTTTGTTCCCACAGAGAGAAGTCCTGCTGGTTTGTTAATGGCGATGAGTTGTTCATCTTGATAGATAATCTCTAAGGTTTTAAGCTCAGAAGTATTTTGTCGTTTGTTAATAATGCCAATTTCAACAAGGTCACCGATGTGTAAAGGAAAATCATGTTTAGTGGTCACTTTACCATTGACAGCTACGGTTGCAGATTTAAGACGTTCTTTTACTTTTTTCTTTGACCAATTGTGTAAAGTTGTGAAAAGAAAGTTTAATAGTTTGTCTTCTTGTTTTACTTTGTGTTGTTCTGCCATTTTATGCCTTAAAAATAATATTTTGAATTATAGCAGAGTTAAATGCTATGAAATTTAATTACTAAGGAAGTTTTACTTAACTTAAGATATACTTACAGTTATATTTTATATTTTTATCAAAAGGAAAGTAATATGTTTAGTAAAATAGTTTTAGCAACAGTAGCAACAATTTCATTGACACATGCAGTAGATGATTTTTCATCAGAGAGATTATTGGGGATTGAAGTGGGCTACACTACTGTGAACTCATCCAATGCAATTGGTCAAAACATAAGCAATAGTAATCCAGAGCTTGGTTTAAGACTAGGAGCTCAAAATAAAGAGTGGAGAACCACAGTTCACGCTAGTTTTATGAGTGCCAAAAATGGTACAAAATATCAAAAAGCAATGATAGATTTTGATCGTTTCGTATGGGCAAGTCTTTATAAAACAGATAGCATTGTCTTTAAACCCTATTTAGGTGGGCATGTTGGTTGGGTACACTATACAGATGATTTTACTTCAGCTAATGGTTTAGCTTATGGTGGACAAATGGGACTAACTTTAAATGTACTTAATCAAGTAGATTTTGATTTCGGCTATAGATATACACTCACTGATGTAAGTAAAGTAAATGATATGAGTTCATTTGTCTTTAGTGCTAACTACTTATATTAGGAGTGAGTATGAAAAATATTTCTAAATTATTAACAATGAGTATGCTAGGCTTCTTATTAGGAGGATGTGGTTCTGAGACTACAACACAATCAGAGCTTACTGTTAAAGCAACGAAAAGTACTTTAACTTCAGGAAATAAAAGTATGAATATGGAACTACTTTTAACCAATAATTATGCTTCAAATGTTCAAGTTGAAGTTAAAGATTTAGTTCTAAATGTATCTCCTTGTGTGATTACAAATAATCCTATATTTCCTAATAACATTGCTTTTGAAAGTAAACGTAATGTTAAAATAAGTAAAGAAATTAATTTTAAAGAAGCATGTATTCCTAGTAGTTATAAACTAGAGGGTACAACCGTAGTGACGTTAGATAAGCAAACAAGAGAAATCCCTTTTTCTTCTTTAGTTCAAGAGTTAAATGTAACACAATTGACAAATAATAGTAGTGATAATAATGGAAGTTCTACTGATACAAATAGTAGTGAAACTAATGCGGATACAATTAATTATTCAATAGATTTTTCTTTAGATAAAGAGTCTCCCATGAAGTTTGCTTTGAATGATAAAAGAAGTTTTTTCTTAAAATTACTTGATCAAGAGCTTAAATCAGTTGTCCCCTCTGAACGGATTATTAAGATGGAGATAAAGAGTAAACAGCCAAATATTGTTAAAATTTTTGATGCCAATGCACAAACAACACCTACAAACGTATTAAGTTATGAAAAAGAGAATGATTTAGTTATTTATATGAAAACTTTTACCCGTTCAGGTTTAGCTGATATAGATGTTAAAATAGATTATATTAATAGCCAAGGAAAAACAGAACATATTGAAAAAACTTATGCAGTATTGGTTATGTCAGGTCCACCTACAGCTTTCTCAATTAACAGTGCAGGGGTTAGTTATAATTTTGAGACCAAATGGTTTGAACATAAATATATGATTTCAGGAGTAGATAGATATAATAATATTGTTAATATCTCCCCTACAATTTATGTCTCTGCTATTAGTGGTTTAGCTAGAGATAAGAGTGGAAAAGAGCTTTTATATGGTAAATTTGGAGAGGTAAAAGGTACTTTAAATCCAGAAGATGGAACCTTTAAAGCAACTAAATCTGTATTTGATAATATTGATTTAAATCGTGATTCTCTATTTGTTTTTGGAGATGTTAAACAGTATGAAGCATTAGGCAAGTGGGATATTGACCCATATAGTGATAGTGCTGATACTTTAAAGTTAGCAGAGGTATTTAATGGTAAAACTCAAAGTAATTTAGGTTTTATGGTTGGACATAACTATCTTGATGATATTTCAAGTAGTTCTAACAAAGAGTGGCAGGTGAAAATTGATTCTACTGATGGTAAATACCAGTTAGATGAAGAGGGAAAAGCTTTTGTAACCTTAAAGTATCCACCATATTTTATTGGAAAGCGTATTGCTTTTGCAGTAAATTTTTTAGGAAAAACACCTGAAACAGATACTGTTTTAAGAAGTGGAGAGGTTGAGATTATGACAGCTAGAAATCTAAATGGTGTTAAAGTTCCTGAAGCTATTACTATTGAAGCTAATGGTACGATTCCTCCTCAAACAGTATTTTTTGAAATAGATACAGGCACTGAAGATAGATTTTTTGTGAGAAACTCTCAAGTGAGATGTAATATAGAGGCTAAAAATATAAAGTGGAACATTTTATCAGAAAATAAAATATCTTCTACAGTGCAAGAATATATTGCTAATGGTAGTAATGATGCAGCATATTGGACATTGGATTTAGAATTAATAGATTTCGGTAAAAGTGGAACGCTTAGTTTTAAAGAGTGTAATGTGGCTAGTTTACCACGTTTTTAATCTCTAAACAATAGGAGAGAGTATCTCTCTCTTATTAACCCACCTCTTTCTTTCTTTCTACTATAATTCCAAATAAAATATCTCTACATTTAATAGGTAAACTCATGATTGATTTAAAATATTTACAAAAAAACTTTGACGAAGCTTCTGCTAAGTTCATTAAAAAAGGTGTTGATGCTGAAACACTTGAAAACTTAAAAGGGCTTTTTGCGACGCTGAAAGAGAAAAATGTTACGTTAGAAGAGGCAAAAGCAGAACAAAATAAAATGTCTAAACTCTTTGGTGAGTATATGCGTGAGAAAAAAGATGTCACGGAGTTAAAAGCACAAGTTGATGCAAAAAAAGAGGCAATAGTTGGGCTTCAAGAAGTAGCAAGAGAGGCAC
>Ga0256840_1002622_pt1 | contig 15629 bp, 19 predicted proteins | sample 355202metaG_FD_185969 | JGI IMG/M metagenome (GOLD analysis project Ga0256840, IMG submission 185969) | Hydrothermal vent microbial communities from Mid Atlantic Ridge, Atlantic Ocean - 355-202 | ecosystem: Environmental > Aquatic > Marine > Hydrothermal vents | place: Atlantic Ocean: Mid... | reverse complement strand
AAGATTTAAATACTTGTGATTCTGCTTGGAAAATTGCTATTTTAAGGTACTTTAATCCAGTTGGTGCTCATGAAAGTGGATTAATAGGAGAAAATCCAAATGGAATACCAAATAATCTTATGCCGTTGATTGCTCAAACAGCAGTAGGAAAAAGAAAAATTTTAAATGTGTACGGTGGAGATTATGATACTACTGACGGAACAGGAGTGCGAGATTATATACATGTTGTTGATTTGGCAGAGGCACATGTAAAAGCCATACAATATTTAGATTCTTGTAATGAAAATATAGAACCTTTATTTATAAATATAGGAACTGGAAAAGGATATAGTGTTCTTGAAATGATTCAAACTTTTGAACAGGTAAGTAAAAGAAAAATACCATATCGAATAGTTGATAGAAGAAGTGGTGATATAGCAAAATGTTATGCAGACTCAAGCTTTGCAAATAAGATTCTTCATTGGAAGGTAAATAAAACTGTTGAAGATATGTGTAAAGATAGTTGGAATTGGCAAAAAAATAATCCAAATGGCTATAAAAGTGGATAATAGTATTATAGTTGTGCTATCTGTATACAATGGCAATAAATATTTACAAAAGCAAATAGATTCTTTTTCAAGTCAATCTCATACGAGCTTTTATCTAATTGCAAGAGATGATGGGAGTAGTGATAAAAGTAAAGAAATTTTAGTATCAAATGGTATAGATTTACTCTCATCGGATAGAAATGTAGGCGTAAAAAAAAGCTTTTCTTTTCTGCTAGAGCACGCATTAAAGAAAACAAACAGTGAATATTTTATGTTTAGCGACCAAGATGATATTTGGGATGACAAGAAAATAGAAAAAACTTTTAATAAAATGAAAGAGATGGAAAGTAAATATCCAAATATGCCACTTTTGGTTCATACTGATTTAGAAGTTGTTGATGAAAATTTAAAAACGATTGCCAACTCTTTTTGGCATTTTGAAAACATAGACCCGTCTTACAATGCTTTTAATAGACTTCTGATGCAGAACACCATAACAGGTTGTACAGTAATGATAAATAGAAAATTGGCCGAATTGGCACTACCCATACCAGATGAAGCGATTATGCATGATTGGTGGATTGGGCTGGTTGCCAGTATGTTTGGAAAGATTGCTTATGTGAATGAGCCTCTTATAAAGTATAGACAACATGGAGGCAATAGCATAGGTGCGAAGGGTTTTAGTTATCTGGCTATATGGATAAAGTTTTATAAAATTTTTGTCAAAAATGAGTTGTATATAAAGCACTTGTTAATCAATGTTTCTCAGGCGAAAGCATTCTTAGCGAGATATCGAAATGTATTGGATAAGGATAGTGTTACAATGTTAGAAGAATTTACGACTATAGGGTCAAAATCATTTTTACAAAAAAGAAAGATTCTAGTAAAACATAAATTACTTAAACAGGGAATATTTCGAAATATCGGATTATTATTGAAAATATGAAAATAAGTGCTAGCATAGTTGTGTATAATGAAAATGAAGAGACATTGCAAAAAGTTATTAGCAGCTTTTTAGGCATTACATTTGACAAAGAGTTGATAGTTGTGGATAATTCACCCGAAAATCAACTTGAGTTTTTTTTTAAAAATTTTAAAAATATCCGATATATTTTTAATAATGGCAGAAATATTGGTTTTGGAGCTGGGCACAACTTGGCCTTTAAAAAATTACAAATAAAATCAGACATTCATTTGATAATAAATCCGGATATTTATTTTGATAGTCAAGAAATGAATAGCTTTTTACAGTGGTTTTTAGAAGAGAAAAATTCTTCTTTGGCAATCCCAAATATCTTAAATTTGAATGGTTCTATACAACAGGTAGTTCGTAATATACCAACTCCATTTACTCTTATAAAAAGAAGACTTGGGATTTCAAAGGATGAAATTATCATTAAAAAAAATGCTATTAATGAGATTCCATTTGCACATGGTTGTTTTTTAGCATGTAAAACAGAAGTGTATAAAAAATTATATGGCTTTGATGAGCAGTTTTTTATGTACATGGAAGATGTTGATATTTTTATTCGAGCAAAAAAGTTTGGAAAAACAGTTATGAATTCACACTATAGCGTCTATCATGCCTATAGAAAAGGTTCCGCTAAAGATCTCAAGTTATTCTATTTTCATCTCATTTCAGCAATAAAGTTTTTTTGGAAACATAAAACAAAAGTTTATTAGATTCCAAGCAGATAGATGATATTCTTTCAGCAATGAAAAAATATTTAGCAAACTTAATTTTGGTTACAATTGATAGTGTAACACTTATTGGCATCTTTTATTTGACATTTTATGTGCGTTCTAGTTTATATGGTATAAGTGTGCCAAAGTTTACACCAATTGCTTTAGATGACTTTTTCTTTATTATATTTATTATTATTGCTTTATTTATATATGAAAAAATTTATACGCTTAGATATGATTTTTGGCAAGAGTTGAGAAAGATATTTAGAGCAGTTGCTCTGGCATATTTTATTGTTCTTGCATTATTGGCGCTTTCAAAAATATCATTAGAGTATTCAAGACTATTTATTACTATCTATTTTGCACTGGTGATGTTGTTGCTTCCAGTAGTAAAAAGATATACAAAAAAAATATTGTATATGTTTCCACTATTTAAAAACAAGGTTTTAATAGTTGGAGACAAAGATCAGACAGAGATATTAAAAAAAGAATTTGATAAAAATTGGTATTTGGGTATGCAATACAGTAGAGAAAAGTATGATATTGTGATTGTAGCTTCCAAGGGTTTATCCTTAAAACATATAGATGAAAAAATCGAAAAGTATTTGGATAATAACAGTTCAGTGTATGTAGTTCCGTATGTAACAAATATAAATTTTTCAAATTCAAATATATTAGAATATTCCAATATCCGTTTAAATACTATACAAATAGAAAATAAACTTTTAATTAAAAAAAATATATGGATAAAAGAGTTGTTTGACTATACTGTTTTAATACTTACAATACCACTATTTTTAATCTTACATATTATGATAAGTTTATCTGTCATTTTTGATTCAAAAGGAAGTGTCTTTTTTAAACAAGAGAGGCTTGGAAAAAATGGTCAAATTTTTTTATGTTATAAGTACAGAACCATGTATGAAGGATCAGAAGGTTTACTTAAAGAGTATTTAAAAAACAATCCTGATGAAGTAGAATATTATAGTATATATCATAAATATAAAAATGATCCTCGTATTACAAAGGTTGGTAAAGTATTGCGTTCGACATCACTTGACGAATTAGCACAAATAATTAATGTGTTAAGGGGGGACATGAGCTTAGTTGGACCTCGTCCATATATGACAAGTGAGTCTTTTAAACTTGGTAAAAGTAAAGAATTTATACTGAAAGTCAAGCCTGGTATCACAGGACTTTGGCAGGTAAGTGGTAGGAATAATCTTAGTTTTAAACAGAGAAACGAACTTGAAGTTTGGTATATTAAAAACTGGTCTTTATGGGCTGATTTTGTTATTTTAATAAAAACAGTAAAAGTAGTTCTTGGTAAAATAGGTGCAAAATGATTGAGTTCAAAAAAAAAGATATAAACAGGTATTTAAACTATTTAATAATAGCATATGCTTTTAGTTTTCCTATCTCTAAAGCTGCTGTAAATGTTATTGAGGTGTTGCTTTTATTGCTGTGGGTGTATCAGGGAAATTGGAAAGATAAATTTGAATTGTTAAAATCCAATAAATTTATTATATTTTTATTAATGTTTATACTTTGGAATATTGTATCAATTGTCTGGGCAGCAGATACAATTTTTGCTTTGAAGTACATAGGGAAGTATCATCATTTTTTAATGATTTTAGTGATTTATACATCTTTGGAAAAAAAATACATCTCTTATGTTTTTAGCGCATTTATTGGAAGTATGCTAATTAGTGAATTGATGTCTTATGGTATTTATTTTAATCTTTTCACTTATGGGCGAGCAACACATGAATTTCCAACTCCTTTTATGCATCATATTACATATAGTGTAGTTCTTGTATTTACAAGCACTATCTTGTTGACAAATTTTTTGAAAGAGACAAGGCTGAAATATAAAATATTTGATATTGTGTTTTTTACAACGATAGTAATTAACCTTTTTATAAATGGAGGAAGGACAGGACAGGTTATTTTTATAGTATTGATGTTTGTAGTTTCTTTCATGTATATTAAACATAAGTTAAAAGCGATATTAATTGCCAGCAGTATAGTGATAACTACTTTTTTTCTAGCATACAGTTTTTCTAGTAATTTTCCTTCAAGAGTGCATCAATTTGAAAAAGGGATTTCAAAAATTATACATGACAATGACTATACCGGGCAAGGTGGTATGAGAGCTGCATTGTGGATAGTGGGAACGGAAGTATTTATGGATAATCCAATTAACGGGGTAGGAATAGGCAACGTCATGAAAGATGCAAACTATTATGCATCACAACACAGTTTTAAAACAAAAGATATGAATTTTTTTGCAGACTATCATAATGTGTTTATCAATATTGCCGCACAATTAGGACTCATAGGTCTTGTGCTGTTGTTGTTAATATTTTATGCTCTTATAAAATTAAAATTTAAAACAAAGCAATATAAGGTTTTAAACACTACATTTGTAATTAGTTTTATGCTTTTTTCCTGTACGCACAACACTATACATTTAATGTTTCCTATGGTGTTTTTTGCATTGTTTAGTGGAGTTTTTAATGCTGTTTCAAGAATTGAAATGCAAACTTAATAATACTTTTACATTATTTCAGATATAATTCTCATCCACTTTACTGTTTTAACAAAGCAAAGAGTATTTCTATCTATATGAATACATGTAGATAAAAGTATTGGCAAGCAACGTTATTACAAGTGTTATGCGCTTGCCTAAAGGCAGTAAAGATGTTACCACAGGAGACTTTCAATGAAAGTACGTGCTTCAGTAAAGAAGATGTGTGATGACTGTAAAGTTATCAAAAGAAGAGGTATTGTCAGAGTAATCTGCAAGAACCCTAAACATAAACAGAGACAAGGATAATCATGGCTCGTATTGCTGGTGTTGATTTACCTAAGAAAAAAAGAATAGAGTATGCATTAACATACGTCTATGGAATTGGTCTTCATACTGCCCGTCAAATATTAGACGCGACAGGAATTGATTACAATAAAAGAGTTTTCGAATTAAACGAAGAAGATGTGGCAGCTATAACAAAAGAGATCCGTGAAAACCATATGGTTGAGGGTGATCTGCGTAAAAAAGTTGCTATGGATATTAAAGCACTTATGGATTTAGGTTCATACAGAGGGCTTCGTCACCGTCGTGGTCTTCCATGCCGTGGTCAAAAAACTAAGACAAATGCGCGTACTCGTAAGGGTAAACGTAAAACTGTCGGCGCAGCGTAAGGAATTATAGTATGGCAAAAAGAAAAGCTGTTAGAAAAAAAGTAATAAAAAAGAATATATCACGTGGTATCATTCATATTGCGGCATCATTTAATAATACTCTTGTAACTATTACTGATGAAATGGGTAATATGATTGCTTGGAGTTCTGCCGGTTCTTTAGGATTTAAAGGTTCTAAAAAATCAACTCCGTTTGCTGCACAGGCTGCTGTTGAAGATGCAGTTGCAAAAGCACAGGTGCATGGTATAAAAGAACTTGGTATTAAAGTTCAAGGTCCTGGTTCTGGTCGTGAAACTGCAGTGAAAGCTGTTGGAGCTATCGAAGGAATCCGTGTTACATTTATGAAAGATGTTACACCATTACCACACAACGGTTGTCGCGCGCCTAAGCGTCGTAGAGTTTAAGGAGATTACTGATGGCAAGATATAGAGGTCCAGTAGAAAAAATCGAAAGAAGATTCGGAGTAAGCCTTAACCTAAAAGGTGAGCGTCGTTTGGCAGGAAAATCTGCTTTAGAGAAGCGTCCTTACGGTCCAGGTCAACATGGTCAGCGTCGTAAAAAAGTTTCTGAGTATGGTTTACAACTTAATGAAAAGCAAAAAGCGAAATTTATGTATGGTATTTCTGAAAAGCAATTCCGTGCTTTATTCGTTGAAGCAAAACGCCGTGACGGAAATACAGGTACAAACCTTATTACATTGATCGAGCAGAGATTAGACAATGTTGTTTACAGAATGGGATTTGCATCTACTCGTAGATTTGCCCGTCAACTTGTAACACACGGTCATATTTTGGTAGATGGCAAAAAACTTGATATTCCTTCTTACCGTGTAAAACCGGGTCAAAAAATAGAAGTGAAAGAAGCCAGTAAAAAGAACAATCAGATTGTTCGTGCTATTGAGCTTACAAACCAAACTGGTCTTGCTCCATGGGTAGACATTGATGCTGAAAAAGTATATGGTATCTTTACTCGTCTTCCAGAGCGTGAAGAAGTTGTTATTCCAGTTGAAGAACGTTTAATCGTTGAACTTTACTCGAAATAATAATTTACTATAAAAAGGCGTAAAAGATATGAAAAAAATTAAAACTACTCCACTTGCTCCACAAGAGTTTGAGGTAGAACAAATAAGTGACAATGAAGCAAACATCATGGCATACCCTTTTGAAGTAGGGTACGCTATATCGTTGGCTCATCCACTTCGCCGTTTTTTATTAAGCAGTTCGGTTGGTTATGCGCCAATCGCGATTAAAATCGAGGGTGCCAAGCATGAGTTTGACTCAGTTCGCGGTATGCTTGAAGATATTTCAGATTTTATCTTAAATTTGAAAGAGATACGCTTTAAACTTAACAATGATGCAACTGAGGCCGAGATTAACTACAGCTTTGCGGGACCGTGTACTATTAAAGGCGGCGATCTTAGCAATGATGAAGTAGAGGTGGTAACACCGGATGCTCCGCTTGCAACTTTAAATGAAGATTCAACACTGAACTTCACGCTTAAAATTGCACAGGGTATTGGCTATGTGGCTAGTGAAGATACTGCCGAGGAAGTTGATGATGATGAATATATCGCATTGGATGCATATTTTACTCCGGTAAGAAGTGCGACATACAAAATTGACAATGTACTGGTAGAAGATAACCCTAACTTTGAAAGAGTTATTATGAATATCAGAACCGATGGGCAAATTTCACCAATCGATGCATTTAGAAACTCTTTGGAAGTAATGTATGCGCAACTGGCTGTATTTAATTCAGAAATCAGTATTAAAGCACCTGCTACTATTGAGAGAGTTGAAGAGTCACCTGATTTGAAAAAACTAACAACAAACATTGACAGTTTAGGATTAAGTGCGCGTAGCTTTAATTGTCTTGATCGTTCAAGTATTAAACTTATTGGTGAGATTGTACTTATGAGTACAAATGACTTAAAAAATGTAAAAAATCTTGGAAAAAAATCTTACGATGAAATCGTAGAAAAAGTTCAAGAGTTTGGTTTTGAAGTTGGTGCTGATTTAGCTGATGATGTAGTTACTGCACTAAAAAAGAAAATAGAAGCCGTACAGGCACAATAGAGGAATGAGATATGAGACACCGTCATGGATATCGTAAGCTAGGTCGTACAAGTGCACACCGTAAAGCACTTTTAGCGAACCTTAGTATTTCGTTAATAGAACATGGTAAAATTGAAACAACTGCTGTGAAAGCAAAAGAGCTTCGCTCTTATATTGAGAAACTTATCACTATAGCTGGTAAAAATGACTCAAATGCACACAGAGCAGTATTTGCTGCGCTTCAAAACAAAGAAGCAACGAAAACTTTAGTAAATGAACTCGCACCTAAGTATGTTGATCGTACAGGTGGATATACTAGAATAGTGAGAACTCGTATTCGTCGTGGTGATGCAACACCAATGGCATTTATCGAATTAGTATAATTACTATATTTGCAATACCAGGCCTTGTGTCTGTTATTGTAACTTCTTTTTAAACTTTCCCCATAAGAGAATTTACGAATTCTAAAATACTTTACAATACAGGACGCATTATGAGTACTTTCGCATTCGGAACTTACAGAGTCACAGATGAAAATCCTTTGCATATAGAAGCATTAAAAGAGGCTGTTGATGCAGGAATAGAACTTATTGACACATCTACAAACTATACGGACGGTGGTGCAGAGAGAGCTATAGGGAAGGTTCTTCGTAATACTCCTGACGAAACAAGAGACAAGATTAAAATCATAAGCAAATACGGATATATCCAGGGTTCAAATTTGTTCGCTCATAAAAAAGAAGCTTTTGATGATGTAGTAGAATTCAGTGAACACTGTTATCACTCAATAGCAAAATCATTTATGAAAAAGCAGCTTGATGCCTCCTTGGAGAGACTGCAAATGAGCAAGATTGATTGTTATTTAATTCATAATCCTGAGTATTTTATACTCGATGCTCTCAACAAAGGCAAAAAGAGGGATGAAGTCCTTGATGAGATGTATAAAAGAATCTATGAGGCATTTGTCGGTTTGGAAGAAGAGGTCAAAGAGGGTCGCATCAACTCTTATGGTATCAGCTCCAACAGTTTTGCAAAACCACACAATGACCCGGAATTTTTGCCCTATGAAGATTTACTGACACTTGCAAAAAATGCCGCATATGAAGCAGGGAACAAAGAACACGGTTTTACTACAGTGCAGCTGCCCATAAACAAAGTTGAAAGAGAAGGTCTCAAATGTGCGATCTGGGCGAAAAAAAATGGACTGAGAGTTCTTGCCAATCGTCCGTTAAATGCACAAAAAAACAATTTGATGTACAGATTGGCTGAGTATGAAGAGAGCAGAGAATATTATACATATCTTAATGAATTACTTCAGGCCTGTGACAATGATTTACTCAAACCGTTGTATAATTTGATTGAACAAATGGATGAAAACAGGCACAAATTCGGATGGATTGGTGAGTATGATACTTTTTTACATTCACAGATTATTCCTCATATAAGAGAAGCTTTAAAAAAACTGGATCCAGCCTCTTTAGATGAATTGCTCAGGTTTGTAGATCTCTTTTTAAAAGAGTACAGAACCATGGTCGCTTACGAGTGTTCAAAACGTGTAAGAACTGAGCTCAAAGAGGAATTTCAAGAGTGCAAAAAAAGGCTGCAGGATTGTGCGTTGGAATTTTTATATAAACAGGATGCAATTGATTACATACTCGTCGGAATGCGAAAGCCGTCTTATGTACAAGAGGTTATGGCTTTAAAAGATGAGTTAAATAATAATTTTATGACTTGTTAAGCGATTTTGTCATATTTTATGATAATAGATAAATATAAAAAGGATAAGTATGATTCCATTTACAGATGAAGAATTATTAGAACCGGTTCGGCGTGTTATAGACAAGGTTCGCCCATCTTTGGCACTTGACGGCGGAGATATAGATTTTATTACCGTGAAAAACGGGAGTGTCTATGTACAGCTCAAAGGTGCCTGTATAGGGTGTGCAAGCAGTGGAAGTACATTGAAGTACGGTGTAGAGAGACAGTTGAGAATGGATATTCATCCTGAAATAACTGTTGTGAATGTCCCAATGGGGATGGAACATGATATTGACAACCTTTAAGGTGGAGTACACTTACGCTTTAAGCGACGGTACTGTCGGCGTTTAGCGTCAGAAACGATATAGACAATTTATAAAAGAAGCATATGGGAACAATAAGTAAATATAAAATATTATCACAGGCAAAAGATAATTTTTCGCGGGCAGAGTATAAGAATGCCTTAGACAAATTTGCACAGGTTTTGCAAAATGATCCGGACTCAAAAGAGGCATTTAACGGTGTTATACTGTCAGAAATGGCTATGAGCGGAGAAGAGGGTGCTGAAGCACTGTTTGATTATTATGAAATATTAAGAGAAGAGGATAAAGAAGAGGCCGATGCTATTATGAGTGAAATACTTGAAAGCATGGACGGCACCCTGGAAAAACTAAGCGAAGTATTTGCCGAACCTTTGCGTAACAGATTGGAATTTGAAGAAGGAATTCTCTACAGTGATTTTCAAAAAATTCTGGATGAAGGCGGAGATTTTGTAGAAACTTTTGAAAACATCATGTTCTCTACAAGAGTAATTATAACAAGTAAAGAAGATTTTTTAGATTTTTTAGACAAACTGATAGAACATGATTTTGCACAAATGGCATTAACCTATCTTGAAAATGCTTTAAGTGTATACCCTGGTGACAAACTCTTGCGAAAACTGTTAAAAAAACTGGCACAGGGCAAAAATATTGAAAATTGAACTGCCGAACCAACCTTATAAATATGTAACGGAAAATTCAAAAGAGTGTGATGCGCAGACCGCTTTTGTGCTCACACATCAAAACAGTGCTTATCTGGAGGATGCAAAAAAGAATAATGCCCATTCTGTTATAAAGATAGAAGATATTGCAGAGTTTTTTGGCATTGACCAGATTAAAATTATTGGTATCACCGGTACAAACGGGAAAACGACAACAGCAAGTGCAATATATTCATTTTTGCTTGATCTGGGATATAAAACTGCGATGCAGGGAACCCGTGGACTCTTTATGAATGATGAAGCATGTGAGGGAAAAACACTTACCACACCCTCCGTACTCAATACCTATAGACATATTTATCAGGCAGTCAGTGCCGGATGCGAGTATTTTGTCATGGAGGTAAGCTCGCATGCAATTGCCCAAAAACGCATTGAAGGTCTTGATTTTGAGTTGAAAATTTTGACTAATATCACGCAGGATCATCTGGATTATCATAAAACGCTTGAAGAGTATATACATGTAAAGAACAGCTTTTTTCAGGATGAGAGTAAAAAACTTATAAACAAAGATGAATCCAAGGCCTCATTCAATTTTAAAAATACCTATACCTATGGCATTGAAAACCCTGCAACCTACAGACTTATGGCTTATTCTCTCAATGACGGTTCAAGTGGGATTATCCAGCATTTTGGCGAAATAGTTCCTTTTACAGCCTCTTTGCACGGTTTTTTTAATCTTTACAATCTGATGGCGGCCATATCGGCAACCCACCTTGTTACAGACAAAAGCCTCGAAGAGATCGCAGATGTAGTCGATAACTTTGCAGGAGTAAGCGGAAGAATGGAACAGGTCTGCGCTGCTCCGAATGTCATAGTAGATTTTGCACACACTCCTGACGGAATGGCTCAGGTACTCAATGCCTTAAAAGAAAAAGAGCTTATAGTTGTGTTTGGAGCAGGTGGCGACAGAGACAGAAAAAAACGTCCACTCATGGGCAGAGTAGCAGCAAGCCTTGCAAAAAAAGTCATTGTTACGAGTGACAACCCCCGTCATGAAGATCCGCAGGCAATTGTAGATGATATTTTGGAGGGCATACAGGAAAAGTCAAATATCATGGTTGAGCTTAACAGAAAAAAAGCTATACAGATGGCACTTGATATGCAAGAAGAAGAGGATGTTGTGGTTATTCTCGGAAAAGGTGATGAAACACACCAGATTATCTATGATGAAAAGTTTGTATTTGATGACAGAGAAGTTGTGAAAGAACTTCTCAATCTCAATTGATTGTGTAGATTTTGCTTTGTGGTCCAATAGGACTACTTGTATTTGTTTCACCGAAAACTGTAGCAGTTACATTTGTATCTCCTGCAACAAGTGTAATGGAAGCAACACCATCAGTAACTTCAATAACTGCATCGTTGTCAGCACTCCAAATAATGTTATTTACTATAGGAAAGTTTGTATCTCCATTTTCAAAGTTACCGTAGGCTTGAAAAACATAAGTTCCTGTTGCATTTATATCAGGAAAAGATGCGTTATAGTCCGTGAGTGCATAAATTTGCACAGGTTTTGAGTCAGAAAACTGCTCATAAGAAGCAGTAATGGTAACATTACCACCATTGCTAAGTGGAGTCAAAGCACCTGAGTACGCACTAAGTACATCACTGTTTGAACTTGTCCATAACACAGCTTCTGTGGCATCTGCAGTTGAGTTATCTGTATATACTACTGTTGCAGTTGTGTTGTATGCCAAATCTGTTGAATGAAGCGTAATATTCGCATCATTTATGAAGAGTGTGTTAATGTCTTTAATTAAAGGTGTGGTTGTGTTGTCTCCACATGAGATAAAAAAAATGGATATTGGTAATAATAGTGTTGATATATAATATTTCATAAAAGCTCCTAAAAACGGTATTCAATACCAAAGGAAAAAGTATTGATTTTTGAGGTGTAATTTTTTTGACTTGCAATAAGGTTAATTCTTTCATAGCTTGTATCTTTATAGAGATAAGCAAAGTCTAGATTGATATGCTTATAAATTGGTACATATAAACCTAATCCAAGGTTATAAGAACCATAAGAAAGTTTTGATTGTGTTGTTCGTTGGATTTTCATGGTTCCAGAACCAAAACCAGCTCGAATATAAGGATATGCATAGTTTCTTATCGGAAAAGATTTGATAAGCGCAATATTAAATCCCTGCTTATCTCCATCATTTCCATTTGTTGAAAATATATTTGAATCATTTATGGTATATTCAAAAGAAAGTTCAATAGCATATGACTGTATGTCTCCATATCCAATTGTGAGCAAAGCAATATTGGAACTGCTTTGTGCATCGAGTTCATCAAAATTTTCGTTCGACATACCAACTGAAGTACCTATATAGATGCCCGTATCAGCATACAAAGAGAGTGTAACTAATAATAAATAGAGTATTTTTTTCAAACTTTGTCATTCCTGTTTCTGTATTAAATATTAAAATTATATCTAAAAAGTTGCAAATAAGATTAAAAGCTTTATTCTTTTGCTATAATTGCGAAAAAATTAAGGATTATTTCAATGGGAATTCCACAACCGGCATTTTATATCTTCAAGTGTGAGCAGTCTGCTCCTCCAGGTATGCCAAAACCATCATGTGTTACACCAGAAACGCAAGACCTGTTTCAATATACGGCGCAAAAGCTGATGAAAGAAGGGATTATGATGACTGCACCGATTGTGCGTACTTCATGTCTCAATCGTTGTTCAGCAGGTCCTGTTATGTTAGTAGAGCCGGGACATACAATGTATGTAGGCTTAAACAAAGAAAAGATTGACCGCATTATAGAAGAACATATAATCGGCGGAAAAGTTGTACAAGAGTATGTAATTGATTCTGAAATGTGGGATGAACCTATATCTCCTGCTGATGCAAAAAAACAGATGGGAATGTAGGAAACAGTCATGTTGATGGAAATGTTGTACAGCAAAATACATCGTGCTACTGTAACAGATGCCAATTTGAACTATGTTGGCTCGATTACCATAGATGAAGAACTTTTAGAAGCTGCCAAGATGAGAGTCGGACAAAAGGTCGAAATTCTCAACATCAACAATGGTGAGCGATTTTCTACCTATATAATTTTAGGTGAAAGAGGAAAACGCGACATTTGTTTAAATGGTGCTGCAGCAAGAAAAGTACACAAGGGTGATAAAGTTATCATTGTGGCCTATGGTACGTATGATGAAAAAGAACTTGAAAGCTACAAACCTAAAGTCGTTATTTTGGATGATGACAATAATATAGACACCATTCACGATGAGATTTAAGCATGAATGTGAGATATCATAGTGTTTGGTGATTTAGGTGATATGGGCAAACTCCTTGAGGGAATGCAGGAAAATGCTGCAAAACTTCAAGAAGAGTTGGCATCAAAAACTTTTAGTGTCAAAAGTGGCGGCGGACTGATTGAACTTACACTCAACGGAAACGGAGAAGTCATTGATCTCAATATTGATGATGAGCTCTTAAGTGACAAAGACTCTCTGCAGATTTTACTCATAGGTGCCATCAACGACGCAAACAAAATGGTACAACAAAATCAACAAAACAGTGCCTTGAGCATGTTTGGCGGACTCAAATAGGTGTTTCGCCTATTTTTACTGCTTCACCTTTTTCTTTTTAACCTTTATGCCTGCAAAGGCGGTTATGATTCTTGTGTGCAAAAAGCAAAAGATGCAAAAATTATGCAGGAAAACTCTCTTTTTATTCCCGTAAAAAACAATCAACGCATTGTTTACTCACACAAAAAACCAAAATCAAAAATTCTGAAATATGATCCCTTTCTTTCTCTTTATCTTATACAGGACAAGAAGCCTTTTGCATATCCTTATGATATAAATATGCGTTTACAGCTTGGAACTGCTGTACTCAATAATAAAACGGCAAAAGAGGGCAGGATAATAAAACATCAGATCGGACTGAATTTTTTTGGCAGATACAGCCAAAAATTTCCTGCGCCGGCAATTATCAGCAGCAGTTGCTGTTCGTTAGAAGCGATACTAAGCGCTAAAGGCGTAATAGAAAAGGAGTATCTGCACTATTTTCTTACAACAAAAAAAGTCCGATATGCTGATATTGGTATACGTGTACATGATGAAAACAAATCGATTTTGGTAGATGCGAGTGATCCTTTTATGCCAGACAATCCCTTTAAAGTGGGTGACTGCATAACAGAGTACGATAGAAAGAGCGTCAAAAATGCCGCATCATTGATGAAAAAAATTCTTTTTGCTCCTGTGGGTTCAAAGCATAGCGTAAAAATAAAACGGGGTTCAAAGTTTTTTAGCTTTGTGGTTCAAAGCCGAAAAAGATATGGTGGCGGTTATCTCAGTGATACCTTTTTGGAACAAAAGGGTATTTACTTTGATGAGGCTTTACATGTAAGCAAGATAGAGAAAGAGTTTCAAAATTATGGATTATATGTTGGAGACAGACTTATACAGGTAAATGGCGTGAGAGTAAAAAATCAAAATGAACTTCGTAAATATATACAAAACTTTAAAGATTACTCATCACTGCTGTTTGAGCGTAATAATTTTCAGTTTTTTGTAAATATTAAGTAGAAAAACAATACAATTTCAAATGCAAAACTTCGAGCAATTTTTATTAGAGAACTTACCGATATCCCAAAGTATTCATCCGACATATGAGGATGCACTGCAAAATATGCTTATAGCAGGCGGAAAAAGATTTCGTCCTGCACTTTTGCTTGGTGTTGTTAAAGCCTACAATCCCCTTATGCTTGAGTCTGCAAGGTATGCAGCCTTGGCTATAGAGTTTTTACATACCTATTCGCTGATTCATGATGATTTGCCGGCTATGGATGACTCTCCCCTGCGACGCGGTCATCCGACATTACATGTAAGCTTTGATGAAGTGACGGCAATTTTAGCGGGGGATGCTTTAAATACCTATGCCTTTGAATTTTTGGCAAATGCGCCGTTTTCTGATGAAATACGGATAAAACTTATCCGTGAACTTGCCAGCAACGGCGGATTGAACGGAATGGTTTTAGGGCAGGCAATAGACTGTTATTTTGAAAACAAACCTTTGGCACTTGAAGATATAAAGATACTCCACACAAATAAGACGGCTAAACTTATTGCGGCATCTTTAAAAATGGGTGCTTTGATTGTAGCAGAAGATGATGTGGCTCAAAAGCTCTATGATTTTGGAATAAAACTGGGGCTTTTGTTTCAGATTCAAGATGATATTTTGGATGTGACACAAAGCAGTGAAGAAGCAGGAAAACTGACAAACAACGATGAAGAGAAAAACAGTTTTGTGACTATATTGGGACTTGAAAAAGCGATGCAAGAAGCAAATGTTTTGGCAGATGAATTAAACAATGAAATGTGTAATTTTGATGAGA
>Ga0256840_1002621_pt1 | contig 15630 bp, 15 predicted proteins | sample 355202metaG_FD_185969 | JGI IMG/M metagenome (GOLD analysis project Ga0256840, IMG submission 185969) | Hydrothermal vent microbial communities from Mid Atlantic Ridge, Atlantic Ocean - 355-202 | ecosystem: Environmental > Aquatic > Marine > Hydrothermal vents | place: Atlantic Ocean: Mid... | reverse complement strand
CGCTTGGGAAAGGTGATTTCTTTGTCACCCTCTGGGTGAGTGGTTTTTGGAGGTAATACCATGGCTCGGCTCAGGTGATTTAGGTACTTGGGATTATAACTCTATATTCAACTGATTTTTTTAGGTTAATTTAACTTTTTACTTATCTTTTTTACCATTTTAGACCCTGAATAAATAGTTACGTAGCTCGTTATGCGCCTATTTATTCAGGGTCTAAAATGAAAAAAAATCCTGCGTAAAACTATTAAATTAATTTTACTTGGGTACTTACTCCTCTCAGACTACAAATTATCTTGTTGCTGATTTTATTTTCGTTTGTTTCTTCAGTTCATCTATACGTTTTTTTGATTCGGGTAAACTATCGCTCACCAACTCTCTTAAACGCCCCTGCCCTTCTGCATCATCCGAATACTTTAACTTCTCTACTTCTTTTTTAAGACTTTCGCGTTGCTTCATAGCCTTTTGTAACTCATTTTTTTCTATCTTGATTTTTTCAGGCTCTTTAAGAATATCAATATCACTTTTTATCCTCTCCACTAAAGAAACAAGCTGTCTTTTTACCCCCTTACTTCCAAGAACACTATTTATCTCAACATCTTTAAAATCACTAAATTTTTTAATTTTAACTAATGCTTCTTTTTGTTCATTAGAAAGATTGTTTTTTTTAAAAGAATTAACATCAATTGGCTCGACATCTGTAGGCCAAGAATTCTCTCCTGGTGCGAATGTAGGAAAAACAGCCTTTCCTCCTACCAACCTTGCAGCCTCTTCTGCTTTCTCCCTCCCAACATTAGTACCTAATGTAAATTCTTGATGTCTATCATCGTCACCAGCAATAACAATAGCTTTATCAGGGTGCTCATCTTTTATGAGCCTTGCAACATTAGCAAGATTACCAGAATCGAAAGCGACTACAGTTGGCTCATTCAATGCTTTTGATACTGTATCAGCTGTAGCATATCCTTCGGAAATAACAATAACGGAAGAGCTTTCCAATGCCTCCATCCCACCCCCCCCAACAACTGCAAAAGCATCTTGCTTACCCCCTCCTTTAGCAAAAATCTTAGTGCCATTCTCTTGAATGGATTGGACTGTTTTTAATTTTCCTTTTATATCTTGAGCAGGCACAAGCAAATCACCAGCATTAAAAACCAGTTTTTCAGGATTATCTTCTCTTAAAGCTTTAGATTCTATCCAGTTTTTAGCGATTAAAATATTTGAATCACCAGGCAAACCCCTATCGTCGGCAGGAACAACCTTTAGCCCATCAGGGCTTATATTTTTCTTCTGAAGATACCCATGATCGCTGGTCGCATTTTCTGCGTGTGACATTAAAACTCCCACTGCAACAGAAACCTTTTCTTGCTCAGACTCTTTATCAGTCTCTCTTTGTTTTAACTTAGAAGCACTTTCAGCCTGTATTTTTGCCTTTTCTTCAGGGCTTAAACTGTACCCCTTGCTCTTCCACTTAAGTTCTTTACCGCTTTTATTATTCTGCATAAATCCAGCAGGATGTCCATCAAGATGACCGACATAAAAACCAGATTTAGCCGAACCCTTATCTCCATCAACCTTTATTCTCTGTTTGGAACCATCCATAACAGGATGATCGCCAGAAACAATTGCACCAATGGAACGAAGTGCATCTGAAAACTCTTCTTTAGGATTCATTGCTGGACTTTGCTGATTAGATACATTTTTAGGCAGCCATTTTTCAACCTTAACCATGTCAACATTTGAACCGGCATACCATGATTTAGCTTTTTTATCCCATTTCGCCCCCAATTCTTTTGCCTGCTCTTTTTCCTTATACGGAACTGCAAGATAAACTTTTTCGCTTAAAGAATTATTTTTTGACTCTTTGCCCACCTCCTTTTTATCCGTATCAATACGCTGCTCCCATTTTGAAAACAAGGAAGAATCAACACTAGGCGGGACATACCAGGACTGTTCTTTTCGATCCCATTTCGCCCCCAATTCTTTTGCCTGCTCTTTTTCCTTATACGGAACTTCAAGATAAGTTAACGAAGAGCTAAAGCTGTCGGTATTTATTTCTGAAGTAACGGCTTTTTCAATGTTTTTACGCTCATTTTCTACCTGATCTATAAATTCTTTTCTATCTGCTCTATCACCTACCATTGATTCGACATTCTCTTCTTTTTTCACCTGTTGCAATTCCAGAGAATCAACATAACTAGAAATTTTTTCTGCATCTGAAGCTGCACGAAATATTTCCAGAGAATCTTCCTCTAAAACCTTGACCCACGAATCTATGTAAGCCACATGCTGTTCAGGATCATGGCCAACTCCAAACTCATCGCCTTTTATAAGAGAAAAAATCTCAGCGCGCAATTCTTCTTTTGCGTACCCCTCACTGCCAAATGGATGAAAAAGGTCTCTATCTAGCCTGTCAGAGTGTCCAGTCCAATGTCCTAACTCATGCAGTGCTGTTGAATAATATTCCGAGGAACCATTAAACTGCTCTTTTTTTGGTAACTGTATTTCATCAGTCCCTAGTTTATAAAATGCTCTATTTCCTCCATGCTGAATATCTGCACCCGATGCCTTTAGGATATTTTCAACACGTTCGTTAGGGTTCCATTCCAGCTCTTTTTTCTCTAACGGTTTAAGCCCTTCAATTTGTCCCGCATTGAATACAGAGGCAAAAAATACTTTTGGCCTCTCCAAAGGAACCGTCACTTTCAGAGCAGTCCCATTATTGTCTAAAACAGGCTTTCCCTGATCATCTTTTTTAGTCTGCTCTTCATTAAATTTCCAAAATTGAACCTGCGTCCCTTTTTCCCCCTTTTTAACCTGCGCCCCCACCCCCTGAGCCTGTTTATATGTCATCCAGCGATTATCTTCTCGATTTTGACTCATTAAATGAACAGCATTAATACCTTTATAGCGGTTTCCTGTCGATGGATTAACAGGCAAATAACCGCCAGGTTCACCCTGATCCCACTTCTTTTGCCAAGGAGCTGTGCCTTGCTTTAATTGCTCTATCAATTTTTCAGCAACTTCTTCATGAAAGCTCTTTTTTTGTTTTATCTGTGCCATGATTACCCCTCCGATTCTAATATTTCGGTTAAATCCATTGCACTTTCCAAGGCATCATTTTCACTTAAAGCATCCTCGACAAAAGCCCCAGCCCGCTCAGCTTCAGCAGGATCAAATTCAGATTGATAGCCAGGGGCTGAAGCATCCTCTATCTTTGAGTTCAAAAGCTCTTGCCCTGTCATTAACCCTTGTTTGCTTTCTACCAAATACATTATCTTTGTGTCAGTCATGTTTTGCTCCTTGATTAGATTTATTGATACTATTTTTATAATTTGGTTTACCCTTAATATCAAAGTAAGTTTCTTTGCAAGTAGGATAATTACTGCATCCCCACCAAAATCCTTTCTTTTTGCTAGGCCGACGGGACAACCCGCTTCCACAAGCCAAACATTTATGAACTGTTGATATGGCGACCACTTTTCCACCTCCTGCAATAGAGATCGAGCCGTCATTTGCCTTTGCAACCTGCAACTTGATAAATGCTGTCTGCTTAACAAGAAAATCATTCATTTCAGATTTCCCTTGCTCGATACCCTTTAACATCCGCTCATACAGAGCCGTCAAAATAGGACTTTTAACAGCTTCTGGAAGAGCCGCAATACTACTTCGTCCCAATACTGTACTGCTAATGCTTTTTCCATTTTCTTCTAAAAAACCTCGACGTTTAAGCTCTGAAATAGTAGAAGCCTGAGTAGCAGGCGTACCTATTCCATCCCCCTCTATTAAAATTTTTTTATGCTCTGCTTCATCAACAAATTTATGGATATTGATCATTGCCTGCATCAACGTACCTTCAGTAAATCGGGAGGGAGGCTTTGTTTTACTATCAATTCTCGTGACTTTTCCGCATTGAACGGTATCGCCTTTAGTCATTTCAGGGATGAATTGAATCTCCTTTTTTTCAGTTTCTTCCGATGCCCTATAAACATCTAGCCAACCATTAATAGTGATAACTTTGCCATGAACAACTAATTTTTCACCTTCAACCTCAATTAAAACTGTGGTTTTCATAAATTCATGAACAGGTAGAAACTGAGCCAGATAAGATATTACAATCTGATTGTAAATACTCACTTCCATCTTGGTAAGACACGATTTGTCACCTTTATGAAGAGTAGGAATAATGCCATGATGAGCTGTTACTTTAGAGTCATTCCATGTTTTAGATTTTATTTTTAAATCAACTGATTCAATGTAGTCAGAAAACTCTTTATTGACATGGCCAATCGCCTCTACAACCTCAGAGGACTCTAAAAATTGAGATTCAGGCAAATAGGGACAATCAGTTCTTGGGTATGATGTTAATTTGTGCTTTTCATATAATGCTTGGCATGTCTTTAGAACATCTTCAGCTCCATAGCCAAATTTATTTGAGACCAATAGCGTTAAACTAGCCAGAGAATGCACTAAAGGCTGTGATTTTTTCTTTTTCTCCTGTTTATATTCAGAAACTATCCCTTTTTTTTCTGTCATTGTCTGAACGAGCTTATTTGCTATAGCTGTATCAACTAACCTTCCCTCATCATCCAAACCCACTTGATCCTCTTTAGCTTTCCATCTTGCCATTAATACCTCGCCAGAACATCCAGCTTCTATACTTAAACTATGGTAAGGAATTGGCTTAAACGCTTTAATATCAAGATCTCTATTTACTACCAAAGCTAAAGTAGGAGTTTGAACTCGTCCTACGGTTAATAAAACTCTTGAACCGCCTCTTTGAGCGCGCAAGGTATAAGCACGACTTAAATTCATTCCTATCAGCCAATCCGCCCTTTGCCTTGCTTTAGCCGCATACCCCCAAGATTTATAATCTTCATTGTCTTTTAGTTCTAAAAGTCCTTTCTTTACTGAAGCAGGATCAACAGCATTAGTCCAATATCTCTTCACAGGCTTAGCATTACTGAAATACACTAAGACCTCATCAATTAGCAACTGCCCTTCCCTATCAGGATCGCCTGCATTCACAACGGAATCAGCCTGTTCAATCAATCCCCCAATAATATTCAATTGCTTTTCAGTATCTTTTTTTGGGTTGATAATCCATTCATCAGGAATAATAGGAAGGTCTTCGATACGCCATATTTTATTGTCACTGGCATTTCTAGGCACTTCATCTGAAGTATATTCATCTGGTTCTGCCAGCTCTAACATGTGACCAAAACACCAGGTAACAACATCATCACCGCAAATAATATGACCATTACCTTTAGAGATTTGTCCTAATTCAGCAGCAATAGCATTTGCAACCAAAGGTTTCTCCGCAATAAACAATCGCATAATATTAACTCCTTAATTTTTACCACAAAAATATTGGATCAATAACTGATTTAACCTGATTACGATTAACCAAACCAAAATAGCGACCATCAAAAGACCGCTTATTTACATCTGACATCAACAGCAACTCATCAGTCTTTAAAACATAAGACTGAATACTGAGCTGTGGAAGCAATTTACCACCAGCATCGGCTTTTATGAGTTTGCTAAACGGCACTAAAACAGTGTTCACAATGACACCGTTAGTGTTGATGGTGATGGTATCGTTTTTAACAGCTAAAATTTTCTTCATCATATAGCTATAATTACCCAAACAAAAACCGCCAGAAATATACCCTCTTTCTTTAGCCATATCAAAAACCTTATTTTTAGGTGGGCAGAAAATAACATATTCGCCTTTTTTAACAGGACGCTCAACTGTTAAATAAACACCAGATGGAATACTTTTTGTAGTATTAATGTGAATTCCAGAAAAATAACAAACAGCCCCAACAAGGATAATTCCAACGCCAACATAAACCACACTTACAGAAAACAGGGTTGTAATTTTATTCAAATTCAAATTCAATTTCTTCATGATGAGATAATATTGTGTCGCTTTGTCTTGGTTCAGGAATTTCAGCTCTTGCCTGAAAAATAGGATCTTTAAAATATAACGGTTGCTTTCCATAGATGGCAGGATACCCAGCAACATAAATAACCATATCACCAGGCTCCTCAATACTGCCGTCAGCGGTCTTCTTCGGACCCGGCATACGAAGACACTCATCAGCTGTCAATAGATTTCTCTGTACTTCCTGTGTTGTACGCGAAACATTCCCCATCATGACAGATGCTCGTTTGCCACTTGTTGTTATCTGCTCTTTAATAACGGTAGCCTGCCCTGTTATCCGTGATAGATATTCAGCTGTTTCAATTCTATTAGGTGGATATGCATTTTGAATATGGCAGTTTGAAGTGATTGTTTCATCAGCACCATAGCCATTTTCACGACTTTTTAACTGGGTAATATCTTGACAAATTAAATAGCATTTAATGCCATAACCAGCTAAAAAGGCGAGTGATTCTTGCATAATCTCAAGCTTTCCCAGGCTTGGAAACTCATCGAGCATCATTAGCAGCTTATGTTTGTACGTTGCTTTTGGTCTACCTCCTTCAAACTCAATGCCATCTGAAAGCAATCGTATCGACATATTAATCATAATTCTAACTAACGGTCTAAGTCTGGTTTTATCTGTTGGCTTGGTAATGATATAGAGACTGACTGGATCATCATTATTCATCAGATCCATTAGACTGAAATCAGATTTACTAACATTTCTTGCAACAATGGGATCACGGTAAAGTGCAAGATATGATTTTGCCGTTGATAAAACGGAACCGGCCTCCTCATCTGGTCTATCTAGCATATCCCTTGCCGCAGCTCCAACAGCTATGTGATTTTCTCCATCAACATGACCGTAAGAAACCATGTCCATCCATAACTCGCCCACGTCCCTATCAGGGTCGGCAAGCACTGCATCTAATAGAGGTAAAGATGCCTCTTTTCCATCACCATTTTTTGCTTTATATAAAATATGAAGCAACACGCCAACTAACAAAGAAAATGAAGTTTTTTGCCAATGCGTACTTAAACCTTTTCCGTCTGGGTCAACAATCAGAGAGGCCAAATTCTGAACATCTCCAACTTCAAACTCAGCTCCCAGTCTGACTTCATCTAATGGATTCCAGCAAACCCCTTCAGTTTGAGATGCTGGTTCAAATTTAAGCACTTTATTTTTTGCATATTTTTTTCTCCAGCCAGCGGTTAAAGCCCATAGCTCACCTTTTAAATCTGAAATAATGGTACTTTGAGGCCATGAAAGCAATGTAGGGATAACAAGACCTACACCTTTTCCCGAACGGGTAGGTGCATAGGTAAGAACATGCTCAGGGCCGCTATGTCTCAAATAATGAAATTTCCCGTCCTTATCTTCCCAACCCCCAACATAAACGCCCATCGATGTTGGAATATCTTTACCTGTTACACGTTCTAAAACTGTCTGTTTTCTGGAAAGAAGCCCAGCTTTAACAATATCGTCTTTATTAGCCCATCGAGCCGAGCCATGCAAATGATCATTATTTTTCGCTGAATTGTTTACAACAACTTTAGTGACAGCAATAATCAATAGCCCGACACTAGCCACCATTACTCCGAAACTTCCAGATTGCATAAATTGATCAGGATATTGACCGTACCATTTTAAAGCCCATTGAAATATCTTCCAAGGCGCATAAAAATAATTAATGTGTCCGCCCAAAACGTCATGATAATTAAAGCTATGTGCAAAAAATTGTGTAGCCCCCTGCACACCTGCCCATAAAGAAACTGCGCTCATTAAAGGTAAAAAAGCATATTTTTTTGTTTTTTTTACCTTAATCTGTGGCCCGACTTTGATTTTATTTTTTGCTATCATTTTCTTACACCTCGTGATGTTTTAATTGTTCCTTTAGCAATGGAAATAAGTTCACCTATTTTTACTCTTTTCAATCTTTTCTCCGTTGCTATATTTATAGGTAACACCATAACTTCTTTTTTATATTCCAATAATGCAAGTGCAATACCGTCAATATGCCTAATACCTGCATAAACGACAGCACCTTTAAAATCATTATACCTGTAATGCTTCAATATATCGAATCCATTAAGCCTTTTTTCCTCCCGTTCTTTAATATACTTTTCTGAAGCCTGCAATTGTTCGCTTGTTAATCCTGACCCAAAAACTCCCCGTCGCAATGAGTCAGCTGATTGGGATTCTTGCTGCTCCATGTTTCCAAAAACATGACCCTGCAATAGCACTTCACTTCCTGAGGCGATGCGAACCACACCGAGTTCGGACAATCTTCGCAAACGGTTTTTGCTTTCGGGCGGCGGTTTTCTTCCAATGCCTCCAATGTTCGACTTGTACTTGTCATTGATGACCCGAGCATCCCCTCCATCATCCCTGTATCCAGTTCTGTTGGTATTTCCTCCTCTAGCAATGCCATTGCTTCGTCTATTAATTCCGCTTCCGACTTCTCTTCGTTTTCGCTCATTGTTTTTTACCTCAGTTAAAAATTCCTGATATTGATGCTGAACCGATTTATCATGAAATGAAACTGATAAACCAGATAATGCCGCCGTCTTTGCAATATCCTTTTTAAATTTTGTCGTCCCCGTTAAAGAAATATGACTTCCATATCGATCAATAGTCACTTTTAATGCAGCCTTCAAAGCTTCATTTGTTGCTTCTTTTGATACCTGCAATCTAACACCATCATCCTTGATCGCACTTTTACCAACGCGATATATAATTGTTCCTTTTTTTGTAATGCTATCTACAGTTTGATTGTTTACCGCTCCCTTTCCAACACCTTTTAAGGTGTTTCCTTTAAGACCCGTAGAAGCCTCACGGGAGCGCAAAACAGCAAGTGAATCCGCATTACCTTTAACAGCTTCATTTCTTAGCCAGTCAGCCCAAGTATTACGCTTATATTTCTGGTGTATCCTATTTTTGTTTTTTTTATAGTTTGAATTTATCTTTTTCATATCTTTTGAAAACCCAGCATAAACCCGAGAATATAAAAATTTTTTACTTACCCTCCCTGTCATCATTGTTTTAATTGCAGAACGCTTTAAATTGTTTACTCTTTTAGCTATCCTTATAACTCTGTCTCTTTTCTCTCTCTCACCTTTTAGTTTCTCCTCCTTGGCTCTGCTCAACTTTAAAAGTTCCGATTTATAACGGGCATATAATTCAGTTGTATCAATGCCTGTTCGCAACTGTTTTTTCTGATAGCTTCGTTTGGGCTTAGGGTTTGAATTTTCTTTTTCTTGATGATATTGACTGGAAACAAATTGTCCCAGATGTTCCTCTAATTTTGATTTAGATAACCCTCGGTCGATTACACTGGCTTTAACTATTACCTCTTCATCACCCAAAGAAACAAAGACAAACCCATTACCACGAGGTTTAATTGCAAGATCATTCTGTTGTAATAAAGTATGAAGTTTTTCCCATGATTGTGCATGTTTAAGATCATCAAGGCATTCTCGCCTAATCCAGCCTATTAGGCTTTCCTGTCCTGAATGACACTCCATATCCATCGCCCTAGATTCAGACCCCATTTTCAGAGTGATATGATTGGTAACTTCTAAGTTATAGTCTTTTTCAATAGTAGTACACAGTTCAGCTAAGGTTTTATGAGAATAATATGGCTCATGAATAGTGTGTTTGATAGGATGTATTTTGTTTATTGCGATATGAATATGCAGATTATCTGTATCATGATGGACTGCACTTATTCTTTGATTTTCTTCAAACCCAAGTCCAACAGCTATGCGCTCTTCTATTTCTTTTAGCACATCTTTGCTAGGCTGTTCTCCCGTTGGAAAACTAATCAATAAATGATAGGTCTTATCGCTCTTAGCTCTTGTGTTCAATTGTTGTGTTGCGGTTATTTCGCATACAGCCGCTCTTAAATTATCAGCGGAACAATTAGTTATTTTTATATCTCCCACTCTTTCATGCTTATTTTGAGCATCAGAAAGATACTTGATCAAACCAGAAAAATTACTCTTCTCTACTGAGCGGATAGGAACATGTTTAGCAATCAAAATTAGCCCCTATGATTTTAGCCGCTAAAATTTTTATCATGATTCAGTTTTTGGCAAAACGATCAATTCCATAATCTTTGTCATTTTTTCCTGAGCCACGTCAATCCGCGCAAGAAGAGTATAAATAGTTGCCATATTGAAATGAGCAGTTCTCTCGTCATTTGTGAGCCAAAGTTTCAATAACCCTCCCAGCCTTCCAAGATCACCGTTTACTTTGGCTAGCTTAATTACTTGGTGATGATCGGTTATACCGCTTACCTTGTATCCTTGACCAACCTCTTTAAGAAACGAAGAAACACTCTTCCCTGCCGCTTTTGCATTTTCTTCTATCTGTAATCGCTCTTCTGGCAAGCAGTACACTTTTAAAGGTGTACTGCTTTTTCGAGTTATTTTTTTTTCTTCTACTACTTGTTTTGCCATTACTTTATTTTCCTTTTTTTGAAGGCGGTAGCCGTTTGGACTCGCAGAGCAGGATGATTCGTTGAGCTGATAGGCGAATAAGAATTAGTGAAATAGGAATACATGTTTACATGTAGGCCTACTTCACACATCTTGCCCCAGCTTTTAGCTGTTGTTTACGCCATATAAAGTATATCGACTTTATATAAAAAAGTATATTGATTATCTAAATCATATATAATCCGTCTATAATAGAAATAAAAGAGCAAAAACAATAGTAAATATGGATTAAACATGTATTAATCTATAGAATGATTACACTAAAACATTACTATAGTTACACTATTTAGTTACTTTTCATTTATTGTTAGGAACTTCTTCAGCATGGTAAAAAAAATCTATACCGACGAATTATCTCTCTGGGTAGATAAAAAAAGAAATGACCGAAAAAGGAAGGATAAATCATTAGTGTCTTTTTTAGCTGTTAGATTAGATATTAAGTCTGCTATTGACGCAGGCTATTCAAAAAAAACAATATGGGAACATTTAACTGAAACAGGAAAAATTTCCTATGGATACCAAACTTTCTTACAGCATGTAAAAAAACATATTAAAAATGAGATTGCTAACAAAGAAACTGAGACTAGAGAAAAAATAAAGGACGATAATTCCACCCCTAAAAAACAGCTGCCGAAAAAAAGACCTCCAAGTGAGGGGTTTAATTTTAATTCGGCACCAAATGAAGAGGACTTAATATAATGGCTAAAGTACACTTAGTATTGCAAGGAAAAGGCGGCGTAGGAAAATCAGTAATTGCCTCAATGATTGCACAGTATAAAACTGAAACAAGGAATAAACCGCTTTGCATAGATACCGACCCAATAAATTCATCTTTTTACGGATACAAGGCGTTAGATGTACAACGCCTTGATATTATGGATGGCGACGAAATCAATACAAGGAGCTTTGATTCTCTGATTGAAATCATTGCAAAAACAAAAACAGATGTTGTTATTGATAATGGTGCAAGTTCATTTGTTCCATTAAGCCATTATTTAATCAGCAATCAAGTCCCTGAATTACTATTGAGCATGGGGCATGAGCTAATTATCCATACGGTTGTCACGGGTGGCCAGGCTTTGTTGGATACGGTAAACGGCTTTTCTCAACTTACCACACAGTTTCCAGAAGAATGTAAATTTTTTGTTTGGTTAAATCCATACTGGGGAGCCATTGAGCACCAAGGAAAGAGTTTTGAAAAAATGAAGGCTTACATAGAAAATAAAGATAGAGTTTCAGCCATTATCAATATTCCTAATTTAAAAGAAGAAACCTATGGCCATGATTTGTCAGAAATGTTGCAGGCACGATTAACTTTTGATGAGGCTTTAGCCTCTGAAAAGTTAACAATTATGACTCGGCAACGTCTTAAAATTATCAAAGATAAAATAATGGGTCAACTGAAAAATGGAGCGGTAATCTAATGGATAAAATAGAAGAGACAATTAAGGCAATAGCGGTTAAACACGGCATAGCTGTGGGTCGTGACGATCCTATCATGATCTTGCAAACAATCAACGAAAGATTGATGCAGGAGAGTTCAAAGGCTCAAAAGGAAATACTCAATAATTTTAAAGAAGAGCTTGAGGTTTCAGCTCTTCGATGGAGTGAAGAAGCAAAAAACACAGCCAAGATGACTATTAATGCCGCCTTGAAAGCTAGTAAAGAAATGATGATGAACTCGCTAAAGGAGGATGGAGAAAGAACTGCTAAAAAAATAAGGTTAAATTTTCAAGGGATTATAAATGAAATGCAAGAAAATATTTCAAAGGAATACAATAGAGTTTCCATTTTAATATTAGTTTCTGCATTTATGGTACTTGTTTCTTCTAGCTTTTCTCTATGGATAATGCTGAAACTGCCATAACTTTTATGTATTTGGTATATTTAATAACTGACTTCGACTTTTTTTAACTTTAATAGCCAGACTCCTCTCCTTTCTTTTTTTGACATCTTCAGCCTGTTTTCTACGAACGGATTCCCTCATTAAATCCCAGCTTGAAGCCAGCTCAGGACTGTCTATTCTAAGCTTTCTTGTTGCCAACTCTTCTATTTTTGGGGATTTAACTCCCATATTTTCCTTAATATCTCTTACTATATTTAAACGTCCATGCAATTTCTGTAATTGTGCTAATTTAGAAGCCCTTTTAGTTTGCCAGTCCCTCTTTGCTTTAGGCATGGTAAAAGTTCCAGGCTGTTTGCTAAGCAAACTTTGAAGCTGTCCCTGCTGTCTTTCGATTGAATCCTCTAACCTATCCTCAATACGGGCTACCTGATCATGTTTAGACTGAATTGATAAAGCCATTGCTTCCTGATATGACTGCTCCAATGACAATGATGACTCAAGTTTATCATCTTCTTTTTGAATATTTTCAGATAGTGTTTTAGATTTTATGATGTCATTTTTTTCCATTCTTCCACCGTTTCCCATTCAGTATGATTAAAAACTGGCTTTAGCATATCTATTATAACGTACATTTTTTGTAGAAGTTCTTTTCCTGCTATCTGCTGATTAGGATTTATCCCAAATCTAGGATAGAAAGAAGCTGAAAAATGCCAATCACCAGTTCCCTCTTCGGAATTAATATTTAAAGTAGCCATTGCAGTAAGGTAATGTTTTTTTGTTGTATTGACAATATAGCCTATATTTTTACTCATAATTTTAGCCGCTAAAATTATTATAAGATTTTTTTAAGTATGCGTTCTTTCATAGGTTATTATTGTTCATTGAGTTTATAGAAGTATTATTCTTAGCCCTCTAAAATAGAATGTAGCTTAATTTCATTAAAGGATATTTCAAATTCAAATCCGTCATCTTCATATTTTAACCATCCAAATCCTTCAGTGGATGGTCTTTTATCAAGCATAATTCTAGCAGTTCTTTCATTATGAATGACTAGCACAATAGCTTTTTTAAATTTATCTGGCGCTGCTTTTTTACTCTCCTTTTTTTCTTCTTTTGTATCTTTTATTGATTTCTCTTTTTCAGGGTCAGTTTTATATTCAATCTTTTCATTTTCATCAATGATTTTGTCATCTATAAATTCACGTAATAATTTTACAGAATTACGAGTTAAATCTTGTGTATCATCTTTAAGCCAAATATTTACTTCTTCAGGGTTTTCTTTATACGCTGTAACAAGTTCATTAATTACAGTGACATCATTTACTCGCCCATTATTAAAAACTTTTTGGATAGAATCAGGTAACTTTAATAATGCTAAATGTTGAGTTATAAATGCTCCCGATTTACCAAATTCTTTTGCAACCTGCCCTTTTTTCTTTCCTTTTAATAATTCTCGTTGAATTGAGTTAGCCATTTCAAGAGGCGTTAAATCATGTCTCTGTAGATTTTCAACAACCTGATCAGATGAAATGTAATCGTTATCTAAAAAGCTAGGTATCTCATTTTTCCCTGCTAATTTAGAAGCTCTGTAGCGACGAGCACCATGATTAATTGTATAGCGACCGTCATCTCCTGATCTGATAGAAATGGGTGATTTAACCCCCCTTTCTTTAATGGTTTTAGAAAGTTCCTCAAGGCTTTCTTTTGAAAACCCTTCATTGCTTTCAGTTCGCGGCTGATTTGGATCTTCATCTATTAAATCCAAGGCGATCATTATTGGTGTTAATTTCACTTCTTCTGAGGAATCTTGCAATAATGCTGATAAATCGCCAATATTTTCTAGACCTAAATTTGAATCATTCATTACGCAATATCCATTTTTTCAAAGACATAATTAGTTAAGGATCGAAATTCGGACACCGCTTTTCTGGCAGCAGTTTTTTTTATTTTCCAGACAGGAAGACCTGATGCAACCGCATCAGCTATACTGCTTCTTAAGCCTATGCTCATAGGTAGTATTAAGCTTGGATAAGCATTTTGAAGCTCCACAAGGTGTCTTTTATGACGAGGGTTTCTCGCGTCTACTTTGCTTGGGATCATGCCGAGAAAATTTAGACCAGGGTTAACTTTTCTAATGTTTGAAATTGTTGTAATCATTTTTTTTATGCCTTGAATGCTATATGCCTCTACTTCAATAGGTGATAACACGTAATTAGCTACAATTAAAGCGGAAGCCATACTTATTCCAAGAGAAGGAGCGGTATCAATTAAACAAATGTCATAGCCTTTTTTACTTAGCTGTTTAATTGCGTTTTTGAAGTTTTCACTGACTTCTGCTATTTTCATTTTTTCCATATTGGCTAAACCTGAGTCCGAGGAAATAAGTGTTAACTTAGATTCGGAGGTACAAGTAGACAACTTAGTTAAATTTGAAAAATCTTTTTTGAATAAGTCACTTGATATAAAATTAGAGTCGAATTTAGATAAGGTATATGATGCATTTCCTTGAGGATCTAGATCAATTACAACAACCTTTTTTCCTTTTTCATAAAAGTCAAAAGCAAGATGAATTAAAGACGTGGTTTTTCCAACACCCCCTTTTTGATTTGCTACAACTAATGTTTTCATTAAGTCTTCTTTTTCTTGACGTTTTTAGCCCATTTTTTAACTAAAAAAGCTTTTTGGTGTGGAAGAATAGCCGTTACTTTTTCATATCCTTCTGGTATGTCATTTTTTAAAAAAGCATTCCATACTCTCGATACAGCTTGAGAAACAGCCCCTTTGCTCAAATTGAATCGAGTAACAAATTCAGATTGGTTTTTTTTTAAAACTAATACCCCATAAGCTATTTCTTTTGTTTGACTTCCTATTTTCAAGGTTTTGATAGTCTCGTTAAATTTGTCTTTTGTTAGATTTTTTTTCACTAATGAAGTAACTTATTAATAATTTATAGTTTAGCTAAACTTTTAAAAAATGGCAAGTAGTTTATTTTAACTTATTTTTTTTAGCGGCTAAAAAAAAAATAATTTTTTCGATATAGTGATATAGTTATCCACAGATTTTTTGGAAAAGTGACAATATTCTTTAAGAATATATATAAGAATATATATAAGAATATATATGGAGTTTGTAACTTATTAATTATAAAGGTTAATTAGGTTTTTAGGTGGAAGCTTTTGTGGTTTTTAGGTTTTTAGGTGGAAGCTTTTGTGGTTTTTAGGTTTTTAGGTGGAAGCTTTTGTGGTTTTTAGGTTTTTAGGTGGAAGCTTTTGTGGTTTTGGATTCAGCCCTTGGTTTATAGGGCTTGGAATGGTTCTGAAAGTGGAAGCTTTTGTGGTTTTGGATTCAGCCC
>Ga0256840_1002620_pt1 | contig 15634 bp, 30 predicted proteins | sample 355202metaG_FD_185969 | JGI IMG/M metagenome (GOLD analysis project Ga0256840, IMG submission 185969) | Hydrothermal vent microbial communities from Mid Atlantic Ridge, Atlantic Ocean - 355-202 | ecosystem: Environmental > Aquatic > Marine > Hydrothermal vents | place: Atlantic Ocean: Mid... | reverse complement strand
CAAAGAAGACCAAAAGTTATTCAATAAGGTAAATAAAAATCTAACCAAATACAAAAAACTCAAAAAACTTCTCCAAGCAACCAAAATATAAATAATTTATAACAATAGAAAGGCAAAATATGTCCAAAAAACTTCAAGAAAAAGATATAACAGTCATCAAATCAGATGGCTCTCAAGAGAAATGGAATCCAGATAAAATCTATAAGTGCGTTAAAGCAGCATGTGAAGGAACTAGCATTTCTCCTGCTCAAGTAATGATTGATATTGATATAACTCTTCAAAAAAGAATGAAATCATCCGATATTCAGGCTACTGTAATTCGTTCGGTTAGAGATAAAATAACAGAACTTGAACCAGATAATGAAATAGTTGCATCAAGACTTCTAAATCAAAAAATTCGTAAAGAGGTATATTCACAATATAAACCATTACCATTTCTTTCAGAAATTCAAAAAAGAGTCAAGAAAAAATGGTACGACCCTAAAATATTAGATATGTACACTGAAAAAGAAATAAATACTTATGGAAAATTCATTAAGTATAATAGAGATGATTTATTCAGATATACTGGTTTACTTCAAATGAATAAAAAATATCTCATACGAAATAAAAATGATATTAATATAGAAACTCCTCAAGAATCATTCATGCTTATACCAATGTATATATTTAATTCTGATAAAAAGTACATCAAAAGATTTTATGATAAATTAAGTACATTAAAAATTGTTCTTAGCACACCGATTGCTTCAGGAGTTAGAACTACTTTAAGAATGTACGCAAGTTGTGCAGGATTACAAGTTACAGATTCCCAAGCTGGTATCGCTCAATCATTTGAAGATATTTACAAACTAACTCTTAACAGAGCAGGTATTGGTGCAAATTATGGTCATATTCGTGGTTCAGGAGCAGATATTGATAAAGGTAGAGAAAAACACACTGGAATAGTTCCTATCCTTAAAGTAGCAGAAAAAATATCATTATCTGCTATGCAACCAGGTGCAGGAAGAGGTGGAGCAATAACTCAATACTACCCATTTTTTCACTGGGAAATTGAGGATCTTTTGGAACTCAAAAATAATAAAGGAACTGATGATAATCGAGTAAGACAATCAGATCATGCTTTTATTTTTAACAAATTATTTTACAGAAGAATGGCCAATGATGAAGATATTACTCTATTTTATATGAATGATGTAGGTGATTTATATGATTGGATTGGGGATGATGAATATTTCACTAAAAAATATGAGGAACTTGAAAATAAAAGGGGTATATCAAAGAAAAAAATACCTGCTAAATTTATATATAATAAATTCTGGAGCGAAAGATTTGCTACTGGAAGACTTTATAAAGTAAATGCTGATGCTTTTCAAGGACATAGTGCATTTAAAATACCAGTTTATAATTCAAATTTATGTTTAGCTGGAAGTACCAAAATAACTATACGCTTTGAAGATTTTACAAAAGATATTAGAATTGATGAAGTTGATATGTATCTCAAAGAGTACGGTGATATTGAAGTATTATCTTATAATACAGAAACAAAAACAAACGAATTTAAAAAAATAACCAATTTCTCATTAATGAATGATTCAGCAGAAGTAATGGAAATATCAGATGATAATGGAAATTATTTAGAATGTACACCAGACCATAAAATTTGGACAGAAAATAGAGGATATATTCAGGCAAAAGAATTAAAAGAAACTGATAAAATTTTGATTTTTGAATAGACAGGCTTACTTATGGATTCGACAAAATTCAAGTGAGGTAAGAAAAACACATGGTTGGCAAACAAAGGATGGTGTTAAAAGAATAAGTGAATCAAGAAAAGGAACAATGCCAGTAAAGGATTCAAAAACTGGTGTGATGATAGGTTCAGTAAGTGTTATTCATCCCAAAGTACTTAGCGGAGAATGGGTTCACCATTCAAAAGGTTGTACTATTTCGGAAGAGATGAAATCGCGTTTATCCATTATCAATCAAGGTAGTGGAAATGCAAATTATAATTTACAAGCAACACCACAAAAGTTACTTGAAGTATTAAATAATGGAAAGGATGAATGTATTGTAGAAGGTGTTTTTTCGATTAAGAGATACATAAAATACTTGAATACAATATTATTCAAAAAAGTATCAAGAGTCATTATCAAAAATAGATTTGAAACTACTAAAAATTTTGTAGCCGAATACAATAAAAAATATGATGAAAAAATTATATATAATCCTTATTTTAGAAGTAAGGAAGTACGACAACAGTTCAGAGAATTATACAAAGGCATAACAATGAGTGAAGAGACAAGAAAGAAAATAAGTATAGGAGTTAAGCGTGCTAAAAATAATAAAAAAAACTAAGAGAATACCAGTTTATGATATTACTGTAAAGGATAATCATAACTTTTTTGCAAATAATATATTAGTTCATAATTGCACAGAGATAAATTTACCGAGCTTTATGTATGAAAACTTTAATGTAAATATTAAAACTGGGTATAAAGGAGCAATGGATTCATTACTCAAAGAAGCAATTAAAGAGGGTGAATGGTATAATCTTTACGAGTATTTTCATTTTAACAAACCTCTTAATGATACAGATATTACAAAAACATATAAATCATTCTTAGCAAAACCTAAGGATATTAAATCAAACAATTTTGAAGTTTATACTTTTAATTTCTACGAGATTTTTGTTTGTATATTGGCAGGTATAAATTTAGGTCTTATGTCGTCATATAAAGAGATTGAAGAAACTGCTAGATTGCTAGTGAGGTTTTTAGATAATCTCATAGACTATCAGGATTATCCTATCGAAGCAATGAAAAAAGGAGCAGTTGGACGACGATCACTAGGTATTTCAATTTCTGGGTTATTTCATTACTTAGCAAAGAAAAATTTAGATTATGATACAGTAGAAGCAAGAAATGAAATTCACAAAGTTATGGAAGCTTTATATTATGGTGCTGTTACTGAATCTATTGAGATAGCTAAAGAAAAAGGAACTTGTGAATATTACAAAGACACAAAATATTCAGATACTCTTTTAACAATTGATACTTACGAAAGACATGTTGATGAGTTAGTAACAGAAGGATATCATTATGACTGGGATAAGGTCAGAGAAAATCTTAAAGAATATGGTATCAGAAATAGTACACTTCTAACAATGGTTCCTGCTAGTAATTCAGCAAGAACTGTAGGAACAATTGCTGGTATAGAACCTCCTCAAGATTTAGTAACTACTTTGGAAGATAAACGAATGAATACTAGAATGGTATTACCAGAATTGAAAAAATATAAAAAATATTACGAGAGAAATAATATTTGGAAAATCGATACTGTAAAATATTTCAAACTAATAGCAGTAATGCAAAAATTTATAGATCAGTCAATTTCAGTGAATCAATATAACTCTTACTTGAATTATGATAATGAGAGAATACCGTACTCAGAAATTCTTAAGCAGGACCAAACAGGAATATACTATGGTCAAAAAAGTTTATATTACTCTAAAACTCAATCCGATGATGAAGGCAAAAATCACGTAGATATTGAAAGCACTTGTAAAGGTGGAGCGTGTGAACTGTAAAATAGAGTTGTCTAAAATTCTAAGATTCTATGAACAATTAATATCGCGGAGACTTAAAAATATTTATGACCTCTGAAATTCTAAAATCCAATGGGGACTCTAAAAGGAATAGTATAATCTCTGAAATAGAGTTATCTAAAATTCTAAGATCAGATGGGCAATTGATACCACAAAGACTTAAAAATATTTATGGAATAACATCTAGGGAAGCATATAAAATAGTATATAATGTTTCCCCAAAATGTAAAGTATGTGGAAAAGAACCAAGATATTTAAATTTTAGAAAGGGATTTGATGATTTTTGCTCAAAGGAGTGTAAAACTATATTTCGTAAAACCCTTACTCAAGAAATATTAGATGATATAGTTATAGATGGAAAAATAGATAAAAAAAAGTTTCAAAAATATTATATAACAGAAAAACAGCTATATGATTTCAATAACGATAAAGGAAGGTGCAAAGTATGCGGAAAGGAAGCCACCTTTATATCTTTTGAGAAGGGTTATAAACAATATTGTTCCAAATGTGTTTACTCAAGTTCTGAAATATTAGAAAAAAGAAAAAAAACTTGCATTGAAAAATATGGTGTGGAAAATACATTTCAATCAGAAGATATAAAAGTTAAAATTAAAAAAACTTGCCTTGAAAAATATGGTGTTATTTATTTCAGAAATTCCAATCAATATAAAGAAAGTCTTTTGAAAACATGTTTAGAAAAATATGGAGTTGATCATTTTTCTCAAACTGAAGAATATAAATCAAAGTGTAAACAAACATGTTTAGAACGATATGGAGATGAAAACTTTAAAAATACAGAAAAAATTAAGAAAACATGTTTAGAAAAATATGGAGTCTTTGCAAGTACTCAACGACATCTTGATATGAAAACCATTAATGTACTCAACTCTCCCGAACTTTTAAAAATGACGGAAAATAATTCATATTTATCAATTGCAAACAAATTAGGTGTAACATATCGAACTATTATAAATCATTTAGGTCCAAATGTAAAACTTAAAAATAAGTCTCAAAGTGAAAATGATATTAATCAAATTGTTAATGGAATTCAAAATGATAGAACACTTATCAAACCCCTTGAAATAGATATTCTATCTAATGAATATAAATTTGGTATTGAATATGATGGACTTATGTTTCATAGTGAAGGAATATCTAGAAGTTCTATGTTCAATAAACCTACTGGTCTTAAAGCTAAACATCTACACAAGACTGAACTTTGTGAAGAAAAAGGATATCAATTATTTCATATTTTTGATAATGAATGGATTGACCCAGTTAAACAAGAGATTTGGAAATCTGTTATTAGGAATAAGATGGGCCAAAATACAATTATTCAAGTTACAAATTGTTCTATTAAAGAGGTTTCAAGAATGGAAACTAAGAAATTTCTTGAAGCTAATCATCTTCAGGGTTATGATAGTAGTTCAATAAATATAGGACTTTGGTATAATGATAGTCTTATACAGATAATGACATTCTCTAAGGTTCAAGATAATTATGAGATGGTTAAATTATGTTCTAAGATTGGTCTTTCAATTCAAGATGGTGCTAGTAGATTGCTTAAGTATTTTGAGAGAAATTATAATCCTAAGATGTTAATCTGTTCAGCTAATAGAAGATGGTCAGATAAACAGAAATATATAGATTTAGGATTTAAATTGGACCATGAAACTGGTCCTAACTATTTCTATTTTTTACCCAATATCTATAAATTAGAATCAAGAAATAAATTTAAAAGCTATAAATTATTAGAGAATTATGATCCTAATTTATCAGAAGTTCAAAATATGTTTAATAATGGATATAGACGAATTTGGGATTGTGGGAATTATATATTTACTAAGGTTTGTAAAGGTGGAGCGTGTGAACTGTAAGAAAATATAAATACCAAAAAGTAGGTAGTAATGACATTTAAAGAAAAATATGGAGACCATAGTTCTGAAATATATGATGAGAACCTAGATATTTCTAGAGAAAAACTAAATTCCCTAGAGGGATGTTATAAAGAAATAAAGGGAAACCTTAATTGTTCTTATAATGATCTAAAAACCTTAGAAGATGGACCTAAAACAGTAAGTGGAAATTTTTGGTGTAGTAATAATAGTTTAACTTCTCTAAAAGGTTCTCCTAAAATAGTAAAAGGAAGTTTTAATTGTTCTAATAATATTCTAATATCCCTAGAAGGTGCTCCCAAAACAGTAAAAGGAAATTTTATTTGTACTGATAACCCAAAACTAAAATCTCTTGATGCCATATTAGGAATTGAAATTAAAGGGGAAATAATATTTGATATCATGTCTGATAAAGAATTCAAAGAAGAACAAAAACTGTTCATTAAAGTAAATAAAAACCTCTCTAAATTCAAGAAACTAAAAAAATTACTTCAAGCTACTAAAACCTCATAAAAGTTAACAAAATATATTATATGATATATACAAAGGAAAAATAATGAAAAAACAAGGTGTCTCAACTCTATATACTAAAGGATATATTGATTTCAGTAAAGAGCCAATGTTCTTTGGTAAAGGTAAAAATCTTCAAAGATTTGATGTTTTTAAATATGAAATATTTGATAAGATAAATGAAAAGATGCAATCATTTTTTTGGAGACCACAAGAAATTGATTTAACAAAGGATTCTTCAGAAATTAAAGAAGTTGAAGATCATGAACTCTTTATCGAAACTAAAACAATTCAAAAAATAGAGTTCTTGGACTCTATAATGGGTAGAGGACCAATGCTTACATTTGGGCAAATAGTTTCAATACCAGAATTAGAAAATGCTATCCTGACTTGGGATTTCTTCGAGGGAGCAATACATTCAAAAAGTTATTCCTGGATTCTCCAAAATTGCTACCCTGATCCAACTAAAATATTTGATGAAGTGCATGATATTAAGGAATTACAAGATATAGCAGATTTTATATCAGGATATTATAATGACTTTTATAATGATATCATTGAATATCAGCACTTGGAAAAATCTAATAAACTAACTCCTGAATTTATGATACAAATTAAAACTTCAATGCTCAAACTTCTTATGACTGTTAACTGCTTAGAGGGTATTGAATTTTTATCATCATTCAGTGCTATATGGTCAGTTACAGAATCAAAAGGTATTCTAGCAGGAATATCTAAAATTTTACAGTTCATTGCAAGAGATGAATTACAACATCTAAGACTTACTCAAAACTTAAACAGAATACTTAGGGATGTTAAGTCAGAAGGATTTTCAGAACTTTGGGAATCATTAAAATCTGAGTTCTATGATATATATTGGAAAGCTTGTGAATTAGAATTTAAATGGACCAAACTATTATATTCTAAAGGTTCTATAATAGGTATGAATGAAGATATTGCGAATGAGTACATAAAATATGTAACCAATAAAAGACTTACCGCCATTGGCCTTAAAGAAATATTTCCTGAAGTAACCAAAAACCCTATTCCTTGGATTGATAGATGGTATAACTTTGGTGGAACAAGTGCTGCACTTCAAGAAATTGAAAGTCCTGACTATAAAGTTGCTGCAATTGATTTTGATGAAGTTGATTATTCTGGGTATAATTTTTAATGTTAAATAATTTTACCGATGAACAGGGAAATATAATTTTAGTGGTATTGTATATACTTTGTATAGTGGTTTTGGGTATAGACTTTAGTATTTTAATGATTTGAAATATGTTTTATCTAGTTACATATACTAAAAAGGTTAAAATATGTTTTACCTAGCTGCATTAAACGAAGGTACCACTGAAGAGTTTCAAAAATCATTTTATGATATCCTTTGTACAAAATATGCCCCAAATGAATATCAAAAACTTATGTTATTTACTCCTTATTTGATAAGTTCAGATACCAAAATGAAGTACATTCAAAAAAGACAAGTTGGAAAAACATATCTTACTTACTTCAAAATTATAAAAGAAACATTTAAACTTGGAACTTATCATCTAACGAAAGAAAAGATTTTTGAACTAGACCCTGATTGTTGTACAATTCAGCAATCCAAATATTTCATAAATCAATTCATTATAGTACTTTATGATTATGCAGAGTATATATCTTTTGAAAGAATTAACCATTATAGTTTAAAATTAAGCAAGGTTTAAGCACAAATATACTATAATTATACATAAATAGATAAAGGATAAGAAATGAAAATAAGAAAAAATTCAATAATTATAGAAACTGAGAACCCAGTTAAAAAAGATCAAGAAGTAATGTTATCATTAATAGAAGATTATGACAATTATATTAGTGCTATCGATGATGGAACTCAATACAGAGAAGCAATTGACCAAAATAAAAGAATACTTCAAAAACTTAAAGAAATGGGTGCTACTTCAATAACTTGGGAAAAATTTCAACCAATGTTTTCAACTGTTCAAGAAGATAAAGTAATAAATCTATGAAATTCTTAAAAAAGAAAGCAAGGGAAGCATTAAAATATAAAAGTATACAGGTTACTTCTAGAGGTTCATATATAGGTAATAGAAAATGTCATATAAACTCATTGTCTTTTGCTAGAAATAATCCTGGTGCTATGATCATATCTTGTATTCAAATATTTGAAGATTCATATCCTATTGCTCATTTCATTGTTAAAAAAGATGGGAAATATTTTGATCCAACAATGGGAAATATGATAGATTTAACTCAAAAATATTTATTTGTAAAAGAAATGTCTCCTGAAATTTTTGAACCCATCAATGAACTTATAAAAGCAAAGAAAAACATTCACAAACAAATGCCATGGTACATAAGAATTATCATGGGATATGATAAATTTTAAAGGAACTATAATGACTTTACTCGAATATTACAAGAAACTAACTTTACTAATAAATGAGCACGCAGACAAAAAACTTATTTACAGTTCAGATGATGAAGGAAATAATTTTGATTATGTGGTTTTTAAACCTAGTATTGTAAATTTTATTCCTAACGAAGGAATATCAGGAGAGAAAACTGATAATTCTGAAGAAGTTATTTGTATTAACTAATTTATATATTTCTTTAAAAAATATATAATTTAAGCTGCATATAAGGCATATTGTTATATAATATACTTATAAAGGATAAAAAATGAGAAGTAAATTACAACTGACAAGATCAATATTAATTGCATTAGCAAATAATATTAAAAAAGATATAGATTATTATTTCTTAGAACCTAATTTAGAAAAGATATGAAAGAATATATTGAAACCATAAAGGGAACTATTAAAGACCTTAAACAAGAAGAAAAACATATTTCAAAATATATAAAATTAGAACAAGACTGAAAGGATAGAAAATGAATTTCAATAATTTAACAAAAGGTGAAAGATTTGTTGTGGATTGGCAATATGATCTTGGTGGAAGTTTCGCAAAATATTTAGCATTTGCTATATCAAAAGCTGATACGACCAATAGAGAAAAACTCAGAAAAGGGTTTCCAGAAGAGGTTCAAGCAATGTATGATTATCAAAATACTGCTGGTTGGTGGGAAAATGTAGAAAGTAAATTAAAGGATAGAAAATGAATGCTTTTTTAACATATTTATGGTTTTTGAGTGGAACAGTAGGGTGTTTGATAATTTTTGTTTTAGTCATAAGTATGTCTATGGTACTGTTATATTTTCTAATAGCAACAATAGAATGTGATGGATTGGGGTGGATTAATGGAACGGAAGAAGGTGGGTATTATGAGAAAAGTATTGACAAATATCATAAAGGATATAATAGTATTAAAAAATATATAAAGCTATGGATAATTGTATTTGTACTTTATAATTTAATTCCTACTAGAAATCAAATGATTATAATATTTTCTGCAGATAAGATTGTTAGTGCTATCACTAGTAAAAATGTTCGAGCTATACCTAGTAAACTTGAGAAAATATTAGATTTGAGCATTAAAAAACTAGAAAAATAATGCCTGACTTTATACTTAGTCATATAGTTGATAAATTAAAATTTGAACCAACACATATACTTTCAAAAGTGTTGGTTCAAAGGTTGATATATGAAGTATTACCTGAAAAAATTAAGGAGAGGTACTGTATTGATGATATACAAATAGAAGTATTTTTTAATGATACTTCAGGGTATTCTATTAATATATTACCTCATCTAAAAAATATATTTGATGAAATAAAAGATGAATATCCAGAATTATGGATTTAAAGTTAAACTTTCATATGCTAAGAAAGCTACTCGAAAAGGTAGAGGATTCCTGTGTGGTAAGCTAAGTGAAAGAAAAGAGGTTGGAAACGCAAGACGAAAGTTCACAGAGATATACTGTGCAAGGGTTCCGTACATAGTACTCGGCAAACACCTCATCGCCCAGGTTGGAATTCCTGGGTGTTGTTTAAAAATATAAAGGAAATTAAAATGAAAAAATATTATTAACAGTTGTAATAGCAATGTTATTTACAGGTTGTTTCTGGCAAAGAGATGCAGATATAGCATCCCATAATCTATCTTATAAGGCAGATAATTTTCAGATAATGAGAAGAATTGTGTTTTATAATGGAATTACAAATCAATATATTTTAGTTATCAAAGGACTATGTTCTATTGATGATAATGGAAGACATCTATCAGTAACTTGTAAAACTGGATCTAATGAATTCAAAAAACATTATCTAGGGTTATCAGATAATGTAACATATTTTGCTGAACAGCTAAACGATGTTGATGTTTCAACATACCATTATAAGGTTATGTTTAAACCTGCTGCAATTATACCGGATGTAGATGTTAAATAACATTTAAGCGAAACAATTGAAAACTTAGGGGTTCAATTAAGAAACATTAGAGAGCCCCTAAGATATAAATCAAAAAGGAAATTAAAATGAAAAAAATATTACTTCTAGTAATAATTGCAATAGGTTTGCAGGCTGGAACATTATGGTCAGTAGTTAAGAATATGAGTTTAAAAAATATTAAACCAATTTCTAGTTATACAATATCAGTGCAAGGTGTGGATGTTAGAGGATATACATTTCATCCAGATAAAATGCCAAATACAACATGCGTAATGGTATTCACAGAACATTTCTTTCAAATGCATTGTAAAGATACTAAAAATTAAGCTGTTTATAAGCAATACTGTAATATGATATATTCATATTTTACCAACCAATTAAAAAGGAAATAAGATGAAAATGATTAAATACCCATCAATAGAGCAATTTAGAAATGTTATTCATGATGTAAAACATTCTGCACAATATCAAGGAATGGATGAAGATGGAAACCCTATTATGGATATAAATGCTAAAATGCCTAAAATCACATTCAATGGTACAGTAAAATTACATGGTTCAAATGGTGGGGTAAGTTATCAAAATAGGAACTTAGTAACATTATCAAGAAAAAACATTATCACTCCACAAAAAGATAATGCTGGTTTTGCTAACTTCGTTGACAAAAATAAAGAAATCATTAAAGATTTCATGATAGGTATTTCTACTCAATATAAAGTTCATACTGATAAAAACTATATTTCAATTTATGGTGAATGGGCAGGACAAGGTATTCAAAAAGGGGTAGGTATTTCATTAATTCCTAAATCTTGGTTTATCTTTGGTGTAAAAATCACACCATTAGATGAAGATTTACCAGCATATTGGGTAGATATTGACTTCGTAATTGATGGTAAATTATTCTTAGAATATACACCAGCTAGAATTTATAACATCAAAAATTTCAAACAGTTCACAGTAACAGTAGATTTTGAAAAACCTGAACTATCTCAAAATACTTTTGTAGAGTTAGTTAATGAAGTAGAAGATAGATGTCCAGTAGCCAGTACATTCTTACCTGATAATCCTGAGTTAGTTGGTGAGGGGATAGTATGGACTGGAAAATATAAAGATAATGAGTACCGATTTAAAACTAAAGGTGAAAAACATTCTAAATCAAAAGTTAAAGTTGTAAGAGAATTATCTCCTGAAGATTTAGCAAAATTATCTAAAGTTGAACAATGCGTAGAACAAATATTTAGTGCACAGAGAGCAAACCAAGCTTTGACTGAAATTTTTGGTCCCAATTTTGAAGAAGATATAGATGTTAAAAAATTAGGGGAATATCTAAAATGGGTATCTACTGACACTATCAAAGAGGAACTCGATATTATTCAAAGTTATGATTTAGAACCAAAAGATGTCATGAAAAAAGTACAAGAACTTTACAAAAAATACTTTTTTGGTGTTTTGAAAGCTTAATAATTAAAATATAAACTCAAAGGATTAAAAATGAAAACAATAAAAGAAATCAGGAACTCATAATACAAGGTAAAGATAACGAATCAAATGAAGAAAAGGAACTTGTTAAAAAAGAATTGGATGAAATTTATACAATGATTAATAATACGGATAAATTATTAGAAGAGTTTCATAAATTAAAGGATTAAAATGGAAAAGTTCACTGACTTCTTAAATGAACAAGCACAAGCAAAGAAGGGTGATTGGAAGGGTGGTTCTAACATGACTCCATCCCTTTCCTATGATAATATTAATGATATGAAAAAAGATTGGGTTATATTAGATACCATAAAAATAAAAAATGATATATATTTTTTATTTAAGAAAAAGGATGATAGTTTTTATATCTTAGGAAACTTTAGTGAAATTAACAAACCTACAAAAAATGGAATAGAAACAAAAAATATATTTAAGACTGTTTTTGGAATACATTTTACAAAATTTTCAGGTACTACAGTATATGGGGATGTATATAATATAACTCAAATCTAGTATATTTATATAAATAAATAAAATAAATTATAAATAACTATAAAGGAAATAATTTTATGTATATAAATGCTTCAATAAATATCCTCAATGAATCATTAAGGATAAGTAAACAGGCTAGGATGGAATAACTCCAAACCTGTATAAAAAATTAATGACTGTGGAGTTCCGATACAATCTACTTAAGTAGATAGGTTACTTAGAAGCAGTAAATAATGGGTTTATATTCTTATATAAACTTATATAGATTTATATTTGTTATATAAATTTATATTTATTTGTTATTATGTGGATGGTGTGGGAACTACACTAAAAAGAGCAGGTATATCTACATATATGTACAAATATTTCGTTAAAAAACTAAAATACACAATAATTGGTGATACTGAACAATATTTTGGAGCAAGAAGATTGTGGTCAAGATTATCAAAAGAAATAGATGTTATTGTAGATATATACGATTTTAAAAATGATAAAGTTTTAGAAAAGAATGTTATTTTACATCATGGAAACTATAATAATGATTTTGATGAAAAATTATGGTCTTACTCAAAAGATAAACATTTTACTAGAAGTATTTTAAAGGATATAAAATGAAAGTTAAATTTTACGTAGATTTACCAGACACTCACTTTGCTGATATTAATAATGTTATAGCTGTAACAAAACCTCTAGGTCAGACTTGTCAAGATACAACTAGATATGTACTTGAAGTAGATTTACCAATACATCACTTCAAACCTGTAGCAGATAGAAAGATAGAAGCAGTACTTCTTGGTAAAGAAGAAAAATAATATTTCAAAAAATTACTTAACCTGCTAATAGTACTATATCTAATGAAAATAACATTATAGTATGAACATAATATTTCAAAATTTGTAAAAATGAATAGTAAAAGTATTTTGCCTTAATGCACCTTTACGTATTATTATAGTATAATATACCTATAAAGGATAAGAAATGGTTTTTATAATTAAAGAATACTCACAAGATGATAACAGTAGATTCACAGATAAGGAGTTTTCAATATTCAATACGGATAAAAAAGCTGAGGAGTACAGTAAATCTAAAAATATATATGGTATAATAGAAGCATATGATAAAGATGAATATATGAAATTCAAAAATTCAAATTATGATTATTGTGATATTCCAGAGCCAATAGAAATATGGGATATAGTTTAAAGGTAAAAGAATGACTAAAATAGAAAAACAAAATTGTTTAAAATGTAGATATGCATTTGAGAAAAATTATAATCAAAATGTTCCACAACAAGAGAGAAGAAGAAACTGGGTATCATTTGTTCAAGAAAGTAATTTATCTCAAAATGAAAACAAATATGTATATATGAATTCATTCCATATCCTTTACCCGAAAGATATAAAAACAAATTCAATATAGAAAGGGAATTAAATGAAAGTTTGTGAAATTTGTGGCGAACCAGTATATGGAACTACTGAATTAATGGATGGGTATGAATTAACTATATATAATTGTTCAGATGAACCTGACTATACTCTTAATACCCCATCAAGTGAACAATATTGTTGTAATCACAAGAGTTATACTTATGTAGAAGTCCTAAATTTCACAAAAGGACAAGAAGTATGGAGTTCTGAGTTTGGAACAGGTATAGTTGTCAATATAGATAAAGATGATGAATATCCTGTAGAAGTAAAATTTTTAAGAAATTTATTTGAGACATATGATTTTGATGGGTTTAGAACAGTATTTAGCAAATACAAAACACTTTATACAGAACCTCAAAAATGAAAACTTTAAAGAATGAATTTATCGAAGAAATATTAATTATAAATCATTGGATGTTAGAAGCTAAAGGCATAATAATTCCTTTTGAAACTTATAAAAAGAAAGTAAACAAAAGTGAATTATTTAAAGTAAATAGAGAAAAATTTAAAGAATTCGTAAAGGATAAGGAGTGGGTGTAAGTATACAAGTTATAGGATTAGTAGGTATTAAACTAAATAGTACTGAAATAGAAAATATTAATGATATTGATGATTTCACTGAAGATATTGAACAAGAAGGATTAGATACTGTTTTTGATGGAATGTCAAGTGAGTACCTTTATATTGGAAGAAAACTATTTGAAAGTACAAATAGTAGATATGATGCAATGGAAATATCAGCAAAACTATTTCCTGAAGAGATTGTTGAAATAGCAAACAAAGTTCAAAAAGAAATAAAAGATTATATCTTCAAGAGAGATATTGCATTACATGTTTTCACACATTTTGAATAAAGGATTAAAATGATAAAAGTCAGAATGATAAGTAAGGATGGACAAAAGTTTTCATACCGAAGTGATTCTAATGATAAAGAACAAGCTATACAAGAAGCAAAAAATTGTATTGTTAAAAATGGATGGGAAAGATATGAATACAAGTTATACGAAACTATTGAAGAATCCATAAACAATGAAATTTTGGAAATTTCCAAAATAATTGAAATGGGATTAAATTTTTCAGATAATTTTGAAAAATATAACTTCAAAGTACTTAGTGAAAAATTGGAAGTTCAAGGAACAAATTGGACATATGATTATGTACTTCAAAAGAATATTAAACGAAAGGTTCGTATAATAGGTTCATTTGAAAACATAGATTCTTATATAATAGAAAAAATGGAGGATTAATATGAAAATAGATTTTGCAGATTTAGTTTTGCCAATACTTGTTTCACTAGTAATTGCGTATGCTATTGTAAATACAATATCAAATAACAATAGAGATGTTCAGATGGCAAAAATGGGATATCACCAAACTACTCAGAATGAAAAAGTAATTTGGATCAAAGGAAAATAAAATGGAAATATTTGTAAAAACAAAAAAAGATAAAAGAGAGTTTCTTAGAGATATTAAAAGTGTTGCAGGAGATCTAGTAAAGGAGTACTACAGAAAGATAGTCAAAGTACAAAATAAAAAACCTGAGAATTATTTTGGTTATGCTTGGAGTAATCCAAAAGATGGTTTAAATAAAAAATATCTTAAAAGTAAAGAAGGTAAAAAAGAAATCAAAGAAACCAATAAAAGATTCAAAAAATACAGAAAGATGAATAAAAAACTAGGTTTTGATGCAACAGAAACATGGAATTTAGATAATAGTATTGCTCAGTTCACTTTACCTAGATTAAAATATTTTAGAAAACACTTAAATGGTTATCCAAGTGATTTATCTCTTCCTGAGTGGAAAGTTGTATTAGATAAAATGATTTTTGCTTTTGAAAATCTTATTGAAGATAATTATGATATTGAGAA
>Ga0256840_1002619_pt1 | contig 15636 bp, 16 predicted proteins | sample 355202metaG_FD_185969 | JGI IMG/M metagenome (GOLD analysis project Ga0256840, IMG submission 185969) | Hydrothermal vent microbial communities from Mid Atlantic Ridge, Atlantic Ocean - 355-202 | ecosystem: Environmental > Aquatic > Marine > Hydrothermal vents | place: Atlantic Ocean: Mid... | reverse complement strand
CCATCACAGGAGGTGCGACTATGACCCCAAGTGAGGCAAGTTTATGCATGTTTTCTAACGCTATAGCAGAAAAGGGCAACTCACGAGGAGCAAGCAGTAATTTTTTTTGCTCTTTAAGTGCCACAGCAGCCACACGTGAAGGTAAGTTGTCACTTATGCCACACGCCACTTTGGCAAGCGTGTTCATGCTACACGGTATGATAGCAGTCGCATCCACTCTAAAAGAACCAGAAGAGATACTCGCAGCGATGTTGTCAGAAGAGTGCAGGGTCACTTGCTTATTTTCAAAACTCTCAACGGTCAAGGCATTGTCAGAGACAACGACGTGTACTTCTATGTCTGAGGGTAAGTAGTCTACAAACTTCTTGCCTAACTGCACTCCGCTTGCTCCTGTGATGGCTACTACTAATCGCATGAGTTAGTATGTGATATTTTATGGAAAATTAAGGATATAAATACAACCATATGCATTGTTCCAGTTAAAGAAAGGAAAATACTAAGAACTTTTGCTTGTGGTGTAAATGGAAGTAAATCTCCATATCCCAGAGTAGTAAATGTAGTTGATGCCCAATAAATACTATTAATAAAATCAAGTTTTATTGCTGTCATAGCAGAGGGTGAAGAAAATGCTATAAGTGGAAATGTTCCGACTAATAGAGAATAAATAAAAATAAAAAATAAAGATATTAATAAGTATAAAAGAACTAAATGTGGTATTTCCTCATCACTAAGTATTAGTGTTCTATATATGAAAGTAATACATAGAGGGTACAGCATCAACAATATTAAAGAATAAAGATATATTAAGTTTGGATGTTCACCCATTAAAATTAACATTAATAAGAATAGAATAGTAAATTCGGTCATAATGTAGATAAAAGATGTTATTTTACGAATAAATTTTTTATTTGTATCTGATATTGTTACTGAAGGTAGAGTAAAGTTTTGGAACATCGTTTGCACCTTATTGTTTCTCGTTCCTACATTGCACGTAGGAATGCACACTTCAATTATCAATTCAAATACAAGTTATAAATGATTATCAAACTGATAAATGCATTCCCACGCAAAGCATGGGAACGAGGTTTTATTTTCTAATAAAGATTATATCAAAAACAAATTAGAGAGCTATAGAATGACCTTATAAGTTTGATTATGTTAAAAATAAAACAATAACACTAAAGGTACACATCCATGACAAAAAAAGAACTTTCTATAAACATAAAATGGGATGAATTTGAGATGGGGACGTGTCGTTTGTTTGTAGAGACATTGGACAAGTACATCCCCGCAGTATTTTTCCAAGACCACAAACCTAAGCCCACAGTCACAGACAAGATGATGAAAGCAGTCAATGATATACTAGATATGGACAGCTCAGAGTTTGATAGACTCAGTGAGATACTAGGCGTAGAAAACTGTCAGATAAAAGAGATACATATAGACCAAGATAATGATGTCTATGAAGGTGTTTACTCAGAAGTCATTGTGAGTACAGATTCACATACACAATCAAGCATCATCGTCAAAGATGGTAAGTTTATGCTTGTAAATGATGGTACTTACTTCGATAACCTAGTAGCATTTGAAAAAGAAAAGAAAAAATATATCCCCACAGAAGAAGAAAGAGAGCATCTCATAGCTAAACTTCTTTCTTCCGAGTAATGTTTGCCCCAAGTTTTGAGAGTTTACCTTCTAAGTCATCATAGCCACGGTCTAGGTGGTAGATGCGTCTTACATTTGTTGTACCTTCAGCCACAAGTGCTGCTAACACTAGAGCAGACGATGCTCTAAGGTCTGTAGCCATCACGTCTGCCCCGTAAAGTTTGTCTACACCTTTTACTGCAGCAGTACTCCCCTTTAGCCAAATGTCTGCACCCAAACGGTTAAGCTCAGACACGTGCATAAAACGGTTTTCAAACAAACGCTCTTCTATGAGACTTTCACCACTAGCCATGACTGCTAGTGCCATAAACTGTGCTTGCATGTCAGTAGGAAAACCAGGGTACTCAATGGTGATGAGACTCACAGGTTTAAGCTCTTTACTTGGGTGTATAGTAACGCTGTCATCTGCAAGCTCAAAGCTACAGCCCATAGACTCTAGCTTGTCAATGGATGCTCTAATGTGTCCATGGTTTACTTTGTTTAGGGTGATGCTAGAGTTGGTAATAGCACCTGCACAAAGGTACGTACCTGCTTCTATACGGTCAGGTATGATTTCTACTGTTTTAAACTCTAGGGCTTTACCGCCTGTGCCTTCTATGCTAAGTTCAGATGTGCCTATACCTTGTATGTTTACCCCTGCGTCACGTATCATCTCACAAAGCTGTACGACTTCGGGTTCTTTTGCGGCGTTGAGTATGGTAGTTGTGCCATGAGCAAGGGCTGCTGCCATGACGATGTTTTCTGTGCCACCTACGGTTATCTTGTCGAAGACTATTTTGGCACCTTGTAGCCCCTCTTTAGCTTCTGCTCTCACGTACCCACCTTTTATCTCGATGGTAGCACCCATCGCTTCAAGGGCTTTAAGGTGTAAGTCAATAGGGCGTTGTCCTATGGCACAGCCACCAGGCAAAGAGACTTCACACTCACCAAAACGAGCAAGTAAAGGCCCTAGCACTAAGATGGACGCTCTCATTTGTGAGACTATCGCATAGACAGCTTTTGTTGATGTGATGCTTCCATTGTTTATGTTAGCTATGGTTTCGTTGTGTTCTACCTCTCCACCAAGCATAGTAAGAAGTTTGAGTAGGGTACGGATGTCTACCACGTTAGGTAGGTTGGTTAAAGTTACTTTTTTGTCCGAAAGAATCGTCGCCGCGATGATAGGCAAAGCAGCATTCTTAGCCCCCGATATGGTTACAGACCCATTTAACTTTGTGCCACCTACTATTTCTAAATAATCCATCTTCGTCCCTCGTTTAATATTGAAAAAGATTTTATCTAAATAATGGTTATAGCTGGGCTATGCAAGGAGGATAGGGTATTATTATATTATATAATATAATAATGAGTGAGTATTTTTGTATTAAATAATAGAAAGAATTGATATTATTAAGTATAATTTAAAGCTAGTATAACAAAAACTACTGTACTATATTTAATAATATGTACTCAAAAGGCTCTGTAGAGCCCATTTTAGGGGAATCGCATGTCGAGTAGTTTAGACAAACTTAAAGCACTTACTAGCCGTTTGGAAGATAAGTTAGAAGAAAAAGGTAAAGTTAATCCTTCTGTTTCTACACCTGTTAAAGAAGAAAAAGTAAATGTTCAGAAAACAGAAGAAAAAGCAGAAGATACAGTTGCCAAAGTAGTCATAAAAATGCCTAGCCCAAAAGCTGAGATGAACTGCGACAATGTACGCGAAGATAACATCTTACGTGTAAAGAAACTCTATGAAAAACTAAAAATATTTGAAAAGTCACCAGACTTTGAAAACATTTTCATGTACAAAGCTATGAATCTTTCTGGTATTGGTTTGAAAAAAGATGACTTTGGTGAAGTGCGTGATGGAAAGTATATTCAGATTATCGCTATTACCTACGAGCCAGATAAAAATGGAAAGAAGAAAGCGAAAAACATTTCTCTAGGTTACTTCGGAAAAGCAGAAACGTTAGAGGTAGTACTTAAAAATGAGATTATCGAATTTGTTTTGAGATGGCGTTACGAAAAGGCCTTCCAAAATGTCGAACACTACAAAGACCTCATAGCAAGAGTAGAAGTCTCAGAAGAAACACCCGATACACTTTTTTAATTTATCAACATTCGGTGGCTGAGTCTGCCAAAATCTAATATCGCTAGACAGTCCTTTAGTAATCATAAACTAGTCAACAGTAACGATATCTACCAACTCAACGCCATCACACTCTTTTTTCAAGTGTTTGTGTTTGCGTGCATCTTCTTCTGCTAGTTCTAGCAAGTCTGCAAAGTCATTTTTACTTACTTCAAGTTCGTAAACTTCTTTTGCTGTTTTGATGCTCACTTCACTGTTGTTTTGAGAGGTTAGTGCAAGGTTACGCAGTCCTGTTGCAAACTCACTTTTTATGGCTTTTGCTATTTTTTCATTCGCTAGTAGTTTGTTTAGTGTGACTTCTATATTGACATCGTTTTTACACATTATCGTGTAGCTTATTTTTATCATTCCGTCCATCCTTGGCTCCTTGTGTGGTGGTGTATAAGTGTATGATAGTGTATTTTTTGTAAAAAGTAAGGAATTATGCACCCATATTTTTAATTAAGTCTATTTTAGCTAAATTGTGGTTTTAGGTGGATTAGTGGGGTTAATCAGAGGGTTCAATTTATTGGGTAGAAATAGATTCTACCCCTACATTTTACGCTTGCCTAATCAAAAATTTGATACAATAAATTCTTAAATCACTACTAGGATACTCATGCATTTAGACCTTACTCCTGAAGCACTTTTAGCACAACTTGGCTACACAAAAACAGAACAAACACTCAAACAAATGAACGACATCATCGACAATACAGAGGGGTTTGAGAAGTTTTCTCCACATATTCCTTCTTTTAACGATGCCTTAGCTGTTGAAAAAGGTTTCATAGCGATGTCTAACTCTGAAAATCATCTTAAAATAAAATGTAACGAAGACGTAAGTGCAGACAATCTTTCTGCTTTTACTGAACTTGTAAAACATTGGGCAGATAAATACAAACTGGAACTCAAACAAGTACAGGGTAAAAATACATACTATCTTTTAGGGCTAAACTAGTTGCCCCTTAACGCTCTCAATGACGAGCAGCTTTCTGCTGCTACAGCACCTCTAGGACATAACCTTATCATAGCCTCTGCTGGGACTGGAAAAACGTCTACCATAGTGGGGCGTATAGCCCATTTATTGCACACAGGTGTAGAGCCATCTTCCATACTTTTACTCACCTTTACAAACAAAGCTGCAGGCGAGATGATAGCCCGTCTGCAACGCTATTTCCCAAAAAAAGTGGTAAACAAGATAGAGTCTGGTACGTTTCATGCGGTGAGTTACCGTTGGCTAAAAGAGATTTACCCAAACCTCGCACTCAAGCAACCCTCAGAACTCAAAACGCTCTTTAGAAGCATCTACGAAAAGCGTAACTTTGAACGTATGAACCTCTCTATGCAGCCTTTTTCTGCCACGCATATGTATGAACAGTATTCGCTCTATCAAAATGCTTCTTTAGAAACCTTTGATGTATGGTTTTTAGAGAAGTACCCAGACCATGAGCCTGTGATGGATGTCTACCTTGACATCACACACGAGTTTGAAAAAGAGAAGATAGAGTATGGCTTTGCCTCTTTTAATGACCTCTTGTTACGCATGAACACACACCTAGAGACAAATGACATCCCTTTTACCGAAGTGTTAGTAGATGAGTACCAAGATACCAATACTCTACAGTCTAAGCTCATAGACACACTCAAACCTAAGTCTTTGTTTTGTGTGGGTGACTATGACCAGAGTATTTACGCTTTTAACGGTGCAAACATTGAAAACATTGCTACATACTCGAAGCGTTATAGTGATGCAGAAGTGTTTACACTCAAAACCAACTACCGCTCCACTGCACCCATCTTGTCTTTAGCAAACAGAGTCATAGAACGAAACGAACGTATCTACCCTAAAAAGTTAGAAGTCGGTCGTGATGTAAAAGCATACCCACCTAAACTTTTGATGTATAATGACCTTTTTGAACAGTATCAGTCCATCGCACAAGGCATAAAGAAAACAAATGTACCCAACGACCAGATAGCGGTTATCTTTCGTAACAACTCTTCTGCTGATGGTGTGGAAGCGAGTTTGCGTGAGTATGGTATACCGTGTAAACGTAAAGGTGGTACTAGCTTTTTTGATGCCAAAGAGATCAAGTTTTTACTTGACCTTATGTCACTACTCGTGAACCCTAAAGATATGATGGCATTCATCCATGTATTTGAGTATGCTCGTGGTGTTGGATCAGCCTTATCTAAAGAGTTTTTCCAGTGTTTCTTGCACTTTGGTGAAGGGCGTTTTATGCAGGGTGTGCTGTACCCTAAAGTACATGACCTTCCAAAACTAAACCCAAACAAAAACGTACAACTAGGGCTTTTTGATGATGACCATGAGATAGGCTCTGCTGCACGCTTTAAGTCGCTGAACTTAGAAGCATCCATCTACAACCATGCTCTACTAAAACACCCTAAATTGACCTCAGATGGGGTGACATTTTTTAAAGAGTTTTACACACTCATGCGTGACATACATACCTTAGAAAAGCCCTCGGATATTTTAAAAGCTGCCATACAGTCTAAACTTTACACAGGCATAGTAGAACTTCTATCAACACAACGTGGACGTTTGAAGACTGGTGAGGTTGATGAAGAGAAAAAGAAACAAGCCAAAGAACGTATAGATCGTAAGGCTAGACTGCTACTAGATCTCTCACGTCAATACAAAGAGCTAAGACGCTTTGTAAATGCCATGGTACTTGGAGGTAATGAACTGAGTGAAGGTGAGGGTGTAAATCTCCTTACTGTGCATGCTTCTAAAGGACTAGAGTTTCCCGAAGTGTATGTCATAGACCTCGTTGATGGACGTTTTCCAAACAGAAAAATGATGTCAAGTATAGAAGAAGAGCGTAGGCTCTTTTATGTGGCTGTCACACGTGCTAAAGATAGGCTCTATCTGTCACTCGCTAAGTTTGATAGAGTGAAGAAAATAGACTATAAGCCTTCGCAGTTTTTACATGAAGCAGGGCTAGTTAAAGGTGAGTTTGTAGAACCAGAAGTGAAAGAAAAAAAGCCTAAGAAAAAAGCAGAAGAAGTCTAAAACCTCTTCTCATTTCCTAGTCGTTTGTCTTTGATACTCATGATTTTAGTATCTTCATCTATATATATTTTAAAGAGATCTATCTCTTCTATGAGATTAGAGAGCTTTTTATACCCAAAGTTAATGGGTGAAAACGAAGTAGAGTTGTTAATATACTGTCCAATGCCAGCTAGGTTAGCCCATCCGTTTTCATCCATAGTTTGTTCTACTGCCGTTCGAAGTACATTGACTAGCCATGTATCTTGACGCATCTCTTTTCCAGACTTTCGCACTAAGGCTTGTCTTGTGTTCACGCTTTCGTTGTCTTGAACTATATAGTTACTCATCAGTTTTTCTGTGAAAATAAACTGTGAACACGCAGCCATAAAAGGTTTGGGTGTTTTTTTCTCACCAAAGCCAAAGACTTTGATACCTTCTGCTTGTACACGCATCACCACAGGGGTGAAGTCAGAGTCAGACGTAGCAAAAGCAAAGGCATCTATGTCTTTGGTGTGCAGTAGGTCTATGGCATCTATGGTCATGAGGATGTCAGTGGCATTTTTGTTTTTAGAGTAATCGAACTGCTGTATGGGTTTGATGGCAAACTCTAAAAGTTTGTCTTCCCAGTTTTTGAGGTTCTCTTTTGTCCAGTTACCATAGGCTTGTCGTATATTTACTACACCATATTTACTCAGTTCATTGATGATGCCTTCTATAGAACGATGTGAAATGTTGTCACAGTCTATAAAAAGGGCTATGTGGTCTTCTTTTTTAGTCATAATATTTTCTTTTTTACATATTATACCTAAACTATATAGGCTATCTCAGCTTGTGAACCTAAACGCATAGGTGGACCCCAAAATCCTATGCCAGAGTTTACATATATTTGGCTTCCATTTGGAAGTGTATGTAGTCCTTTTATGTAGGGCTGTTGTAAGCGTACAAGGTACTCAAACGGCCATATCTGCCCACCATGTGTGTGTCCAGAGAGTATGAGTTCTGGTACATAAGAGCCTAACTCTTCTATAAACTTAGGCTGATGAGCCAGTAAGATGGTCTTGTACGTACTTTGACAGCCTTTAAATGCTTTATGTATGTCAGGTATCAAAACCTTTGTTCGGTAGCCTATACGGTCTGTGACACCTACTATATTTAGTTGTAATGCGTCTATTTGTATGTTTTCATTGAGTAGGAGAGTGATGTTAGTACTTTTTATGAATTCTATGATTTTAAAAGGTTGATGAAAGTACTCATGATTACCCAATATATAATAAATACCATGCCGAGCCTGTATATGAGTGAGTTCAAGGACAGTCTCTTTTACACCTTCTAATGCAGTATCTATAATATCACCTGTGATACATACGATGTCAGGTTTTAAGGCATTTATCTTTTCTACAGAAGCTTTGACAAAATCTCTGTCTATCAGACCACCAATATGTAAATCTGAGATTTGAACTATGGAGAAATCAAAGCTACCTAGTTTAACGACATTGACAACAGGCTCTTTCATCCCTTCATAGGCTCCTGCTGTGACATAAGAGGTAGAAAGGGCAAGCATGGCTCCATCTGCACTCTTTTTGATAAAGGCTCTTTTAGTAGGGTCTACAGTTTTAAGTGTTTTATGAAAAAGGTTCAATACTTCATGCAAAACAAGGTACAAAAATATCACTAAAGTGATGCCCAAAGAGAGTGAAAAAAGGTAGTATAGAGTGTTAGGTATGAGATCTGTGTATCTACCAAGAACATAGAGTATGTTAAAAATAAAATTGAGCCAAAGAAAGAAGATAAAGGTACGTTTTGTACCATCTGATACCAAGAGTTTTTTAATAACTCTTGAGTAAAAGAGGTAATGTAGTGAGAAGAAAAGTAAAAGAAAAGCTGTAAAGAAAATGAATATTCTCATTATTAGTCTATATGTAAAACAGAATAAACAGGTGCATCAATACTGTCACGGCCTTTTAGAAAATCTAGTTCCATGACAAAACATGCTTCCACACACTTAGCACCCACTTTGTTTATGAGACTTGCAGCTGCGGTGGCTGTACCACCTGTGGCTATGAGGTCATCTATGAGAAGTACACGAGCATTTTTTGTATCACCAAAAGCATCTATGTGTACTTCCACTTCATCAAAACCATACTCTAGGCTGTATTTTTCAGCTACAGTCGTGTAGGGGAGTTTACCTTTTTTACGAATGGTCACAAAACCAAGTCCTAGTCTATCTGCTAAGATACTACCAAATATAAATCCTCTAGCATCTATGCCTGCAATGAAGTCTAACTCATAGCTTTTATAACGCTCTTCTAAGTGTGTCATAAGTGTATTTAGGGCTTTAGGGTTTGAAAGCAAGGTTGAGATGTCTTTGAAGAGTATACCAGGCTTTGGAAAATCAGGTATATCTCTTATACTATTTAATATTATATCTTTATCTTCGTTTGTTAGTGTCATACATATCCTTAGTCATTTGGTAGATATTTTAGCATAGAATTTTTAACTTCACGTGTAGTAGTCAAAAAATGAGGTAGTAAAAATCAATCTTCAACTATCACGTCTTTACTGTCTTTTAATGCATAGATAAAGGTCTCAACATCGAGTTCATCGTAACGCTCTACACATACTGCTGTACGGACAAACTCTTCACCCTCAAACTCATCTAAGTAGTCCCAGTTGTTCTCTAGGTTATGTGAGTAGAACAAGAAACCATGTACAGTATCTGAATCATTATCTAGTTTGATACCAGGGTAGCCCATAGATGCTGACCAACCTGCTGCTATGAGTTCTCCTGTTACAGTCGCAGGTACAAACTTACCTACGATGTTTTCTAGCACGTGACCATTTGGACAGTTTTGCATAAGTGTTCCGTAGACGAAAAGTGAGTCCATTTTTTATAACCTTCTAAATCTTTTCAGCATTATAAAGTAAAACACACTAAAATAGCATAAAGGATTTTTATGGCGTATGATTTAAAAAAGAAACTGGTGATTGCTATCTCTTCTAGAGCATTGTTTGATTTGGAAGATGAAAACAAAATGTTTGAGAAAAAAGGTTTAAAAAAATACTACAAATACCAGATAAAACATGAAAACAAACGTCTTAAACGTGGAGCAGCGTTTGATTTTGTTAAAAACATACTTCGCATTAACAAACATTTTGATGATAAACTTATAGAAGTTATCATCCTCTCACGTAATAACGCAGCTACAGGTTTACGTATAAAAAACTCCATAGATACCTACAAGTTAGATGTTGAAAGAGCGGGGTGGACAGCAGGTACACCTATCTCTAACTACCTTAAAGCTTTTGATGTAGATTTATTTCTCTCTGTACATGAGAGTGATGTGCAAGAGGCTATAAATGTAGGCATTGCTGCTGCTAGAATCATCCCTAAAAAATACAAAAAAGAACGTAAACGAAAAGATGTACACATTGCTTTTGATGGGGATGCAGTACTTTTTTCAGACGAATCTGAAAAAATATACCAAAAATATGGACTTGAAGCCTTCATAAAACATGAAAAGAAAAATGCAAAAAACCCACTGCCAAAAGGCCCTTTTGCTAAACTTTTAAAAGTTATCTCCCACATACAAAAAAAGTTCCCTATGGAAAAAGCCCCCATTCGCACTTCACTCATAACTGCACGTGACTTTGCAACGTTTGAAAGGGTCATCCGCACTTTTGATGCGTGGAATGTCCGTGTAGATGAAGCATTTTTTCTAGGTGGTGTAGAGAAGCGACGTATAGTCAAATCATTTAAAGCAGACATATTTTTTGATGATCAAGATGTACATTTAGACAAAACATCTAAAAAAACACCTTCTGCTAAAGTACCGTACAGACGATAGATACTAATTAATATTAAAATGCCATTTGCTATCTTTTAAAAATTATACTATAGTAGTAACAATATATTTAGTGGAGGGATCTAAATGAAGAGAGTCTTAAATGTACTTGTGGCACAAGAAAAAAAATTACGTAAAGCTTCTATTCCCTGGCTTATGTTATTGGCAGGAACTGCAGGACAAGCCTCTTGTGCAAAGCTTGCAAAATTTGCTGGAATGCATCAAAGTTCTTTGGAAAAGATAGTAGAAAGACTTGTTAAAATAGAATCAAGAACAGGTGAATATAATGTCGAAAATAAAAATTCTGGTGCTTATGGACGCTACCAAATTATGCCTAGTACTGCAAAGTTTTATGCAAAAAAATTAGGAATTCCTCGACACCTATGGAAAAAGCCCTACAATCAAGACAAAATCTTTAGAGCCATCATGAAAGCAAACATTAAAAGTTTAAAAAAACGTGGATACAAAGTCTCTGCATTTACACTTTATGCAACACATCAGCAGGGTGCAGGTGGGTTTAATGCTATTATGAAAGGTAAAAAGCTTACTACTAAACTAGAAAGAAACTTACGCCAAAACTTGCCAGGCAAACTCAGAAAAGTTAAGAAGTCTAAACTTAGAGTGACGTGGATTAACTACTGGAAGAAAAAATTGGCTTAGTTGTTCTCTTCTTTTTTGACTTCTCTCTTCTTGTAAAAGGCTACTTTAAACGCTTCAAATCGACCTTCGACAATAGCCTCTCTCATCTCTTTCATCAAATTAAGATAATAATACAAGTTATGGATAGTACCTAGTCTAAAGTAGGTGAGTTCTTTAGCACGGTAGAGGTGGCGTAGGTAGGAGCGAGAGTAGGTTTTACAAACCATACACTCACACTCAGGGTCTAGTGGTCTATCATCTGTTGTGTACATGGCTTTTTTTATGTTTACTCTTCCAAAGCTTGTAAAAAGTGTACCGTTACGTGCATTTCTTGTAGGCATAACACAGTCAAACATGTCTACGCCACGTGAGACATTTTCTACTAAGTCCTCAGGCGTTCCCACACCCATGAGGTAACGAGGTTTGTCTTCGGGCATAAACTGTGTTGTCCACTCAACAGTGTCATACATGTCTTGGTTGGCTTCACCTACACTGAGACCCCCTATAGCAAAACCATCATAGTCCATAGCACAAAGCTCTCGAGCAGACTTTTCTCTAAACACATTGTCCGTTCCACCTTGTATAATGGCAAAGATATTTTGGTCTACACCTACACCCTCAACTTGTTTGGCTCTAAAATAGTCTATGCTCTCTTGGGCCCAACGTGTTGTCCTGTCTATACTGGCTGCTATACGCTCTTGCGTGGCAGGAAGTGCCACAAGATCATCAAGTATCATCATGATGTCAGAGCCTAAGTTGTGTTGGATGTCTATGACTTTTTTAGGGGTAAAGTAGTGTTTAGAACCATCTACATGAGAAGCAAAAGTGATGCCACCTTCGTCTATTTTTACATTTTTAGAAAGTGAAAAGGCCTGAAAGCCTCCAGAGTCTGTAAGAAAGGACTTCGGGTACTTGGTAAAGCCATGTAGTTTTCCCATCTTGGCTACCACTTCATCTCCTGGTCGTATGTACATATGGTAGGTGTTTGCAAGGATGATTTCTGGTTTTATAAATGTTGCCAAATCCATAGCATCTAGTGTTTTGACGGCTCCGACGGTACCTACAGGCATAAAGACTGGTGTCTGTACGGTAGAATGAGCGGTTTTTATCGTACAAGCACGTGCCTTGCCATCTGTTTTATCTATCTGAAAATCCATTGTGCTATAATATCCCTTAAAATAATTAAGAAATTATATCGAAAGAATTAGAGGATTTAGCATCAAAAATATATTAATCTTAGCCAGTGGTAGTATCGCCAAACAGTTTATAGGATGGGTAAGTAAAAATAGAGTAGCTGAAAACCAGTACTATGTTACGTGCTACAAAGCAGATACTGCCCCCGACAAACTAGGGAAAAACGTCACTCTTGTTGATGCTGACCCTACCTCTTTTTCCAAACTCTCACATATTATGGCAGGGACAAAGTTTTCAAATATTTTTATAGTTATGGATGAGATAGAAGATGCACGCTATGTTTTAAAAAATATTGCACTCATCAATACAAAACTACGTGTTGTTCTAGTCAATCAATGGGATGATACTGACATAGGAAAAGAGCAAGACAACATCACCATAGTCCATAGCCATGACCTCATAGCAGCTCACTTGTATGACCAGCTGCCCAACGTGCCATTGGTTGCACAAAATGTAGGACTAGGCAAGGGCGAAATAATGGAAGTACATATCCCCTTTGGTTCGTCTTATGCCTACAGACACATAGGTTCCATAGTACAAAGAAAATGGAAAATAGCAGCTCTATATAGAGATGACAAGCAAATACTCCCTACCAATGCCACGATGATAAAACCAAATGACACTATTTTAATCTTGGGAAAACCTCTTGTACTTGATGGTGTCTATAGAACTATAAACAAACGTATGGGGCTTTTCCCAGAACCATTTGGTAAAGATATTTATCTTATTTTGGACTTTAGACATGACAAACAAAATTGTATCAGATATATAGAAGAGGCTTTATATCTCTTGGAAAAACTTGAAGATAAGGTGCTACATATACGCGTGTTGTATCCCAATGATTTTCAACTTTTAGATAGGCTAAAAGAGTATGAGAGTGAGAGTGTGAGTTTGTCTATCTCCTATAAAAATGAAGAGATGTGCAGCCTTATAGAATTTGATATTAACGAATATAATATTGGGCTTATAATGGGTTCAATCCCATCATTTGAGGCAGATAGGTTGAAAGACACACTCTACAATCTACGTAAACTCATGTACCTTTTTGGTGACATATCTTTGTCCCACACAAAAACATCTGTCATACTCATGAGTGAAAAAGAGAAGATGGAGTCCATCTCATCAACTGCATTTGACATCACTGAGACACTAGGTCTAAAGCTTACACTTTGTGACTTTGATCCAGAGGGTGACTTTGGGAGTAAAGAGATGATAGTCGAGCATTACGAGTCACTAACACACATTTTCAATATGGACATCAATATAGAACAAAAGGTAGCCAATCCTATACGTGAACTGACCAATATGAGAGACATTTTACAAATAGCACCTTTTGAAGAGCATCTCAATGGTACAAGTTGGAGAAAACTCATCTCTGTTAAAGTACAAGACTTCTTACTGACAACACAACGTCACCCAAAACTTCTAGTACCTTTTGTGGTAAATGAAGGGTAATATTTATGATTAGGACTTTAAACTTCGATGTGTATAATAATCTATGTCAATAATAAATAAGTTTCTTAATACAATAAAAAATATACAAGATAATGATAAAAATAACTTAGATATCTTATTTTCTTTATCTGAAAAAAGTTTGTTGGTTCTTGTTGTAGTCAGTATTTTTATATCTATCATATTCTTTGAGTCATTGGGTTATCAAATTATTATGTGGTCGGGTATTTTAATATTTGTTGGGGTACTTCGCCTAGCTCTAGCCTATGTATATCGAATATATAATAGTTATTTTTCATTTAAAACCTGGTATCAACTTTTTATTGTATTTGCACTGCTTACTGCTGTCATATTTGGTTCTTTATCCGTATTGTTCCTGTCACAATTAGATGATTATCATCAATTATTTATTATTCTTATTTTAACAGGTATGAGTGCTGGTGCAACAAAAACATTAATGCTTGATATACGTATTGCAATTAGTTATCTTCTCCTAATGTTGGTACCGATACTCTTTAATACGCTTACGCATGCATTCTATATTGATATTTTGCTTATTGTTTATATCCTATCTCAAATTGTGATAGCATTTGACTCCTATAGTGTGGCAAAGTCACTTATAGATACAGAAATAAATTTGTCTAAAGTAAAAGATAGACTGAGCATAAGAGAAAACATGATGTATAGTTTTTTAGAAAAATCTCCCGTTCCTATTTTTTCTTATGATATGGATTTACAATTAGCCAATTATAATCCAGCTTTTGCTAAATTATTTAGACGTACAGAAAATTCAGAACCTTTAAATTTAAACTCCTTATCTAATGAGTATATTGTGCAATTATTTCATTCATCGTTGTTAGATGGATCACAACATTACAATGGTGAATATACAACAATTTTAGGTGATACTATATGGATAGATGTGGTTCTATTTCCTTTTATGGATGCTGATGGCACCATAGTTGGAGGTATGGGTATCATAAAAGATGAAACAAAAGAGCATAATGCTTTAGAAAAACTAGAATATTTATCTATACGTGATAGTTTAACAGGATTGTTAAATCGTCGTGGATATGCAGAATATATAGATGACATTGTAACCCACTCCAAACATTGCGAGTACTATTCTGCACTACTATATATAGATTTAAATGATTTTAAATCTATCAATGATTCTTTAGGACATGAAGTAGGAGACAAGGTACTGCTAGAAACAGCAGAACGTTTACTTTCCCTCGTAGATGAAACTTATATGGTTAGCCGCTTAGGTGGAGATGAATTTATAATACTGATACCTTATATGTCAAAAAGAAAAGATGAAATAAAAATAATGCTTTCTAAATATATTGAAAATATTCAAAAGAATTTTGACAAAACATTTATAATAGACAGCCTACATTTACATATTCAAGCCAGTATTGGCATCGTTATCATGGAGCCATCCTTTGATAATATTGAAGAAATTTTAAGACAAGCAGACATGAGTATGTATCATGCTAAAAATACCAAAGATTCCATATCTTATTATGATTTAGAAATGGATATAAAACGAAAAGATAAATTTAAATTACAAAATAAACTTTCCTTAGCGGTTGACCTTAATAACTTAACTTTCGCACCTAAACCCAAGCATTTTCTGCGTCACATCCTGCAACACAGCGATGATACTCACTAAATCCTCATTTCTCTTTACAATATCTTCAATTTTAGCTATCTCATCGAGTATG
>Ga0256840_1002618_pt1 | contig 15636 bp, 13 predicted proteins | sample 355202metaG_FD_185969 | JGI IMG/M metagenome (GOLD analysis project Ga0256840, IMG submission 185969) | Hydrothermal vent microbial communities from Mid Atlantic Ridge, Atlantic Ocean - 355-202 | ecosystem: Environmental > Aquatic > Marine > Hydrothermal vents | place: Atlantic Ocean: Mid... | reverse complement strand
GAATATTTTTAGGTGTTACTTCAAGAAGTTCATCATCTTCTATCCACTCTAACGCACGTTCTAGCGACATATCACGTGGTGGTACAAGTTTGATTGCTTCATCAGCACCACTTGAGCGTACATTTGACTGTGCTTTTCCTTTTACAGGATTCACCACAAGGTCGTTTGATCGAGAATGCTCACCAATAATCATTCCCTCATACACTTCAGTCTGTACACCAACAAATAAAACACCACGGTCCTGAATACCAAAAAGTGAAAAGGCAAGTGTAGAACCTGATGTCATTGAAATAAGTGCACCGTATGAGCGTGATTCTACTTCACCTGAGAATGGACGGAACTCTAAGAAAGAGTGATTCATAACACCCTCACCTTTTGTATCTGTCAAGAACTGCCCACGAAATCCAATTAATGCACGAGCAGGAATTTCAAACTCAATTCTTTGGAAACCTTGTCCCATTGGAAGCATTGATTTCATCTCTGCTTTTCTTTTTCCTAAACGCTCAATAACAGTACCACTTAAGTCTTCAGGAACATCAATTACTAAGTGTTCATATGGTTCACATTTTACACCGTTAATCTCTTTTGTAATAACTTCCGGACGGGAAATTGAAAATTCAAAATCTTCACGACGCATATTTTCGGCAAGTACTGTAATTTGCAGTTCACCACGACCTGAAACTTTAAATTTACCTTCACCGACAACTTCAAGACGCATTGCAACATTTGTATTCATTTCAAATTCAAGTCTTTCACGAAGCTTGTTTGATGTTACATGTTTACCCTCTTTACCAGCCAATGGAGAATCATTTACTGCAAATACAACAGTCAGTGTCGGCTCTTCAACGTGCATAGGATCAAGTGCAACAGGATTAACAGGATCTGCAATCGTATCACCAACATCTACAGTTTCCATTCCGGCAAATGCAACAATATCTCCAGCTTCAGCCTCATCTATTTCCATACGGTTCAAACCGTGAAAACCGATAAGTTTTGATATTTTTCCTTTAACCATTTCACCGTCAGCTTTAGCAAGCATAACATTGTCACCTTTTTTTACCGTACCATTAAAGATACGACTGATACCGATTTTACCAACATAATTGTCATAGTCAAGTGTAAATACCTGTGCCTGTAAAGGATTTGCAGCATCACCTTCTGGTTCAGGAATCTTATTGATAATTGTCTCAAAGATACACTCAAAATCACCATCAGGTTCACTCATATCCATTTTAGCGATACCGTCACGTGCAGCAGCATAGATAACCGGAAAATCCTGTTGCTCATCTGTTGCACCCATATCTGCAAAAAGGTCGAACATTTCATCTACAACACGTTCAGGATCAGCAGAAGGTTTGTCAATTTTGTTAATAACAACAATTGGCATTTTACCAAGTGCCAACATTTTTTTCACAACAAATTTTGTTTGAGGCATAACACCTTCATAAGCATCAACAAGTACCAAAACACCATCAACCATTTTAAGTACACGTTCAACTTCACCACCAAAATCGGCGTGGCCCGGAGTATCTATAATGTTAATTTTGTAATCTTTGTAACGAATAGCTGTATTTTTTGAAAGAATCGTAATACCACGTTCTTTTTCGATGTCATTGCTATCCATAGCTCTTTCATCATGTTGTTCGTGAGAACCGAATGTACCAGATTGCTCCAAGAGTCCATCAACCAGTGTAGTTTTACCGTGGTCAACGTGAGCGATAACGGCAATATTTCTAATTTTTTGCATTAAGGGTTTCCTTTATTTGGAAAATTTGCTGAAGAAAATTCTGCATTTCAGAGTACTTTCAGCTATTTTTCGCGAATTATACCCAAATTATTATAATATCCTTGTAAAATTAGTGATATACTTAGAGTATGATTACCTATCCGAAGAGTCTCGATACTATTTTTCACAAATTATATACACATAATATACTCCCTGTCATTGTAGGCGGTTATATTCGCGATGCTCTTTTGGGAATTCCTTCAAATGATATTGATATCGAACTCTACGGTATCAGTTCTCTTGACGAAGTGGAAGAAATTTTACAGGAATTTGGAAATGTCAACAGTGTAGGAAAGAGTTTTGGTGTCTGTAAACTCTACTATAAAAATTTGGATTTGGATTTTTCTCTGCCAAGAGAAGATAACAAAATTGCTTCGGGACATCAGGGATTTGCAATTAAAATTGATAAAAATCTGGATTTCAAAACAGCTGCACTCAGAAGAGATTTTACCATCAATGCCATAGGCTATGATGTTATTGATAAAAAAATATTAGATTCTTATCACGGCAGAAAAGATTTAGATAAAAAAATATTACGAGCTGTAGACAAGCAAAAATTTAAAGAGGATCCTTTACGGGTTCTTCGTGCAGTTGTTTTTGCGTCACGCTTCCATATGAAGTTCGATAAAACTCTTATGCTTACATGTAAAGAGATGATAGAAAAAAAACTTCTTGAAGAGCTTCCAAAAGAGAGAATATTTCAAGAGATACAAAAACTTCTTCTCAAAGCAGACAAACCGTCTCTTGGATTTCATTTTCTTAAAGAGTTAGGAGCATTTTCATTTTTTAGAGAACTTCTTATTTTAAATAATGAAGAGTATGAAGAAGTTTTTAGTGCCTTGGACATGTTAAAAAAACTGCCAATAACAAATGATAAAGAGTTAGTTATGCTTGCTTTGGCTGTTATAACCTCAAATTTTTCAGTAATACAAACACAAACTTTTTTACAAAGAATAACAAACGAAAAAACAGTAATTGAAAAAGTTTTACGACTCCATACAATTGATTTTGATTTAGATAATTTTAATGATTATGATATATACAAACTTGCCCAAAAAACAGATATTGCATTTTATGCACACTATTTACATGTAACGCAAAAGAAAAAAGAAAAAACGGAATATTTGCTTCAAAAAGCAAAAAAACTCAATGTTCTTCACAAACCAATTCCTCCTCTGATCAAGGGAAACGATTTAATCAAACTGGGTCTACAGCCATCAAAAGAATTTTCAAAAATACTCCAATCAGCCTATGAGGCACAAATTCAAAATATTTTTAACACTAAATCTGATGCTCTCATCTGGCTTCAAAAAAATCTACTTTCCTAAAACATTCATTTTATTTTGCAATTTTGAATATTGATTTATAGTATTTATTGCTGATTTTAAAGTCTCAGTAAGTTTTGAACTGTATATTTGTTTGTTTCGTGTGTCATAATCATTGATAAGTTCTTTATAATTTTCTAAAAATTTTTGGGCTAATTCAATAGTTTTCATATTAATGTGTTTATTCGTCAAAACAGCAATAAAAAGCTCAAAAGCTTTTTTCTTTTTTGTATCCATATCATCATTTTTAATATAATATGTTTGTGTTTTTTCATCAAACGAAATAAGCTTTTTCATAACTTCATTTGCACCTTCAACACTTAGTGTAAGATCTTTCATATTATTTTTTATATAAGAGCGCATTTCGGTAAGATTCATTTTTGCTATTTTTTCAATTAATTGCGAGTTTGTCAATGTATCTTGATTTTTTTTACCAAACATAACCTGCTCCTTATATTTTAGTTTACAACAGTTTCAATTTCTGAGAGATATTTTCCTTCCAGATAATCAATTTTCATCTCTTTGGCAAGCGTATAAACTTCTTTCTCTTCTATATTTTTTATCCAGGTTTTTACACCTTTCTCATGAGCCATAACAGTAAAACCGTCAATTATATTGCGATTTTGCAGTAATTTATCTTTATTTGAATAATAGGTATCAAATCTGACAATGTCAATATCTAATTCTCTTAAATATAAAAAACTGGTATGAATTGAACCTAATCTGTCTATAGCTATAAGGACACCCAAATCTTTTAATAATTTTATTATACTATTATATCTGCTTATATAGGAATAATACTGCATTTCACTTAAAACAAACATTATTTTTTTATCAGAATATTCTTTTAAAAGTTCTTTTGTTTTGGAAAGAAACTTGTCGTTTCTCAATGATGTAGGCAAAACATTGATTGCATAAATATTTTCCCTGTATTGGCAGTTTTTAAGAATTTCTTCTAAGACCATCAAATAAAAACTCACACCGAGTCCCAGTTTGTTGATAACTTTCAAGTATGTTTTAGGGTGAATTATTTTATTGTTTTGTCCTTTGAGTTTTATATAACATTCACTAAAGACTACATTATTTTTATTGTCATAGACTGCCTGTGACATAATAAGAAGATTTTTATTTTCAATAGCATCAATAACCAATAATTCCAATTCATTTGGATTAATGCTCTCTTCTTCTTTGTATTTCATATTTTTGTTTTTATTTTGAAGATCAAAAAGGTTTTCTATGAGGTAATTTAAATCTTTTGAATAACTTGTATCTGTTATGGCTCCTGATATTTTTATTTCTATATCATCTACATTCAAATCATTGGATTTTAAACATATAAGTTCTAACAAAGTGCTGTATTTGTTTTTTGGTCCATCAAGTCCTATAATAAAATCACCGCCTTTAATGTGACCAATAGGAAAATTTTCAATTCCCTCTTTTTTTAAATATTCTGTTATCCAATCAACAACATACTTTAAAACTTTATCTCCGTTTTTTAACCCGTAAAGAGTATTTATATCATTTAAATTATCTATACTTATAAGAATCAGAGTATATTCTTTTTTCTGTTTTATCTCTTTTTGCAAAAACTGATATAAATATTCCCTGCTGAATGTTTTTGTAACACTGTCTGTTATTTTTACATCAAATCCTTTGTATATAAGAAAAAAAATGAAGTAAATACTGACAAGTAAAAGTAAAACAGCTTCTACATAAAATGATGTTTCAAGTGTAGTATAATTACTGATCAGTGTATGAAAAATGAAGGCAAGTATAAGAGCAAAGATAGGCAAAGCCATTCTAAGTGCAAGCTTAAAACGGTATTCCCTCTCTTTTGTTTGGGACAATAACATTTATACGTCTAAATGTTTCACATCTTTTGCATGTGTTTCAATGTAATTACGACGAGGTTCAACTTCATCTCCCATAAACAATGTAAATGCATCTGATGCAACGGCTGCATCTTCTATGGAAATTTGTAAAAGAACACGGTTTTCAGGTGTCATTGTTGTTTCCCATAACTGATCAGGATTCATTTCACCCAGACCTTTGTAGCGTTGGATATATGCACCTTTTCTTGCATAATCTTTAATCTCTTCAAGTACTTCTATGATGTCTTTGTCAAAATGAATATCCCATTCCATAATCTTTTTGTAAACAAAACTTGCTTCATTAAAATGCGGAGCAGAAAAGAGATCATCATTTATTAGTAACTCTTCCATTCCTGTTTGCGTTTGGACAAAAAGATGAATTTCATTTGTTTCTTCATTAATTGTATATGTTAAAATATTATTATTTATTGAAGTAAGAAATTTTTCTATTTCAACAAACATCTCTTTTGCAGGCAAAGCAATCAAGTCAGGGTTTTCAATAAAATGACGGATAAGTTTTACAAGTGCATAACGACGATTAAGTGCTTCAAGAGAAGAAGCATAATGATCAACCATTTTAAAATAGGCTATCAAGTCATTATTTCCCACTCCGTCAACTTCCAAAGACTCTATACCGTTACTGATAAGGTATTCATTCATAGCGGCGTCATCTTTAAAATAGATCTCTTTCTTGCCTTTTTTATAACGATAGAGTGGTGGTTGTGCAAGATACAAATACCCTTTATCAATAATGTCACGAAAATACCTGAAAAAGAAGGTAAGCAAAAGTGTCTGAATATGAGAACCGTCAACATCCGCATCGGTCATTATGATGATTTTATGGTAGCGGAGTTTTTCTTCTTTATACTCTTCACCGATTCCACATCCCATTGCAGTAATCATATTTGTGATTTCATCTGATTTTAAAATCTTTTCCAAACGTGCTTTTTCAACATTTAAAATTTTTCCTTTGAGCGGTAAAATTGCCTGAAAAACACGATCACGTCCCATCTTTGCAGAACCGCCTGCAGAATCCCCTTCCACCAGGTAGAGTTCACAGATACTTGCATCTTTACTTTGACAATCAGCCAGTTTTCCCGGAAGTGTTCCAACACTCATAGAATCTTTTCTGCGTGTCAGTTCTCTTGCTTTTTTAGCCGCTTCACGACCGCGCGCCGCCATAAGTGCTTTGCTGACAATTGCTTTGGCTTCTATAGGATTTTCTTCAAAATATTTGTTAAGAGCTTCTCCTGTTGCTTTTTGAATAAGCGGACGTACATAGGTATTTCCGAGTTTTCCTTTTGTCTGTCCTTCAAACTGAGGTTCAGGTACACGCACAGAAACAATAGTAATGAGTCCCTCTTTTACATCATCTCCGGAAATTTTGACATCTTTTTCTTTTGCAGCACCGTTTTTGGCATTATAGTTTGATATAACACGTGTAAGTCCTGCACGAAAACCTGCTTCATGTGTTCCTCCGTTTGGTGTGCGGATATTATTGACAAACGAGGCAAGTTTTTCTTCGTAAGAATCATTATACATCAGGGCAATGTCAAATTCTATATCTTCTGCTTTTCCGCTGAAACTGTAGACATTGGCAACAATTTCTTTTTTATTCATATCAGTCACATACTGGGCTATACCGCCTTCAAAATGATAGACTTCTTTTGTGCCGTTTCTTTCATCATTGAATTTTATAGTGATAAAGGGATTTAAATATGCAAGTTCTTTGAATCTTTTTGCAAGATATTCGTATTCAAAGGTTATTGTTTCTGTAAATATGCTCGGATCTGCTGCAAATTCAATAGTCGTACCGGTTTTACGGGTTGTTCCTGTAATTTCTAAAGGCCCTTGGGGAATTCCCATTTTAAAATTCTGTTCATGAATTTTTCCGTCACGGTAAATAGTCATGTGCAAGTCAGAAGAGAGGGCATTTACAACAGAAACACCGACACCATGGAGTCCGCCGGAAACTTTGTAAGTATCTTTGTCAAATTTACCACCGGCATGCAGTACTGTCAAAACAACAGTAGCAGCACTCATATTTTCAGTTGGGTGCATATCTGTCGGAATACCACGACCGTTGTCACTTACCTTACATGTACCGTTTTTTGTAAGTGTTACTGTAATAGTGTCACAATACCCTGCCATCGCTTCATCAATAGAGTTGTCAATAACTTCATAGACCAAGTGATGGAGACCGCGATGTCCTGTATCTCCGATATACATACCGGGACGTTTACGAACAGCTTCCAAGCCTTTAAGAACTTTAATATTACTAGCGCCATATTCTTGTTGCATTTAATACTCCATTGCCATTTTTGGCATAATTGAAGACATTTTATCTAAAATAATCTTATGATAAGTTTTATAGCTGTGGGGATGGAGAGAGAACCTACAGTTTAGATAACTATAGGCATAACTACTGTAATAAAATTTTCATCTTTTAAAATAAAAGGCAGGTTTCCTTCATTGAGTCCGATAGTAAATTCTGAAGAGTTTATGGAATTTAGAAAATCAAGCAAATATTTTGAATTGATTGCTATTGAAAAAGGTTCATCAAAACCTGTGTTGTAGCTGATTTCTGTTTTTGCTTCGATGTTGTCTTCGCTTAAACTTTCAAAACTGATGGTATTATTGAAAAAAGTGAGTTTTACATCTGTAGATATAGTTGTAATTTGTTTAATTGAATTAATCATAATGGCTTTAGGCAAAACCAAATTGTAGTTTGTTTCTTTAGGAATGATTCTTGAATATTCAGGAAATTTTCCGTTAATGAGTTTTGTAAAAAAAGTATATTGCTGAGAATGAATAATAAGATTTGTTTCGTCATAATAGAGTTCAATATTATCAAAAAAGAGTTTTTGGATTTCAACAATTGCTTTTTTAGGAATTATAATTGACAATTCATTGTCACTTTGGTTGCTAACGGTTACTACTGCCAATCTTCTTGTATCTGTGGCTGCAAAATTAATAGAATCCTTTTGTATATCTATTAAAGCACCGTTAAGTTCAAATTTGGGATTGTTGGTATCTATTGCAGGTGTTATTTTTTTTAGTGATTCGATGAGAGTGTGTGATTCGATGGAAATTCTTGGTTTCCCTTCGTAAGAAGGAAATTCCGGAAACTCATTATACGAAAAAGTAGGCAATTTGAAATTAGAGTGGCCCTGTGATATAAGAAGATTATCATTTTTTACTTCTAAGTTAATTTCATCATCTTTTAATATTCTGACAATATCTAAAAATTTTTTACCGTTAGCGGTAATACTGCCTTCATCTTCAATTTTTAGATTATCAGTTGATACTAAAAAACCTATTTCATAATCAGTTGCTTTAAGTGTTAATTTTGAGCCGGAAACATTCATATAGACATGTGAAGTTATCTGTGATGTATCTTTTTTTTCCAAAAAAGGTGCAGCATGAATGAGTATATTTTCCAATATAGATTTTGAGACGGTAATTTTCATTTTTTAAATCCCTATATATTTATATAATTTTAGTAAGTAGTAGTAGTATGGAGTGAATATGTGACAAATCAACTCAAACACCTACAGGCTTACTTTTTGAGATGTGAATGCAGGTTAATGCTTCTTTCACATCTATTCACTTTTACAATTATATCTTTTTTTTTAATGCTTTTAAAATAAAATCAGGAGATAGATGTTATTTTGTTTGTAAGTTCATCAATTTTTACTTTAAAATCTTCATCATCTTTAAGCAGATTGTTGATTTTTTTGATAGTATGACTGATGGCTGTATGATCTTTCATTCCAAAATACTGGGCAAGCTGGGGCATTGTGTTTTGTGTGAGTTCCCGGCAGATATAAATGGCAATTCTACGGGCATACACTATATTTTTACTTCGGCCTTTTGAGCGTATTTCACTCGGTTTGATATTGAGATCTTTTGCCACAACTTCGGTTATGGTTTCCATTGTAAGGTTTGCTCTGTTTTCATTCATCTGGTCTTTGAGAACATTTTTTGTAAAATCCAAATCAATATCAACGTGCATCAGTTGGGAATAGGCATGTAGTTTGGAAAGTATCCCCTCTATTTCCCTTACATTGCTGTCTATAACTGTTGCTATGTAGTTGACTATGTCTTCAGAGAGTTTTACTTTGTTAATTTCACATTTTTTCTTGATGATTGCTATTTTTGTCTCTAATTCCGGTGGTTGTATGTCAGCTACGAGTCCCCATTCAAACCTGCTTTGCAGACGGGCTTCAAGACCGCCGATTTTTTTGGGATGCTTGTCGGCTGTGAGGATTATTTGTTTGCCTGCACCTTTTAATGCTTCAAAAGTGTGAAAAAACTCCTCTTGAATTCCCTCTTTGTTACTTAAAAACTGAATGTCATCTATAAGCAGTACATCACATTTACGGTATTTTTCCTGGAAGCGTTCCATTGTTTTGTTTCTTACATGTCGGATAAAATCATTTAAAAACTGTTCAACTGTTGTATAGATGACTACTTTGCCTTCATTTTGAAAAACATTGCCGGCTGCTTGCATGAGGTGTGTTTTTCCAAGACCGACACCACCGTAGATAAACAAAGGATTGTAAACTTTTCCTGCATTTTCACTGACACTTTTTACAGCTGCATAGGCAAACTGGTTGGATCCACCGACCATAAAGTTGTCAAAAGAGTGGGAAGGATTTAAAAGAGAGCTGCTTTGCTTTACTTCTACAGCTTTTTTTGTCTTTCTTTTTTCTATACTGTTTTTAAGAGTTATTTCTACATTTACTTTGGAACCGTTTTTTACTTCAAAAAGATGTGCAATTTTTTCTCTGTATTTATTTTTAATCCAGTTTACAACCAATGCGTTAGGCGCGTAAAATATAGCCAAATCAGCAGTTGATTTTTTAATATCATAAGAGAGATGTCTTATATATCTGTTATATTCGAGTTCGCTAATTTCATCTTTGAGTGCTTGTAATACTTCTTGACCTATATTCACATAAAACCTTATTTCTTTTTTTATATGTGAATAGTACTTATATTTTCCATAAAACAGGGTTAAATAGATGTGAATAGCTGAAATTGCTTTATGTGAATATTTATATTATTTTCTATATAATGATGAAAAACATTTTGAAGGCCCTAAATGACTATACTTGGTATAGACCCCGGAACAAGAAATATGGGATATGCACTTATTTCATTACAAAATTCCAAAATTTCGCTTATTGAAGCAGGACTTATAAAAATGAAAGCAGAAGATTTGCAATATCAGATACCGCAAATGGTTGAGGGATTGAGCAGTATCTTCGAAAATCATGTTATTGATGAAGTGGCAATGGAAGATATCTTTTATGCCCATAATCCGGCAACAACGATTAAGCTGGCACAGTTTCGCGGGGCAATAATGCTGAAACTTTTGCAGGAATTCGGACAGTTTCATGAATATACGGCATTGCAGGTAAAAAGGGCGCTGACGGGTAAGGCAAAAGCACAAAAAGAGCAGGTGGCATTTATGGTTCAGCGTTTGTTAAATATAAAAAAAGAGATAAAACCACTTGATATTTCAGATGCCATGGCTGTGGCAATTACACACTCTCAAAGAGTGAAATTAAAGAAATAAAATTTTATATGTTTTTATTTCAGGGCAAATCCTCCCTGCGGTCTGAGTCTTACATAAAAACATATAAAATTTAAGTAAAATTAAAAGGAAAAACAGATGTCAAAATTTGAAAATGTAACGATAACAAAAGAGGCAAACATATATTATGATGGGAAAGTAACAAGCAGAACGGTTGAATTTCCTGATGGAAGTATAAAATCTTTGGGAATCATGCTGCCAGGTGAATATACGTTTAATACAGCTGATAAAGAGATTATGGAAATACTCAGCGGTGATGTGGAAGTAAAACTGCCGGGTGAAGAGTGGCGTACACTTATAACACCTGAGATGTTTACAATACCGGCGAACTCTTCATTTGATATAAAAATAAAGAGTGTGACCGATTACTGCTGTTCTTATATAAAATAAATTTTAATTGCTGTGTTTTGAAGCAAGAGACACAAGTGCATTTACATCAAGTGCACCACTGACTCTTTCTACTTCACGGCCGTCTTTAAAGACAATGATAGTTGGAATTGAACGGATGCCAAAACGTGCACCCAGATTTTGCTCATTTTCGGTATTTACTTTTGCAAAAAGTGCTTTGAGCGGAAACTGAGTGGCTGCACGTTCAAAATTTGGAGCCATCATTTTACATGGACCGCACCATGGTGCCCAAAAATCAACTATGACAGGAATGTTACTGTTGACAATTACTTCATCAAAATTTGCATTTGTCAGTTCTACAGGTTTTGTGTCTAACAGTGATTGTTTACACTTCCCGCAATTGGCTTTTTTATAACTCTCTTTTTTTGGAACATTGTTTACAGTAAAACAGTGTGGACATACAATTTTCATAGAATTCTCCTTTTTGAAATGTATTCTACACTCTATTTGGTAATTGTATTGCTACTTTAGTTCCATTTGCAGAGAAACAGTAAAAACTATTTTATGAAGATGTCTCTTTTTTAAAAGATTCTATACTCTCTGCCATACCGTAGTCCGGATTTTGTTTTGGTTCTAAAACAATTTGGGCTAATGTATTGTTATCATGATTAATTATTACAGGGGCCAAAAAATTGATTGTCGATTTTTCCAAAGGTTTTTGAATAAGGAGAATATTGTAAACACTTATTTCTGAATTATCATGAATATCGAGTAACTCTTTTGTTTTTGCAGGAATTTCAAAAGGATATTCGCGTAACATATAAGGATTGACCAGAGTAAAAGATATGCCCGGATTCTGATTGTCTTTCATAATAGAAAAAAGTTCATCTATTTCATTTATATCTACCTGCTTGGTATTTACAAATCCGAGTATTTCACCTTTTACCTCATATGCCATTGCTGTCCTTTAAAATTGACCCTCTTTATATTTCAAATGCTTAGAAATAATATAGAGCGTGGAGTTTTTAATTGCTTGGATATTATAGCACGCTCCTATGCCAAATGCAAATTCTTTGTTTACATGTAAGAGACCTGCTCCGTCACTCATATCTATAAACTGTAACTTGTTTTGTTCAAGCAGTCTGGCATCTGTTACATCTGTAAAATCCAGTTCAAGTGTTATCCAGTCAAAATCTCTGGATTTATCTTGGACTGCAAGAATTAACTTTACATGTAATGGCGAAATAACTTCTAAAGAGCGAAATTGGGCATCTTTGAAATTGTCAAATCGTTCCAGGTCTATTGGCAACCGACACACTCCATACTTCTGTCTTCTACATCGCTTGCCATTTCAGGTGACTGTGAACGCAGATAATAGGTAGATTTCAGTCCTAATTTCCATGCAAGCATATAAATTTCATTAAGATAACGCCCGCTTGCTTTATCGAGTGTTATAAAGATATTGAGAGACTGTCCCTGATCTATCCATTTTTGGCGTATTGCTGCAGCTTTAATGAGAACAGTCTGATTCAAGTCATATGCAGGAGTATAATAGCTCCATGTCTCAGGTGAGAGATTTGGAACTACCACAGGAATCAATCCACTGAGGTTCTCTTCAGACCATTTACGTTTAAAGACAGGTTCTATTGCCTGTGTTGTACCTGTGAGGATTGATATAGATGATGTAGGCGCAACAGCCATCAGATAACCGTTTCGCATACCCTGTTTTTTTACTTTGGCACGGAGTTCATCCCATTCATATTTTGAAGCAAAAAGTCCGCCGCGATCAACCAAATTTATTACCTCTGCATTTGCGTGGTCTTGGGGCATTATTCCTCTGCTCCATTTACTGCCTTCGAATTCAGGATAGCTTCCTTTTTCAACAGCCAGGTCAGAAGAGGCGGAAATTGCGTTATAACAAACAGACTCCATAATTTCATCTATTTTATCAAAATGTTCCTGACTACCCCACATTATACCGGCTTCTGCAAGCATTTGTGCTTCACCCATAACACCCAAACCGATAGAACGACTTCGCATGTTAGTACGTTTTACTTTTTCAACCGGGTAGAAATTCAGGTCTATAACATTGTCCAAACATCTTATGGCGGTCGGTACGATTCTGTCTATGTCCTCTTTGGTATTAACGCGTGAAAGATTTATAGATGCAAGGTTACAAACAGCGGTAGCACCGTCTATCTTCTCTTTTTCTACAGCAAAAATAGGGAGTCCGCCCAGTGAATCCAAAGCAGTAACTTTTTTAGCGGGTTTTGTTATGCCGCTGTCTACTGTTACTAACTCATCTTCTTCATAGCTGATACTCTCACCATTTTCAAAAATAAATTTTATTTTATAATGGTTGGGCTGTGTATTTTGAAAAATTTCTGTACAAAGATTTGAACTTCTGATAATCCCATAATGATCATTCGGGTTGGCACGGTTGGCATTGTCTTTAAAACAAAGAAACGGCGAACCTGTTTCAAAATAAGAAGTCAAAATCTTTTTCCATAAATCTTTTGCTTTGATTTTCTCTTTGATGATGCTTTCATCCTGTTCAAATTTGAGGTAGAGTTTGTTAAACTCTTCGCCGTAGACATTCGTGAGTTCTCTGGTATCATAGGGATCAAAAAGAGTCCAGATTGCATCTTCTTCCACACGTTTCATAAACATATCGTTTAGCCATAAAGACGGAAAGAGGTCGTGAGCCCGACGACGCTCTTCACCGGAATTTTTCTTGAGGTCTAAAAAGTCGTTGATATCTATATGCCATGGTTCAAGGTAAACCGCAATAGCACCTTTTCTGGTACCGAGCTGATCTACTGCAATGGCAATATCATTTGTTATTTTTAAAAAGGGAATAGTACCGCCTGCCGCATTTTTATGCCCGTCTATAAATGAACCCATGGAACGAACCTGGGTCCAGTCCCAACCTATGCCTCCACCAAACTTGGAAAGCATAGCCATCTCTTTGTATGTATCAAAAATACCTTCGATATTGTCAGGAGTTGAGCCGATATAGCATGAGCTTAACTGGTGTCTTGGTGTTCTTGCATTGGAGAGTGTCGGAGTGGCAAGCATAACCTCAAATTTACTGATCATATCGTAAAACTTAATTGCCCACTCTTGACGGTTTTCTTCCCGTTGTGCCAAAAACATTGCTATTGCCATAAACATATGCTGTGGAAGTTCTATGGGGTTTGCATCTCTGTCTTTTATGAGATATCTGTCATAGAGTGTTTTTATGCCAAGGTAGTTAAACTGCAAATCTCTTTCAGGTTTGATATGTTTTTCGAGTTCATCAAGATCGTACATCTCTTTTAAACCCAAAAGTATGCGTCCCTCTTTTTCCCCTTTTTCAAAGTATTTTTCAAGTTTGCAGTATCCTGTAAATCCGTTCACCTGATGGTAAAGATTAAAAAGAAACAGACGCGAAGCGACAAAAGTCCAGTTGGGTGCATCTATGTCGATTTTGTCAACTGCAGTTTTTATAAGTGTTTCTTGTATCTCTTTTGATGTGATACCATCACGAAAGTGAATCTGTGCATCCACTTCGAGTTCACTTTGACTGACATTGGCCAAACCTTTCACTGCCGCAGATGTATATTTTTGGATTTTGGATATGTCAAGAGGTTCTGTTCGTCCGTTTCTTTTTATAACTGTTATCATTATAGCTTTTCTCCAATCAAATATATAACTGCAATAATTATAGCTCCTGCAGTTACATTTATATTAACATTTTGTATATTGATTTTCATAAGAAACCTTTATATTTGAATAAAAGTATCTTACCATCAAATGTATTATTAAAAGATGAAATCTACCTAAAAACTCTATTAAATATTTTGTCTACATTTTTTGTATAGTAATCATAATTAAAACATTCTCTGATGACTTCTTCGCTGAGCGAATTTCTTAACTCCTCATCCGCAAGCAAATGGTTCAGGTAGAGGCTCTCTCCCTTTTCATTTACAGTAGGTTTTCCCTGCTGGATCTCTTCCCATACCTTCATGGCATTTCTTTGCACAATTCTGTAGGCATCTTCACGGCTGACACCTTGAAGCGGAAGTTCAAGTAAAACACGCTGTGAAAACACAAGTCCACCTGTTAGGTTAAGGTTTTTCATCATATTTTCCGGGTAAACAGTTAGGTTTGCTATAACATTATTCATACGGTGAAGCATAAAGTCACTTGTTATAAATGCGTCAGGCAACCAAAAACGCTCAGTTGATGAGTGAGAGATGTCACGCTCATGCCAGAGTGCTACATTTTCCATAGCAGGATTTGCATATGCGCGAATCATTCGTGCAAGGCCTGTTATATTTTCTGTAAGAATCGGGTTACGCTTATGAGGCATTGCGGAAGATCCTTTTTGTCCTTTTGCAAAATACTCTTCACATTCATAGACTTCTGTTCTTTGCCAGTGACGAACCTGAACAGCAAATTTTTCTATAGAACTTGCCATCAATGCCAATGCAGTTGCCAGTCTCGCATAACGGTCACGTTGTATAACCTGGTTTGAAACTGGAGCAGGTTTTAATCCTAACTCTTCACATGTATACTCTTCAAGTTCTAGCGGTGCATGTGCAAAATTCCCCATAGCTCCACTAACTTGACCAACTGCTATAACATCCATAGTCTGTTCAAGGTTTTCTAAATGACGTGCCATTTCATCATACCAAACAGCTAACACAAGACCAAATGTTA
>Ga0256840_1002617_pt1 | contig 15659 bp, 10 predicted proteins | sample 355202metaG_FD_185969 | JGI IMG/M metagenome (GOLD analysis project Ga0256840, IMG submission 185969) | Hydrothermal vent microbial communities from Mid Atlantic Ridge, Atlantic Ocean - 355-202 | ecosystem: Environmental > Aquatic > Marine > Hydrothermal vents | place: Atlantic Ocean: Mid... | reverse complement strand
ATTTTTTTTTTTTTTTTTTTTGTAAAACATTTAAATTCAATTATTTACAATCAGTCTTATCTGTTTTTTGGAAGATTTTATTCTTTTTGAAACTTCAGGTATTTTTCAAATTTTGGCATATTTTTAAAAAAAATGATAACCAAATCAAATTTTAAATATTAATATTAAAGGAGCTTTTTTAATGAAATAGTGTTTAATTTAATTTCAATTTTTGTAAGTCTAATTTTCACTAATTACTATGTTTATTGAAACACTGATTATAGTAGATTGCTCAGATTATCGTAGCTTTTTTTCACATCGCATTGCGCTCTTTGAGTCTTCTATGCGTTCTCTCCGAGAAATAACACATTTCATACAGCTTTTCACCAAATAGCTATGCTCTCTTATATGCTTATGTGTTAAAGTAACCACGAATTACACTAATTTTCACAAATTAACAATCAGTGATTATCTGTGCAATCTGTGTTATCTGCGTTCTAAAAGACATAGTTAATTGAAACACTAATTTTGTAGATGACACAGTTTTATACAGATACTTCATACAGCTTTGTGAACTTAGTGTCTTCTTTGTGGTTAAACTAACTACAAATTACTTTGTTCTTTTTATGTGCCTATGTGTTAAAAAAAAATCACTCCATTTCCAAAACCAAATCATCTTGATGTACTAAAGCGCCTTCTTTAAGATAAATTTTCTTAATTTTTCCACTTTCAGTTGCTGTTACAGTGGTTTCCATTTTCATTGCTTCAATAATAAATAAAGGGTCATTTTGTGCAACTGTTGCGCCTTTTTTTACTAAAATTTTATAAAGACTACCTTGTAGTGGAGCACCAATTTCTTTTTTATTATCCAAACTGGCTTTTACATTTTCTTTAATTTCAATATTTAAAGAATTATCTTTAATTTCTACAAATCTATTTTGTCCGTTTACTTTAAAAAACACCATACGTTTACCGTGTTTATTCGGATTTCCGATAGAAAGTAATTCCACAATAATGGTTTTTCCTGGAGCAATATTAACTAAAATTTCTTCGTGTATTTTCATTCCGTAGAAAAAGTTTTTTGTTGGAATAACCGCAACATTACCAAATTTCTTAAATTTAATAGTTGCGTCTTCAAATACCTTAGGATAAAATAAATAGGATAAGAAATCTTCCATTTCCAACTCACGAGGAAAGTCCTTTTTAAATTTCTTTACAAAGGCTTTAAACTCATTATCAAAATCAATTGGTGCTAAATGAGCATTTGGTCTATCTGTATATGACTTTTCATTTTTCAAGATAATTTGCTGTAATTTTTTTGGGAAACCTCCATGAGCCTGACCTAAATCTCCTTTAAAGAAACTGATTACAGAGTTTGGGAAAGATAAATCTTCACCATTTTCTAAAACATCTTTTGGTGTTAAGTTGTTTGTAACCATAAAAATGGACATATCGCCAACTACTTTAGAGCTAGGAGTTACTTTAATTACACCTCCAAACAATTCGTTTACTTGAGCGTACATTTGTTTAACTTCTTCAAATCTGTCGCCTAAACCAAGTGCTTCTGCTTGTGGTCGTAAATTAGAATATTGACCACCAGGAATTTCATGTTGATACACTTCGGCTGTTCCTGCTTTTAAACCAGATTCAAACGGATAATAATATTCTCTTACATCTTCCCAATAATTTGAATACTGATTTAAAGAAGTGATATTTATAGGATTTGCTCGTTCTTGAAACTTAACCATTTCTACAATAGAGTTAAAATTTGGTTGTGAAGTAAGACCAGATAATCCGCCAAGAGCAACATCAATAACATCAATACCAGCTTCAATGGCTTTTAAATAAGTAGCAGATTGAATAGATGAGGTGTCGTGTGTATGTAAATGAATGGGTAAATTAGTTGCGTCTTTAATAGTGTGAATTAATTCCGTTGCAGCGTAAGGTGTTAATAAACCAGCCATATCTTTAATGGCAATCATGTGTGCACCAGCATTCTCTAGGTCTTTTGCAAGTTGTTTGTAGTATTTTAAATTGAATTTAGTCTTGCTTTTATCAAGAACATCTCCAGTATAACTAATGGCAGCTTCTGCAATTCCACCTGTTTTTGTTCTCACAAATTCAATACTTGGAGCCATAGCTTTTACCCAATTTAACGAGTCGAATATTCTAAAAATATCCATTCCGTTTTCCCAAGATTTAATGATGAATTTTTCAATCAAATTATCAGGATATGCAGCATAGCCTACACCATTAGAGCCACGTAAAAGCATTTGAAGTAAGATGTTTGGTGCTGCTTTTCTAATTTCTCTTAAACGTCTCCACGGATTTTCTTGTAAAAATCGCAAACATACATCAAAAGTAGCTCCTCCCCACATTTCTAAACTAAATGTATTTGGATGATTTTTTGCAAAACTCTCGGTTACTTTAAGCATATCGTAAGTCCGCATTCTTGTTGCTAAAAGGGATTGATGAGCATCACGCAAAGTAGTATCTGTATAATGAATTTGTTTTTCGTTTTTTAGCCATTTACTAAAATCGTCTGCGCCAAGTTTTGTTAAGAGGTCTTTTGTTCCTTTTGGGTAAGGCATAAAAGAATCGGCATGTGGAATTTTTGGTGTTCTAAAGGTTTTGTTTGGATTGATAATTTTTACATCACTGTTTCCATTTACAATAACTTCTCCTAAGCATTCAATAATTTTTGTTGCTCTATCTTGTGATTGTTTTATTTTAAATAAAGACGGATTATTTCCTATAAAATTAACTGTAGCTTCTCCTTTTTTAAAGGTTTTATTATTGATAACATTTTGTAAAAAACGAATATTTGTTTTTACACCTCTAATTCTAAACTCTTTTAAGGCTCTGGTCATTTTACGAACAGCACCATCTAAAGTTCGTCCTTGAGCGGAAACTTTTACGAGCATAGAATCAAAAAACGGGCTGATAGAAGAGCTTTGGTAAATACTTCCAACATCTAGCCTAATTCCCATTCCTGCAGCGCTTCTATAAGTAGTAATAGTTCCGTAATCTGGAGTAAAATTATTTTCAGGATCTTCAGTTGTTATTCTACATTGAATAGCGTAACCGTGTGCTTCTATACTGTCTTGGTCATAGATTTTGATTTGTTTGTCGGTTAATTTGTAACCACCAGCAACAAATATTTGTGTTTTAACAATATCAACACCAGTAACCATTTCGGTAACGGTATGTTCTACTTGAATTCGTGGATTAACTTCAATAAAGTAAATACTATCATCTTCATCTACTAAAAATTCTACTGTACCAACATTGTTAAAATTCACCTCTTTGGCAATTGCAACAGCGTATTGGTATAACTTTTCTTTAATTTCTTTTTTTAAATTAAACGAAGGAGCCATTTCAACCACCTTTTGATACCTTCTTTGTACCGAACAATCTCTTTCTAACAAATGGCGAACATTTCCAAAGTTATCGGCTACCAACTGAATTTCTATATGCTTAGGATTTGCTACATATTTCTCTAAAAATACCGTTCCGTTACCAAAAGCGTTTAAAGATTCATTGATAGATGATTCAAGCTGATTTTCTAAATCTTCTTGATTTCTAAGAATACGCATTCCTCTACCACCACCACCATGAGCAGCTTTTAACATTAATGGATAACCAATATTGTTTGCTTCTTCAATAGCTATTTTTAATGAAGAAAGTTCTTGCTGACTACTTTTTATAATAGGTACATTACATGAAGTTGCTATTTTTTTTGCTTTAATTTTATCTCCTAAAGCATCCATTACTTCTGGACTTGGACCGATGAAAATAATGTTGTTATCAGTACATTTTCTTGCAAATTCTGAATTTTCAGATAAAAAACCATAACCAGGATGAATGGCATCAATATTTTTAGCAACAGCAAGTTTTACTATTTCATCAATATCTAAATACGGTTTTAAAGGAGAATCGTCTTCACCTATTTGATATGATTCATCTGCTTTGTATCTGTGAGCAGAATATCTGTCCTCATAAGTGTAAACAGCAATAGTTTCAACATTAATCTCTGTACATGCTCTAAATATTCTAATGGCTATTTCGCCTCTGTTTGCTACTAATATTCTTTTTATTTTCATGGATTGGTATTTTTGTGTTTGTTCTGTTTTTTTATGTGGTTTTTTAAGAGGTTTATGAATGCTAAAAGTAACTATTTCTTTATTTATAGATGCAATTTAAGTTACAGACTAAATCTATCGTATAAAAAAAGCCCAAATTTAAAATTTGGACTTTTATATATTAAAAATTTATATTTAATAAATGTCTTGTTTTCCAAATTTAACACATAATAAATAGTAGAACATTGCTCTGTATTTGTTACGGTTAGATTTACCCATTTGTTCACAAACTTCTTGAATAGCAGTATCTAATTTAGCATCATCTTTTAAACCTAATTTTTTAATTAAGTAGTTTTTCTTAACTGTTTCTAATTCTGAAGCTTGACCACAAGCAACAGAAGCAGCATCTTTATTGTAGATAGAAGGTCCACATCCAATAGTTACTTTAGTAAGTAAGTCCATATCTGGAGTAACTCCTGCTTTTTCTTTTAATTCTTTTGCATATAATGCGATTAAATCATCTCTTTTACTCATAATTTTTTTCTTTTAAATTGTTAATAATAATGTGTTTATATTCAATGTTTCAAAGTTAGTAAAAATTAGTGAATTGAGCGTGTTTTTTTATGAACAATTTATTAACCGTTTAATTTAGAAAAGTATTCTTTTAGTATAATATCATTTTTATCTTTTGGAGTGAATATTTCTAAGACTTTAGCTTTGGTGCTTTTGTTATAGAATGTTTTGAGTTGAGTGGTAAGTTCGTCTAAATTTGATGCTTTTTTATACATTAAACCGTGCATCAAGCAAGTGTTTTTTGCATTTAATTGGTGAGAAGTTTCAAAATAAGATAAGGCATTGGTTGTTTGTGGACCAGGAATAAATCTAAAAATTCCTCCTCCAGAATTATTGATAATAACAATTCTTAAATCAGGTTTTATATAGTTGTTCCAAAAGGCGTTACTGTCGTAAAAAAAGCTAATATCACCTGTAATAAAAAGTGTTTTTTGTTTTGATGCGTAAGATGCTCCAACTGCTGTTGAGGTACTTCCGTCAATACCACTTGTGCCTCTATTACAGAATATAGAATGGCTTTTGTCTAGATTAAATAATTGAGAATATCTAATGATAGAGCTGTTTGAAAACTGTATTTGGTAATTTTTTGGAATGGATTTTACAAGTGTATCAAAAACTTTTAAATCAGAATACAAAGCTGTTTTTAAATAGTTTTCATGTAAAACAGTGCGTTGTTTTTGTAGATCTAAAAAGTGTTCTTGATACGTGCTTTTTTGCTCTTTAGTTAAAAAGAAAAATTGACTAAAAAACAATTCAATAGAAATATTAAAAGAATGCGATAAACAGTGATAAGTATTTAAACTTGTTTTTTGATCAATATGCCAATGGTGTTTGGGTTGGTGCTTTCTTAAAAATTGTTTTATTTTTTTAGAAACAACCATACCTCCAAAAGTGAGTAATATTTCGGGTTTTAGATCTTCTTTTTCTTCATCAGATAAAGGACTGATGAGTTTATCAATTCCGTTAATTAAATTTTTGTGATAAATATTTGATGTGGTTTCTGTTAAAACCAACACGCTAGAATCTTGAACTAGCTTGTTGATTTGTGTTTGTAATAATTCAGATGGATAGTTTACACCAATAAGCACCATCTTTTTTTTAGAATTATTCCAAAGTGTGGCAAATTTGCTCAACTCATCTACATCAAGTGGTTTTTCGGTTAAAATATTTTGTGGAAGATTAGGTTGAATATTTGGAAAATCAATTCCGTTAAGGGTAGTTTCATACAAAGGTTCGCTAAAAGGAATGTTAATATGAATAGGTCCTTTTTTTAAAATTGCCTTCTCAAAAGCCTTGTTTACAATATTAAAATTTTGTTTTGTGTAATTGTTTTTGAAGGTATTTTCTTGTAAATCAACCGACATTAAAATGTGATTTTTAAACACGTTTTTTTGATTAATGGTTTGTCCATCTCCAATATTTAATAGGTGTTTTGGTCTGTCTGCGGAGAGAATTATCAGCGGAATATTGCTAAAATACGCCTCAGCAATAGCAGGATAATAATTGAGTAAAGCAGAGCCAGAAGTACAAACTAAAGCAACAGGTTTTTGGGTTTGTTGCGCTATACCTAAAGCGAAAAAAGCAGCAGAACGCTCATCAACTATACTTAATGTGGTTATTTTTTTATTGTTGTGAAATCCAATAATCAAAGGAGCGTTTCTAGAGCCAGGTGAAATAACAACAGTTTCAATTTTATGATGTTCGCAAGCATTTACAATAAGTTGCGCTAGTTCAATTTTTGGATAAATCATTTATCTAGTATCTTGTGTTAGACCTCACAGGTTTTAAAAACCTGTGAGGTCTCTGTGAAAAAAAATCTTTAAAACTTTAAAATCAAAATAGTGATTTTTGAATAACAAAATTACGATGAATTTTTTAGAAAATATCTTTTTATTGAATAATAGATTTCATCACTTGCGCCTTAGCAACAGTTTCTAAATATTCTTTTTCTGGATTGCTATCTTTTGTAATTCCGCCTCCAACATAAATATAAATTTGATTTTTTTTAACTTGCATACATCTTAAATTAACAAACAAATTACTTTGAATTTCTGTAAATTGATAGGCGTGATTTTCAATATTTCTTCTGTTGTTGTTTCTTTTACGAGAATCGGTTTTAAAATTGAGTTCGCCTAAAAAACCCGTATAAAATTCACGGTCATAAGATTCATTTTCTAAGATGAATTGTTTGGCTGTTTCTTTGGGTAAACCGCAAACAGCAGGAGTAGGATGTAAGGCGTTGATAATTTTACCTAGCTCGTTTTTGTTTTTCATTCTACCTGTTATCATAGCTTGTAAATGTAATAAATTACCAGCTTTTACGGTTTCGGTTTGATGAATTTGACAAGATATTTTTTCTTTAGTTAGTTCATCAAAAATATAATTAGAAACAAATTGATGCTCTTCAATTTCCTTTTGTTGCCAAGAAACATCAAGCGTATTTTTATACGATTGTGTTCCTGCAAGCGCCATAGTTTTAAAATGCTTATTTTTGGTTTGGATAAGTATTTCTGGAGTAGCTCCTAACCACATGCCAATTTTTGGATGATGCCAAATATATACAAAAGCAGTAGTGTATTTATTTAGTAAATTTTCAAAAGTATTCACAATATGAAGTGTTTTATTGACAGTTTCTCTGCGTGATAAAACAATTTTGGGAGTTTGATTTTTTTTTATGTATTGAATTCCGTTTTTTACTAATTCAGTGTGTTCTTTTTGCTGAAAATTTGTATGTGCTGTTTCTTTAAGATTAACTGTTGAAACGGTGAAATTTTCTTGATGTATCTTTGATTTGTCTAAAGGAAAAACAATCGTTTTTTCTTGATTATTAAATGGTGCAAATACAAATCCACTTTGATTAAAATCCTCTAAATAATGAATGTTATTGTCCGTTTGAACAACTTGAAAAACTAACTTTTTATTAGGTTTTCTATAAAAAACAAAAGGCTTATTTTGAGCTAAAACAAGACTTAAATTTTTTAAAAGAGTACTTGTTGTTCTTTTCAATGGATTAAAAAATTTGGAGTTATTTCAGGAAATATAATAATTTTCCGTTCAGCTTTGTGAACTTTGAGCTTTCTTAATGTTCTTAGTGGTTAAAAGCAATAGTAACAATATAATTAAAAGCTAGAATGCTAAATCTATAGTTAGTTTAAAATCTTAATTTATTACTCTTTCTTTGTATCTAATACAATATTCGTCAGTTTACATAACGAAATTAAATCGCCTTCTTCATCTTCAATTTTAATTTCCCACAAATGCAATGTCTTTCCTTGATTGATAATTCTTGCAGTTGCTTTTACAATACCTTCACGTTTGCTTTTTAAATGGTTTGCAGTTATTTCAATACCTCTAACTTCTTGTTCGCCGCTTTCAATAAACAAATGAGAAGCAGCACCTCCAAGTGTTTCGGCAAGAGCAACAGATGCTCCACCGTGCAACAAACCATTTGGTTGTAATACTTTTTCAGTAATAGCCATGGTTGCTACCAAATAATCTACACCAACTTCAGTATAAACTATTCCTAAGGTTTCCATTAAAGTTCCTTTAGAAGACATATTTAATAAATGGAGTATTCTTTTTTCAGGCATAAGAATTTTGTTAAGTATTCATAATAATTCACAAATATAGCGATATTTTGCGAAATGTATTAAAAATAAACTTAATTTTGTGAATTGAAAATTCAATAAATTAGTACATGTATAAATTTAGAATAATACTCGATTCCAAGCAAGATGTTATTAGAGAAATAGCTATTTCTAGAGGTTTTACTTTAGAAGAATTACATCAAACTATTGTAAATGCTTTTGGTTTTGATGGTTTAGAAATGGCGTCGTTTTATCATACAGATTTCGATTGGAATCAAGGTGAAGAAATTCCGCTTTTTAACATGAATGAACAAGTTGGAGGTTTATCTCAAATGAGTGATTATAAAATTGAAATGATATTTAATAATCAAAATAAAAACTTACTTTATGTATATGATTTTATGAATTTATGGACATTCTTTATTGAATTTATTGATGAATATGTTACTAATGAGGATAAATCTATACCTTTATTACTCTTTTCTTTAGGAGAATTACCGCCACAAGCACCCAAAAAAGAATTTGAAATTCCTGAAGATGATGAAGATGATGAATTTGACGATATAGACTATAATGATCCTAGTTTTTATTATTGATTTGAACTAGCTTTTTTCAAAAATCAAATCTAAATTTAAAAAAATAATTTATGCAATATTACAATAATATATTAGAAACTATTGGAAATACTCCTTTAGTAAAGTTGAATAAAATAGTTAAAGACGTAGATGCCTTAGTCTTAGCTAAAGTGGAAACTTTTAATCCTGGCAATTCTGCAAAAGATAGAATGGCTTTAAAAATGATTGAAGATGCAGAAAAAGACGGAAGATTAAAACCTGGAGGAACAATCATTGAAGGTACGAGTGGTAATACAGGAATGGGATTGGCACTTGCAGCAACTTTAAAAGGATACAAATGTATTTTTGTGATGGCAGATAAACAATCTAAAGAAAAAGTGGATATTCTAAAGGCTGTTGGAGCAGATGTAGTTGTTTGTCCTACTGCAGTTGAGCCAGAAGATCCTAGATCTTATTATTCTGTTTCTAAGCGTTTATCTAAAGAAACACCAAATTCATGGTATGTAAATCAATATGATAATCCGTCTAATGCTTTAGCGCACTATGAGAGTACTGGTCCAGAAATCTGGGAACAAACCGATGGTAAAATCACTCATTTTATTGTTGGAGTTGGAACAGGAGGGACTATTTCTGGAATTGGTAAATATTTAAAAGAAAAAAATCCGCAGATTAAAATTTGGGGAATCGACACTTATGGTTCGGTATTTAAAAAATATCACGAAACAGGTATTTTTGATGAAAATGAAATTTATCCGTATGTAACCGAAGGAATAGGAGAGGACATTCTTCCTAAAAATGTAGATTTTTCAGTAATTGATGGTTTTGAAAAAGTAACCGATAAAGATGGCGCAATTTATACTCAAAAATTAGCTAAAGAAGAAGGGCTTTTTATGGGAAATTCTGCTGGATCTGCTATAAAAGGATTGTTACAATTAAAGCACCATTTTAAAAAAGACGATGTAGTTGTAGTGTTATTTCACGATCACGGAACAAGATATGTTGGTAAAATGTTTAATGATGACTGGATGCGAAAAATGGGATATATAGAATAACGTGTTTTATATCAATTTTTAAGTTTTTGTTTTTTTATTTGAAATCTTAAATTTTACAACTTCAAACCTCACAGGTTTTTAAAACCTGTGAGGTTTTTTATCAATCGTTATTTTTTAAAAATTAAAATACAAAGAGCATTAAATAACTTTGCAAAAATACTCACACCGAGACTCAAAGTCTCGGTGTGAGTGTCAATATAAACTATAAATTATATTTATAATTATTATTTTTTAATAAACTTTTTTTATTAAAAATGGACTTAATATTTTGTTTCCAATACATTTTTATTTTTTTTCGGTAATAATGGCTAGTTTTATTTAATAATCTCGTTAAAACTCCTTAAATTTGATTTTATTAAAAATTGCGTGTTTTGGTGAAAGAAAATTTCTTACATTACTTATGGAAGTTTAGCTTGTTTGATATTTCAAATTTAGCTGCGGTTCATGGCGAAAAAATTCAAATTTTAAATGTGGGAACACATAATAAAAATGCTGGTCCAGATTTTTTTAATGCCAAATTAGTTATTGATGGACAGCTTTGGGCAGGAAATGTAGAAATTCATATAAAAGCATCAGATTGGTATGTGCATCATCACGAGCAAGATTCGGCTTATGATAATGTTATTTTACATGTAGTTTGGGAACATGATGTTGCGGTTTTTAGAGCAGATAATTCTAGAATACCAACTTTTGTAATTCAGCCATATATCTCAAAAAAACTAATTTCAAATTATTATCAATTATTTTCTAAAAGTAATCCGTTTATTTTTTGTGAAAATGACATCCAATTTATTGATGAATTTGCCTTTAAAAATTGGATAGATAGCTTATATATAGAACGTTTACAACAGAAATCTGTTTTAATTTTAGATTTATTAAAAGAGTTAAATAATGATTGGGAAGCTGTTTTGTTTGTGTTATTATCTAAAAATTTTGGATTAAAAGTTAATGGAAATTCTTTCTTTAATTTGGCACAATCTTTTGATTTCTCTGTTTTTAGAAAAAATAGTAATGAACTGTTTAAAGTGGAGGCTTTATTATTTGGACAAGCATCATTTTTTGACAATAAAGCATCAGATGATGATTATTTCGTAAAACTATCAAATGAGTATGATTTTTTAAAGAAAAAATACCATTTGACACCAATTAGCAAAGGCGAAATTCAATTTTTTAGATTACGACCTGCAAATTTTCCAACGATACGGTTATCGCAACTGGCTAATTTATATGTAAACAATCAAGGTTTGTTCTCCAAATTGATGAATACTTCTAATTTAGATGAGTTTTATAAAATATTAGCTGTAAGTACTTCAATGTATTGGGAAACGCATTATTCTTTTCAGACGACTTCAAAAAAATCGGTTAAAAAATTAACAAAGGCATTTATTGATTTGCTATTAATCAATACCATTATACCTTTACAGTTTGTTTATCAGCAATATATTGACAAGTTAGATGAAGATAAAATCATCAATTTAATCAAACAAATTAAACCAGAAAAAAATAGTATTATTCAGAAGTTTAAAGAAATAAAAATCTCTAGCTCTAATGCTTTAGAAACCCAAGCTTTGATACAATTAAAAAACACTTATTGCATAAAACAAAGATGTTTAGAATGTGTAGTTGGTAATAAATTGTTACGAAAAACAGAATAATTTAGGTTTTATGGTTTCACCGTCATTTCTACACAATTCGATCTTATGTTGTCAGTTAATTTTTTACTCACACCGTGACTTTGAGTCACGGTGTGAGTATCTTTAAGATTGATACTTATTCGGATTAAACTCATGCATAATTCCATAAATACGTTCCACAATATCCATTACATTTGGTTTAGAGAAATAATCGCCATCACTTCCATAAGCAGGTCTGTGTTGCTTAGAAGTTATGGTTATGGGTTTACTATCTAAATATTGATACGCATTTTGAGTATTTAAAATTTCTTCTAATAAATAAGCAGAAGCTCCGCCTTTTACATCTTCATCTATAATAACTAATCTGTTAGTTTTTTGAATACTTTTAACAGTATCGTGACGCATATCAAATGGAAGTAAGGTTTGTGCATCAATAATTTCAACATCCACGTTTAAAGCACTTAATTCTTTAGCAGCTTCTTCTACAATCCTAAGAGTTGAGCCGTATGATACAACGGTAACATCATTTCCTTCTCTAATAGTTTCTACAACACCAATTGGTGTTTTAAATTCACTCAAATTACTTGGAAGTTTTTCTTTTAAGCGATAACCGTTAAGGTTTTCAATAATCAATGCAGGTTCATCAGATTCTAATAAAGTGTTATAAAAACCAGCAGCTTTGGTCATATTTCTAGGCGTTAAGATATACATTCCTCTTAGTAAATGGATGAGTGAACCCATTGGCGATCCAGAATGCCAAACACCTTCTAATCTGTGTCCACGTGTTCTTACAATAAGCGGTGCTTTTTGTCTTCCAAAAGTTCGCCATCTTAATGTGGCTAAATCATCGCTTAATGTTTGTAAACCGTATAAAATATAATCTAGATATTGTATTTCTGCAATAGGTCTTAAACCTCGCATTGCCATTCCAATTCCTTGACCTATGATGGTTGATTCTCTGATACCAGTATCGGCAACTCTTAATTCTCCAAATTTTTCTTGCAAACCTTCTAAACCTTGATTTACATCGCCAATTTTACCTGCATCTTCTCCAAAGATAATGAGTTCTTTATGTTGGTTAAATAAAACTTCAAAATTGTTTTTTAATACCAATCGAGCATCTACTATTTTAGAATTTTTATTATAAATAGGAAGAATTTCTTTTATAGATGTTGCTTTGTTTTGATGTTCAGAATATAAATGCGCACTGTATTTTGGTTGTTGAGTTGCTTTGTAGGAAGAAATCCATTGTTTGAGGAGCTCTTTTTCGTCAAAATTCTCACCCTTTAATAGAAATAATATTTTACGAGCAGTATCTAGGATAAGTGCTCTATCAATAATGTTGGTATTTTCTAATTTTGCTTTAATAACATTGATAAATGCTTTGTTTGTACTTTTTAAAGCGATGTTGTTTAAAAGTTGTAGAAGTTCTTGTTTTTCTTCTTTTAATGGATTTAAAAACTCGCTCCAAGCCTCTCTTTTTGCTTGACTTGCTTCTTTTTTAGCTGCTTTTTCAATGGCTATTAATTCTTCTTCAGAAGTAACAAATTTTAGTGTTTCTGTATCATTATCTAATTCAAAATTAAGTATCCATTCACGCATTTGCAGGTTGCAATCTTTTTCTTTTTCCCATTGTAGGCGTTCTTTAGATTTATATCTTTCATGAGATCCAGAGGTAGAATGTCCTTGCGGTTGCGTTAATTCATTTACATGAATAAGTACAGGTACGTGTTCTTCTCTAGCAATTTTCTCTGCTTTAGTATAAGTGTCTATCAACTGAGAATAATTCCATCCATTTACTTTTAGAATCTCAAAGCCTTTTAGTTTTTTTGTACGTTGAAAACCTTTTAATATTTCGGAGATATTTTCTTTTGTGGTTTGGTGTTTAGCATGTACTGAAATTCCGTATTCATCATCCCAAACACTCATAATCATAGGTACTTGCAGAACTCCTGCAGCATTTATAGTTTCAAAAAAATGACCTTCAGAGGTACTTGCATTTCCTATTGTTCCAAAAGCAATTTCATTTCCGTTATTAGAAAAATTGTTTTTGTTTTTTAATTCTTCTACATTTCTATATATTTTAGACGCCTGTGCTAAGCCTAACAATCTCGGCATTTGTCCAGCAGTACAGCTAATATCTGCACTTACGTTTTTTATTTTGGTAAGATCTTTCCAACTACCATCTTCATTAAGTGTTTGTGTTGCAAAATGTCCGTTCATCTGTCTTCCTGCTGATGCTGGTTCATTATCAATATTTGCATCTGCATATAAACTTGCAAAAAATTGTTTTGGTGTAAGCGCGCCTATTGCCATCATAAACGTTTGATCTCTGTAATAACCAGATCTAAAATCACCATTTTTAAACACTTTAGCCATGGCAAGTTGAGGTACTTCTTTACCATCACCAAAAATTCCAAATTTTGCTTTGCCAGTAAGTACTTCTCGTCTTCCTAAAAGACTGATTTCTCTACTGAGTACTGCAATTTTATAATCATTTAACACTTCGTTTTTAAACTGTTCAAAGAATAAACTATCTTTCTTTTTATGTTGTATGGTCGTCATAAGGCTCTTACTTTTTGGATTCTTACAAAGGTACAAAATATTTTAAGATGTTAAATGAGTGTAATTCGTGGTTTTTAACACATAGACACATAAGAAAGATATAGTAATCCGTGTAAATCAGTGTAGTTCGTGGCTGAAAAATCGTGTAAATCAGCGCTATACGCAACTTCCGTGTTTCTTTAAACACACAGTTTTTTACATACAATTCTGCGGAAATCTGCGGAATCTGCGGGAAATTTTAATCAAATAGACCTTTTGTTTTAACAAAGCATCATATTATTTCAAAATAAAAAGTAAACTATATTTTACAGGAACAGTAACTCCTTTTAATGTTCCAGGTTGAACATTTGGCAATGATTCTAAAACTCTTTTAAGTTCATCTTTGGCAATGGTTGGATATTCACCTAAAATATCTATTACCTTAGTGCTTCCTTGTTCATCTATAATAAAAAGTACTCTTACTTTTCCGTTAATACTTTTAGCAATATTGAGATTGTAATTTATATCAACATATCTAGAAATACTTGAAATAATGCAATTTGTAGTATCAAATTTAGCACTTAAGTTTTCACAACCTGGGAAAATAGGTGAAGTATCAACATCGCTAATATTTACTGAGTTATCTAATGCTTTGTTGGCGTGTTTAGTATTGTTTTTGTTTACTTCTGCAATGAGTTGCTGTTTGTGTTTTTCTTCTTCAGAAAGTTCTTTTATTATTGGTTTTTCTTGTACAATATTTTTTTCTTTAGGACAACCATTGGCTGTTTTTCCGAATAATGTTGGGCATTCATCTAAACGGTCAATAATACCATCATTATCTGTGTCTATATCTTCTTTACAACCCGTTTTAGTTTTAGCGTATTTTAGAGGACATTTGTCGTATAAGTCAATAACTCCATCATCATCAGAATCTATTGCAAAACCATTACCGTAAACTATTGCTCCTTTGGGAGTGTTTTTACTTCTGTCGTATTTATTAATTACACCATCGTTATCATCGTCTAGTTCACCTTCATCAATACTAGCAATATCAGATGTAGCATCTTTAGTATCTTCTACAATTGCATCTTGTTGATTATACCAAGCAAAATTTTTGTGTTCTTTTTTGTTTAAAGTATATACAATTCCAATATTTGATTTAAAAAAATAGTCTAGACTTGATTTATTGGAAACGGTAGCGTCTAAATGATCTTCTTCGTTAATGTTAATATTTTGTCTAAATTCTAGTTCTAAATTAGGTTTTAGTTTGTATTTAATATTTAGACCTGATGTGTAATATAAAGAAGAAGTTGTACCGTTTTTACTTGGACTATTTCCAAAATCTGCTAGGAGTTCATTATTTTCTATGTTGTATAATTTTGAATTATAAGTGTGAAATCCCAAACCAAACAATATTGAAAAATTAAATTTTCTATTTTCTATTTTGTGAATTTGATTAAATATAGTGCTCAGATTATAAATAACATTCGTTTCAAAAAATGTGGAAGAGCCTTCAAATTTTAGTTTGTCTAATGGCTGATTGTTAGCTGTAAAAGAAGAGTCGTTTCCTTGTCCAGATAACTTTGAATAGCCTAGTTTAAATTCAAATCCAACACTAGGTGAAAGCATCTTA
>Ga0256840_1002616_pt1 | contig 15660 bp, 13 predicted proteins | sample 355202metaG_FD_185969 | JGI IMG/M metagenome (GOLD analysis project Ga0256840, IMG submission 185969) | Hydrothermal vent microbial communities from Mid Atlantic Ridge, Atlantic Ocean - 355-202 | ecosystem: Environmental > Aquatic > Marine > Hydrothermal vents | place: Atlantic Ocean: Mid... | reverse complement strand
CCTCATAAAAATTATAAAGTTGGCTTAATATGACATATCAGGATTTTATTTTAAGGTGGGGTTAATTGAGCGCTTACTATCATTCGGAGCGTTAATGGATATGGCAAGTCTTATACCGGATAAGTTCAGAGCCGCCAGTTTTTCAATTCCATGGGTTAATCCTGAAGTTGATATGGTTATATGCCCGAAAGCTATATCAAATCCCTTTTGTTCATTTATGACCATAATTGCCTGAATTACATTATCAAAATTATCAAAGGGCTCTCCCATACCCATGAAGACAATATTTTTTATGTCCTGGCCAAGGGTATGCCTCGCATTGTACAATTGTCCGGTTATTTCCTCCACGCTGAGGTTCCTTTTAAGTCCTTTTTTTCCGGTTTCACAAAATTTGCAACCCATACGGCATCCTACCTGGCTTGATATACATAGAGTATTGTAATTGGTCATGGGGATAATAACGGATTCAATGGCAAGCCCGTCATCAAGGCGGGTGATGAATTTCAGGAGTTTTCCCTCTAATTGTGTTTTTAAAATTATTCCGGGATTACACTCAAGCCTCTCGTGAAGGGATATTGCAAGTGAAGGTGAATTTTGAAATTCTTTTAAATTAAGAGGAGAATAAAGTGCTTGTTTAAAGGTCTTCCTAAAAAGAGCAGTGGCATGGAATAATCCCTTGCCGTAGTCGGATTCAAAGATATATGATAGCTCTTTTAAAGTTAACTCCAGAATTTTTATGGGTTGTTGCAATTAGAGTTTTACTCCTGACTTCCTGTTTTTTGGTTTAAAATCGGGGTAAAATAAGATCACCCCCGCATCAGTCAGAGGATAAATAGCATAAGATAGATCAGCGACTCCACACAAGAATTCCTAAAATCAAAAAGGGCTTCAACAAAATGCTAAAGCCCCCTTAATTACAAAAACAATATTTTAGTACAAAATATTAAAAAATCAATTCTCAGCAAATTTTTTCTGGATAGGCACCCTTTAAATCAAAATCATAAAATAATATGGTCGGGGCGAGAGGATTTGAACCTCCGACATCCTGCTCCCAAAGCAGGCGCGCTACCAGGCTGCGCTACGCCCCGAAAATAAAATAATAAGTACCATTTTTTTTCTGTCTACGCAAGCATAATTTCATATAAACGGCTCTGAGGCCGATCTGGTTTTGTCTGGATTTGCCCCAAAGAATCAAAGATTCTGACAAAAATAAACCAAAGACATAGAACCAGTAAACGCAATAATTTATGTTTTATTTCCTGTAAACGGTCATTAGGTAATACATCACTTTTAAATAATGAAATTCTAACATATAAAATATTAGAATTATCTTATTATTCTGTAACCATTTGAAATTATTTATTTAGAATTATTTTTTTATAGGCCTGTATATCACTGCACAGATATCTTTTCTAAAAATTATGCCGTTCGTGTAATAAGATAAACCCCGGCACATATGACAATTATCCCCATCCAGCGGACGAGTCCCATATGTTCATTAAAAAATAAATAACCTGCAAAGGCCGTTACAATGTATCCGATACTTAAAAGGGGATAGGCAAAACTCACCTCCACTCTTGACAATACCATGAGCCATACAACAACACTTATCACATAACAAAATAAACCGGTGATAATAAAGGGATTCACAGCAACTTTTAATCCGATGGGAATGATATTTTCCAGGGAAAAAGAAAATTTTCCTATAACACGCATGCCCTGCTTAAGGACGATCTGGGCAAAAGCATTGAGTAAAACACCTAAAACAATTAAAGGTATATACTTATTCATTAAGGACCTCCATCCTTGTTTAAAACAGGGCAAAAACAAAACCATTATTACCTGTTGAATCCATAAAAACAGGAACAGGCATGTTCTTTTTCAATCTTCTGTAAAAATGTGCATCCATGACAAGTGCAATCTTTCTTTTTCCCTTGTCCTCCCAGGCAAGTTTTTCAAACCGGGCGATGGAAACAAGTCTATGTTTTGCATAAGGTTGTTTAAGGCCATAGCTTAATTCTCCCTTGTCTAACATAAAGACATTACTTCGTTTAAAATACCAGCATACTGCTCTGACAGGTGTTGAAGGAGAAAAAATCATAGTATCCTTGTGTATTTTATCCCTGTTTCTAATGAGAAGGTTACCTGGAAATTTACGTATAATGGTCTCCTTTGGCGGAAGAAAATTTGCTGCAAAATAAAAAAGGATAGGAGCCAGGGCAAACAGGATTATTTTTTTTCTGCCGCCCTTTGATTTAATGGCAGCATAAAGGAAACAGGCAAAACTTATCATTACTAGGATAAAAACAACAGGTTTCCAGGGTCGAGTGTACAATATAGAGACAGATTTAATCATCCCACTCTGTAGCATCACAACAGCTGTTATAATAATTACTGGGAAAAAAATAAGAGCAAGAGCACCGTAATTAAATAAATGTTTTTTTCCTGATTGCATATAGGTTGAAAGGCCAGATGCCATAAGAATTGCAAGCGGAGGAAAACACGGCAGAATATAGGTTAAAAGTTTACCGGATGATAGTGAAAAAAAGAGAAAAGGGAAAAACAGCCAGCAGATTGAATAACGAAGGAAAGAACTTGTTAGAATTTTTCCCTTAAGTCCTTTAATTGATGCAGGGGCCAGAAATATCCATGGAATTGCTCCCAGGGGCATCACAAGAAAAAAATAGAAAAAAGAAGCTTTGTGCTGGGCATGATTAGATAAAAATCGTTTAATATGTTCGTGCCAGAAAAAAAAATGCCAGAAATCAGGTGCTTTGATATGGATGAGTATTCCCCAAGGCAGCATCACAATAAAGGCAACTCCTATGGGAAGCCAGGCAACACTTAATATTTTTTTCCATTCTTTTTCCCATATAAGGAACGGAACAATGACAAAAACAGGTATGACAAAGGCAATAAAGCCCTTTGTCATACAGGCAAGCCCACAGAATATACCTGAACAGATCAGATAAAAGTAATATTTTTTTTTAAAAATTCTATTATCCCATGCAAGGAAAAATAGCCCGAGACACACAGTTAAAAAGAAAGAAAGCATACCGTCAAGAAGGCTGAAAACACCTGTACAAAAGACTTCAATAAAGGTTAGAAAAATACCTGATGCGAGCAGGGCTTGCCATATCTCATCGATAAATTTTGCCGATATAAAAAAAATAAATAATGCTGAAAGTCCTGCGGCAATTACAGAGGTTAATCTTACGGCAAAAGGATTTTCACCAAAAATTTTTATTGAAAGGGCGTTAAGCCAGTATCCGAGAACAGGTTTTTCAAAATATTGCAATCCATTGAGATGGGGCACTATGAAATCCCCGGAAGATATCATTTCTCTTGGTATCTCAGCGTATCTTGTTTCATCCGGGATGGCAAGAGGCCGGAAATTAAGGGGTATAATATAGATAAACACAAAAATCAGTGCCATTGCGAGAATAGTTTTTTTCATTGTATTTTTTTATTTATCCTTACATCCCGACTGGAATGCGATTAAACCTTCTCTTCCCTTTATTTTTTTTTGTATAATTTGTGATGTTCCGATATGACCTTCCCTTTTCAATAATTTTCCTAAAGGGATAATTGCCACACCTTTTTTAATGGCTTTCCCGATGAAATCGGAAAACAACGGGGCACATAAAATTCCCTCAACTTCGGCGTGAACAGTAAGCACATTAAGTTGTCCAGGCTTTATAAGAGAAAGAATATAATCATTGTAATTTGAATTATTTATACTCTTTGTCCCACGAATTTCATCATAGGTTGGCAGGGTTACCGGGATCTGGGGCTGATCAATAATTTTTTTATCCGTCATGGGATAAAATATGCTCTTTCCCCGGCAGTCACTATTATAAATAAAAGGGAATTTCCGTTTTTGCCCAAGTACTGCATTATTGCATATCCAGCCCGGAGAAGCAGAGCATTGAGGCTCTGTTCCTGTGATATCACAGAGTATTTCATATCCTTTTAAAATTGCTTTGAAAATTGCCTTTTCGTCCATATTCAGGATATGATTCTGCCATGTATAATGATCCCAGGCATGGAGGCCTATTTCATGACCCTTATAGGCCGTTGAACGGATAATATCTTTTAATCTTTCACCGATAACAGGGCCTGGCCAGCAGGTACCCATGAGAAGAATATCCCACCCATAGAGTCCCGGAGCATTTGATCTTAACATTTTTTTGAGGAATTCGGGTTTTAAAAGTCTCCATAAATTACGGCCCATATTATCCGGTCCCACAGAAAAAAAGAAAGATGCTGTAACGGCATGATCCTTTAATATTTTTAGAATCATAGGAACCCCTGTCCTGGTTCCCCGGTAGGTATCAACATCAATTCTAAGTCCAAGTATCATCATATATATAGGGTATGGTCGGTTTTGTTCTCTGGCCTTAAATATTATATTTTAAATAGATAATGTCTTACTTTTTATTTACATCAGCGTCTTTTACAGTCTGACGAAGGAAAAAATCAAGTGTCTGTTCAATGGATACCTCCATTGGAATGGTGGGTATCCAGTCAAGGAGACGTTTTGCATTTTCAATACTTGGTTTTCTATGCTGAACATCTTCATATCCCTTGCCGTAAAATGATTTACTTTCAACTTCAATCATACCTGCAAACGGAGGAAAATTTGATCTTAAAGGGTGTTTTTCAAATTTTTCAACGAGGATTTCCGCCATTTCCTTTATACTTGCCTCATTGTCAGGGTTTCCAATGTTAATTATCTTACCATTACAGAGTTCGCCTTTGTTTTCAATCATTCTGTATATACATTCAACACCGTCAACAACATCTGTAAAACATCTTTTCTGGGTGCCGCCGTCCACAAGCTGAATGGGAGTACCCTCGACAAGGTTGAGAATTAACTGGGTAATGGCTCTGGAACTTCCAATACGCGCTGAAGACAGACTGTCAAGGCGTGGGCCTATCCAGTTAAAGGGGCGTAAAAGGGTAAAAGGTAGTCCCGTTGTTTCTCCGTAGGCATAGATAACTCTGTCAATGAGCTGTTTGCAGCAGGAATAAATCCAGCGCTGTTTTCTTATGGGCCCGAGTACAAGTTTTGAGTTATCTTCATCAAAACTCTCATCATCACACATTCCATACACTTCAGAGGTTGACGGAAAGAGTATTCTTTTGTTGTACTTTGCACAATAGCGGATAATACGCAGATTTTCTTCAAAATCCAGTTCAAATACTTTAAGCGGGTTCTTTGTGTATTCAGCAGGAGTTGCAATGGCGATGAGCGGGAGAATCACATCACATTTTTTTACATTATACTCGATCCATTCCCTGTGAATTGAGATATCACCTTCAAAAAAATGAAAATCAGGTTCTTTCATAAGCCGTTCAATTCCGTCGGAATGTATATCCATGCCGTGAACCTCATATTTACCGCTGGCAAGGAGACGTTCGCTCAGAGCGTTACCTATAAATCCGTTTACACCGAGTATCAGAATTTTTTTCTTTCTTTCTTGTTCAATTTGGCTACTGATTTTTGCACCGAATTTCATTCCTTTTGTAAGTCTCAGCTCTTTTGCGAGTTGTTCACCCTTTAGATGGATACTGGATTCTGTCTGCCCTGCTTTCATGTTAACGGCATTTTTGCCGCAGGATATGGTCAATGGAGAGGTGGAAAGAATGGTTCCTGGTATGGCCCCTGCCTCGTCTGCATCTGTTTCTGATACATCCCAGAAAATTATTTTTCTGTTGCCGGCAAATGAAAATGCTCCTGGATATGGCTTTGTCACTGCTCTTACAAGATTTACCACCTTCTCTGCAGGTATTGTCCAGTCAATTTCACCGTCTTTTGGCCCCCGTCCTCCAAAATATGAAGCCTTAGATGCATCCTGGGCAACAGGTTTGATTGTATTTTCCTTAATTTCCGGCAGAGTCTCATCAAGAAGCAGAAAAGCAGCTTTTTCAGCTTTCATATGCAGACTAAAGGCGGTATCTGTATTAGAAATTTCAATCTTTTTTTGTGCTACAATATCTCCTGCATCGGGTTTTGGTGTCATATAATGCAAAGTTACCCCGGTTTCTTTTTCTCCATTGACAAGAACCCAGTTAATGGGACACCTTCCACGATATTCCGGAAGCATTGATCCATGAAGGTTAAAACATCCATGTGTGGGAATATCCAATATTTTCCGATTAATGATTTTTCTGTAATAAAAGGAAAAAATAATATCCGGCGCCATATCTCTAATTTTATTTTCCCAGATGGGATGGTTCACGTCTTCAGGTGCGTACACAGGAATACTGTTTTCAGCGGCAAGTTCTGCAACCGAGTCAAACCATATTGTTTCATTTGGGTCATCCCTGTGTGTAAATACAGCGGTTATTTTAAAATTGTTTTTTAAAAGCGCCTTGATTCCGGCACAACCCATATTATGATAGGCAAATACGATGGTTTCCATTTGTTTCTCCAAAGTTTTTAATTATGATTTTTTTTCAATTATCGTGATAAATAGTTCAAGTATTTATATTTTATGGTAATTAAGAATCAGAAGGAGGTAGGGGGGCAACAATTTTTTGTATAAAATATCTCGGTCTGTTTCTTACATCATTGTAAATACGGCCTATATATTCCCCAAGAAGACCCAGGGCTATAAATTGAGCGCCGATAAAAACAAATAATATGGCAAAGAGTGTGAAAACTCCGTTTGCAGCCCATGCTGCACCAAAGATAATCCGCATGACCATGAGAAACACACCAAAACCAATACCTGCAACAGACACTGCTCCTCCAATAATACTGAGCAGGCGCAGCGGAAATGTTGTCATACAGGTGAGAAGATCAAACTGAAGTGATATTAATTTTAAAAAACTGTATTTTGATTCACCTGCTTTACGTTCACTGTGTCCCACGGATATTTCCGTTGTATTACGGGCAAAACTATTGGCAAGAACCGGAATAAAAGTGCTGGATTCATGGCACTTAAGAACTGCATCAATAATATTTTTTTTGTAGGCTCTCAACATACACCCATAATCATTCATCATCACACCTGTTGCCTGTTGAACCGTTTTATTGACGATAAATGATGAAGTTTTTCTAAAAATACTGTCCTGTCTATTTTTTCGCACACTCCCCACAACATCGTATCCTTTTTCCACCCATTCAACAAGACAGGGAATTTCTTCCGGAGGATTCTGGAGATCTGCATCAAGAGTAACGATAATATCACCCTTAACCTGTTCAAACCCCGCCAGTACAGCGGAATGTTGACCATAATTTCTGTTGAGTAAAACGCCTTTAATTTCTCCGGGATTAGCTTCTGCAGCATCGGTAATCATGTCAGGTGAGGAGTCACTGCTTCCGTCGTCAACCATGATGATTTCAAAGCTGTTATCCATGTTGCGACAGGCCATAAGCGTTCTTTTAAAAAGTTCATCAAGATTTTGAGCCTCGTTGAACACAGGGATAACAACAGAAATTAAAGATTTTTTTTTCATTTTTGCAGAACCTCCTTTATTGTTTTTACAACATCTTTGACATCTTTATCCGTCATATCCGGAAAAAATGGAAGAGAGCAGATTCTGTCAGAATTCCAATCTGTATTTGGGAGGGCATGAGCTTTGATTTGGAGTGTTTCTCTGTAGTACTTTTGAAGATGAACCGCTCTGAAATGGAGGCCTGTGCCAATATTTCTTTTTTTAAGTTCTTCCATGAATTTATCCCTGGTCATCCCTGCTTTATCAATATTAAGTCTGACAATAAAAAGGTGCCAGGAATGTTTCATTGCTTTTTTGGGCAGAGCCAGGGGTATAATCTCATCCACATCTTTTAACAACTCAAGATAAAGTTCCGAAAGTTTTCGTCTTTTTTGGTTAAATTCATCAATGCGCTTTAACTGGGAAAGCCCGAGAGCGGCTGAGATATCCGGCATGTTATACTTATATCCAGGTTCTAAGACTTCTGCCTGTGGAGATCTGCCCTGGGTTGTCCGGTCATAGGCATCCACCCCAAGACCATGGAATTTAAGCCTTCTGATTTTATTGATAAGATCATTATCATCGGAACAAAACATACCGCCTTCACCGGTTGTAATATTCTTTATGGGATGAAATGAGAAAATCGATGTGCCATTTTTTCCTATTTTTTTGTTTTTGTATTCTGTTCCAAGGGCATGGGCAGCATCTTCAATGAAAAAGATATTTTTTTTCCCGACCATTTTTTTTATGGGATCAATATCAACGGGCGCTCCTGCAAAATGGACAGGGATTATCATTTTTGTTTTTTTTGATAGACATTTTTTCACACTATCAGCATTTATCATCAAGGTGTCTTTGTCAATATCGGCAAAAACAGGAACAGCGCCTACAAGTGTAATAAGATTGATAGTGGAAACCCAGGTCATAGAAGGAGTGATAACTTCATCTCCTCTGCCGATACCAAGAGCATGGAGCAAAAGATGCATACCAGCCGTTCCGGATGTCAGGGCAACTGCATTAAGACTGCCGGTGTAATTACAAAACTCTTTTTCAAACTCTGCATTGGCAGAGCCCGTAGTAATCCATCCTGATCGCAGAATTCCATTTACTGCCGCAATATCTTCGTCGCTAATTGAAGGACGGGAAAATGGCAAAAATATTTTTCTCATTATCCTGGTTTCTCCTGATAGCATGCTTTTTTCATATAACGGCCATGAGGCCGATCTGGATTTTGTTCCAGATTAGCTCAAAGAATTAAAGATTCTGATAAATTATGGGCCAAAGGCACGGAGCCAACAGACGTAATAAATTTATGCTCTATCTTTTATAAAAAATGCTAATATATTAAAAGTGCGCCTACCTTGTCCTTGAAACAAATTTCAAGTTTTTATTTGACCCCCTGCCCATATCACTAAAAAGGACTGAATAAAATACCATCCCGACAGGAGTCTGTCCAGTTAAAAATAATTTATAAGCTTCTTTATATATTGTCTTTCCGCCTGATATTCTTATTTTTATAAGAAATAGCATAATACAGGGAATTCATTTCATCCTTTGTCAAAATTTTTAATTTTTAGACCGGAGCGGGTCACCATGCTTAGGCCTTGCCTTTTATAAGAATATTTTTTAGAAGAATCTATATGAGACACATTTTTTTTAGAATGTAATGACCGAGTAGCCCTCTTTAATATATCCGGTTAGTGGCACACCCATGTAAATAACTTCAAAACCCAGATCCTTTAGTTTGTCTGAGGTGCCATATCCGTCTGCACAGGCTTTACAGGCCTGAAGCTCAACACCGGCTTTTTTGAGTTTTTTAAGTTCGTACTGTAGTTCTTTGTCAATGGACAATAATTTTGAAGAAGGGCCCCAGACAATAAGTTTTACCTGGTTCCACCAATTGTGGAGTTTGGAATTAAGGGCGTACATAAAAACCATGTTTTGTGCCACTTCCCGATCTTGTGATGTCCATAGAATAACCAATTTATTACCATTTTTTTCACTATCTGATTCCCGTGTTGTCATTTATTTATCCTTTTGTTGTTGATGTCTGTCATTTGAACACCGATTGAAGCCTATAAATCCTCAAAATGGATTCAAATCCATTCCCAAGGACTAAGGTCGAGCAATTATACAATCTATTTTATTATTTTTCCTTTTTCAATAAAATACGCAGGGAATCCAAGCAATCCTTGAGATCATTCTCATTTTTGGTTAATCTAACCATCATGATTCCCCCTTCAATGGATGCAACAATATGTTTCGCGAGTACAGAAGGAGGGGCTTTCGTGCTCAATTGTTCGTATTGTTCGGCCTCGATTAGGATATCAGTAATCACATTTATCCACTTGCTGAATACTTTTTTAAGGAGATCGGACAATATGGAGTTATTATCACTTATTTCCAGAGCGGTATTGCCAAAAATACAACCCCCTGTGAAATTTGTTTTTTTATGTTTTTCAAATACCTCATCAAAAAAATAAGATAGCCTGTCCAATGGCTTTTCGCCTTTAAAAGAGTTCGACAGAAACTCAAAGAATTCCTCTGCAGCATCATTTAAAATGGCCTGCCCCAGCTCCTCCTTACTGGCAAAATGGAAATAGAGATTTCCTTTTTTGACTCCTGTTACCCGGATGATATCATTTATGCTAGTGTTACTGAAACCCTTCCTGTTAACGAGACTCCTTGCCGCTTTTATCACCCGGGAACGGGTAGCCTCACCTTTTGTCTTATTTGTCATTTTTTCCTCATATAAACTGACTGGTTGGTACATTAATACTCTTAAAAATATAATTGTCAAGAAAATATAATAGTCATGAGGCTTATCTGGTGACTCTTATTTAGAGGTTTGGATCTGTACTCAGCCATACCAGATCAGTTAAGAATTTCTTGACTTTGATATTTAAAAATGTTTTTTTACAATGTTTCGATGAATGTTTTATTATAAAATTGCCATACAACACAGTAATTGGGGGAAATTGGCGGTTTTCATTCGCACTACTTAGATTTTTATATTTTACGGATTACAAATGAATTTAGATATAAGTATTGAAAATAATTATATTGAAACAAATGAGGTCATAGAACTTTATAAGGAAAATGGCTGGTCATCAGCTGAAAAGCCTGAGTTGCTTATTCCTGCACTGAAGAATTCCCACTCAATGGTTACAGCGAGAATTTCAGAAAAACTTGTTGGCATCGCTAATGCTTTATCTGATGGCTGTCTTGTGGTTTACTATCCACATATGCTGGTTCATCCTGAGTATCAGGGTAAAGGAATAGGCAGTGCCATGATGAAATGTCTTCAGAAAAAATATGCATCATTTCATCAGCAGATACTTGTGGCAGACAGTAAAGCAATTGGGTTTTATAAAACTATGGGTTTTAAGCGGGCAGGTAAGACAGAACCCATGTGGATTTATAAAGGCAACGATCATTGATACATGGCAGAGGATCTCATCCTCATGGATGGCCGTTATGAAAAATAAAATAGAGAGCCATTATGGTTCCATAGATCTTTTAAATAGAATCAAACATGGACTAAAAAAAGCTGGTAAGGATTCCGATGCACTTGAATTAAAAGACCTTTCGGTCATTGACCAACTCCATACAGGCGGTCATATTGCAACTATTTATCTTGCAGAGGAAGCAAAGCTGAACAAGGGAATAAAAATTCTTGATGCGGGTTGCGGTATAGGCGGATCTTCAAGGCTTCTTGCACAGAAATTCAAGTGCACTGTAAGGGGTATAGATCTTGTCAAACAATTTATCGATGCAGCAGAATTTCTCACCAAGAGTACGGGTATATCAGGAGATATTCACTTTCGTGAAATGAGTATTCTTGAAACTTCGTTTGCGGATAATTTTTTTGATTGTATCTGGTGTCAGCATACCTTGATGAATATAGAGGATAAAGAGGCTGCTTTTCTTGAATTTAGACGGCTTCTCAAACCGGACGGGATACTTGTTATGCACGAAGTCGTTCAAGGAGAAAATATACACGATGAAATCCATCTGCCCGTTCCATGGGCTGCCGATCCTTCTTTATCATTTCTCATCCCATGGGAAGAAACGGATTTTCTGCTCAACAGCACGAGTTTTACATGTAAATTTCACTCAGACCGGACTGAGCAGGCAAAGATTTGGTGGCAAAAGGTAAAAGCTGCCACGGAAAAAATGGAGGGAAGAGACCGGCCCTTGGGGCCGCACATTTTATTTGGGGAAAATGGAAAATTTTTTGGAAACACCATGACAGCCAATCTTGATAAAAGCATCATAAAGGTTATGATGTCCATATACTGCAATAAAAAAACATAAGATACCGTGGCCGGGTTTTTTTTATTGTACTTAAAAGCTGCGCCTTTCCTGGACTCGAAGAAAATTGGGCATTCTGCAATGGGCATCATTCTTTAAGCATTTTAATCTATACCTATCCCAAATCAAGATGCCACGGAATTACATGGAGAGAGGCATTATTTTCTGAAGTATCTCCAAGGCGCCAGTGTACAATTAAAACCCCTGTTTTTTGTTCAATTTTACGAATCATTCCTTTTATATCAATGACGGGGTGACGGGAAAGAACAACGGGAAGTCCATAGGTCAGGCTGCACACCAAGCATTTTCCGGGCCGATTAATCAGATTAAAGCTCAGTTCAATCCTGTTGGACTCTGCATAGAGGTATTTAAGTTTAATATCATATGCACCTTCTGATGCATCCCCATATAACGCTTCAAAAAACCGGTCACTTTTTTCCGGCGGCAGAAGATCGTCAAGGAATTCCTGTGTAAAAATTTCATCCAATGCGCTATTGTTCATTATTTCACCAAATTTATTTTATAAATTTTTTTTAATATATACAGATCTTTTAATAAATGTATATACTATATAAAAGTTTAAAATTCCTATTATTTTCAAAAATTTAATTTTCATTAACAATATTTCCATCGGCACCGTAGGCCAGATCTGTGTGCTCATAGAATTTTTTAATGTACTCTTCCACTGTATTTTCATTGTCCAGGGATAAATCAAGCAATCTCGTCATACCAAACATTTTTCCGGCCACAAAGAGATTTTGTTCAATCATATCAGCATCTTCCGCTTTTATCCTGGCCTTTAAAAAATCGTCCTTTATATTGATATTGAACCCCGCTTTTTTTAATATTTTTGATATCAATAGAATCCTTAAGCCTCTCTTTTGTGCATCTGCTGCCCCGCCTTTAAAGGAAATAGTGATGTGATTAAGGTAGGGATCATCCGAGAGATATGAGTCTAAAGCAACATAATGATAACCCATGCTCAGGCTGAGGTTCAGGTATTCCGGGGTGACAACGGCAAAACTTTTAGTGTCATAACTTAGGTTTTCTAAGGATGGAGTGCGCATCATTGCAGTAAAAATACTGCCTGGACTAGCCATCCTGTCAGGACCGTTCCAGGATATATCAGGGGAAGTCATTCCTCTCCACAGGGCTTGAAATGGCCTACACGTAATTGATTCAGGTTCAATCATTTTGTTTTCAGGTGTGCTTACGCTGTCTTCAAATAAATTTAGAAGATACAAACTCAGGGGAAGATCTGTCCTCACCCGATAAATATTTTTTATTTTTCCTAAATGGGTCTTACCTTTTAAGGAAAACATTTCATTTAATGCCGTTTCATGGCAGAATCTTATTATATCGTGCCAGCTTTTGCACGCATCTTCGTTAAAATTTCCAGCACGTGGGTCAGTGAGGTTAAGGGGAAAAATAAGTTCGGCAAGTCTTTTTAACATACGGTATGATTCCGTACATTCGATATTGATGGCAATGGTATGTATTGCCACATCCTCATCCTCATTATGTAAAAGGTCCTTTACTATTCCACCGTATATAATACCGTTTGTGGCATCAACGGTTATTTCCATACCATCTTTAAGAATCGAGAATATATGGGGAACCCTCACTACACAGGGCACTTTGAATTCCCTGACCACCGAGGACATATGATCCGTTAGGTTCCCTTTTTCCACAACAACTGCAGTTGCCTTTTGAAAAGCTCCTATATACTGCGGGGAAGAATGGTCCAATACCAGAACACACCCTCTTGGGAAATTAAACAGATCATGGATATCGCTGGTCTTAAAAACTTTTCCTGCCCCCACTCCGGCGGCAACGGGCTGGGCTTTATCGGAAATTATCGGGGCATGCACCTTTTTTGTTAATATTTTCTGTCCTGTGTTGAGGTGTAAAGGTCTTGTCTGGACAATTACCAGTTGATCCTGTTTATTAAAGCACCATTCTATATCCTGTGCACATTTAAAATGTTTTTCAATGAGCAGGGCGGCCTGTCCAAGTTTGTGTAGCTTGTCTTTTGTTAGACAGGGACTGAATTTCTGTTTTTCAGGGACAATATCATGTTTAATGCCACCGTGTTTTACCTGCTTTAGAAAAAGCTCTTTTGAAACTATTTCCTGTTTCAATAAGGAAAAATCAGGGGTGCGACTCAGTATATATGTATCAGCGGAGATGTCCCCCTCCACGAGAAGCTGTCCAAGTCCCCAGATTGCTGAAATAACTATTTCCTGTTTATCAGGTCGGACGGGATTAGTGGTATAGAGGACTCCTGAACATCTGGCATTAACCATTTCCAGAAATCCCACACTCATGTTCACATCGTCCGGGCGGATGTTTTTCATTCTTTGGTAGAGGATGCTTCGGGTATTATATTTACTGGCCACAACTGATTTGTATTTTTCAATTATTTGCCCAGAGGGAACATTTAAGGTCGTGGAAAATTGGCCTGCAAAGGAGTCTTCAAGGTCTTCTCCAATAGCGCTGCTGCGCACAGCCCAAAAAATGGGTTTTTTATGTTCTTCTTCAATTCTTTCACTTTCTTTGCGTATAATATTGGCGATTTCAGGGGGGACCTCTGCGTTTTTAATTAATCTCTTTATTTTTTTTTCTGCTGTAAGAAGTTCGTGACTTTTATTTACGTCGGTTTGATGTAATATTTCAAAAATTTTTTCAGAAAGACCGTTATATTCGGAAAAATGAGTGTAGGCGCAGGCAGTTAGACCAAAACCGTCCGGTATTCTTAAATTGCATTTGTTTTTCAACTCTCCGAGATTGGCCATTTTACTGCCAACTTTGTCAATAAATTTTGTGGTGATTTTATCCATTGGGATGATAACAGGTGTGTAAATAGTGTCTTTACTGCCCGTAGTGATTTCACGAACATCTTTTTCCAGGTTCTCAAAAGCCTGAAACAGATGTTTATAATCATTTCCTGACAGTGCCTGGAGATCGAAAAGTATATTTTTTATCCTTCTCGATAAATTTTTAATCATGCTTTTGAGATAAGGTATACTGATCAATTGTCGGTTATAATATTTGTTTTCCAATTCCGTCATCAGATCCAAACTATGTTCATTTTCTGTGAGCAGATCTAAAAAAGATTTATAACGCACTTGCAAATCATCTTTAATATCAAGATCAAGTTCATTTTGATCTGTACTCGTCAGCCTTTGCTGGAGTTTTTTCCAAAATCGAATCATGGGGTATTTCCTTAAGTAAATATTTTTTTTGAAACAGCTTTTTTAACACTTTCCCTTAATACTTCTAAATTAAGAGGTTTTTGGAAAAAATCAAATATTTCATCCCGGATATCTACGACCGATGTTTCCGAAGGTGACATAAAACTGATCATAATTATCGGAGTCTCTGGAGAGAGCCGGTGAAGCATGCGAACAATTTGATCGCCACTTATATCATCCAGCATTAAGCCGGTTATTACAATATCAAATTCTGTGGATTCAAGACGTTGTCTTGCAATAAAAGGGTCAGTATAAGCCTTGACATCGTAATTGTCATTTTCGAAAAAGACTTTGAGTAGATCACATATAGTGGGATCATCATCAATAATCAGCATTCTGGGATTTCTATTCATTAATTCTTCTTCCCTTTGACTTATAATTTTCATAAGTCCTACTTCCCGTTTTCTTGTGGGAAGATAATAATAAATTCCGGTGGCAACCATAATGAGTCCTAAAAAAAGTATGCTTGCATCGAGAAATGTCCACCAGCCAATGCCGAAGTAACGTATAAAACCGGTTGCAAGGGCTATAAATGCCATTCCTGTCCGAATAAAAGCAAGTTCTGTCCTGGCCTTGGCGAGAAGAGTACGTTGTTGGGCTATGACAGTCCTTTTCTCGGATAAGAATGAACGATGTTTAGCAAGGG
>Ga0256840_1002615_pt1 | contig 15660 bp, 16 predicted proteins | sample 355202metaG_FD_185969 | JGI IMG/M metagenome (GOLD analysis project Ga0256840, IMG submission 185969) | Hydrothermal vent microbial communities from Mid Atlantic Ridge, Atlantic Ocean - 355-202 | ecosystem: Environmental > Aquatic > Marine > Hydrothermal vents | place: Atlantic Ocean: Mid... | reverse complement strand
AACGCCATGAAATACATCCGGTTTTGCGACAGGGCCTGTTGCGAGCCGGTGCTGTAACTCAACGTGAACGGATCGACCGGCCCCCACCAATCCGAGCCACCGCCCTTGGTTAGACCGCCGATGTTGCGGCGCTCGGGATCCATGCCGTTCGGAAATCTGGCCGCACCGGTATTGCCGTCCGCCCGCAATGCCTCAAAAAACGTGCTGCCGTCGGCACTAACCTTGAGAACGAAATCATCACTGCCCGCCGTGCCCAATTCGGCACGCCCCGACCAGTTGGTCTGGAACAGCAGGCTGGCGGTGTCACCGGATGCGGCCTTGTTGATCTTGAGTTGGTGGCCGTTGCCGGCGTGATTGAGCAGGGTTGCGGCGGCGGAGACCGCCAGCCTGTTGGTGGCGTCCGAAACGGTGCCGATGCCGACACCGGAGAGATTTTGCAGGTTCGGCACGAAGGAGTTCCACGCCGACCCGTTCCAGACCAGAAGCTCGCCAGCCGCAACATCCCACGCCATCCAGCCGGCCTGCGGGATCATGCGCAGCCATGCGCCGCCGGAAAACAGAGCGATGCTGTTGTCCCAGCCGGACCATGCGCCGCTGGCACCGCTGCCGATGATGTGGCGCTCCCCCTCGGCCGGTGTGCCGGGTGGAGTTGTTGCGCCAACTGCAACAACTGCCATCTGGGCCAGCGCATCGATCAGGCTCAGCGCCTCGTTGACGGTCACATGTTTTTGCGCCTGCGCGGCGGCGAGATAAGGCAAGGCCAGGTTTGGTGTGTTGGTCATAGGCTTTCCTTGATGGTGATGGTCTCAAAATGCGGCGCGCCACGGCCGAGCGCGCCAATCTGGTAAAGGCGGATCGACAGGCTGCTGACCGGCCCGCCGAAATCGGCAGCCTGCATGGCGGAGGTGTAGGCAAAAGCCGGGGTGGCTACGGTCATGGATCGCTTGACACTTGCCCCGTCCAAAAATTCCAGATCATAGGCCTCGGACGCCTCTGAAATCGGCACATCGGTCAGCACCCAGCTGTCGGACGAAAGGGAGCGATCGCACCGCAGCCAGCGCAAAGCGAGATCACCGTTTGCTTCCCGCCGCATCCGCACTTGTGCTGGTGCGAAGGGCATCAACCCGCGTCCGTTCGGGGTAAAAATCTGCGCCTGCATGATTGCATCGGAGGGGGCAGCGCTGGCGGGTCCGATGCGCCAGTTCCACGGCAGGCCGAGATCGGCCTCGGCAATGGAGAGCGGTTGGATGCCGGACCCCAACACGACCACCCGCGCGCCGGTTGGAGCCGGATCGCCCATGGCATCCCCCGTGCCGCGCTGGCCGCGCAGCAGGCGCGTCAGGCGGTAACGGTCCATGGCGACCAGTTCGGCATTGCCGAATTGGATGATTTCCCAGATGCCGGGCGTGCTTTCAACCGCCAGCGCATTGGCTCCGGCGAACAGTTCCGTATCGGTGATGCTGGTCAGCGTGCCCGAGAAAAGATCCAGTAGCAGTTCATTGCCATGATCGAACCGGTTGATCGGACCGGCCGGAAGATCGGCAACCAGCGTGCCGATCTGCGCGGCCTGACCGATGGTGTCCAGCAAGGCAAATCCAGAACTGGTGGCGCTGCGCCAGACGGCCGCCGTGCCATACCACGGTTTGGCAAACACCGCCGCATAAGGTCGATACGCCGGAACAGCATCGTCAAGCTGCGGCAGGTCCATCAGGGCGATCTCGGCCGGACCAAAAACGGTGGCTCCGGGCAGTTTCGCCGGACGGTATTGCCCCGGTGGCAGGTCGTAAATCGCGGCATCGGTGCGGATTGCCTCGATGGAGCGCGCGCCGGCATCATTGATGCGGGTGATGCGATAATCGATCAGGCGGCCGTCATTGGCGAGGCTGACCACATCGCTCGGATCGAGCGCCAGGCGCGATGGCGGCAATTTGGCCGTCAAGGTCTCGCGCCCGACCCACGCTTCCATCAGGGCACGGCGGCAGCGCCGGTCGGCCTCTTCCAGCGACACGGCCAGTGGGAAGCTGTCGGAGGTTATGCGGGCAGCCTCCACCGTAGTACGGCGCGCCTCGACGGTGGCTGCGTCATATTCCTCGTCGGGGCGCACCAATTGCCATTTCAGCGCCTGCGGCAGTTCGGTTTCCTGCCCGCGGGTCAGTTCCATGACGTCGCCGGAATTGGCCACCATATTATCGGGTGCTATGACAGACACGGCCCGTTGCCCACGCGTCACAAACCGGATGATGCCACCGCTTTCCACCGCATCGAACCCGAAATGCCGCGCCAGCGTTGAAATCGAGGCACGCGGGCTTTCCAGGGCGGAGATCACAAAGCCCGGCACGGTGTCCGAAATTTCGCTCACGTCGATCAGGCTGTCGTCCAGTCCGGCGCGGCGACAGAGTTCGCGCACCAGTGCACCAAGGCCGACCGCGCCAAGCCGACCATTCAGCCAATGCCCGAGCCGCCAGTTCGGTGCATCGGCCCAGACATCCTCGCGGGCGGGGAAGTCGGGATAAGGTCGCGCGTCCCATGTCCAGACAGCCGCCTCGCCCATATCGATCATCGGGGCCGCATAAATGCTGCTGGTCGGATTATTGGCCGGATCACCCCAATAGCCCAGCATGGCCTCGATATAGCGCCGTTGAATGGCCTCGTCCTGCCAGCCCCGCGAAAAGTGCGGCAAGGCGCTCTCGGCCGACTTCGGATCATAAAACACATTCGGCTGGTTGGTGCCGCGATCGACCGCCGGACAGCCCAGCTCGGTGAAACGGACCGGTTTGGATTGCGGCACCCAGCCGGTGGTGGATTGTCCAACCGGCAAGACCTCGACTCCGAACACCACAATGTCTTGGCCCACGGTCGCCGAACGCGGACCGATCCGAAAACCGGCCGAGCCCGACAGGCCCACGGTCACGTCCATCATCAGTTTCCACTGGCCCGGTGACACTTCGGTAGCCGTCGCCTGATTGATCATATGCGCCCCGGGCGCTGTGCTGTTCCAGCCACCGATGGCCCCGAAGAACGAGGCGTGATCGCTGCCGCTGCCCAGGGCCAGATACATGGCGAATTCGCCGGAGGTTCCGGCGGCAACATAGGCCGTGAACTGCACGCGGTCCCCGGCTGTGAGCATGTGATAGCCCGGCGTTGCGCCGTGCCATGTGGCCCCGTCGGAGGCGATACGCGCGGGCGTGCTGAACGGGCCGAAATTGCCGGTTGTTGCCGTGATCGCAACCGTGGCGGGGGTTGCTGCATAGCTGGCGACATCGGCGGCGTTGGCAAAGTAACCGATACGCACGCCGCCTGGCCGGTCGTGATGGGGCAGCGTCCACCATGACCGGATGTCCTTGGGGCGGAACACCCAGGGCTCGCCATAGAAGCCATCGGTGATCGGCGACCGAATTTGTGTTTGGCGGTCGGCCTCCGAGGCATAGAACCAGTCAAACCCTTCGCCGCCTTCGATATTGCTGCGTAGATAATCGAGGTCATAAAATGAATTCCAGCCCGCCTGCGCATCGGCGTGGTCAAACCCGTCGCGCCAGTCTGACAGTGGCAGGTAATTGTCGATGCCGATGAAATGGATGTTTGGATCGGACCAAAGTGGGTCGAGGTGATAGAACAGATCGCCGCTGCCATCCTGTGGCTGGTGCCCGAAATATTCCGACCAGTCGGCAGCGTAGCTGATGGCGGTGCTGGCACCGAGAATGCCCGCGACGTCAGACGCCAGTTGCCTCATGGCCGCAACGGCTGGATAGGTGGCGACCCCATCGCGGATTGTCGTCAACCCGCGCAATTCCGACCCAATAAGGAAAGTGTCCACCCCGCCTGCGGCGGCACATAGATGCGCGTAATGCAGGAGCATGCGCCGATAGCCCCAATCAGAACCTCCAGTCCAGGAGACGGTCTCGCCGCTCACCGCAAAGTCGGAAACCTGTGCATTGCCCATGAACGCGGAAACCTGCGAGGCGGCAGCAGCGGTCTTATCCACGGTTCCTGCATAGCCCGCCGCCGGCGAACAGGTGATCCGTCCGCGCCATGGGTAAGAGGGTTGGCCGGTGGTGGCTGCATTGTCCGAATACGGATCGGGCAGCGTATTGCCTTCCGGAATGTCCATCAGCAGGAAGGGATAGAAGGTAACTCGCAAGCCTCGTGCCTTGATCTCCTGAATAGCTTGCACCACCGCGAAATCCGCCGGTGTGCCGCCATAGGCCGTTCGGCCGGTTGCATCGAGGCTGATCACATGGGCACCGGCGCGTGTGACACCATTCACGGCCCAGCTTTTGGGTGATGCCACTTTGGTGGTGTTCTCGACCCCCGGCATGGTCTGGCAGTTTTCAGCCCGCAGATCGGTGCCGAACCAGCTGACCACGAGGCTGATGCTCTCGATATTCGGGGCCGCTGCCTGCAACTGGTCGAGCGCCGCGACGATGTCGGGCACGCTGTTCGTCGTGTGAACGTTTTCCGAGGCGGTATTGCCACCGGTGCCCCGTGAAATGCCCTCGGTGGCATAGACAAACTCGCCGGTGCCCGGGATCAGGGTGACGGCACGGATCATGCCCTCGGCGGTGTCGGGCGCGATAACGGGGCGGAAGACCTCGAAGGACAGCTGCGGGATGCGATTGCCGAACTGTTCCAGCGGCAGTTCCTCGAACATCACATAAGCCGTGCCGCGATACGCGGGCGCATTACCGGTGCCCATTTTAGCTTCGATGAACGGGTCCGGTTGCTGGGTCTCGTCGCCGGTGTAAATCCGCCATGTGACGTTTGAGAGATCGAGCGGCTTTCCATCGGCCCAGATGCGTCCGATGCCCGAAATCGTCCCCTGGCACAGCGCCACCGCGAAGGACGCCGAATAGAGATAGGCCGTCGTCGTCACCTTCGGCCCGCCGCCCTTGCCGCCACCCTGGGTGGTGGTGTTGACCGTTTCGGTGAAATCTGTCGCCCAGATGATATTGCCGCCGATCCGCATCCGGCCATAAATGCGCGGGATCACCGCGCCCTCGGTCGAGGTAGTCAGGGTCAGGTTTTCCAGCCGCTGACCCTCGATCCGCTGCCCTGGGGCCAATGAGGAGACAATCCAGCTGTCGATCATCGATCCTGCAAAGGAGCCGATCGCGCCGCCGATGGTGGCGGCCGACACGCCAAGGATGGCCCCGCCGATGCTGCCGCCAATCGCGGCACCGGCCGAGGCCAGAAGAATGGAAGCCATGATTTACCTCACAGGAAAACGAAAAGCGAAGGCGATCCGGCGCTGCCAGGCGGGCGTCAGATGTTCCTCGATTACGCCCGTGCGTTCATAGGCGTGGATGAAACGCCCACCTCCGGACAGTATTCCGACATGCTTGGCAATCGCGCCCGCGCGCATGCGAAACAGGACAACGTCGCCGGTGCGGGCGTCTGGAACATTCAGCTCTGCCATTGCTGCCCGCGCCGCCTCGGCCAACACCTCGACCGGACCTACCTCGCCCCAATCCCGGGAATAGGGTGGCACCGGCATTGGTTCGGGACCGACGACATCGCGCCAAACGCCGCGCAGAAGCCCGAGGCAGTCGCACCCGACACCGCGCAAAGAGGCCTGATCGTGATACGGGGTGCCGATCCAGCGCCGGGTGGCTTTAACGATGCGCGCCGGGGCTGTTCGGGCGCTGGCTCTCGTGCATTGCTGTGCAATGCACTGCCGCCCGTCGTTTCCCTTGGAAACGACGTAGATCATAACACCGATCCCGCATTGGCATCACCCTTGGCCGCGTAGCGGATGATGGTGTCCTGCCCCGGTATGTGGGGAAAGCCTCGGAAATTGGCTGCGTTGGCGAACCTGGCCTGACAGGTTTCAAATCGCTTGTCGCAACCGGCGAAGATGTCGAATGTGTTGCCGATTTCTGCGGGGCGCACAGGAGCCTCGAGCAAAGTGATGATTACGTCTGCGCCGGTCAGGACATGGCTCAGAACCTCGGCCTTGCGTCCGGTATTGACACCGGTCAGCCATTGCAGGGTGCCGAGCGCAAACCAGCCCTCGGCAAAGCCCGAAAGACCGGAGACCGCAAAGCCGCGATCGCCGGACAGCGTAACCACCGTGCCCGATGCCTTGAAAGCCGCCGCGTTCAGATCAACACCGCAACGCGCATCCCCCAAGGCTGCATCGCAACTCGCCTGAAACGTTCGTCCGATGGTCTGACCCAGCACATGGGCGAGGCTGCGCATTTCCGCCACGAAATGCAGCCGCCCGCGCCGGACCTGACCGATGGCCCCGCGGCGCAGCAGGGCACGGCTGGTGGTGTCGGCCCAGTTGACGCGCCAGATTTCCACGGTGGCATTATCCCATCGCCCATCGAGAATGTCGGTCTCGGTGATGGTGGTGGAGGACAGCACCCCTTCCGCTTCCTGCGCATCGACAGACAGGTCGGAACCGGAGCGGATTTCCGAGGCGGTAAAGCCGGATTCCGGCTCGAACGTGGTGCCGTCGAACGTCAGCGGCCGGTCGTGGTCGGTAAAGCCGAACCCCGCCCCGTCGTTGCGGGTGAGCCGCCAGCACCAGGCGAGCGTGGTGGTGCCGGAATCGAGGTGGGTTTGCAGAGATTGGGGGAAAGATTTCATCGACGGACCTCGATCAGCGGAATGGATGTGATGGACCCGAGGCGCTCGATATCGTGGGTGATGTCGAGCTGGTCGGTGTCGAAACGCACCGGCACATCGAATTCAAAACCGGCAGTTATGGCGACGCCGCTGGCCGGAGCGGTGGTGAAGGTGATGAGACCCATAGTGGTATCAACCGACCAGCCGGAGGCTTGTGCGATCCCGTCCAGTGCCACCGAGACCGTACCGGCCACCGGTTTTGTGATGCTGCGGGTCCATGTTTGCGCGCCGGATGAATAGTCTTTCGACAGTTGAAACTTTGTGGTCGTCCCGTCGCCTATCCCGATTGCTTGATCTGTTGCGGCAGGCGCACCCGACGGCAGGCAGGATTTATAATCACCCCAGTCCTTCCAGCGAAAGCCGTATAGCCGCCCGTTGCGCGCCTCGAAAAACGCCACCACGGCGGCGAGATCATCGGCGCGACGAATGCCGTAGGCCGCGTCATAGCGGCGGCGAGAATTGGCCCAGCTGGCATTGCGTTCCTCGTCACCCGAGGCCAGTTCGACAATCTGGGTGCGCCGCTCGGGGCCGCCACGCGCGCCACGGCTGATATTGTCGGGAAAGCGGATTTCGTGAAACGCCATTTACATGCCCCTCCGGCCCATGGCGACGGCACGGGCAATGTCGGCCGAAACCTGCGTGCGCGATTGCCGGAAGCTCTCGGCATCGCGGGTCTGGATGTTGATGGTGATGTTTTGGGCGGAGCTTTGCCCGTAGCCTTGAGCCTCATGCCGGTTCAGCACCCGCTCGCCCTTTTGCAGGATGGCGGGCACCTCGTCGGGACGCAGACCGGCCCAGCCACCGGAATGCATTCGCGGCACACTGGCGAATGCCATAGCTGGAACCATGCGCTGTGGCGCAGCCCCACCGACCATGCCACCCGCGTGCAGCACCGGTGCAAAAATGCCACCGAGATTGCCAAGCGCCCCCGACAAAGCATTGGCCAGCGGCCCGAGAATGAACTTTCGCGCCGATAGCTTGGCCATATCCGCCAGCAGCGAGGTCACCAGTGACCGGAAATCCAGCTTGCCGGTTTTGACGAACTCGCCAATGGCGTTTTCCGCGCTGGTAAATGCCCCAACCAGAGCATCGCCGATCCCCTTGCCGACATTGGCGGCCTTGGTCGCGTAATCCTTGAGGGAATCCGCTGCCATGTCCCATGCGGTTTTGGCGACCTCGGCCGCCGCGCGTGCGGCACCACCCGCTCCGGTGACCGCTCTGGACAGGACCTCGGCGGCTGTCGTGGTTCCCGCAAGGCCACTCTCGCCGTCTTCGGCACTTGATCTCATCGATTCGCGCAGGGCCTGCATGGAGGTAAGCGGCGCGGTCGCCGCCTGCGCCATTTCGCGAGAAGAATTGACTAGCCCGTCGGCGGCATTCCTCGCTTCTTCGGCGGTGGCGGCCATCTCATAATAGGCAGACCCCGCCATGATCGCCGCATTGCCGATCGCCAGCATCGCACTGTCCATGCCCGGGATATTGGCAATCCCGCGCGTCATCGCGTGCAAAAAGTCCGTCCAGGTTTTCTGGATCCCCGCCAGCATGGTCAGCCATCCGGCCTTGATCCGCGCCCAGACGCTTGAGAGCGCCGCGCCGAGGGATTTTCCGCCGAGCTTGATGCGATCCCAGACCTCGATCGCCACATCCTTCAGCAGCCGCATGGCCTCGCCAAATCCACCCGCGCCTTTGACCAAACGCCCGAACCAGTAGATCAGCTCGCCCGCGCCGATGATCAGCGCGCCGATGCCGGTGCGGATCAGGGCACCACGCAGGGCGACCAGTGAAATCGACACACCTTTGATCCCCAATGCCGCACTGGCCAGCGCAATCACCAGCTTGCCACCCAGCACGGCGGCAAAGGTGGCGGCAATGGTGGCGATTTCGCCGATATGGTTGAACAGACCCTTGATGGCGCGCCCGAGCGGGCCGGTGGTCTTGCCAATGGCTGCCATGGCATTGGCGATTGCTTCCAGCGCCGGAGCAGCCGCCACCGCCAGCTGGTTGGCAATCCCGCGCCACAAAAGCCCCATTCGCGAGAGCGCATCATTGGTGCGCTGGATCTGGGCGGCGTCACTTTCCGACACCGCGACGCCAAAATCCTGCACGTCCTGCGTGGCTTGTCGCAAGGTGGCGCTGTCGATGCGGGTAAAAATCAACCCCGCGCGTGATCCAAATATCTGTGAGGCGACGGCCGCTTGTTGGGCCGTCGGGATGAACTTTGCAATCGCATCCTGAATGGCGGCCATCTTTTCATCGATCGGCAGCTTGGCGAGATCGGCGGCGGAAAGGTGCAAGGCATCCAGTGCTTTCACCGCAGGACCTGTCCCCTGCGCCGCCTGGCTCAGACTCTTGGTCATCATGATCGTGGCTTGTTCAACCTCGCCCTGCGAGACTCCGGCCAGATCAGCCGCGCGCGCCAGCACCTGCATGCTCGCCGTCGTGGTGCGCAGCGAGGCCGCCAGTTTCGCCTGCTCGTCGATGGTCTGCAGGCTGGAGCGCACCATGGCAATACCGGCCGCCACCGCAGCTGCCGCCATGATACCGGCGGCGATCTTCGCCCGTCGGGCAAAGCGGGCGAGGCGAGCATTGGCGATTTCCATCTCGCGGGAGGCCTTGCCAAAGCCGCGTTTGCCAGCCTCGCCGATGCCTTCAAACTCGGCCTTGACCTGCTTGCCGCCCACGGCCGCAAGGCGGACGGACACCCTCTTCTCGGCCATCTTACTTATCCATCTGTTCGTTGATTTTACGCACCATCACCGCCTCGATTGCGGGGAGGATTTCTGCGGTGGCGATCGGACAGACGCCAAGCGCCGTGGCCAATGCCAACGCCGTGCCCATGTCCCAGCCGATCACGCCACCGCTCGGGGCAACGCGCAGTTGACCGCCGAGGCGGGCAACCAGATCCCAGACCTGCGAGCCCTCATAGCTTTGTGGTTGATTCAGGATTTGTGGGCAGTCTTCGCAGGTTTTCGGACAGGCTTGGCAATATCCGTCGCCCCCGCCGAAGACCCATTCGGCAAGGGCGCAGAGGCGTTTTTTTCCGCGTCCAACACCAGACCCTTGGCGACATATTTGGTCTGGAAGGCCTCGAACAGCGGCCAGACATCCAGCAGGGCGTCGATCCCTTCAGGGCTGACAGGAATGGTGTTGCCGTCGGCGTCTCCGACACCTTCCCAATCCAGCACCGCGTTGCGGGCCAGAGCCTTGGCGAAAACCAGCGCGCTGGCCTCGTCGGTGGCGTCCTCGCTTAGGGCGGTCACCGCAGGATCGTTGCGCGAGGCCACCATCATGGCGGTGGTCAGGGGGTGCAGATGCAGGCGGACCCCGTGGCCAAGGTCCAGCCAGGCGGGTTCGTTATTCAAATCGAGATGGATCATGTTCGTCCTCAATAGGTTGCGATGTCATTGACAAGGGTGACGGTGCACATCTGACCGGCGGTGGCGTCATAGGCCGCCTGCCAGTCAAAACTGGCCTGCACGCCTTGGGGCCCCTGAATTTCGACACGCGGGCGGGGCAGATAGACCGCGTGAGCAGTGACGGTCAGGCTTTCGCCGCTGACCAGATTGTAGGCAAACTCCAGTTCCGCCGCTGTGCCGTTCATGGCTTGCGTCATCAGAACCTGATCGGCGAACCTCACATCCATTTTGCCGGTCAGCGCCGCAATCGATGGGTCTGCCCCGTCGATGCGCCCGTCCGAACGGATCGTCTCGATGCGGTCGAGATTGTTGGCATATTGAATGTCGGCCGAGACGATATTACCGAGAGCTGTGCCGTTACGTTTGATCGAACCGTTGAAATGCCCGAACCGCTGCAATGCCCAGCCCGTCGGCGTTCCGGCGGCGGACGATGTCGCAATCGCCTCGCCCTGTGCAATCAGCTTGGCGGTGGCGGTCAGCAGGCCCGAGCGCTGCATCTGCCAGGAAAGCTGGTCGAGCACGCAGCCGGTATACATGGCAAAGCGCGGAACCTCGGGCATGGCGGTCTCGATCGACAGGCTCGGCAATGTCCAACTGCCCGATATGAACATGTGCGTGTATGGTCCGGTGCCCGTGGTGACCGGATCCCCGAACGCCGCTTTCAGCCAGAAGCCAAACGCTTCGGCATCGATCGGTACGACCACATCGCCGTCCGCCGTTACCGCATCCTTGATCGGAGCCAGCGGATCACGGCCATAGCCGAGCAATTCCGAACCCAGAAGTGGTTGCTCTGCCCCGAGCGAGGTGCTGGCGAAGGGCATCTGCATGTAACCGCTAACGGGTGCTGTTCCATAAGTTGTCTCGAACGCAGCCGCCATCAGCGACCGCGCGCCTTGTGCGCGTGCCATAGTATATTCCTTTGTTTGGTGGTGGGGGTCATCCCACTGGGGTCATTCCACGGGGTCAGCCCAGCGGATCAGCCGTGGTGTAAGTCAAAATGACGGGGACGATCGCTGCCTTCAGCGCCTCCGCCCCTTCCACCGGTAGATCGACCGGTTGCGGCGCTTCGGCCTCGATCCAGTCGCAGAGCCCGCCGAGGGTTCGGTCGGCTGTGATAACAGTGGCCAATTCTGACAGTTGCGCGTCAAAAGCTGCATCACGAGCTGCAGGTGTCTTGCTCTGCACGATCACCTCGACATCGGCGCGATGTTCATAGTGGTATTGCAGTGGTGACAGCGTCACGTCCGGCGTGCCGGGGTCGCCGTCGCGCAGGATCAGCAACCCACCAGCGGGTATGCGCTCAGGCAGGATTGCGCCGCGCAGCACGGTTGCAGCGGGCACGCTTTGCAGTGCCGCAAGCAGCGCCTGCAGGATGGTTTCTCGGGGTGTGGGCATGGGTTTGCTTGCCGACCAAATCTCAGCTTACCTCAATGGTTCTGATCTGGCTGTTGTTTGGCAAAGCTCGCCAGTTTGGCCGGCAAATCACTCCTGCTGTGCAGAAAATCCACGATGATCACGCTGTCCTCATCCTCGACAAACACGATGAAATGCTGCCCCGAACGGGCAAAGCGCAGATCCTCCTTCAGATCCGGATCGATGATCGCCCGACAGCTTTGTGATGGCACGGCCCCCGATGCGATGCCGGAACAGCGCGCGATCAGGTCTTCCTCATAGGCCTGCGCCTGACGTGGCCCGAAGATGTCGATCGTCCAGAGGGCAATATCCAATAGGGACGCCTCGGCCTGACGGGTCAGCCGCCAGGATTTGGCCATCAGGCTTTGCCCCGCGCGGTGGCAAAAACGCGCCGGATGGCGTCCTCGCCGCCCCCTTCGGCCAGATCACCGGCCTTGGCCTGTGCCAATCCGGCCGAGAGCTGGTTGCGCAGGGCATTGAGTTCACTTTCCTCGCGCTCCAGAAGTCGCAAGCCGGCGCGCAACGCCTCGCTGGCATTCTGGTAGCGGCCGGTTTCAACCAGACGGTCGACCAGGCTGGATTGGGCATCGGTCAGAACGACGTTTCGTGTGGCCATGGAGTATCCTTTCCTGTAACTGGCAATATATGCCAATGATGAGCGATTGTCCACAATGCCGGGATTTTCCAAGTGTGGTTCACGCCTGATCCACCCATTTTTCCACAATCAACCCCGGCACGGACGATGCCACCTTTTCCGCATCGCGCGCCAGATCGAGCCGTTTACGCAGCTTCACCTGCGGAACCAGCAGGAAGATCGGCGCGGTGACCTGTCCGCGGCCGGTTTTGGAACGCGACGCCACCGCCGTGCCGCGCGTGTTGATCCGCGCCTTTTCGGCCACCAGAAGGCTCGGTCCGTTGCGGCGATAGATGAACCGCAACCGCATGCCACGGCGGCGTTCCCATTCTCCGGGGGTGAGCCGCGCGCCTCCGCGACCCTTGCCGGCGGCCTCGGTCGGGATGGCCAGATAGAAGCCGAGTTTCGAGCGGATCAGCACGCCCTTGTCATGGGCGCGGATGATCTTCGGGGCTTTCGACCAGATGAAGGCTGCGGCATCGAGACTTTCGCCGCGCTCGGGATAGGTCTTGTTGCGAATGCTGCGGGCCAGCCGATGCCCGAGGCCCGCACCGGTAATCTGCCCGCGCCAGTCGGCCTTCAGATCACTGCCCGCCTGACGCATGGCGGCGGTGACCACGCGTTCGCCCGCCAGAACCTCCGCCTGCATCATCCCGGCGAGATCCGGATCGATGTCGAGCTTCAGCTTCATACCGGATGCACGTCGATGGTCCAGATCAGACGTTCCGCATCCCGCACCGGCTCGCCCTGGATCAGGAACGCCTCGCCACCGATTTCCAGCCGGTCGCCGGGGCGCGGGCTGGCCACCTCGCTCACCCGCAGATCGAAGCGCTGGGTTTCCGACCAGAGCCTCGCCTCGCCAAAGCCAGTAATGCTGTCGTCGCGGCGCGCCACCACACGGACGAGAACGGGCGAACCGCCCCCGGCCGTGTAGATGGCGTCCGTGGAGATATTGTCGTCCGCGAACAGTGCATCCATGCCAATACTGAGTGCGTTCATCAGGTGCGCCGTGCAGACCGCAATACCTGCGGGCGGGTGCAGATCGGCAGCGGGTTGCTTTCGATCTCGAGGCGCACCCACTCATCACGGTCGCGATCCGGAATGGAACGCGCATAAAGCGGCAGGCCCAGCGTGTTGACGGTCTCGAAGGTGTCCGCCGGGGCGTAGTAAATCTCGAACAGCCCCTCCACGCCCTCGGGATAGAACCAGGCCTTGTCGACCGGCACACCGAAAGCGGCATTACCCCGGTAGCGGCGGAAGTTGATGCCGCCAAAGCTGACCTCGTCCGACACCCGGCTACGCAGATCGGCGGCGGCGGCCGTGTTGAGATAGGTTTCACGCACCTCCTTGTGCGCCACCAGATCGGCAAAGAAGGCTGAGCCGCATTCGGCGCGCAGTTGCACCGCGCCGGTGGACAGACCACCGAGGCTATCCTCGACACTCTCGATCAGCGCCTGACAGCGTTTACGCAGCACGCCGGAGCCGGGATTGGTGGCGGCAAGGTCGAAGTTGACCTCGGTGGCAGGCGTAATCGCAAACTCGGTGAAGTAGTCGATCACTGTGGCCCCGTCCTTGGGATCGAGCACTTTGCCCTGAATGCCGTTCAGCAGGTGATACTCGAACGTGGCCTCGGCATCGGTGCGCAACCGGCGCAGGCGGCGGGCGACCTCGGCCTGAATTTGCTGGGTCTCACTGTCACTGCCAAAGGCGCGGATGCCCTGAATTTCGGAGGCCCAGAGCACATCCTGTTTCTTGAACTGGCGGCAAACGAAGGCGCGCACATCACGACGCTCTGGCACTTGCTGATCGTAAGCCGAGCCGCGTTCCGAGAACGGGATCAGCGACAGGGTGCCGTCGCGGGACTCAATAACAACGGTGCGGCTTCGCACCCCGCGATCGGAGAACAGGCCGGAGCCAGACAAGGTTGCGGGCTTGAAGGGGATGTTTTCCAGCGCGCGGGTGAGTTCGATCACCGAAAAGGCATCGGTCTCGAAGATATCCATGGTGGCCATGGGTGGCCTCCTTTCTTATTGGAATTAGCGGGTGAGAATGCCGGCGGCGGCGAGCGCCGTATGGGCGGCGGCGATTTCCGGCGCTGTGGGCGTGCCGGTGAACACCAGGTCGTTGCCGTTGACAATGGCGGGACCGCGCAGCAGCACAACCGCATCCACGTCGGTCGCGGTGGCGTCCGCCTTGCCCCAGAGCACGGCGACGGCAGTTTCCGTGCCATCGAGAGCGGCCGGATCATGGGCGGCGTATTTGCCCGAAGCGGTGATTTTGCCGAGCACGGTGCCGGGCTCCAGAACGGGGTTCGCGCCGCCGGTGGCGATGGTGACGACCTCGCGGCAATAATCGCGCGCGGCCTCCCAGACGAGGAAGCCGCCTGCGTGGCGGGTTTCGGTCAATGTGGTCATGGGGTGTTATCCTTTGCGTTTGAAGGTGCGGGCGATCACGTCGCCCCAGGGTTTGGCCTGGGGCGCTGGCCCCGGTTGGGGATGGCTGGAGGAGATGTCGGGATCATCGGCGGCGCGGGCGTCGATCAGGGCCTTGCGGATATCCCCGAGCGAGGTCTCGGCGGACAGGAAGCCCGCAGCCATTTGCGGCTGACCAGCAAGGCGGCAGAGATCGACGACAGTTTTGGCATAGGTCATGGCCTCGGCGCGGATGGCAGCGGGGTCTGGCTCGGGATCGGTTTCGCCCTCGGGGGCAGAGTTCGGTTCAGGCTCCGGTTCCGCCGTCACGGGTTCATCCTTTGCCTTCACCGCCTCGACGATTTCCGGCGGTGTGTTTTGAAACCGGCTGACATCAAAGCTGGCGGCCATCTTGACCGGCTCGGACATTATGTCGGCAAATCCCATCTCCAGCGCCTCGGCAGCATCCAGCCAGGTTTCCCTAGCCATCAGCTTCGCGATATCCTTTTCAGGCTTGCCGGATTTCGCCGCATAGCCACGCAGCAGGCTGGCACCGATCTTGTCGAGCGCCTCAGCCATGGCGCGCATGTCGGCCGCAGTCCCCATCACCATGCCGGAAGGATCATGGATCATCAGGAAGGCGTTTTCCGGCATGATGATTTCATCACCGGCCATGGCAATGTAGGAGGCGGCCGAGGCGGCAATGCCGTCGATGGAAACGGTGACCCTGCCCGCGTGGCGCTGCAGGGCATTATAGATCGCCACCGCATCGAACACCGAGCCGCCCGGGCTGTTGAGCCGCAGGGTCATCGGGGCCTTGTCCGGCAGCTTGCCAAGATCGGCCAGAAAGGCCTTGGCCGAGACACCGTAAGCGCCGATTTCATCATAGATCGAGATTTCCGCGCCATCATTGAGGGCGCAGATCGAATACCAGTTGTTCATGGTGGTTCCTTTGCTACGTTTGCTTTTCTTCAGGGTCGGCGGGTTTCACGGGCGTTGCCCTCGCGCCTTGGGTTTCACCGGGGCTGGTGCTGTAATGGAGGCCCAAAGCGGCAGCCCGCTTGGCATCCGCCGCGTTCTCGCGGTCGATTTCCTCGATGTCGTAGCCGGTGGCCTCGACCGCCTTGCGCCGCGACATCAGCCCGGCTTCGATCCCCAA
>Ga0256840_1002614_pt1 | contig 15661 bp, 14 predicted proteins | sample 355202metaG_FD_185969 | JGI IMG/M metagenome (GOLD analysis project Ga0256840, IMG submission 185969) | Hydrothermal vent microbial communities from Mid Atlantic Ridge, Atlantic Ocean - 355-202 | ecosystem: Environmental > Aquatic > Marine > Hydrothermal vents | place: Atlantic Ocean: Mid... | reverse complement strand
AGCAAGAGCAGCATTTTCTATTTGTATTTCTGCTTTATTAATTTCCGGACGTGTTTTAAGAGCTGTTTCATAAATTAATTTTGAATCATCATATAATAAAATTGCTTTATCCAAAGTAATATTTACATCCTGAATATCAAAACCATCAGGAGAAACCTGAATTAATTGTGCCAAATTAAGCAACGCTAAATCCAACGCATTTTCGGCTTGTACCAGTTGTTGTTTATTTTGAGCCAAAGTTGCCTGAATATCTAATAAGTCTGCTATTGGATTTACCCCTGCATCAATTAATTCTTGCATTCTATTTAGTTGAATTGTAGTTATGGTTATCTGTTCTTTTGCAATTTTAATATTTTCTTTATTTAAAAGTGCATTAAGAAAACTATTTGCTATTTGTAAACTAATATCATTTTGCAGAATTTCTAAATCTAATTTACTTAAAAAAATACGGTTTTCGGCTTGTGTAATATTAATTTTATTTCTGCCTCCATTATACAAATCTACCGATGCCGAAATACCAAAATTTGTATTAGGATTTACTCGTTCGTATCTTGAATTTACCGCAAAATTTTGTGAAGCATCAGCAGAAACAAAAGGCAATAACTTGGCTTTGGCAATGGTAACATCTTCGGTTGTAAAAGTCTCGTTTAACTTGGCCTTTTTAATGGAAATATTGTTTTTTAAAGCGTAATCCACACACTCTTGTAAAGACCATTTCTTTTGTGCGTTGGAAAAAATAATTCCAAAAAGAAATAAGATTAAAGTAAATTGTAATTTCATAAGTTGACTTTTTATAGTTGTATGACGTTTGAAAAACAAACTTGTTACATTTTATCAACTAATCTTTTTAGAATCCCTCTTTTTTCGTTTTTTAAAAAATAAAAACAATCCTATTACCAAAATTAAATACGGAAAAATCATCAGATAAATAATACCGAAATTAATACCTTCAGCCATGGCACTATCGCCATTTTCCACAACAGCTTTGCACATTGCACATTGTGAAAATCCTTTAAAAAAAGAGCCTAACAATATTAAAAACAGTATGTAATTTTTTATTTTTTTCACTTTCGTGGAGTTATTTTTATTTCAATTCAACAATTTTACCAACCTTATTAATAATATGGTTTTATAAGCAAATATACCAACACACCGGTCGTTGCAACATAAAGCCAAAGAGGAAAAGCAATCCTTGCAATTTTTTTATGCAAAGCAAATTCTCCTTTTTTAGCACGTACAAAAGTAATTAAAACAAACGGAATAACCACAATAGACAAGATAATATGACTAATTAAAATAAAGAAATACACATATCTAATAACACCTTGTCCGCCATATTTAGTATCTCCGTGTGTAGCATGATGTAAAATATATAAAATTAGAAATACAACAGACAAACCAATAGCGGTTTGCATTAAATTTTGGTGTAGTTTGCGATTTTTATTTTTAATGGCTATAACAGACAAAACCAATATGATTGCTGTTATTCCGTTAATTGTAGCGTAAATTGGCGGTAAAAAAACCGGTAAATTAATATCTAATTTAATACGGAATAATGATGCCACAACAAGTGGAACCAAAATACTAATTATTGTAATTATTTTATTTTCTTTCATTTTTATCTATATTTTTTTATTATATTTGCTCATATTATTTTTACTTCTCATTTTAAGACTAGTAAAATAAAGTTAGTTTATAGTCGATGTGGTAGCATCGACTATATTTTTTTCATCTATAATCTTTGTGATTAACTGCAAAAACACAATGCATTATGTATAAGTTGCAAGGCTGTTTTATATAACTACTCAAAGAAATACAATCATCAATCTTAAATCATCAATCTTAAATCATCAATCTTAAATCATCAATCTTAAATCATCAATCTAAGGAACCGGATCATAACCACTTCCTCCCCAAGGATGGCAACTAAAAATTCGTTTTATTGCCAACCAACCACCTTTTATTAATCCGTGTTTTTTTAAAGCTTCCACCGAATAATGCGAGCAAGTTGGTTCATACCTACACGTTGCCGGCGTATAAGGAGAAATTGCCACTTGATAAAATCTTATAAATAAGATAAACGGATATGTTAATATTTTTTTTATCATTTTTGTTGTTGCCATGTTAAATTAACCGAAAGATTGACGAAAGGCTAGTTTTATAAAGCAACCCTAAATATTAAATTAGTAACCTGTTAGTCCAAATTTTGCATATTTACTAAATTATAATAGGTTCCTTTTTTGGCTATTAATTCTTTATGTGTTCCTTGTTCTACGATTTTTCCTTTTTGCATAACCACAATTTTATCAGCTTTCTGAATAGTAGATAAACGATGTGCTATTACAATAGATGTTCTGTTTTGCATCATTTTCTCCAAAGCATCTTGTACTAATTTTTCCGATTCGGTGTCTAAGGCGGAAGTTGCTTCGTCTAAAATCATAATAGGCGGATTTTTAAGTACAGCTCTCGCTATGGAAATCCGCTGTTTTTGTCCGCCGGAAAGCTTGTTTCCGCTATCACCAATATTGGTTTCGTAACCCTTTGGCAATTCCATAATAAAATCGTGTGCGTTAGCAATTTTTGCAGCTGCGATAATATCTTCTTTACTTACCTCTTTGCCAAAAGCAATATTATTAGCAATAGTATCGTGAAACAAAACAGCATCTTGCGTTACAATTCCTAATTGATTGCGTAAAGATTCTTTGGTAATTTCTTTAATATTATAACCGTCTATGGTGATTGTACCTTCATTTACATCATAGAAACGTGTGATGAGGTTAGCGAGTGTGGATTTTCCGCTTCCGGATTGCCCAACCAAAGCAACGGTTTTTCCTTTCGGAACTTCCAAATTAAAATCTTTTAGTACTAAATCGTCTTCATATTTAAAAGAAATATTATCAAATTGTATTTTTTCTACAAACGAAGTTAATTTTTTAGCATTTGGCAAATCTTCTAACGGATTTTTCGTTTCCAAAATTTCTAAAACTCTTTCCGCAGCAGCGTTTCCCTTTTTAACGCGATAACTTGCTTTGGAAATCGCTTTTGCAGGTGTTAAAATATTATATGCCAAACCCATATATGCAATAAAATCTTCGCCATCTAGCGAATGCTCAATCAATACCAATCTGCCTCCGTAATAAAGTAAAACCGCTATGACCGAAATCCCTAAAAATTCACTTGCCGGACTTGCCATATTGGTACGATTTAACAAAGAATTGGAATACCTGAAAAAACGGCTTGTAGAGTCTTTAAATTTCGATGTAAAAGTATTCTCTGCATTAAAAGCTTTGATGATTTTTAATCCGCCAAGCGTTTCTTCGATAAGCGATAAAAAGAAACCTTGTTCTCTTTGTACTTTATCTGATTTTCGCTTTAAACTCTTTCCGATAAGAGAAATTAAAAATCCGGATATAGGAATAAAAACAAACACAAAAACAGTAAGTTTTACACTAATTAGCAACATTGCAACAATTGTAAAAATAATGGTTAAAGGCTCACGCACTACCATTTCTAAAACCGATAAAAAAGAATGCTGAATTTCTAAAACATCCGTTCCGATACGTGACATAATATCACCTTTTCTTTTCTCGGAAAAATAGGAAATAGGTAATTGTACAATTTTTTTATACAAGTCGTTTCTAATATCTTTTAACACGCCATTGCGTAAAAAAGTGATGAAATACATCGCAAGATAATTAAAGATGTTTTTAAAGAAAAAAGTAAAAATCACCAAACCGATAACAATCATTAATGCTTTGGATTTATCTTCTCCGGCAACTTGATGTATGGTATAACCTAAATATTCTTTAAAAAAATCCATTGCTTTACCGATGCCTTTATAAACAGGTTTTTCGGTAACTTTTATTGCTTTTTCCGGATTAAAAATAACTTGTAACAACGGCATTAAAACCAAAAATGACAAGGTGGAAAATAACGCGTAAAGAATATTAAAAAAGATGTTTAAAAATCCGTATTTTTTATACGGTTTGGCATATTTTATAATTTTTGTAAAATAATTCATATAACTAATTTGACTTGTTATTGTTGAATTTCGGCAACAATTCTACTGATTTTTTCATCTAATTCGCTTTCTGTTTTTTTAGCATTTTCAATACTTGGCAATGGTTTGTTTACGCTAATATAAAATTTTATTTTCGGTTCTGTTCCGCTGGGTCTAACAGCTACTTTTGTACCGTTTTCGGTTTCATAAATTAGCACATTTGATTTAGGAATTTTAATTTCTTCGGTTTTACCGGAAATTAAATCGGTTTTTACGGAAGATAAATAATCGTATAAATATTTTACCTTTTCACCATCGATTGTTAAAAGTGGATGATTTCTAAATTTAACCATCATTTGTTTGATTTCTTCGGCTCCTGAAATTCCTTTTTTTACAATTGCAATAAGGTGTTCTTTGTAATAACCGTATTTTAGGTATAGTTTTAAAAGTTCGTTATAAAAAGTAGAGTTGTTATTTAATGCCGTTGCAAAAATCTCGCAAGCAAGTAAAGTTGCTGTAACAGCATCTTTGTCACGTACAAAATCGCCTACCATATAACCAAAACTTTCTTCGCCTCCACCGATAAAATCGAGTTCCGGAAAATCGCGTATCAATTTGGCAATCCATTTAAAACCGGTTAGGCTTACTTTGGTTTCAACATGGTAACTATTACTTATTTTTTTTACTAAATCGGTTGAAACAATAGTAGAACCAACAAATTGTTTTCCGTTTAATTTTCCTTGATTTTGCCATTGTTTAATCAGAAAATCGGTCATCATACTCATGGTTTGGTTTCCGTTTAACAAAGTCATTTTTCCGTCTTGGTTTCTAACCGCAATTCCGATTCTATCGCTATCGGGATCTGTACCGATAACAATATCTGCTTGGATTTTATCTGCCAATTCGGTAGCCATTTTTAGTGCGGCAGGTTCTTCCGGATTAGGCGATAGCACGGTTGGAAAATCGCCATTTGGAATGCGTTGCTCTTCCACAATATGCAAATTGGTAAAACCGACACGTTTAAGTGCATCAGGAATTATTTTAATAGAAGTTCCGTGTAACGATGTAAAAACTATCTTTAGCTTATCGCGATTTTTAGCATTAAAAGTGCCATGTGCAATACTGGCTTTTATAAAGGCATCATCAATATTTTTACCTATGTATTCGATTAAATTTTCGTTTCCGTTAAAGTTGATTTGGTCAAACTTTACTTTTTCAATTTCATGGATAATTTCGGTATCTTGCGGTGGTACAATTTGAGCTCCATCATCAAAATATACTTTATATCCGTTATATTCCGGCGGATTATGCGATGCGGTTAAAACCACACCACTTTGACAACCCAAATAACGGACGGCAAAAGATAGCTCTGGTGTTGGACGTAAATCGTCAAAAAGAAAAACTTTTATACCGTTTGCCGAAAAAACATTGGCTACTTCTTTTGCGAATTCTTTTGAATTATGACGACAATCATAAGCAATCGCAACATTTATTTGTTCTAAATCTTTAAAATATTGTTTGAGGTAATTACTTAAACCTTGTGTGTTCTTACCAAGTGTATATTTGTTAATTCGATTTGTACCTACTCCCATTATTCCGCGCATTCCGCCTGTACCAAAAGCCAAATTTTTATAAAAACTTTCGGTTAAATTTTGGTCGTTTTTATCGATTAAAGCTTGTACTTCTTTTTGTGTGTTTTTATCAAACGGTGCTTGCAACCATTCTTTTGCTTTTTTAATGATTTGTTCCTTGTTCATGTTCTTACTTTTATAGAATGCAAAGATACGGTTATTTAGAAAACATTAAAAGAATATGTATTTAAAGAATTTCATTACATTAGCGATAAAAATTCTCTGATGTTAAAATATATTTTAAAAGTACCAAATACACAAAATGCAGATGACTGGTTTTATTTTATTCGAAAAAATCTAAAAAACATTGCAAAAGCAAAAGAATTAATAGTAGATTTTAACACTGTGAAATTTTTAGATACCGATGATTTTGTAGTACTAGCCTGCTTAATTGAAAGCTATTATATAAACGGTAGCAAAATTAGCTTCATCGGAGGTACCTAAAATTTTAATAATCATTTAAATAATGTTAAATTTAAGAAATATTGGGACGAAAATTTCAATAGAGATAAATTTACAATCTCTTTAAATCAAACAACATTATGTTTATGGAAAATATCAGAGAATATGATTTATTCTTATTCTCTTTATGCTAAAAAATATTTTGAAAGATTTGCAAACAATAAAGACTTAATTTCTCTTTCAGCCAATTTAGATGAAGTATTTAATAATGTATTCGACCATGCTCAATCACCAATAACAGGATATATCATTACCCAATATTATCCAAAAAACAATAAATTATCTTTTTCAATTTGTGATTTTGGAATTGGTATACCATCTTCTATTAATAATAAAAATATTGAAAATAATTTTCCCATTATGGATGACTGGAAATCAATTATCAAATCACTAGAAAAAGGATTTTCTGTTAACTCCACGCCTAGAAATAGAGGATTTGGATTAAATAATATAATAGAATTTACTGAAAGTTCTAATGGTAAATTAACTATCATATCAAACAATGGAATTGTTGAAAAAAGTGCTAATTCACTGTACAAAGCAGGCAAAACAGAATACGAATTTAAAGGTACATTAATCAAAGTGGAAGTTGATTTAAACACCTTTCAAAACAAAAATGAACATGAAGAAATATTTGATTTATAAAAAATCAGTATATTTGTTAATAAGTTTTATACTTTTGCACAGTATTTGAAGTTCTAAAGGTAAATATAAATATTATGAAAACTATTGTATTAAAAGATTTAGTGAATAATACTAGCTCAAATTCGGAAGGTTTGGTATTGTATGATTATTTACAAAGAGCTGTAATAGAAAAAGAGTTATTACTTCTTTATGTAGATAATGACTTATCTTTATCGTCATCTTTTCTAAACACATCAATAGGATTATTTTTAGATAATTACGGAATAAAAACCTTAAAAAATACCATTAAATTTAAAGGTTCAAAAAATCAATATTTGAGATTTATAGATTATATTCAGAAATATAACAGTCTATATTCTCTTTAGTTTTTTAACTACACTAAATAGCTAGAACGTTTTTTATTTCAAACAACCTCTTTTATTTTATACCGTTCTTGTTGACGATTATTTCGCAGAATAATTTCGCCTATAAAACCGGCTAAAAATAATTGTGTACCTATTAACATTGCGGTTAATGCCAAATAAAATTGCGGTCTTTGTGTAATTAATCTTCCGTGTGGGTTTAAAAGAAGTTTATCAACACCTAAATATAATGCAAATAAAAAGCCAATTATAAACATTAAGGAACCTAACAAACCAAATAGATGCATTGGTCTTTTACCGAATTTAGAAAGAAACCAAATGGTAATTAAATCTAAAAATCCATTAAAAAAACGCTCAATACCAAATTTTGTTGTTCCATATTTTCTTGCTTGATGTTGCACTACTTTTTCACCTATTTTGGTAAAACCGGCATTTTTTGCTAAAACAGGAATATAACGATGCATCTCTCCATAGACATCAATATTTTTTACGACATCTTTTTTATATGCTTTTAATCCGCAATTAAAATCATGTAATTTTACTCCGGAAGTCTTTCTTGCAGCAGCGTTAAAGAGTTTAGAAGGTAAATTTTTACGTATTTTAGAATCGTATCGCTTTTTTTTCCAACCTGAAATTAAATCGTAATTTTCTTTTTTAATTAAATCAAATAATTCCGGAATTTCATCAGGACTATCCTGCAAATCGGCGTCCATTGTAATCACCACATCACCTTTTGCCGCTTTAAATCCGGCATGTAAAGCTTGCGATTTACCAAAATTATTTTGAAAGCGAATTCCTTTTACTTCAGAATGTTCTTTAGCTAATTTCTTAATAATTTCCCAAGAATTATCTGTTGATCCATCATCTATAAAAATAATTTCATAAGAAAACGAATTGGATTGCATAACTTTTGCAATCCAATTGTATAATTCCGGCAAAGATTCAGCTTCATTTAGAAGCGGTATGACTACGGATATGTCCATATTAAATATATTGTTCTTCCCGCTTAAGGATTAAACCTGCGATTAAAGAAACGATTAATCCCATAATTAAATTACCGATAATTGTCATAAAAATCATTGCTGTAGGTGACATAAACATTTTTGTCATTTTCAATGCCATATCCATTTGCTCATCAGTCATATCCGGATTTTGCTCTAACATTTTTTCTTGTGTCATTTCCATTATTGAATCTAATGCAGTTGGTTCTATATAATTAAAAAAGACAAACACATAAATTCCGGTAATCAAACCACCAATAAGAGCAACACCTAATCCGGTTTTTATAGCTTGACCTAGTTTTAAATTACCATTATTAGCTTCTCTAAATTTTATGATTGCCATAAAAATAACACCAATAAACACGACCCAACCAAGGGCTTTTTCCCAAAAAGGTCTTTCCATTTCAATACCATTTGCCATATAAGCAATGACATTAACAAGAATCGTTAAGACACCTAATATGAGTCCGTAATTAATCATGATTGATTTTTGCGAAGTTTGTTGATTTTCCATAAAGTTTGATTTATTAGTTAGACAAAAATACGAATTATATTTGATTAGTATAAAAAAAGAAAAATAAGTTACATTTTTTGTTGTGTATTTAAAAAGGGTTTGTATTTTTGCAGCGGCAAGTCCTACACAACCAGCTCCCTCGGAATCCTCCAGGGCGGGAACGCAGCAAAGGTAAGAGGTTGTAGCGGTGTGATGTAGGTAGCTTGCCATTTTTTATGCTCGTAAGTTTCGTGGCGTTATCACATCTTTTTACTATTTTTGAAAAATGAAAAATAAAGTCGTTCTTATCACTGGTGCTTCCTCAGGAATAGGTAAATCAATTGGCGAATACTTACAAGAAAAAGGATTTATTGTCTATGGAACAAGCAGAAATCCTAAAAAATATACAGATTCTAAATTTCCGTTAATAGCATTAGATGTATCGGATGAGTATTCGATTAAAAAAGCCGTTTCTCAAATTATTGAAAAAGAAAAACAATTGGATATTTTAATTAACAATGCCGGAAAAGGAATTACCGGTCCTGTGGAGGAAACACCAATTGAAGAAATGAAAAAAGCATTTGATACCAATTTTTTTGGTGTAGTAAATGTTTGTAAAGGTGTTTTACCGCAAATGCGAAAACAAAAAAACGGCTTAATTTTAAACATCAGCTCTATTGCAGGTTATATGGGTTTGCCGTATCGCGGTATCTATTCGGCTACAAAATCGGCTACCTCTATCTTATCGGAAGTATTGAGTTTAGAAACCAAACAATTTGGCATTACCGTTGTAGATGTTGCTCCGGGAGATTTTGCCACAAATATTGCTGCCGGAAGATACCATACACCTCTTTTTAAAGATTCTCCTTATAAAAAACACTATAGCAAAGTTTTAAAACAAATTGATGACGAAGTTGATAAAGGATTGCAACCGGAAATTATGGCAAAAGCAATTTATAAAATCATTGGTAAAAAAAATCCGAAAGTACGATATCGAGTTGGAACCTTTATGCAACGATACGCCATACACATAAAAAGATTAATGCCCGATCGTTTGTATGAAAAAATCTTGATGAAACATTACAAACTGGATGATTAGCCCGCAAAATTCACCACAATTTCTATTTTTATTATATATAATACTGAAAAACAAACAACTAAATAAAGAGTTTTATAAATTTCAAAAACCCAAACTTGAGGAAGTTTGGGTTTTTGCGGTTAGATTTTTTTAAATTATGAGTTATGAATTATAAGTTATGAATTGAAAATCATAATTTGTACAATTTACCGGCGTCAAATCTTATTTAATTTTAACATTAAAAACAGTTTCTCCTTCTAATACACCTGTAAGCAAATCATTTTCTTGCACCTGACCTACTCCTGCCGGCGTTCCGGTAAAGATAATATCTCCTTTCTTTAATGTAAAATACTGTGATACGTGTGCAATTAAATCATCTATTTTCCAAAGCATATTTTTGGTATTACCGTCTTGTACAGTTTCACCATTTTTTAATAATTGAAAAGACGTATTTGCCAAATCAAAGTTCTTTTTATCGAAAAACGGACTAATAACGGCTGAGCCGTCAAATGCTTTTGCTTTTTCCCAAGGTAATCCTTTTGCCTTTAATTTACTTTGTAATTCTCTATCGGTGAAATCAATTCCTAATCCGATTTCTTGGTAATATTTATGAGCAAATTTAGGTTCTATATATTTGCCTACACGATTAATTTTAACCAATAATTCCACTTCATAATGAATTCCGTTTGACCAAGGAGGAATAAACAACGGCATTTTTTTTGGCAATTTAGCAGAATCCGGTTTTAAAAAAATTACCGGCTCTGTTGGTCGTTCATTCTCTAATTCTTCTATATGTTTAGCATAATTTCTGCCGATACAAATAATTTTCATAATCTATATTTTTAATTTTAATCCATCGTAAGCCACAAAAACATTTTCAGGTAACTGTTTTTCAATCTCTTTATGAAAGCCTAATTTATGACTAATATGTGTTAAATATGCTCTTTTAGGTTGTAATTCTTCAATTAATTTCAATGCATTTTCTAAATTAAAATGTGTAGGATGTTCTTTTATTCGTAATGCATTAATCACTAAAACGCTTAGGTTTTTAAGTTTTTCTCTTTCCGATTCATCGATAAAACTAGCATCGGTAATATAAGCAACATCCTTTATTTTATAACCAAAAATTGGTAATTTTCCGTGCATTACCTGTATTGGCGTAACCAACAAATCATCAATATAAAAAGCAGTTTTTTTAATTATATGAGGGAGCACTCCGGGAGCACTTGGGTATTTATTTTTGGTTGTAAAGATATAATCAAAACGATGTTTTAAATTATCCATTACACGTTTATAGGTGTAGATTGGCATATCACCGTATTTTTGAGTAATTGGTCTAATATCATCTAATCCTGCTGTATGATCTGCGTGTTCGTGTGTGTATAAAATTGCCTCTATTTTTGTAATTTTATTTTGCAACATTTGCATTCTAAAATCCGGACCACAATCAATTAAATAATTTTTTTCGTTAACCTGAAACAAAACCGAAGAACGCAATCGATTATCTCTAGGGTCATCAGACAAACAAACCGGATGATCGCAACCAATTACAGGGATTCCTTTAGAAGTTCCGGTACCAAAAAACAATAATTGCATAGAATTCGTTTTTATTAAGTTTCAAATTGTAATCTCTTGACAAAATTAAAACTATTTTCCTTATAAATTAAAAGTATTCTTTTTACTTTTGTGAGAAAATAAAAGATACTAAAAAATGGCTGTTACAGTTAAAGGAGATATCGAATTAAAAGATATCCCTACTATTAAAAAGAAAGCATTACGAATTAACTTAAATCGTAATATTTACGGGACTTTTGCCGAAATCGGTGCCGGACAGGAAACGGTTCGTAATTTTTTTAGAGCAGGAGGTGCTTCCGGAACTATCGCAAAAGCAATGAGTGCTTATGATAAAGATTTTTCGGATGCTATTTACGGCAGAGAAGAAGATGGGCGTTATGTTACCGAAAAACGGCTCAAAAAAATGCTATCGCATGAAATAGACTTGATTGAAGACCGTTTGTCGAGAGATAAACATCCGGATAAATTGTTTTTTACCTATGCAAATACTGTTACAACCATTGATTTTGCCAAAAAATTTAAAGGACATGGTTGGGTTGGAGTAAAATTTCAATTAGATCCTTTGGAGGAATACAATGAAATTATTTTACATGTTCGATTTAAAGAAAATGATGCCAGATTACAGCAAGAAACACTTGGTAAATTAGGTGTAAATTTAATTTACGGCGGATTTTACTTACATGATGATCCAAAAGAATTGCTAAAATCACTTTATGATAATATCGATTTAGATCAAATTGAGGTAGATATGATTAACTTTTCCGGACCTCGTTTTGCCTATGTTGATAACCGTATTATGAGTTTACATTTAGTAAGTAACGGCTTTACAAATGCAGTAATGTTTAATGAAGAAGGTATAAATGTATTGCCTGCTCAACAACTTTACAAAGCTAATATCTTTACTTTACGCGGAAGTTTTAGACCGGTTACTATGGTTAATATGGATATGTATGAAAAATCCATTAACTTATTTTTAGAAGACAAAAAAGTAAATCCTAAAAAGACAAAAGTTATTTTTGAACTCACACTCCCTAACTTATTATCGGAAGGTAAATTAAATGAAAGAGACTTTTTAGATAGAGCAGAATTACTATGTTCTCTAGGGCACAATGTAATGATTTCTACCTTTGTTGAATATTATAAATTGGTAGAATATTTCTCTGAGTTCACTAAAAAACGAATGGGAATGACCATGGGAGTAAATAATTTAGTACAAATTTTTGATGAAAAATATTACCGTGATTTAAGTGGTGGAATTTTAGAAGCCTTCGGAAAAATATTTTATAAAGATATTAAAGTATACTTGTATCCTATTAAAGATGAAAAAACCGGTGAAATTATTAATAGTGAAAATCTAAAAGTTCACCCAAGAATGAAAGAATTGTATAAATTCTTTAAATACAACGGTAAAATTGTAGATATTAAAAATTTCGATCCTAAGGTTTTGGAAATTTTCTCTAGAACAGTACTTAAAATGATTGCTAATGGTGAAGAAGGTTGGGAAAAAATGCTTCCGGAAGGAATTTCTGAACAAATTAAAGAAAAACGATTATTTTCTTATTCCAGAATGAAAAAGGCTAAGTAATATTTTATTAAAATTATAGATTACCAAATCTCCGGTAGGTTAAAAAAAACTATCGGAGATTTATTTTTTTAGCTGTAAAAATTCAAAGAATTTTATGATTAAAAAAAGGAGTTACACAAATAATGCAACTCCTTTTAAAAAAACTATTTGAGTGTTTTTTAATATTGTAGATAAACCCAACCTCGATATCTAATATCTTGATTATCATTTAATTTAATGCCGTAAAAATAAGTTCCTGCAGGTAATAAATCACCATCATTGTTTAATTTTCCATTCCAATTGTCTGTACTTATATCTCCACTATATACTTCATTACCATATCTGTTATATACATAAACTTTAAAATTAGGATATTTTGTACGAATTCCCGGAATATTAAAAGTTTGATTCTCTGCAATAGCACTGTTTGGTGAAAATCCTTGAGGTATGATAATGATACAATTCTCAATAGTTAACGGAACTTCTACAATAGCAGCACAACCTTGTGTATTTACTACTCTAGCCCAAACATTTCCTGCAACAACCGCAAAAGGTGTCGTAGTAATCGGATTAGATCCTGCTTCTGCATCTACTTGACTTACATGAAATGTCAAAGTTACATTAGTTTGATTTCCAAGTATCTCATTTTCTAAAGAAGCTAAATCAAAATTTGCAGTACCATCTCCGTTATCACAAGAATTTAAAACTGTTGTAGGTGCATTTACTATAGGAGATTCATCAATATGAATAATCTGTTGCGAAGAACTTGGACAGTTTCCACTAAATTGATAAGTTATCGTATAATCAACACCTTCAGTTGTAGTTGTCAAGTCTAATTCTCCGGTAACGGTATCAATTGTTGCTCCGTTATCAACAGAAAAAACCCCTCCTGTTTCCACAACATTTGTAGGCAATGGATTGGCATCTGCGATACAAACGTTATCAGGATAGTCAAAAGTAGCATCTTTTTTTAATTCAATAGTGATGCTTTGTGAGGAAGATGTTGGGCAATCTCCGGTTGTTGTATAAGTAATTGTAAAATCACCTGATCCATCTGTTCCTAAACCGGAAGCCATTAAATCAACTTCACCTGTTACTGCATCAATCACTCCTCCGTTAGTTATGGTAAATGTTCCTCCCGGGGTAGAAACATTATCCGGTGTTGGATTCATATCATTCATACAAAAACTAGTTGGATTATAAGAAATATCTGCTGAACTTTGTGTTAAAACCGTTAAAGTAAAACTTCTAATGGTATAACAAGTAGGGTCGGTAGCATCTTCTACTCTAATAAAAATCGTTTCATTACCTGCTGATGTATATGGATTTAATACCGTAATCGGATTTGTATTTGCATCAGCATCGGCAAAAGAAGTATGATAAGAGATATTAAAATCCGCCGGATTTAATCCGTTTAAAACATATGTTGTCTGATCAATATTAAAATCAAAAGTACCTGAACCAACAGGATTTTCACATTCCACTAAATTTACAGGTGTTTGAATATCAGGCGTAAACCCGGGAGTAACGGTAACCTGATCGGTAACAACCGCCGTACTATCATTACATTGATCTACTAAAGTCAGTTCTACTGTATAAGTCGTTTCCACTTGCGGATTAACCGTAACAGATTCATCGTTATTAGCATTTATTTGATTGCCGTCTTGGTCATACCATTTTAAAAAGTAGTCCATATCTTGTCCGTTTGGCACAAAACGCCAAAGTTCTCCACCGGCAGGCGGTGTCCAAACACCATTATTTCTACTTGATGGTGAAACACCAATAGTACCCGATTTGTTCTGAATACCAACTACTGCTCTACCGCCATTCCAAGAACTACAAACCGGTTTTTCATCTACTAAAATATCAATTACATTAGAAGATTCATATAATTTAATTTGAGATTTACTCAGTAAATCATTACAGCTATACTGATATGCCTCAAAACTAATTACAAAAACACGATTTGGTGCATCGCCTAAAGTTTTATATGAAATACGATCTTCTCGTGGTTGCACCCTAGAATCCATATCGTGATATACACCAAAAATAGCATTGGTTTGCCATTCTTGTGTTGGTAGTTGTAAACCATCAGCAACTACCCAATTACTAAAGGCATTAAGAACAGTCAAATCAAAGGTTACAATTCCATTTCCGGAAATTAACAATTGATCATACTGATTTTCAAAAAAACAAAAAGTAAACGGAATATCAATTACAAAATCAGACCATTCATCATCTGTTTGTATAAAAGTTCGTGAACCATCGTAGGTTACCGGCGGACAAAGCAATTCGCCACCAACATCATAATTACGTGTGGTTTTATAATTTGGTGCAATAACAGTTGCATTTAATGTTACATCTGTATCTGCACATTGCATTTGTACATCATCACCTGCATTTAGATTTTGACAGACTTGTGCGTTTGTTTTAGGGGAAAACAAAAAAACCGAAGAAATAAAAGCTATTAAAATCAGTAATTTTTTATTCATTTTTAGGTCAGTTTACTAGGGTTATTGTATTAAGAAAAACCAAATATACTATAATATTTTATAAAAAAAAATATTGCACGCAAAAATAAAGCTTATACAATTCTATTTTTTAAGTATTTACCCAAAAAATTAAATATACTAATTGTTTTGAAAAATAATTTCTCCCGGAATAATACCGGTTTCATATTCTCCTAAAAGACTTGCTGAATCTAAATTGAAAACTTTTAATTTTCCTTCACTAACATAATCCGATGCATATGTTGCATATAATTTACCTGCTTTTGCTTTTATTGTATAAAAATTTCCGGTGATACCTGATATCGGATTATTAGGTATAACCAAAGCTGTATTTTCCATT
>Ga0256840_1002613_pt1 | contig 15665 bp, 17 predicted proteins | sample 355202metaG_FD_185969 | JGI IMG/M metagenome (GOLD analysis project Ga0256840, IMG submission 185969) | Hydrothermal vent microbial communities from Mid Atlantic Ridge, Atlantic Ocean - 355-202 | ecosystem: Environmental > Aquatic > Marine > Hydrothermal vents | place: Atlantic Ocean: Mid... | reverse complement strand
GTGAACCGAAACCGATCATTGCTACTGTTTTAGATTTGATGATATTGATATCACAATCTTTGTCATAATATACATTTAAAGTTGACATGTATTATCCTTAGGTAATTTAATAAATTTCGCGATTATATCTAAATAATACTTATTCTATAATTTTTTAGATCGACTAAACCAAAGATATAAAAATGCCAGAAAGGACATACCTAAAATAAATAATATAATGTAATTTCGCATCAATGCATGTTCATCAAGTTCTGCTTCAAGAGGTGTAATAACCTCAAGAACACCCCTTTTATCTCCTATGGACCATTTTCCTTTTTCCCAAGTTCTACTAAAGTGATTATTATGGCAATTTACACATGTTTTATCGGTCATAAAATCTGTTGTTGCGACACGTACTACTTCTTTTCCATCCAATATATCTCTTTTTACATATATACCATCATCATGTTTTTGTGTATATTTAATCGCTTCTTTCTGAAAAGGTGTTAGCTTACGTTTAGAACGATTTTTAAATGGATATTCACTATAAAGTTGATATTTCAATCCTGTTTTTTCACTAAAAACCTTACTTAAATCATGTATAAGTGTTGTAGGTAAAGGCAGCACACCATTTGCACCTCCATGGTTATAACTAAATGACATTTGAGGTGCAAACTTCTTAACATCTTTCACAACATTTTTAGAATAGTATGCTCTAGTCAATTTTATTTGTTCTGCAGAGTTTATAGATTGTCTGACAATAGTGTTTATTGTGTATGATTCTGTAATATATGGTATGAAGAAAAATAATCCTATTACTACACTCATAGAAGTTGCCAATACAACCCCTATAGCTTTTGAGCTTTTAATAGTACTTACTTTTTTTTCAGTTTCTTTAGTTTCCATTTGGCATCCTTGTTTATTATACTTTAGTATTATAACAAATAATATTTAAAACATTTATATGCTAATTTTAATCTTGAGTTTTGGTTTTTGATTCATCTCATAAATCATTATATGATATAATAAATTTAGATTCATTTAAGGAGCAAGAATGATTGCAGTACTTAACGAGACTATTGTTTGGTGGCATTGGATTGTCATTGGGTTTGTCTTACTGATATTGGAAATGAATACAGGTACTTTTGTGATGTTGGGTCTAGGTGTAGCAGCCATCATCGTTGGTGTACTTGATATCACTATGCACACTAACTTTAGCACAGAGATTCTTATCTGGATAGTCCTTTCTGTTGTCTCTATCTGGTCATGGAAAAAGTGGATGAAAACACCTCATGTCAGCAACACAGGACAGTCAGACCACACCCTAGATACTTTAGGTACAGTCACAGAGCAGATACACCCTCACAAAAGAGGTAAAGTCACTTTTGACACACCTGTACTTGGAAACACCTCTTGGCATGCTACTTCAGCCCAAGAGATAGAAGTTGGAGAACGTATCCAAATCATAGAAATAAATGGTCAGCTTATTGCTGTCAAAAAAGCTTAAAATAAACATATAAAATAGGAGAAAATCATGGAAGCATTAAATGTCGTTGTCATCTTAGCCATACTCGTAGTAGTCACCCTCTATAAAGGTATAAACATTGTCCCACAAGGTGAAGAGTGGTTAGTCGAAAGGTTGGGTAAATTTTCACGTGTCTTAAAACCTGGGCTGAACATCATCGTACCTTACATCGAAGCCGTACGCCAGAAGATTACCACGCGTGACATTATCTTAGACATCCCCCAACAAGAAGTCATCACTAGAGACAATGCTGTCATTCTTACCAATGCCGTGGCCTTTATACGTGTTACCAAACCAGAAAATGCCTTGTATGGGGTAGAAGACTTTCGTATAGCCATTCAACAACTCATCATGACCACTTTACGTTCCATACTAGGAGAAATGAGCCTAGATGAAGCACTCTCTAACCGTGAACATATCAAAAACAAACTCAAAGATGCCATCATAGATGACGTAGCAGACTGGGGTGTGACAGTAAAATCAGTAGAGATACAAGACATCAACCCAAGTGCTTCCATGCAAGAGTCTATGGAACGCCAAGCTGCTGCTGAGCGTGAGCGACGTGCCATAGAGACTACAGCAGAAGGTAACAAAAATGCTGCCATCTTAGAAGCAGATGGAAAGCTAGCAGCCGCAGAACGTGAAGCCAAAGCACAAATAGTGCTAGCAAATGCCTCAGCTGAAGCCATAAGAATGATAAGCGACAACATCCAAGACAAGGAACTGCCTGCCATGTTCTTACTAGGTGACCGTTACATCAACTCACTTGAGAAGATAAGCCAAAGTGCTAATAGTAAATTTGTCATCTATCCTGCAGATTTACAAGGGGCTATTAAGGGGATGTTGGGAAATGCGTTTAAAAAGTAGGGTGTAGATCCCTGTCTACACCGACATGGTGAGATGTGCATTTGTGTGTATATTTGGTTTGATTATAAATCATATCAATAATGCAATGCAGATTGTGATGGTATGCTTATTTCCTTTTGACGGTGTAGTCAGTGACTACACCCTACTTATAAAAATGCTGATAATCCTTCACCCCTGACCAATCTCCACCCCATTTCCAGCCATACTTTTTAAATATCTGTGTGGCTTTGTCTGCTTTTAATAGTACTGCCCTGTCTTCATAACTATGTTCTTTATGCATGCGTTTTCTATACTTCAAAGATGCCTTATGTGAAATGCGTCCACTACGTGAAATATAGGGGTTTTCTATAGGGTTAATGTCTATTGCTTTCCCATACGAATGTTTCGACCACTTTTTAGAACCTGTTGCATTACGACAGTTAAATGCAGAAGTATTGTCTGCTTCAATGGAGAGCCAATCATTTGCTTTATACGCTGATACTAGTTTCATTTTGTGTATAGGGTAGCGAATTGTATAAAGTTCATTAAAGATACCTACTACATCCATTGCTACTTCTTTATGAACTACCATCTCACCCATACGTGTTTTTCCATCAAAATCAAGATACTGTAAATGTAAATAACGTAAATCATCTAAAGGCACAGGACAGCCTTTTTGCCATGAGCCTGCTTTTTTCATAATAGTTTGAATGTTGTCTGAAAGTGGATAGACAGCTACCTCTGCTAAAAGCGTTGCGGTAAGTCCTATGCTAAGTAATAATAATTTAATCATGTATCTATTATAACATATATGCGTGATTTACCTTCAGTTTCCACCTATATGCTATAGTAAATAAAAACAAAGGACGCTATATATGGAACAATTAAAAACCTATGCTCTCATGACAGGGCTTACCTTACTTTTCATTTGGTTTGGTGGGATGATAGCAGGTCAAACAGGGATGATTATCGCGTTTATTGCAGCAGCTGGAATGAACTTTTATGCCTACTACTATAGTGACCAGCAGGTACTTAAACACTATAATGCTATACCTGTAGACCACAACTCTGCTTCAGGCCTGTATAACATTGTATTAAGACTTACACAAAAAGCAGAACTTCCAATGCCTGCACTTTACATCATACCTGAGCAACAGCCAAATGCTTTTGCCACAGGACGTAACTATGAAAATGCAGCTGTTGCAGTCACCCAAGGACTACTTGACCTCATGACTGAAGAAGAAGTGGAAGCTGTTATAGCCCATGAACTCAGCCATATCAAACACTATGACATGCTTATAGGTACAGTCACGGCTACCATCGCAGGAGCCATAGCGATGCTTGCAAACTTTGGCATGTTTTTTGGTGGTGGAGATAGAGACAGACCCAACTTCATCGTGATGATAGCCCTAATGTTCATCATGCCTCTTGCTGCAAGTATCATACAGATGACTGTAAGTCGCAACCGTGAGTACATGGCAGATGAAGGTGCAGCCAAAATGACGGGTCATCCTGAGTGGCTACAGTCTGCACTTGCAAAGCTAGACTCCTATGCAAGAGGCACTTCCCTTCCTGAAGCTGACCCACAGACAGCACACATGTTCATCATTAACCCCTTTACAGGAAAAGACTTGTCGATGAAACAACTTTTCTCTACCCACCCTACTACAGAGTCACGCATAGAAAGATTAGAAGAACTAAAACGATTATAGGCTATAATCGTTTTATGAATAATCCATTTCTCGTTTCTCATTTCTCGTTTCTCATTTTTAAAGCCCAAGGCTTTAAATCATGAATGCTTTTGCCATACAACTTACCAATGGATGTCTAATTTCAGACATCGAACTTGAAGACCAAAACACCTTTCAAGCACTACAGACCATGGGTGCGATAGAAGAGGTAAACGGTCTTTGGAAACTACACTCTCTCTACCGTGCAGGACGACTCTATATAGGTCAGCAAGGAAAAGGCTACGTGGAAGCGGAGTTTAAAGAGCAAAAAGACCTCCTTGTAGAACCTGACCATTTGGGTGATGCTAAACATGGAGACGAAGTGGTGGTCAAACGCATCATCGCCAGACGTGGACGTGCAAGTGGTAAGGTAGTAGCAGTCATAGACAAAGCCCACCTCTTTACCATCGCCTACACCCACCGTGACGAGCAAGGCAACTTTAGCATACTCAACATCCGTACAGGAGAGCCAACCTATGCTGTCATGGAGGGTATGGACCTAAAAGCTTTTAAACTCGGTACCGTACTGAAAGTAGATATAGATGATGATAAGGTTTTGGAAGTCTTTGGACACCTCGCAGACCCTAAAGTAGATGAAAAAATATCTTTAGCCCTCTACCATAGAGAAGATGCATTCCCGCAAGAATGTGTCACAGAGGCACTTGATGTAGAAAATATAGTAACCAAAGAAGAACACCCAGACAGAGTAGACCTCACCCACCTTGACTTTTGTACCATTGACCCAGTCACAGCGAAAGACTTTGATGATGCTATCTATTTTGATATGGAAGCACATACCCTCTATGTAGCCATCGCCGATGTAAGCCACTATGTGCCCTACTTTACAGCCATAGACAAAGAGGCAAAAAAACGAGGCTTTACCACCTACCTACCCCATAAGTCTTTCCCTATGCTCCCACGAGAACTCAGTGAAAATATCTGTTCACTCAAACCTCATGTAGACAGATTAGCATTTGTAGCTAAAATACAATTAAACCCTACAACACTTAAACCCATTAAAGAGGACTTTTTTGAAGCCATCATCCACTCTAAACACCGTTTTAATTATGATGATATAGACAAAATCATAGACAACAACGGATCTGAAGCTACAGGCAAAGTCAAAGAGATACTCACCTACCTACTTCCACTGTATGAGGTTAGCAAACGCCTACGCAAAGCACGTCTACAAAATGGTTTTGACTTTAGAAGCGAAGAGACTAAAGTAGCCCTAGATGCCGACCATCTACTCAAAAGCACAGAGATAGAAACAGGCACACCATCGCACTCTCTCATAGAAGAGTGTATGCTCCTAGCCAACCAAGCCAGTGCCAAACGTTTTGAAGGTGAGGGAGACGGCATATTCCGTATCCACGAACCACCACAGCTTAGCCGTATAGAGCAACTGCTTACAGAGCTTGCAGCCATAGGTCTGTATGTAGAAGAGTATGAAGACTCTCCTTCACTCATACGTGCCATCCAAAAAGAGGCAGACAAAATGGGCTTGGCTTCAGAAGTAGATGCCATGGTCATCAAGTCTCTACGCCAAGCCCAATACAACGCTCACAATGTAGGACACTTCGGACTAGGCTTTAGCCACTACTCTCACTTTACCTCACCTATACGAAGATACTCAGACCTCATCTTGCACAGGCTCATCAAAACACAACTGCGTGACGATGAAGAGGAAGCCAGCTACCTCCTACGAAACATAGAGCCTCTCTGTGCCAGAGTCTCAGAGCTAGAACGCGAAGCTACCAAATGTGAATGGGACTTCAGAGACCGTAAATTCGCACGCTGGGCTGAACAACATTTAGGTGAAGTCTTCGATGCAGAAGTCGTAGAAGCAGGTGAATCTGCCAAAGCCGTACTACTAGGAGACATTAAAGGTATAACGGTTAATCTACATGGAGATAATGTCATGCTATTTGATAAAATACGTGTGAAGATAAGTGAAGTGAATATCGCTCAGGCTGTGATTATGACTGAGATGGTGGAGAAGTTGAGTAAAGAAGAGATGGAACTTTAAAAATATGTCAATTTGAAAGATTTTTGCGTCTAAATCTTTTTAATCAGTATAATGCTAAAATACATTATTATTAAGGGGTTCATATGAAAGTTGGTGGATTATTTGCAGGTATTGGTGGTATAGAACTTGGTTTTAAAAAAGCTGGATTTGATATTTCTTGGGCAAATGAAATAGATAAAAATGCTTGCATCACATATAGACACAATCATAAACATACACTCTTTGAGAAAGATTTAAATGACTTACAACCACATGAAGTTGAAAAGATAGACATTTTAACGGGAGGTTTTCCTTGTCAAGCATTTTCTATTGCAGGATATCAAAAAGGCTTTAGAGACGATAGAGGAAATGTCTTTTTTAGAATTTTAGATTTTATTGATGAATTAGAGCCACAAGTAGTTTTTTTAGAAAATGTAAAAAATCTTGTAGGGCATGATAAAGGTAAAACCTTTGAACGTATTTTATATGAATTGGAAGACGTACGAAAATATACTGTTAAACATAAAGTTTTAAACTCCTGTGAATATGGTGGAGTACCTCAAAATAGGGAACGTATTTATATAGTGGCCTTTAAAGATAAAAATGTTGCATCAAAATTCACCTTTCCAAAAGAAAAAAAATTAACCAAGAAAGTTACAGACTTATTTGATGATACTGCTGATGAAAAATTTTATTACACAAAAAGCAGATATTATAAACAATTAAAAGAGGAGATGCAAAATAAGGATACTGTCTATCAATGGCGTAGAGTCTATGTGAGAGAAAATAAAAGTAAATTATGTCCTACCCTCACTGCAAACATGGGAACTGGCGGACACAATGTACCACTAATAATTGATAAAAAAGATATTCGCAAACTTACACCACGTGAATGTGCAAGGTTTCAAGGTTTCCCTGATACATTTAAATTTCCTGAAAAGTTAGCTAACTCTGCACTATATAAACAAGTTGGAAACTCTGTGACTGTACCTGTTATTGAGGCTATTGCATTAGAAATAAAAAAAGCATTGGATTAAATACCTAATGTCTTTTTACAATATACAACCAACACAAAATCAAGACTTATACAAAGAATACCTGCAAATAATAGGTAGCTTGTCAAATTTATTTTCTGATTCCAATACTCCATACTTGTATTACAGGATTGCTGAAAAAATGTTTTGCAAAGCATTTGATGCTTCTGATTTATCAAGAGGTGATGTTTCCTATGATGCACAAAAAAACAATTTAGGCATAGGTCTAAAAACCTATTTGCGACAAAACAACAAAAGTATTCAAAAAATTGCTGAATTCAATAAGGATAAAATACTCTATGAAAACCTATCTCTTTCTAAAAAAATACATAAAATTTCCGAATTGAGAAATGAACGCTTATCATTTACCAACAATGTATTTGATATAGACCAAGCAATCTATCATTGTGTAGTGCGTGATAACGGAAAATTTTTCATTTATGAAGAAGAGACTAATAAAATTTGTTTAGAGTCCATAAAAAATATTAAACAAAAAAAATCTTCAATTACTTTTGATGATGGTTTACATGAATACTCCTTTTCATTGTCTAAAAGTACACTAATGAAGAGATTTAATACTTTTAAATTTTTAGATGAATTTGATGTTGACATCATTGAAGACCCACTAGAAATTCTTTATTCGATAATTAACTCCAATCAATCAATAATGACACAAGCTCGTATTCTTGATACTGCATATCTTCCCTTATATGGTAGTAATCATAAAGTGTATAACAATAGTGGACTTAATCAGTGGAACGCAAATGGAAGAACAAGAGATATAGATGAAGTTTATATACCTGTGCCTACAAAATTCCATCGTTTAAAACCTCACTTTTTCCCACCAAAAGATACTAATTTCACACTAAACCTACCCAATAAAACAAAATTGCAAGCAAAGTTATGTCAATCCCAATCTAAAGCCTTAATGTCAAATCCAAATAAAGCCCTAGGTAAGTGGTTACTTCGTGATATTTTTAAACTAAAGGAAGGTGAACTCGTTACAAATGATACACTTCTTAAATATGGTATAGACTCTGTAAGAATTGACAAGATAAGCGATACTGAATATGACATGAATTTTGCAAAATTAGATAGTTATGAAAACTTTATTTTTCAATTGGAAAATCAATAATGCACGTAATCTCTCTCTTCTCAGGTGCAGGTGGCTTAGACTTAGGTTTTGAAAAGGCTGGGTTCAATACCATTTGGGCAAATGAGTATGACAAAGATATTTGGGAAACCTATGAAAAGAACTTTCCTCATACTAAACTAGACAGACGAAGCATCACTAAAATTCCTTCCAATGAAATACCCGAAACACTAGGTATCATCGGTGGACCTCCATGCCAAAGCTGGAGTGAAGCAGGTAGTTTACGAGGTATAGATGACCATAGAGGACAGCTCTTTTTTGAATTTATACGCTTGCTCAAAGACAAACAACCGCTTTTCTTTTTAGCTGAAAATGTTTCTGGTATGCTGGCAAGCCGTCATAGTGAAGCATTGGAAAATATCAAAAAACTTTTTCAAGAAAGTGGTTATACACTTTCTTTTCAAATGCTCAATGCCCATGATTTTAAAGTACCCCAAGACAGAAAAAGAGTTTTTTTTATAGGCTACAGAAATGACCTCAATATGAAATTTGAATTTCCTACAGGTTTTGATAAAAAACGATACTTAAAAGATGTGATTTGGGATATTAAAGATACTGCACTCCCTGCAAAAGAAAAAAACTATACCAATGGTGATGACTGCACTTTAGCCAACCATGAATATGCGATAGGTACATTTTCTAGTATGTTTATGTCACGTAACCGTGTGCGTTCATGGGATGAACCATCATTTACGATACAAGCTGGGGGGAGACACGCCCCTATACACCCACAAGCACCAAAGATGGAATTTGTTGAACAAAATAAACGCATCTTTGTACCCACAAAAGAGCATTTATATAGACGTTTATCTGTAAGAGAGTGTGCAAGAATTCAGACATTCCCAGATACACATAAATTTTATTATAAAAATGTCATGGCTGGCTACAAAATGGTAGGCAATGCCGTACCTTCTTACCTCGGATACTACCTCGCCCAAAAGATTATGGAAGATATGAAGAGTCTAGGACTTTCACAAAAGGTGGCTTCTTAATGTACCAAAGAGAATTCGACCAACGCCTACACCAAGCCTTGCCAAAAGCAGTCCTTTTATATGGAGAAAATGACTACTTAGTAGACCATTATATAAACCACTATATCAAAACTTTAGATGCCAAAGAGTCTATGCTTTCACTCTATTATGATGAATGGAATTTTGAACAAGCAAAAAACTTTTTGTCTCAAACTTCACTCTTTGGAGGTACAAATCTTGTCGTAGTAAAACATGAGAAGAAGATACCTAAAAAAGAGCTAGATATACTCGTAGCACTTGCTAATAAAAATACTGACAATTATTTCATCTACTCCTATGCAGGAGCAGGTAAAGATGCAAAGTCCATGCAAGCAGCTTTTACAGAGAAAAAAGGAGGGGTATGGGTACGGTTTTTTGAGCCAAACATACGTGATGGTGTGGCTGTACTTCAACAAAAAGCCCAAGCCATACAGCTTGACATAGACCACTATGCCTTACAACACCTTATGCTAGTACTCAACAACAACCTAGCACTCTGTGCCAACGAACTAGACAAACTAGCCATTCTCGGTACCAAAGTCACAGGTAAAGACATAGACAGACTTGTCTACTCCACTGCACCACTTGCTACAGAACAACTACTCATAGACTTATTCAATAAAAAGCCTATTACTGACACCATTACAAAACTACTAGACATCGGTGAAGATGAAGCTGCCATACTTCGAGCGACTCAATACTTCGTCAATCAAATCTTTCTCTTTCATGCTTACATCAAACTCAATGGTCATGTAGACTCAGCTGCCATACTAGGCTACAAACTGCCTAAACCCATAGAAGACCAAAAAGCACAACTGGCACTTAAAGTAAAGTCTGCATCATTGTTAAAAATTTATGAACATTTACTGGAGAGTGAACTACTCATAAAAAAAGCATCCAATACACAAAAAGAAGTATTGCTTTATAGTATGCTAATAAAATTACAGAGTTATCTTTAAAATTAGAAATTTTATTTGAAAAAATAAAATAGATAAAGATTTGTGATTAGTTGTACTTAGATTTGAAAGTTTGGGTAAGGGAGCATACGTTAAGTATGTGACTGCACCCATCTTTCAAAGATGAGTGCAAATAATCATAAAGATTATCTTATTTGAGACTATGCGAACATTTCTCTCATTACGCCACCAAACCACTCTCTAGTAGCTTTAGCTGTACCTGGAGATCTAAACTTACCGTTTCCATCTTTAGGCTTAGGTACTGAACCTTTACCTTTAAGGACACCTGATTTATCAGCTGAGAATGTATGTGTTACCATAATTGCTTCTTCTGGTTTACCACCTACCATTGAGAAACATACGTTTGCTGCTTTAGCTGGAAGACCTTTAATTGGATCCTCAACTTTACCATTAAGCTGTGCAATAATTTGACCTGTTGCTCTATGTGAACCCCAGATTGCAGTTTGACCTGATGGTGGGATTTTATGCGTTACAGCATCACCGATTACGTAAACATTTTTGTCTGTTTTAGATCTGAAGCTGTACCCGTCCATAGCTGCATATCCTGCACCATTATGCTCAATGCCTGCCATAGCAATAACTGGTGAACATTTATTAATAGGGATAAGGTTACATACTTGGTACTTCTCAGTTTTAGATACACCCTTTTCATCATCAGCATTTGCAAACTCTGTATATGTGATTGTCTTAGCTGCTGGATCTACATCAGTTACTTGTGTAAGACCTTTGTATTCAATATAATCTGCAAATAAGTCTTTCCAAGACTCTTTAAATGCTTTACCTTTAGCAAATTTTCCACCTCTAGTATCAAGAACAATTACCTTACCTTTGATACCTTCATTTTTCATATAGTTTGCAATCATAGCTGTTCTCTCATATGGTGCTGGAGGACATCTAAATTTACCTTTAGCTGGGGGTACGATATATACGTTACCATCATCCATGTTTTCAAGTTGTCTTTTAAGTGCAACGTGCTCATTCCCTGGCATTAGTGCTGCTGGACAAGCTGCCGCTACTGATCTTACTTTTGCAGCATCCCATGTTGGAAATTGTTTTTCATAATCATATGCAATACCCGGAGAGAGTACAAGAATGTCATAACCAATTGTACCTGCTGTTGAAGTTGTTACTGTTTTTGCTGCTCTATCTATAGATACTACTTCAGAATTAACAAAATCATATCCATATTTTGCTGCTGGTTGTGCATAGTCACCTACGAACATACTAAGACTCATATTATCAAGTCCACCAAGTAAACCGTTTGATAATGGACAAGCCATATGCATAGATCTTTTTTCTATAATTGTTACGTCAATGCTTTTATCACCTTTTCTAAGTGCTTTTGCCATTGTAAGTCCACCAAAACCTGCACCGATAATGACTACCGATTTTCCAGTTGTTTTAGTTCCTGTTGCTCCACTCGCTACTGCCAAGCTTGGCATTGCTGCTGCTACTGCTGTAACACCTGCTAGCTTAAATGTATCTCTTCTATTCATTGCCATAATGTCTCCTATTAGAATTAATTTGTTAATCTCTTTATATAATATAAAGTAATCAAATTATGGCAGAACAATTGCCACAATCGCAAAAATATTGAAGTTTTATATAAATAATATTGAAGATGTGTCAAAAAGGTACAAGCTGGTTTTGATAGTTTTGAGTAGCTTATAGTTAAGATAATGTATAGTGAAGACCATACATCATCTTGGGCTTATGCTTGAATAATCTCTGCTGTAAAATTCTTAAGTGTTTGCACTTTTACTGCTTCTTTAGTTAACTTTTTAGCACCTTTTCTACCAAACTCTGCTTTTAAGTCTTGCTTGAATGCATCAAAATACTCTTCAAACTTATCTGGACCTAGTACTGCTACTGCCCAAATGTTATCCTCTGCATCTATTTCAAGGACTATTTGCGCTAACCCTTGGTTAGCAGGACCTGCAAGTACTTTGCCCCCATTGACTGCATCGTATGCTGCAAGGTGAGAAGAACATACAAAGACACCTGCTTTGTCATATGCAAGTGTTTTTCCTGTAGTTGGGACATACTGAAACATCGACATCTCTTTTGTAGGACGTGTCATTTGATGTGCACAGATAGCAGAATATGCTACCACCGTTCCTTTTGCTCCTGCGCCACCTTTAAATACATATTCGGTTCCATCTTCTGCTTTAAGCTTTACCTCTTTAGATGCTGCTTCTTTTAAATTAACCATAATTGCAGGTGTCCCTGCATAGGGATATGCAAATACATAGTTTTCTTCTTCTACCAATGAAGCTGCTTTAATTGCATTACCTTCAGCATCTTTCAATTGTACCTTTTCGTAGGTTTTAAAAAGTGTTCCATCTTCTGCATAAAGTTTTTGTGTTACAAGTGATGGTGTAATAGCAACTACTGCTGCCGATGTTGCTGAGAGTTTTAAAAAATTTCTTCTTTCCATAATATAATCCTTTTTAATCAGTTAAGATAATCAAATACTACAATATAATTGATTAATGTCAAGGTTTTAGAACAGAAATTGTGCAATTCTCACTATAAAGTGTGATTAAGAGACAATATGGTAACATAACGCTTCCAAAATTCTTGCTCATTTTTGGACGAACCATTGATATTCCTCAGCGGAAAGCTCAGCGACTAGTCGCTTTATGTCTTTCCCGAGTAATCATACAAAGTTCGCATTTTTAATGGGCTATTAAACCAAAAGGAAACAATATGACTTGTTATGAAACACTGTTTGTAGTTAAACCTACACTTACAGACGAAGAGACTGCAGCACAGATTGCAAAAATCAAAGATATCGTTGCTAAAAATGGTGGCGAACTTCTTGCTACTAACGACATGGGCATGAGAAAACTTGCTTACCCAGTAGAAAAAAATGACAGAGGTTACTACACTGTTCTTTTCTATAAAGCTGAAGGTACACTTATCAACGAACTTGAGAGAAATCTTAAAATCAACGAAGAAGTTATCAAGTTTTTAACTGTAAAATATACTAAGCAAAAAGAACTTACTCAGTTTAACAAGCTTGTAACTTCAGCAAACAAAAAAGCTGAACCAGCTCCTGAAGCAACACCAGTTGTAGAAGAAGCTCCAGTTGCAGAAGTAGCAGCTGAAAAAACAGAAGCGTAATTAAAAGCAGTTAATAGGAGCAACCTTATGTACAACAAGATAATTTTAGCAGGAAACCTGACAAGAGACATCGAGATTAGATATACACAAAGTGGTGCTGCCATCGGCAATACTGCTATAGCAACATCACGTAAATTTAAATCTCAAACAGGTGAGCAGAAAGAAGAAGTTCTTTTTGTTGACATTACTTTCTTTGGTAGAACTGCTGAGATTGCAAACCAGTACTTACGTAAAGGTAGCAAAGTTTTAGTAGACGGAAGATTGAAGTTAGACCAGTGGACAGCACAAGATGGAAGTAAAAGAAGCAAGCACTCAGTGACTGTGGAAAACCTCCAAATGCTTGGGAGCAAAGATGAAGCAGCACCGATGGGTGGAAACGGATATAGCCAACAAGGTGGCTCAAACTATGAAGCACCTGCACAACAGCAAAACAGCTATAGCCAACCTGCTCCATCTGCTCCAGCCGCTGCACCACAACCAACGTCAAGCATTCCAGAAATTGACATCAATGAAGATGAAATACCATTTTAGGAGAATATCATGGCAGAAAGAAGAAAGTTTAAAAAAAGATTTTGTAAATATTGTGAGCAAAAAGTTGAGTTTATCGACTATAAAGACTTAGCAGGTCTTAAATTTTCACTAAGTGAAAGATTTAAAATCATGCCTAGAAGACTTACAGGTAACTGTAAACGTCACCAAGAGCTTGTAACTGTAGCTATCAAAAGAGCTAGACAAACAGCACTTATCCCGTACATCGTAGACAGAAAGAATGTTGTAGAAAACCCTTTCGAAAACGTAAGATAGTTTTAGACTATCTTATAAGGGTCGATATGGAATCGACCCCTACATCTTCTTTAATACAACAAAGCGTTTATCTGCTTCCTCTAATTCATATAAATTTACATCATCACTAGCAAGTAATTCCAACCCACTATATTTCACAATATCCTCAACACTGTGATAATACTGCTTTATCGTCTCTTGTGACTTACTATAGTGCTTACCTTCTTTTTCAAACAGTGTAAACTCAGAAATATACTCACCTTCTTCAAAGTCACTGTCAACAGTTAAAAACCTCTCTTCGTCATCGACTATATATGAACCTACTGCTACATTTTCAAAACCAAATAATGTATTGACATCACAAAGAAAAATACCACCCTCATTTAAGTGATTTTTAACGCATGATAAAAAGGTTTTTAATTGACTTTGGTTTAAGTAGTTAAGCATATCAAAAACAGCAGTAATAACTTCATAATTGGCTTCTACATCACAAAGGTCTATACATTCTGCATCTATGTCATACACACGTGTTTTTACCACCATCAAGGGGCTTAAATCAATGCCTTTAACTTGTGGGATATCTAGTGCCTTTTGCATTTGTAACAAAAAGTCTCCCGATCCACAACCAACATCAAGGAGCGTTTCAAAATCAATCGTATTTAAAAAAAGTAGGTAATGGGCATAAAGACGAGGGGCTATCTCTTTTACCCCGAGGAGATCCTCTACTTTAGCGTAAAGGTCAAGAGAAGTTGATACTTGATGTGAGTTAGGCATTTCTTTCTACAACATCTTTTATTTTTTCATAAAGTGAAAGTATCTCTGTTTTTTTCGCATAAAAACTGTTTTTATTTGCTATGAGGTGTGCTGAGGAGTCCATGATGTCTTCTGCAACTTTTAGTCCATTTTCTCTCATAGTATTTCCCGTTTCAACGATGTCTACTATGGCATCTGCTAGACCCACCAGAGGAGCTAACTCTATAGAACCATAAAGCTTCACTACTTCAACACCTACCGCTTTTTTAGCAAAGTAGTTTTTAGTAATGTTGACCATCTTAGTGGCCACTTTTATGTTGGGACGTGACCAGTCAAGCTCGTCTTCATTTTTGATACCGATGGCTACCTTACACTTACCCAACTGCATATCTAGAAGCTGGATAATGTCTAGTTCTTTTTCAGTAATCACATCTAGCCCTACCACACCAATGTCTGCTGCACCATGTTCTACATACGTAGGTACATCTTGGTTACGGACATTTAAAAAACGAAATTCACCCATATCTAGTATGAGTTCTCTACCTTCAAACTTGAACTCTCCACCAAAAATATCTGCAAATATCTCTAGTGTTTGTTCTGCTATTCTTCCTTTGGGAAGTGCTACTGTTAACATGTTAACCCTTATTCATTAATACTTGTTGTTTTCTAATGCTTTTTGAATACCCTCAAAAACCAACATTTCATCGTAAGTTGCATCTTCAAAATACTGAGAGAGAAACT
>Ga0256840_1002611_pt1 | contig 15673 bp, 16 predicted proteins | sample 355202metaG_FD_185969 | JGI IMG/M metagenome (GOLD analysis project Ga0256840, IMG submission 185969) | Hydrothermal vent microbial communities from Mid Atlantic Ridge, Atlantic Ocean - 355-202 | ecosystem: Environmental > Aquatic > Marine > Hydrothermal vents | place: Atlantic Ocean: Mid... | reverse complement strand
GTTAACATCCGGGAGAGCAAGGTGTTCGGCAGGAGTGACATAACATAGGAAGTCAGCTCCGGCCTTTGCGGCGATGGCTCCGCCTATTGCTCCGGTTATGTGGTCGTATCCCGGAGCTATATCTGTTACTATTGGTCCGAGGACGTAGAAAGGAGCGTTATGACACAGTCTTTTCTGAAGAACAATGTTGGTTTCGACTTGATTTAGCGAGACGTGGCCGGGACCTTCAACCATCACTTGTACATCTGTTTTCCTTGCTCTGTCAACAAGTTCTCCGAGGGTTATAAGTTCCTCTATCTGACATCTGTCTGTAGCATCTGCAAGACAGCCAGGTCTCATTCCGTCACCGAGAGATAGTGTTACATCATATTTTTTAGTTATTTCAAGAAGCCTGTCGTACTGTTCGTAAAGTGGATTTTCTTTTTCGTTGTAAACCATCCATTCGGCTATGAGAGAGCCTCCTCTTGATACTATGTTCATTACTCTTCCTTCTTCGTAAAGTCTTTCGAGGGATGAAAGCGTAACTCCACAATGGACGGTTATAAAATCGACGCCATCTTTACAGTGTTTTTCTATTACTTCAAACAGTTCGTCAGGTGTCATTTTCCCAATAAATTCATGTTTTTCGACAGCTCCTACGACTGCTTCATATATCGGAACAGTTCCCACCATTACAGGTGAGTTTGCAATAATTACTTTTCTTGTTGTTTCGATATCTTTTCCCGTGGAGAGGTCCATTACCGCATCGGTACCGTATTTTAATGCGACTTTAAGTTTTTCCAGTTCAAGTTTAAGGTCTTCCACGTCAGCGGAACTTCCAATGTTAACGTTCACTTTTGTTTTTAAACCTTTTCCCACCCCTTTTGGTATAAAATTTTCATCTTTTCTATGGTAGATATTTGCCGGAATAACAATTGTTCCTTCCAGTAAGCCTTGGATTATGTATTCGATATCTCTTTTTTCGTCTTTGGCAACTTTTTTTACCTCTTTGGGAATTTCCCCTTTTTTAATAAGTTCAACGATGGTAGCCATTATCCCTCCGTGTTGTGCTTTAACCTGTCGGCTATCTCTTCAGCTATTTTTTTCCCGGACATCAACATGCCGCCAAATACCGGTCCCATTCTGTGAGAACCACAGACGGCGTTTGCTGCCATTCCGCTTGCATAGATTCCCGGATAAACTTCACGGCTGTTTTTAACGGTATCTTCTTCTCCTACACTTGCCCAGAGAGGCTTTTCACCTACTACGCATCCGGTTTTAGTATCAAGTCTTATTCCGGCTTTCTTTTGAAGAGTTGAAACGACATAAGCGTCATGTCCCGTAGCATCTATAACGAATTTTGCTTCTATTGTGAGAGGGTCAACGTGCATGCCGGTTATATCAACGGGAGTCCAGTTGATAACAAGTCCGCAAACTTTATAGTCTCCGTTATCTTTTTTAAGGACTACATCTTCTACAGTTACACCGTTAAATACTTTTGCTCCTGCTTTTACGGCTTTTGATGCTATTGTTGTTACGGCTTCTACGGAATCTGTTGTGTAGTAGCCTTTTTCAAATTTTTCATATTTAACATTAAACTCATCAAGAATCTCTTTTCCCATTTCCTGAACGACGATTTCATTAAAAAGCATTGCGCCGCCCCACATTCCACCACCAATTGAGAGTTTTCTTTCAAAAAGGGAAACCTTAAAGCCTTTCTTTGCAAGATAGTATGCAGCTACAAGTCCTGACGGGCCTCCTCCTACGATAGCAACATCTACTTTAAGATTTGAGAGGAGTTTATTCATAAACCTCTCTATGATTGCTCTTGAGATTACCACTTCATTTAATTCCATTTCCTTTTCCTCCTTGTCTTTCTAAAATAAAAAAGCCGCTAACAGTTTTGTTAGCGGCTAAAATTCCTGTTTTAACAGACGAATTCTAGCCGCTCCCTCCGCCGGTATTATCCGGTTCAGGTTCCAAGGGTTGCCTGTTTTTAGGCTCTCAGGGAATTTTAACCCACCCCTGCGGCTACTGTTCAATTTATTGACACTTTGATTTTTTGCAACTTTTTTACGTATTTACGAACACAGCGGAATTTCGATTAATCCTAAATTCCCGTCTTTTTTCTTGTATAAAACTGCTGCTTTTTTTGTATTGGCATCACAGAATAATACAAATTCTCTATTTGAACCCAGGAGTTTCACCGCCGCATCCTCTACTGTTATCGGTTTATAAAGTTCCGGCTCAACTTCTACTATTTTTATGGGTGTTTCCGTAGTTTCTTCTTCAATTAAAGAGAATTCTCTTATCCCTTCTTTGTTGGGTCTTCTGCTTTGGACTTTGTCTTTTAGTCTTCTTAGTTGCTTTTCTGCTGCATCGGCGACCTCATCTATTGATGTGTAAAGGTCGTCGGTTTCTTTTTTTATTCTGACTGTATGGTCAAAGACGTTGTAGATTACTATCTCGACAGAGGCTCTGTACTTTTCTTTTGAGATAATTACATCCGCAAAGACTTCCTCTTTTGCATTTCCAAGATACTTTTCAAGTTTCCCGAACTTCTCATTGATTATGGATTTAAGAGCTTCTGTCAGGTCGAGATCTTTGCCGATAAGGTTGAGTTTTAGTGTAGTCATACCCCATCCTCCTTTTTTAGTGTCTTATATTTAAAGTATTACAAAACTTATTCTTTGTGAAGAGAGGGCTGATGGAAAAAGCGTTTATTCTATTTTCAGGAGGACTTGACAGTATAATTGCCGTTAAACTTCTCAGGAATTTTGGCTTTAATGTTATCGGAGTCCATTTTAGAACACCGTTTTTCGGAAAAGAGAAAGAAGAGCTGGAGCATCTCGCTAAGGCTCTTGATATAGAGCTTTTAGTTTCGGATATTACCGAGGATTTTCTTCCCGTATTGAAAAATCCTCCTAACGGTTACGGGAAAAATATTAATCCTTGCATAGATTGTAAAGCTTTGATGCTTAAAAAACTTAAAGGTATAGCAGGTGAAAACATTATTGCTACAGGTGAGGTTCTTGGGCAGCGACCTATGTCTCAAAGAGGTGTTTCTCTGAAAAAAATAGAAAAGATAGCGGGTCTTGAAAGGCGGGTTTTTCGTCCTCTTTCGGCGAAAGTTCTTCCTAAAACCGTTTACGAAGAGGAAGGGATTGTTGATATAGATTGTTTTCTCGATATAAAAGGAAGGTCAAGGAAGCAGTATCCAAAGATAATAAAAGAGCTTTCAATCGATATTGAAAATCTTCCGACTCCTGCCGGAGGTTGTCTTTTAACGGAGTCTTCTTATGTGCCAAAAGTTAAAGATCTTATAGAAAATAATCAGTTAACCGTTAAAGATGCGGAACTGCTAAAGATAGGAAGACACTTTAGGATAGGAGAGGCAAAACTCGTTGTAGGAAAAGATAGAGCGGAGAATGAAAAGCTGGAAAAGATGTTTGAGGGAGATGAAATTTTATTATATACTGAAAGTGTGCCAGGTCCTTCCGCTATTTTAAGATGGGAAGATGAAACCGGAGTTATTTTAAAGTGTGCCGAGATAGTGGCTCGATATTCAAAGGGAAAAGATAGAGATGTTGTTGCAGTGATTATTGAAAGAGCTGACGGAAAAAAAGAGAAGTTAGAGGTTAAGCCGAGTAGTGATATTGAGAGATTTAGAATAAATTAAAGGGGGGAGAGATGCCGCTTTTCAAGAAAGTTATCTATTCAACGGATTTTTCGCCACTTGCCGGGTATGCTTTACAGTTTGTGAAAAAACTTAAAAATGCCGGTATGGAGTCGGTTATTGTTGTTCATGTTGTTAACGAGCTTTCCGTAACTTTGCCAAATGGGCTTGACCTACGAGAGAACAAAACTACCGTTGAAGCTCTTGAGAGTGCGGATAGGGAGTATCTTTATAGTGTGTTTGAAAGGGCGGAAGCTATAAAAGAAAAGATAGAAGAGCTTGGTGTTGATGTTGTTTTAAAGGTGATTACAGGTTCTAATACCGCTGAAACTATTGTGGATATGGCTGAAGCGGAAAGAATTGATGTTATTGTTATAGGAGCTCACGGAAAAGGATTTCTTAAAGAGCTTATCCTTGGAAGTGTCTCTCTCGATGTTGTTAGAAAAGCAAAATGTCCGGTACTGCTTATTAAAAAAACAGATTGATTTGAAAATTTTTTGGCGGGGGAGAATTATGCCGGTGTTTAAAAAGGTTTTATATGCTACAGATTTTTCACCTCTTGCGGAAGTGGCTCTTGGTTACGTTAAAAAACTTAAAAATGCTGGAGTGGAAGAGGTTGTCGTTGTTCATATTGTTGATGCAAAACTGACAGGTTTACCGGAAGGACTTGATTTAATAGAGAAAAAAACCGAGTTGATGTTTGAGCTTCCTGAAAATGAAGCGAGGCAGATTCGTGAGCTTATAGATATGGCTGAAGATGTGAGAAAGGAGCTTGTGAAAGAAGGATTGAAAGTTAAACTTTTCTTAAAAGCTGCAACCGATTTTGCTGATAAAATTGTTGATATAGCTGAAAATGAGAAAGTTAAGATTGTTGTTCTCGGAGCTCACGGAAAGAGTTTTTTAACCGAGCTTATTGTAGGCAGTGTTTCCCATAAAGTTATTGAGAAGTCAAAAGTGCCGGTGCTTGTTGTTAAAAAGGGGGAATAATGGGGAAGGTTCTTGTTACAGGTGGTGCAGGATTTATAGGTTCTCATCTTGTAGAATCTCTTCTTGAAGATGGAAGGGAGGTCGTTGTTTTTGATAATTTTTCCACCGGTAAAATGGAAAATCTCCCCAAAGATACCAGATTGACAGTTTTAAAAGGGGATGTTGGAAAAAAAGAGAAAGTGGTTAACCTGTTTGGTTCTTTTGACTTTGACACCGTTTTTCACCTTGCGGCTGTTGCTTCTGTTGCAAAAAGTGTTGAAAATCCGGAAGAAACTCACAGAGCAAACTTTGATGGGACGATGTATCTTCTTGATTGCTGCGTAAAGTTTTCTGTTTCCCGTTTCATATTTGCTTCTTCTGCTGCTGTTTATGGGGATTTACCCGGGCTTCCCAAAAAGGAAAATGACCCTGTTAAACCGCAAACTCCGTATGCCGTTGATAAGTATGCTTCCGAAAGGTATGTTTTAAACGCTTTTGCTTTATACGGTTTAAAAACAAGTGCTCTCAGATTTTTCAACGTTTTTGGTCAAAGGCAGGATCCTTCTTCTCCTTATTCCGGGGTGATTTCAATTTTTGTTGATAGGGCTTTGCGATTTTTAAACGGAGAGGATGTTGAGATAACAATCTTTGGAGATGGAAAGCAGACGAGGGATTTTGTATATGTGAAAGATGTTGTAAAGGCACTTTTGCTTGTTGAGAAAAGTAAAACCGCTTACGGGAAAGTTTTTAACACAGGTACAGGAAAAGAAACATCCCTTCTTGACCTTTTAGAGTACATTGAAAATATAACGGGGAAAATTCCGCCAGTTAAGTTTGCTCCTCCAAGGAAAGGGGATATAAAACACTCCTGTGCGGATATTTCAATGCTTAAAGAGCTTGGCTTTTCCCCTCAGTTTTCTGTTGAAGAGGGGTTACGTGTGTTCTTTTAGAAAATACCATATAGGATTGTGGAGATACGCTAAGGAATTTTTTGAAGGGGCCGAAAGCATAAAAGATGATTTAAATGTGGTTAAATATTATTTGTATGGACACTCTATCGAGTTGGCTTTAAAATCAGTGCTTGTCTTTAGAGGGGAATCTGAAAAAAACTTGAAAAAAGATTTTGGGCATAATCTATTAAAGCTTATAGACCATGTGTATAAAGATAATAAAAGAGAGTTTTATGATAAAAGGGATTTGATTAGGTTACTGAACACTTATTATGAGAAGAAAATGTTTGAATATATATTTGAAGGGTATAAGAAATTGCCTGAAATGATTGAACTGAGAGATGTTTGTCTGGAAATTCTTTTAGATTGTGGAAAGATTATTGGTGTTCCAAAATCTCAATTATATAAATTGAATAAATTGAAAGTGAACGATATTTTGCGTAAGATGGAACAATGGAGTGTTCTCTGGGGAATGAGCATACAATAGAAATTAAAAGCTGAAACTATAAAAATTTCCCTCAAAATCTTATGTTTAATGACTTTTATCTTAAAATTATTAGTTTTGCAGGGGGCTTGTTTTCTGGAACTTCTGGGAGTAAGAGTTCTTGAAAGTCAATTTTAAAGTTTGTATAAAAATTGTCTCTCTCCTGGTTTTTAAATAAAAAGTTTATTATTTTAAAAGTAAGCTATTACTTTTTGGAGGGAGGTGGGATTTTGGAATGGATTTTTAATTTTTAATGTGTCTGCTTTCAGTTCAGGAGAATAGATATTTTACAGGGGCACTTTATGGGTGCCCCATTTAAATTACTTTCCGATACAGAATGTTGAAAATATGATGTCAAGCATATCTTCAATGCTTTTTTTGCCGACTATTTCGCCAAGAGCGTCAAGGGCTTCGTCAAGGTCAAGTGCCAGAAATTCCGGTGATTCTATTTCTGAGTCTATACTTGCCTTTATGTTTTGAAGATTTTTAAGCGTTTTTTCAAGTAGATTTTTGTGCCTTTCGCTTGTTATTATCGTTTCAGCTTCTTTAAAAAGGGTTTCCGGCTCAAGGAGAAGTTTTTTCATTATTGTTTCCGAGAGTTTTTCTATATTTTCACCTGTTTTTGCACTTACTTCTATGCACGTGGCTTTGTAGTCTTTGCATTGGGCTTTTATTCCCTGGTCTTTCTTGTTTATAATAAGTATAAGGTTCGGATTGTTTTTCAGATAGTTGTAAATTTCTCTGTCCTTTTCTGTAAAGCCAGCAGAACCGTCTATAACAAAGAGAATAATATCAGCTTCTTTGAGTTTTTCCTTCGTTTTTTCTATACCGATTTTTTCAACTGTATCTTTAGATTCTCTTATCCCGGCAGTGTCTATCAGGCGGATCGGAATTCCTTTTAAGGTTATTGTTTCTTCTATTATATCTCTTGTTGTTCCCGGAATGTCTGTGACAATTGCTCTTTCTTCTTTCAAGAGGGCGTTAAGGAGGGAAGATTTGCCGACATTAGGCCTTCCTGCTATGGCTATCTTTATTCCTTCACGGATAATTCTGCCGTCTTCGTATGTTTCAAGGAGCTTTTCTATCTCTCTGGCTGTTTTTTCAATTTCTTCTTTTACTTTTCCTGTTTTAATGATTTCAATTTCCTCTTCCGGAAAGTCAACTGCTGCTTCTATGAAAGCTTTTAAGTGAAAAAGTTTGTCTCTTATGGATTCTATTTTGCTGCTTAAAGTTCCTTTAAGATGATTAACCGCAACTTTTAGTGATAGCTCGCTTTCAGCATCTATTATCTCGTTTATCCCTTCTGCCTGGACAAGGTCAATTCGACCGTTTATGAAAGCTCTTTTTGTAAATTCTCCCGGTTCTGCAAGGCGAGCTCCGCAGGAAAGAACTGTTCTCAGGATTTTTCTTACAACGTAGATTCCGCCGTGGGAGTGAATCTCCACTATATCTTCACCGGTAAAGGTTTTCGGTCCTTTCATGTAAACGGCAAGGACTTCGTCTATCTCCTCACCGTTTTTATCAGCAATAATGCCGTAAGTCATCTTTCTATTTTCAAAACTTTCTTTTTGTTTTCTGCTTTTTGTTCTGAAAATTTTTTTAAGGATGGAAAGGGCTTCCTTTCCGGAAATTCTAACGATTCCGATAGCTCCTTTTGATAGTGGTGTACTTATCGCTGCTATTGTGTCTTCACACAGGTGGTCTTTCATGCTTTTATCCCTTTCTCTTCAAGGAGTTTTTTTACTTCAGGATTTTGCTTTGCAAACTGTTTTATGAATTCTATAAATTCCCGTTCGTTCATTTGTTTTATCCCAAGTTTTTCGGCTTTTGCAAGTTTTGAGCCGGGATTTTCACCTGCAACTACGAATGACGTTTTTCCGGTTACCGAATTTGTAGGATTTCCGCCTAAAAGTTCTATGATTTTTTGTGCTTCTTTTCTTGTGAAATCCTCAAGTTCTCCGGTAAATACGACGCTATATCCTACAAGAGGTTTCGGCAGTTCTTTCTCTTTCTCCTCTTCTTCCGTTCTTTCAAACTTAAAGCCTACTTCTTTAAGTTTGTTTATCATTTCGATGTTTTTTTCGGCTTTGAAAAAGTTTTTAATGCTTGTTGCCGTGATTGGTCCTATTCCCGGAATAGATGCGAGTTTTTCGAACGGAGCGCTTATCAATTCGTCTAGGTTTTTAAACTGTTCCGCAAGAAGCATTGCCGTTTTTTCTCCGACATGTCTGATTCCAAGAGCCGTAAGTTTTTTATAAAATTCTGCATCCGTTGACTTTTCAATCTGTGCAAGAAGGTTACTAACCTTTTTATCTTTCCAACCGGGAAGTTCAAGAAGTTTATCTCTATTTATTGTGTAAAGGTCGGCAATACTTCTTATAAAACCTTCATTTGTGAGGAGATTGGCTGTTGACTCGCCAAGTCCTTTGATATCAAGAGTTTTTCCCCAGTAAACCAGGTGTTCTTTTAGTTGAGCGGGACAGTTGATGTTCGGACATCGAGGTACTGCTTCATCAAGTTCGTGAACTATTGGAGAACCGCATTCAGGGCACTTTTTTGGCATATTTACCGGTTTCTCTTCTCCGGTTCTTCTCTCTTTTACTGGTGCCACTATGTAGGGAATGGTTTCTCCTGCTCTTTCAACAAGAACATAATCACCAATTTTTATGTCCTTTCTTTTTATCTCATCGGGATTAAAAAGGGAAGCTCTTGATACAACCACTCCACCTACTTCAACAGGTTCAAGTACGGCAACAGGGGTTAAAGCTCCTGTCCTGCCCACCTGCCAGATAACATCTATAAGCTTTGTTACAGCCTGTTTTGCCGGGAATTTATATGCTACTGCCCATCTTGGGTGATGGAGAGTTTCTCCAAGTTTCTCCCATGCGCATGTATCGTTAACATTAACCACCATTCCATCAGCTTCAAAATCCCAGGATTCCCTTTCCTCCTGACATTTCATTATGTAGTCAATTACCTCTTCTATTCCGTTGCAAACTTTACTTAAGGGAGATACCTTAAAACCGCAATCTCTCAAGATGTTTAAAGCTTCCCAGTGGGTTTTAATATCTTTGCACAGTTTTTTCGGTTCACTGTATAGAATAAAGTAGGTGTAGCAGTCAAGGTTTCTTTTGGCTACTTCCTGTGGGTATTTTAGGCGCATTGTGCCGGCTGCTGCATTTCTTGGGTTTGCAAAAAGAGGCAGTCCTGCTTGTTCTCTTTCTTTGTTCAATTTTTTAAAAACAGACCTTGGCATTATCACTTCACCGCGAATAGAGATAACATTGATGCCGTATTTTGAGAAAGGGGCATTCAGGGGAATCGGTTTTATGGTTTTAACATTGAAAGTAACATTCTCTCCTATAATACCGTCTCCCCTGGTTGCGCCTCTTATGAATGTGTCGTTTTCATATACAAGCTCAATGCTTGCTCCGTCAAATTTCGGGTCCACCACATACTCAACTTTTTCTATTCCAAGGACTTTTCTTACTTTCCTGTCCCACTCTTTTAAATCTTCTGGAGAATAGGTGTTTTCAAGAGAGCTCATTTCCGAAAGATGTTTAACTTTTTGGAAATCTCCGGTGAAAGCCGGGGCGATTCTCTGTGTTGGAGAGTCAGGAGTTACTAATCCCGGGAATCTCTTTTCAGTTTTTTCAAGAGCGTGAAACAATTGGTCATACTGATAATCGGAAATAACGGGATTTGCTTCCACATAGTACTTATAGTCATGATATCTGATAGCTTTTCGTAAATCTTCCGCAAAAATTTTAGCCTGTTCCAGGGGCAGTTTATCTATGAGGTTTTTCTTCTCTATTTTTTTAAGTAGTTTATCCGTTAATTTTTGCAATTCCTGTTCTTCAGATGCTGCGTGTCTCATGTTTCCTCCGGTTGAAAATTTAGAACCTATAAAAAATAATAGCCTCTTTTGGTAAGATTTGAAAGTGCAAAAAGAAAGGTGTTTGAAAAACTGACTATAAATTTTAAGAGATCCTTCCGGCTTTGCCCTCGGAATGACTTTCTTTGTCACTCTGAGGTTGTTTTGCAACCGAGGAATCTTAATATCTTTTGAAGCTAAATTAGGAGTTTTTAAATAGCCTCAGTGTGAAAATGGAAATGGAGAGTTTGCTATGAAATATGGTGTTGTTGGTATTGGTGGAGTCGGTGGATTTTACGGCTCTATGTTGGCAAATGCGGGATTCAAAACGGTTTTTCTATCAAAACCCAAGTACTTAAATGTATTTGTGAATAAGGGGTTAACGGTTGAAAGTTATAAGCAGGGGAAGTTTACTGTTAGAGAGTCGGACAGGATAATTTTCACAGATTCCTATAATTCTCTTAAAGATTGTGATACTGTTTTGCTGTGTGTGAAATCTTATGATACAGAGGATGTTGCCCGAAAACTTTCAAAAGTTGATGGTGTTTTTTCCGTTGTTTCCATCCAAAACGGTATAGAAAATGAAGAGATATTGGCAAAATATATTGGAGAGGAAAGAGTTATTGGAGCTACTGCCTTTATAGGTTCTTACGTAAAAGAGCCGGGGGACGTTGTTCATGAAGCTGCCGGACTTCTTGAAATAGGTGAGCTTAATAAGGTTATTTCCGATAGGGTTGAAGCTATTGCGTCCGACATGAAGGAGGCAGGTATAGATGTAAGAATATCAAAAGACATAAACTATACTTTGTGGAAAAAGCTTATGTGGAATGTAGCTTTTAATCCTTACTCGGTTATTACGAGAGCAACTGTGGGTGAAATTTTAAATATGAAGGAAACCTATGAAATTGTGAAAAATCTTATGGTTGAGTGCAAAGAAGTAGCCAAAGCTTACGATGTTAAATTGAAAGAAAAAACAGTTAAAGGATACCTTAAGTCTTCTGAAGATTTGATGAAGTATAAAACCTCAATGCTTCTTGATTTTGAGAGAGGTAAACCTATAGAGATAGAAGGGATAACCGGAGCTTTAATAAGAAAAGCAAAAGAAAGGGAAATTGATGTTCCTTTCAATAAATGTGTTTACGGGACTGTGAAACTTGTTGATGAAAAAAGAAAACTTCCTGTGTTAAAATAGCGCCATCTTAAACTTTTCAGGAGAGAGAAGTGTTTAATTTTAATAAAGATAAAGTCCAAATAATTGTTATAGAAGATGAGTTAAAGGAGCATAAAACTTTTATTGTTTCCCCGAAAAAGATAAAAATAGCTTTCTTTTCCGTTTTATTTTTCGTTTGTTTTGTTTCCTATCTTGCTGTCAATTCAACGTTAAAATTGTCGCATGTTGCAAAGGAGAATGGAATTCTACAGGAAAAAATAGCTCGCCTATCAGAAGAAAGAGGAAATCTTTCGTCTCAAGTTTCGGAGCTGGAAAAAGAGAAAAAACAAGTTGTAAAGGCTCTATCTCAACGGGTTAAGATGATAGATGCTATCATTAAAACGGCTGGTATAAAGAGAAAGTTGAAAATTTCTGCCGGAAATCGAGGCGGTGTCTATATACCTGTTGAAAATATGACTACAGACCAGCTTTACGATTCTATAGACACAGTTGATAAACTTATCTCAACTTTGAAAATATACCCCCTCGGTGTTCCTACTTCCGGCAAAATTTCATCAAAGTTTGGTATGAGGATAGATCCCTTTACCCGTCTTCTTGCTTTTCATCCGGGAGTTGATATTTCAAATAAGCGAGGTACTCCGGTTAAAGTTACTGCTGACGGGAAGGTTGTTCGGGTGGGAAGATGGGCCGGATGGGGAAAAATGGTTGTTGTTCGCCATTCTTCCGGGTATGAAACCGTGTATGCTCATTTGAGGAAGATATATGTTAAAAAAGGTCAATGGCTTAAGCTAGGACAAGCGGTTGGGGAAATGGGGAGTACGGGAAGGAGTACCGGACCTCATCTTCACTACGGTATTATGAAAAATAACCGGTGGGTAAATCCGATGAAATTTTTGGAGGTTGCGGGAAATGTTTGGAAAAGGAGATAAGAAAGAGATGAAGCCTAAAAAGGATTACAGCTCTTCGGAAATAAAAAGCATACTTTCCAAAGAATTGAAAGTATCCGGCAATATAAAGGCGGAAGGGAAGGTAAGAATAGACGGTCAAATTGAAGGAGATATAGAAGGAGATTATGTGATTTTAGGTGCATCATCTGCGGTTACGGGGAATGTTAATGCGGATATTTTGATTGTTCAGGGAACGATAAAAGGAAATATTAGGTCAGAGACATTGGAGCTTAAAGCTTCTTCTGTTGTTGAAGGAGAAATTTTTGCAAAAAACTTTATAGTAGAGCAAGGGTCAACTATTTCCGGTAAAGTTTCATCGGGAAAATTTCATGAATCAAATATTCAGCCTATAAGAGGAACTATTTCGGGAAAAGGTAAACAGCAATAATTCCCTACATCTGTTATAAGAACAGGGGTTGTTTCTATGTATTCTATAAATTGTTTTATATTGAGCTCCTCTTTTACGAAAAAGGCTCTGCCTCCTTTCGGTAATCCTTCCGGCTTGATGTCCTTGATTCTTACATAACCGAGGCCTTTTACGGAGAGGTAACCTGTGGTATAGTCTGGATCGTCTGAGACACACAGCTCAGCTACTACGTTTTTATGGTGGAGAACTTTGGAGGAAAGAATAATCGCATCTCGCATATTGGAAGTGTAATTTTTGCCGGTACTTTTTTTTAGATGATTGAGAGCTTTTTCAGTAATATCCATATATGAAGCTCTTATACCTCTGAACTTATCGGGTTCAAGTCTCAAACCGGTATCTTTGTTTATAACCATTGCTCCTCTCATGACGGTTGCTGCCGGAGAAGCGCCGCTTATAAGTGCTTTATAGATTGAGAAACCTATGCTTTCATCAATTCCGGCTTTTCTAAATAGTGCTCGTAGTATCTCTTTTAAAGAGTATTTCTCTCTATCGGTGATTTCGTATAAGGGTAAGGTCTTTATCGGTATGGGAGATTTTTCAAGAAGTTCTATTTTTATGTTTATTGTGTCAGGTTTTCCTTTAGAGTGATTTAAAGCTCTCTCGGATAAATTTTGAGTTATGCTGGGGATAAAGCCTTCTTCTATAATTCTTTCGGCACCTGATATATGTTCTCCTTCTTTGCACGCTCGCATCTTTACACTGAAAAGTTTTTTATTGTTCAATTTTTACCTTCACTCCTTCCGGAAAGTAATTTGTTCTGCACGGGAATGGAATATCTATGTTATGTTCTTTAAATAACTTATCTATTTTTTCGTTTATTAGGGATTTCACTCCGTAGGCAGCATCCTTTTTCCTAACATGATAAAAAGCCTGAAAAATAAGGGCAGAATCTCCAAAATTCAAGAAGAATATGGCCGGCTTCGGTTCCCTTAAAACTCCTTGGGTGGATTCTATTGCTTCGATTATAAGTTTTTTTACAAGTTCCACATCGCTTCCGTAGGCTACACCGATTTTTACGGAATCTTTGAATTTTGCGTCCGGATAAAGAGCGTTTTCTATAACTCCTTCGGTCAGTTTTGAATTTGGAACAATAATTAAGTTGTTTCCCGCTATCGTGATGATTCTTGTTGTTCTAAGTCCTATATCGTAAACGTAACCGTCAACATCGATATCTTTTATGTAAACCCTGTCTCCTATTCTGAACTGTCTGTCTGTAACAAGGAGAATACCTGAGATGAAGTTTTTTATTGTGTCCTGGGCAGCAAGACCAACGGCAAGAGAACCAACACCAAGAGATGTTATTAAAGATGTAACGTTAAAGCCAAGTTTATCAAGAAGGATGATGAGAGCTATCAAAACTATAAATATTTTTGTTATTTTTGAAATCATTGAGAAATATGTTTCTACAAGAGGTTCTTCTGAAATGGGAACGGTTTTTTTTGTTTTTTCACTCATATAGTTGATAACCATGTCAACCAATTTTAAAACACCGAAGGTAGCAAATCCTATGTAAAGGCAGTAAGCGGTTATGTCTATGGTTTTTCTCCAGAAAGCTGGTGGATTAAGTTGAAGCACTCCCATGTGAAACAGAAAAGTTGCCAGTATGTAGGTTAGAATAGCTGAAAGTTCAAGGGTTAATCTTTCTCCCTTCGTTATCTTTTTGTCTTTTACAAACTGTTTCATAAGAATTCTGTTTATTACCGGGCGAAGTTTTATGACAATAACAGAAGAGAGTATGAAAATCAGCGGAGGAAGATATTTTAAAAGTTTTTCTACCTCAAAGTTAAAATCCATCCTTCCTCCTTTAAAAAAGTTCTTTGGAGTTTAAAATCAAAGTTACGGGACCGTCGTTTAAAATGTAAACTTTCATATTAGCACCAAATACTCCTGTTTTAACAGGAACCTCTTTTTGACATATTTTGACAAACGTTTCAAACATCTCTTTTGCCTTTTCAGGTGATTCTGATGATTGAAAACTTGGCCTTCTGCCTTTTTTACAGTCAGCTGCAAGTGTGAAATTTGGTATAAGGAGAAGTTCACCTTTTATCTCTTTCAGTGAAAGATTCATTTTTCCGTTTTCATCTTCAAAGATTCTGAGGTTTACTATTTTATCTGCCATCTTTTCCAAAAATGAGGGTAAATCCCCTTTTTCAAACCCTACAAGGGCTACAATTCCTCTCTTTATTGCTCCTGTAATTTTTCCGTTTACAGTTACTTTCCCTTCACTTACTCTCTGAATAACGACTTTCATATTTTCTCCACTAAAGCCTTACAACGCTTTTTGCGTTTGATAAAAACTGGACTACATCGTAAGCGTTTGATGCCTCTCCCACTTCAAGAGATTCAAGAAGATTAAAGTAGTTAAGGCATGTTCCACAGCAGATAATTTTTACGCCTTTGCTTTCAAGTTCTTTTAATGCTTCTATAATTTCGTTATCTGCGCCTTTACATGTGAGTTTCACGGCGGTATTTATAAGAACAATCCCTTTTGGGAGCGGTTCTGCATTTATGAAAGTTTTTATAAATCCTTTTATAAGAATTTTTCCCAACTCCTTATCTTCACCAACGTAGGTGGATGCTATCAGGACGGCGTAATCTCCTGTTTTCTTTTCTGATGTTTGCTCAGGAAGCGTGCAGGTAAACCCTTTTGCTATGGTTATGTAGAACAGTTCTCCTTTCTCCTTAGCATCAACAGTGCAACCTTTATTTTTTGCAAACCGGCTTACGTTCTCCTTTGCCGCTTTATTATCAACTATTACCGTTATAATACCTTCTTCAATCTCTTCAAGAGCCTGTTTGGTTTTTAATACAGGTTCAGGACAGGGTAATCCTTTGCAGTCAATTGATTTTTCCACTTTCCCTTTCCTCCAAAAGTTTTTCCGCCAGTTTTCTGAATATCTTCTTGGCGGCAATTTCTATTGCTTCTTTTTTTCTCCTTTCAATTTCTGCAGGAGCGCCTGTTCCGCTGTAAAATTGATATCCGGAGATATTTAAGGTTTTAAAAGGTTTTTTGTAGCCGTACTTTATCAGTTTTATGACGGCAGTAACGGTTACTTTATATTCAACTGCTTGATCATTGATATTATAGCCTACCGAGTAAGTTGAAACAGTAATAACGGAAGGTTTTATAACAATAGTTTCATCAGGAATCGGAGTTTCGTCAACCATGAATCTTGCGTCTGTGTAGAATGTTTCGTCT
>Ga0256840_1002610_pt1 | contig 15673 bp, 14 predicted proteins | sample 355202metaG_FD_185969 | JGI IMG/M metagenome (GOLD analysis project Ga0256840, IMG submission 185969) | Hydrothermal vent microbial communities from Mid Atlantic Ridge, Atlantic Ocean - 355-202 | ecosystem: Environmental > Aquatic > Marine > Hydrothermal vents | place: Atlantic Ocean: Mid... | reverse complement strand
AACAATACCTCGCTTTCTAAATGCGTATCGTTCAATGTTTGATAACTTTCTAAAATCCATTTTTTCCATAGCGGAAAGATACAACTTTAATTTTAATTATTGCGGTTAATTACCGTTAAGTTAATAGCTTAGCTATGGTTTAAATTTAAAGTGCAGTAAAACCGTGAAAAGATAAATAATTTATAGCGTATTTTGATGTTGAGTTGGTATAAAGAAATAATTAGAAGTACAATTTCTTTATAGGAAAAACAATTACATTTTAACAACTTGTTAATCAAAAATTTATAACTTTATTTTCTAATTTTACCCAAGCAAACAATGCAATATAAAATAGAATGGAACAATATTTAAAAGAGAACAAAAAATTATTTTTCAACTATTAATTTTTATGTAATAATTTAAGTAAATTGCACCACAAATAAACTAATATGTCTCATAAAAAACTACTTAACGAAAAAGAGATTCATATTATATTACATCGATTAGCATGTCAACTAATTGAAAATCATAGCGATTTTTCGAAATCTGTATTGATTGGCATCCAGCCTAGAGGTGTCTTCTTAGCAAAAAGAATTATTGCTATTTTACAAAAAGATTATAATGTTCCTACCATTAACTATGGCGAATTAGACATTACTTTTTATAGAGATGACTTTCGTAGAAGAGAAGAACCTTTACAAGCTAGTGAAACTAATATAAATTTTATTGTTGAAAATAAAAAAGTAGTTTTTATTGATGATGTCTTATTTTCTGGCAGAAGTATTAGAGCTGCACTAACTGCAATTCAAGCCTTTGGCAGACCAAGTGCTATTGAATTATTAGTATTAATTGATAGACGTTTTAGTCGAAATTTACCAATTCAACCAAATTATAAAGGACGACAAGTAGATGCTATTAATTCTGAAAAGGTAAGAGTCTCTTGGAAAGAAAACGATAAGATAGATGCTGTTTATCTCTTAAAAAATAAAACATAATGAAGCAACTAAGCGTCAATCATTTATTGGGAATTAAATATCTAAAAAAACAAGATATTGATCTTATATTTGAGACTGCCAACCATTTTAAAGAAGTGATAAATAGGCCCATAAAAAAAGTGCCTTCTTTAAGAGATATTACTATTGCAAACTTGTTTTTTGAAAACAGTACAAGAACTAAATTATCTTTTGAATTGGCTGAAAAACGTCTCTCTGCAGATGTAATCAATTTTTCTGCGAGTCAATCTTCGGTTAAAAAAGGAGAAACATTAATTGACACCGTAAACAATATTCTAGCTATGAAAGTAGATATTGTAGTTCTAAGACATCCAAGCGTAGGTGCAGGAGTTTTTTTATCGAAACACGTAAACGCAAAAATAATAAATGCTGGTGATGGCACACACGAACACCCAACGCAAGCCCTACTTGACTCTTACTCTATACAAGAAAAATTAGGTACCGTAAAAGGTAAAAAAGTAGTTATAATTGGCGATATTTTACACTCTAGAGTTGCGCTCTCAAATATCTACGCATTACAACTACAAGGTGCAGAAGTAATGGTTTGTGGACCAACTACATTAATTCCAAAATACATTTCTAGCTTACATGTTAAAGTAGAACATAATATAAAAAAAGCTTTGCAATGGTGCGATGTCGCCAATGTCCTTAGAGTACAACACGAACGTATGAATATCAAATATTTTCCATCTATTAGAGAATACACGCAACTTTTTGGCATAAATAATGCATTATTAGAATCTGTAAACAAAGAAATCGTAATAATGCATCCAGGGCCAATTAATCGAGGTGTCGAAATTACAAGCGAAGTTGCAGATTCGAAACAAGCGATAATATTAGATCAAGTAGAAAATGGTGTCGCAATTAGAATGGCTGTAATATATTTACTAGCACAACAAATTATAAGATGATTATAGAAATAAACGAAAAATATAGCGTTATAAAACCAACGGAAAATAGTCAATTTCAAGACTTTTACACTACTTTTATAAAAAAACAAAGCGATTACAAAAAGGACCACTTAATTTTAGACTTGTCCGATTTTAAAATAACTATGAACGAATTAATTCAGTTTAAAAAAATAGCTGAGGAAAAGTTAGCATCTGGCACATCTTTTGTACTAATAACCAAAACCGTATCTTACGACGAAGTACCAGATGAAATTATTGTTGTTCCAACATTCCAAGAAGCCATAGACATGATTGAAATGGATGAAATGACAAGAAGTTTGGATTTTTAAATAAGTTTGTATACTTTTGAAATATATTTAGGATGAAAAAACTACTTTACATAGTATTATTGAGCATTACGTTTACTTCTTTCGCACAAAAAGAGGCAAAGCAACAAATACGTAAACATAAAATTAGCAATATTAGTATTTATCCAAATCCATTTTCAATAAAAACTACAATAACTCTTCATAGTAATACGGATACAGATGTTAGTTTTATTGTACAAGATTTATTAGGAAATAGTGTATTCACAAAAGAATACATTGTAGTAAAAGGAAAAAACACCATTCCATTTTATAAAAATAAATTAAAATCTGGCATTTACATTTATACCTTAAAGACAAAAAACAAGGTAATTTCAAAACGGTTTGTAATTAAATAGCATGAGTTTAAAACTTACAATCTTAGGATGTCACTCTGCAACACCAAGAACCAATTCGCATACAACATCGCAATATTTAGAAATTAACAATAGTCATTTTTTAATTGATTGTGGAGAAGGTACGCAAGTGCAATTACGTAAATATAAAATAAAATTTTCTAGAATAAGTCGCATCTTTATTTCACACCTTCACGGCGATCATTTTTTTGGATTAATTGGTTTAATTTCTACTTTTGGCTTACTAAACAGAGAAGCAGACTTGCATATATATGGTCCAAAAGGAATTAAAGATATTATTATTTTACAATTAAAATTAACAAAATCATGGACAAATTTCAAGTTGTTTTTTCATGAATTAGAATCTAATGAAAGTGAGTTAATTTACGAAGACTCAAAAGTTACAGTACATACAATCCCATTAAAACATCGCGTTTATACTAATGGATACCTTTTTAAAGAAAAAGTAGGAGAACGTAAAATTAATATTGTAGCAATTTCTAAAATTGATGAAATTCAGATTTGCGATTATCAAAATCTCAAAAATGGAAAAGACTTTATTAAAGAAAATGGCGAAGTTATAGAAAACAACTTGCTAACCGATAATCCATCAAGACCATTAAGCTACGCATTTTGTAGCGACACAATATATAAACCAGATATCATTCCTATTCTAAAAAATGTAAATTTATTATATCACGAATCTACCTTTTTAAAAGAGCATAAACACCTTTGTGAAACTACAAAACATGCTACTGCCGAACAAGCTGCCCAAATAGCACTTCAAGCAAATGTAGAAAAATTAATATTAGGGCATTATTCAAGCAGATACAAAAATTTAGAATTGTTCCGAGAAGAAGCAAAATTATTTTTTGATAATGTAGCATTAGCAAATGCAGGAGAAGTTTTTTATATCGACACAAAACACCCAATACCTACAAACTAGATAACTAATATTGCGATGTAGTCAATAAAACTAATGTACAAGCAACTTCATATAGAATCTTATTCTTTTCTAACAACTTATAAAAATCTTCATTTTCTGTACCAGGATTAAAAATTACACGTTTAGGGTTTAATGAAATAATAAAATTGTAATACGCTTCTTGTCGTTTCGAATTAAGATATAACGTAACCGTATGAATATTTTTTATTGATAATTTACATAACTCTTCTTCGGATTTTGTTGTTAATATAGCCACACCAGCCACTAACCCTTTACGAAGCCCTATTGCTACCACTTTATGATGATAAGCAATTAACTTGTGAATTGCGATATTTGAATAACGTTGTGGTTTTAAGGATGCGCCAATTACTAAAGTCTGTTTAGACATGTTAAAAATATGTTAATTACAAATTATTTTGTTACAAAAGTAAAGATTTTGCGTCTAATATATTGAAAAGGCTAGGTAAATAGTTTTTTTGAGTTAGTTAATTGGCAAAACCCTTTATAGCAAAAGCTATTCAGGGTTTTGTTTTGTTCTAATAGTACAGAATCGAAATCCATAAAAGTAATAATACCAATTCAACATCAAAATAAACCATAAACTCTTTATTTTTTCTCATAGCACTTCACTTAAAATTATAACCGCAGCAGAGGTTATGCTTACAATTTTAAGGTTGTATACTAAAAAAATATGCTATTTTTTTTGGCGTATCTTAAAATCAAATTAGCATAAAATCATTTCCATATATAAAATTAATTGAAGATATGGATTTAAAAAAACAAGTTCTAAAATTTGTATTGCGATATTTTTTTGAGATATTAGCGAATTATAACCAAAACACAATCTCAATTTATGAAGAAAAAGATCCTATTCGCTTTATTAAGTTTTTTACCATTCTTAACATTTGCTCAAGAAATAGCCAAAAAAGGCTTAGACCAAAAAATAGATGAAGCCTTTGGTGCTGCAACTGGATGGTTTGTACAAATAATTTTCTATCAAATTCCATTTTCAGAAAGCGTAAAAGTATATTGGGTTTTGTTTCCTTTAATAATTGGTGCAATTTACTTTACAATTTATTTTAAATTTATTAACCTAAGAGGTTTTTTAACATCCATTAGAATTGTAAGAGGTAATTATGACGATATCGACCACGTAACTTCCTTAGAAGCAGCAGGAGATTCAACTCCTGGAGGCGATGCAATCGAAACTGCAAGAATTGAAGACCACGAAGGGGAAGTTTCCCATTTTCAAGCACTGACTGCTGCATTATCGGCAACCGTAGGATTAGGAAATATCGCCGGTGTGGCAATTGCCCTATCTATTGGTGGAGCTGGAGCAACTTTCTGGATGATTATCGCTGGATTTTTAGGAATGGCATCTAAATTTGTAGAATGTACGCTTGGTGTTAAATATAGAGATATAGACAAAAACGGTACGGTCTATGGAGGACCAATGTATTACCTAAAAAAAGGTTTAAAAGAAAAAAATCTAGTTGGTTTAGGAAAAGTATTAGCAGGAATTTTTGCTGTAATGGTTATTGGCGGATCTTTTGGAGGAGGAAATATGTTTCAAGTAAACCAAGCATTTCAATTGGTGGAAAACATTACAGGTGGAGAAACTTCCTTTTTCCATAATAGAGGTTGGCTTTTTGGCTTAATTATAGCCATATTGGTCGGTATTGTAATTATTGGCGGAATTAAGAAAATCGCTAAAGTTACCGATAAAATAGTACCATTTATGGTTGCAATTTATGTAGCCGCTTCCCTCTTCATATTAATCATGAAATTTGACCAAATAGGAAATGCATTTACTCAAATATTCGATGGTGCTTTTAGCGCAAAAGGAATTGCAGGTGGAGTTGTAGGTGTATTAGTTCAAGGTTTTAAAAGAGCTGCATTTTCAAACGAAGCAGGAATTGGTTCTGCATCTATTGCACATTCGGCTGTGAAAACAAAATATGCAGCATCCGAAGGTTTAGTTGCATTATTAGAACCTTTTATTGATACGGTAATTGTATGTACCATGACAGCCTTAGTTTTAATTATTACAGGTTTTGTAGATACAAATAATTCTGGAATGAACAATGCACAAGCAATCTTACTTACTTCAAGCGCATTTGGTTCTGCAATCTCATGGTTTCCTTATGTCCTTACAATTGCAGTAGTTTTATTTGCATTTAGTTCTATGATTTCATGGTCTTATTATGGGTATCAAGGTTGGTCTTACTTATTTGGAAGGTCAAAAAAAATGGAATATACTTATAAAACTATATTTTGTTTATTTGTAATTGTTGGAGCAGCATCACAACTAAACTCTGTACTCGATTTTTCGGATGCAATGATATTTGCTATGATGGTTCCAAATATGATAGGTTTGGTTATTCTTGCACCAAAAGTAAAAGGCGAACTTGCCAAGTTTATGAACGCAATTAAACCAAAAAAAACATAAAATAAATGTATCGCTATGAAAAATATAAAATCCCATTTTGAATATAATAAAAACCAACGAAGTGGGATTTTATTATTAGGAATACTTATTGTAATATTACAATTAATGTATTATTTTGTTGATTTCCCAACAACTGGAACGCAAGACATAAACACTTCTAAAATACTTGCAATACAGATTAAAATTGACTCTTTAAAAGTTCGTGAAATTGCAAATAGAAAACCCAAAAGACATCCTTTTAATCCAAGTTTTATTACAGATTATAAAGGGTATAAATTAGGCATGTCCATTCAAGAAATAGATAGACTACACACTTTTCGAAAAAAAGGTAATTATATTAATTCCGCAAAGCAATTTCAAAAAGTTACAGGTGTCTCCGATAGTTTATTTAAAAAACTAAAACCCTATTTTAAATTTCCAGATTGGATTACAAATAAAAAAAGAGGAACTTCTTATAAATCAAAAAATAATTTCTTTAAAGGTGTAAAAAAAGATATAAATCTTGCTACTAAAGACGAATTACAAAAAATAATTGGAATTGGCGAAAAATTATCTGCTCGAATTTTAAAATTTAAAACTAGTATTGGAGGATATCACAACATAGAACAACTAAATAAAGTATATGGTTTAAAACCAAAAGTGGTAACTAAAATTTTAGAAATATTTTATATAAAAAAAGAAAAAACAATTCCTGTAAAAGTAGAGCTAAAAGATTTGAATAAAGCAACAGCATCCGAATTAAAATTGATAAACGGAATTGGAGATAAACTTGCTACAAGAATAATTAAATTTAGAAAAAGTATCAATGGTTTTTATTTTAAAGACCAACTTAATGAAGTATTTGGTTTAAACCCAGAAGTTATTTCTCTATTATTTAAACAATTTAAGATAATATCCAAACCAAATATTACAAAACTAAATATTAACGAAGCAAAATTTAAAGAAGTTTTGCACTTACCATATATTGATTATGAGCTAACCAAAAAAATATTTGATTATAGAGATGAATTTGCAGAAATTCAAAATATAGAAGAATTAAAAAAAATTGAAGGTTTTCCATTAGATAAATACGACAGAATAGTTTTATATTTGAAGGCTGAATAATAGATGTTTGTTTGTGGATTTGTTAAATTATTATTTGATAAGTTTACAAATACACAAATTGACAAATTGACAAATCCACAATAATGTATTTCACAGAAGAACACCATTCCTTTAGAAAAAGTTTCAAAGAATTTTTAAAAAAAGAAGTTACACCATATATAAATACTTGGGAAGAAACTGGAAAAATCGACTCCTCAATTTGGACTAAATTTGGAGAAATGGGTTATTTTGGATTAATCTATCCTGAAAAATATGGAGGATTAGAATTGGATCTTTTTTATACCGTCATTTTTTTAGAAGAATTACAAAAAATTAATTCTGGAGGTTTTGCAGCAGCAATGTGGGCACATAATTATCTTGCAATGACACATATTAATAAAGAAGGTAATGACATTATTAAACAAAACTATTTAACACCAAGTATACATGGCGAAAAAATTGGATGTCTTTGTATTACAGAACCTTTTGGAGGCTCAGATGTTGCTGGAATGAGAACTACAGCAGTAAAAAAAGGAGATACCTATGTAATTAACGGATCTAAAACTTTTATTACCAATGGATTTTGTAGTGATTATCTCGTAGTCGCAGCAAAAACAAATTTGGAAGAAAAGCACAAAGGTATTAGTATTTTTGTAATGGATAGAGATACAAAAGGAATTACTGCAACAAAACTAAATAAACTAGGCTGGCGAGCTTCCGATACTGCCGAAATTGCATTTGATAATGTCGTAATACCTACAAGCAATTTAATGGGAGAAGAAAATAAAGGTTTTGGCTATATCATGCAACATTTTGCCTTAGAGAGATTAATTATGGGAATAAATGCACATGCAAGATCCGAATTTGCATTAGACTACGTTATTAACTACATGAGTGAACGAAAAGCATTTGGAAAAACAATTAATTCATTTCAAGCCTTAAGACATAAAGTTGCAGAAATGGCGAGTGAAATCGAAATGTGTAAAGAATTTAATTATTCCATCGCAAACAAGTTAAATAAAGGAATTTATGCTGTAAAAGAAGCAACAATGTCTAAATTATTAAGTACAAAAATGGCAGATAAAGTAATCTATGATTGCTTACAATTACTTGGTGGATATGGATATATGGAAGATTATCCTCTTGCTCGTTTATTTAGAGATAGTAGAATTGGTCCTATTGGTGGCGGTACATCTGAAATTTTAAAAGAGGTTCTCGCGAAATTAATCATTGATAAAAAAATATACAAAAAAGCAACTTAAAAACAATACGAATACATGTTTCATTCTTTTTAATTAACTAATTAAATAACCCGTTGACTTTCAAAACAAATGGATTCCTATTATTTGTTAAAGATTGTTAATAAATAATTTCAGTTTTAACTTGATAATTATTATTTGTTGTATATTTGTACTTTAAATTATTTACCTAAAATATAAATTAACAAATGAAAAGAATTTTACTATTTGGTCTAACATTGATTTTTGGAGCAACTTCCTTTGCTCAAGACCTCCCGACAAATGCCGAACCAGGAAAGTGTTACGTACGCTGTACTACGCCTGATGTTTGGAAAAATGAAACTGTAACTGTTCAAACCGCAGCAGCTTACAAAGTACTTAAAGCTCATGGTCCTCAGTATTCTACTGAAAATGTAACTTTAGAAACTCAAGTTGCGAGTTCAAGATTGGAAGTGATTCCTGCACAATATGAAAACAGAAATGTTGAAGTTGTGGTTAAACCTGCTTCTTCTCGTTTAGAGTTAGTACCTGGAAAAACAAACACGGTAACTGAAACTATGGTTACTCAAGAAGCATCTTCTCGTTTAGAAGTTGTTCCTGCAAAGTACGAAAACAGAACCATTGAAGTTGTTGTTCAACCAGCTTCTTCAAGAATTGAAATAGTTCCTGCGCAATACGAGACAAGAAAAGAGACTATTGTTATTCAACCTGCTACTTCTCGTTTAGAAAAAGTTCCTGGAAAAACAAATACGGTAACTGAAACTATGGTTATTCAAGAAGCATCTTCTCGTTTAGAAGTTGTTCCTGCACAGTACGAAACAAGATATGTGGATGTAGTGGTTCAACCAGCTTCATCAAGAATTGAAATAGTTCCAGCACAATACGAAACAAGAAAAGAAACTGTTGTCATTCAAGAAGCATCAACTCGTTTAGAAAAAGTTCCTGCAAAACCTCAGGTTGTTACAGAAACTATCGTTGTAAATGAAGCATCTTCTCGTTTAGAAGTTGTTCCTGCTCAATACGAAACAAGAAATGTAGAAGTGGTAGTTCAACCAGCTTCTTCAAGAATTGAAATAATTCCTGCTCAATACGAGACAAGAAAAGAAACTATGGTCATTCAAGAAGCATCAACTCGTTTAGAAGTTGTCCCTGCACAATGGACTACAGAAACTTTAACTTATGTAAAAGGAACTAAAGCATCTTCATTAAGAGTTGTACCCGCAGAATTTTCAAGTTCGGCACAAACAATTGTTACTAAAGTAGCTTCTGCAAAATGGGTAATGGGAGATAAAGCTCCAGATTGTGAAGATACAGATCCAAATGCATGTAGAGTATGGTGTTATAGAGATGTACCTGAGCAATCCGTTACTGTTTCAACACGTGAATTAGCTAAAAATGCTGCTGCAGTATCTGTACCTTGTAATGGAGGAAATGGAAATGGAGATTGTACACAAACAGGAACATACACTAAAAGAGTATTGGCTAAACCTGCAACGACTAGAGAAATTACAATTCCTGCAGTTACAAAAACAATTACTAAAACAGTAATGGTAAAACCTGCAACTACAAGGTCAATTCCAATTCCAGCAATTACAAATACAATCAAAACTACGGTAATGGTTAAACCTGCTACGACGAGATCTATCCCAATTCCTGCTGTGACAAAAACAGTTAGAAAAACAGTTATTTCTCCAGCAACGACTAGACAAGTTACAATTCCTGCAGTTACTAAAACAATTACTAAAACAGTAATGGTAAAACCAGCAACTACAAGATCTATTCCAATTCCAGCAATTACTAAAAAAGTAAAAACTACGGTAATGGTAAAACCTGCTACAACGAGAACTATTCCAATTCCTGCTGTAACAAAAACAATTAGAAAAACAATTATTACTCCTGCTACAACAAGAGAAGTAACGATTCCTGCAGTAACAAAACAAATTACAAAAACAGTAATGGTTAGACCTGCAACGACAAGATCTATTCCTATCCCAGCGATAACTAAAAAAATGAGAAAAACAGTAATGGTAACACCTCCTACAACAAGGTCAATTCCAATTCCAGCTGTATCAAAAAATATCAGAAAAACAGTTATTACACCAGCTACAACAAGAGAAGTAACGATTCCAGCAGTAAGTCAAACAATTAAAACTACTGTAATGACTAAACCTGCATCTACTAGATCTATTCCTGTACCTGCTAAATTTAGAACGGTTAAGAAAACTATCGTATCTAAAGAAGCTTGGACAGAAGAATCAAATGTACCTGCACAGCATCAAACAGTTACTAAAGAAATTTTAGTATCTAAAGGAGGCTTAACCTCATGGAAAGAAGTAGATTGTGCTATCACTAAAAATACAGCACTTCCTATTACATGGAATGTTGGTTCTGCTACATTAACTAATGCTGCAAAAAGCATTATTAACAGTAGACTAATGCCAATATTAAATGATGGTGTTTCTGTAGCTATTGCTTCTCATACAGATGCTAGAGGTTCTGCTTCAAGCAACCAAAGATTATCTGAAAGAAGAGCACAAGCTGTTGTAAATTACTTAATTAATGTAAAAGGAGTTAATCCTTCAAAATTAACTGGAAAAGGTTATGGAGAAACAAGATTAACAAATAGATGTGCTGATGGTGTTACTTGTACTGAGGCGCAACACAGAGCAAACAGAAGAACTACTTTTAGAGTTATAAGCAACTAATAAAAATAGTTTAACTACAATATTAAAAAAGGAGAAACATAAAGTTTCTCCTTTTTTGGTTCTACCATTAATTTAGTGGAGAAAAATATGTCAGGTCGATCAAAATTGAATTGGTATAATTGTATTAAATTTACATTCTTATTTTTATATAAATGCAAAACGAACAAGAACAATTTTACCTCAATAAAATAGAACCTCATCGAAGTTGTTTACTTACACTTCGTAACATTATAATAAATCAAAATAATGAAATAACCACTTCTTGGAAATACAAAATGCCTTTTTTTTGTTACCATAAAAAAATGTTATGCTATTTATGGACGGATAAAAAAACAAAAGAACCGTATATTGGTTTTGTAGATGGTAACTTAATAAAGCATCCTAAACTTATACAAGGTAATAGAAGTAGAATGAAAATATTACCTATTAATCCAAATAAAGATATTCCAATACAACTTATTAAAGTATTGTTAGATAAAGCAATAAATATTAAAAACCTGTGAATAATTTAGGTTAAAAGAGTCAAATTTTTATTCTTATTTCTCTTTTGGATGTACAAAATCTATTTCTTTAATAATACGTTTTGCTCCTGCATATTTATCGATTACAAACATAATATAACGCACATCGACCATTATATTTCGACAAATCTCTGGATCGTAATTATAATCGCTCATTGTACCTTCCCAAACTCTATCGAAATTTAATCCAATAAGGTTTCCATTTGCGTCTATAACTGGACTTCCACTATTTCCTCCTGTTGTATGATTCGTTCCCAAAAAATTTACTGGCAATTTTCCGTTTTCGCTATACTTATCATAATCTTTCTTTTTGTATAAATCCAGTAATTTTTGTGATACATCAAATTCGTAATCGTTTGGCTTATACTTCTCTGTAATTCCTTTTAAATAAGAAACTGGTCGATAATAAACGGCATCTCTTGGCTCGTATCCTTTTACTTGTCCATAGGTAATACGCAGTGTACTATTTGCATCTGGAAAAAATCGGTCTTCTGGAAATTCTTTCATCAATACTTTCATATATTGCTTTTGAACTGCTGCAATTTTATTTTGAATCTTATTAAAATCTGGATTAATAGCATTGTAAAAACTAGCTGATAATTTTTTTCCTAATGCATAACCTACATCTTTATTAATGTTCTTAATAACTGCTTTAGAATCGCCTTCTAACAACGACTGCATCTTTTTATAACTTACCAAACTAGATTTACTAAAAATAGCTTCTGCTAAATTTTCTATATTTGCATTTTCTAATGTATTTGAAGTGTATTTTTTTGGATTATTTTTTAAATACAAGGCCATTAGTTGTATGAAAACATTTTTATCTACTTCGGCACTGTAATTTTTATAAAAGCCTTTATAACGTTTTAATAAACGCTCTTTTTCTTTCGTAAATACGACTTCTCCTTTTGCTGCACTAAGCTCTAATTGGTATAATCTAAAACTTGCATTTAAAATTTCTATATTTCTAAAAACTATTTCTATCCAAATATCTTTTGCTAATGCTACTTCTTTAATTTCCTCATACAACTTATTAAATTCTGATAATATTTTTTCATTAGCTGTTCCTTTTACTTTTTTAGCAAATGCTTTTTCTAAGATTTGTTTCTTTATAATTGCTTTGGATTTTTTAATTCCTTGATTTTCTCCTATCCATTTTTTCCAATAATTGGCAATGGATGCAAATTTAGATGCATATTGAATTTTTATTGCTTCATCATTTCGCATGTATTTGTCTACTACTTTTAATGCTGCGTCTCGTATTTCAATTTTAATAGGATTTAAAGTATTTACGATTTGATCTAATGCGACTGCTGGTAAATACTCATTTGTTCTTCCTGGAAATCCATAGACTAATGTAAAATCTCCTTCAGATACTCCATCTAGAGAAACTGGCAAATAGTGATTTGGTTTATATGGTTTGTTTTTTTTTGAATATACTGCTGGTTTGTTATCTTTTCCTGCATAAATACGAAATAGAGAAAAATCTCCTGAATGCCTTGGCCACATCCAATTATCGGTATCTGCACCAAATTTACCTATGGAGGATGGTGGCGCTCCTACCAAACGAATATCTTTAAACGTTTCTGTTACAAATAAAAAATATTGATTCCCTTTATAAAAAGATTTGATTTTCGCTTCTTGCCATTCTTCTTTTTTTGCATTGGCTTGAATTTTTTTAATATTCTGACTTATTTTATCCATCTTTTCTTTTTCGGATAATGCATCGGTAACTCCTTCAAAAACTTGAATAGAGACATCGTCAATTCGTTTAATGAATGTGACTACCATTCCCGGATTTTTTAATTCCTCTTTTGCCTTATAAGCCCAAAATCCGTCTTTTAAATAATCGTGTTCGGTAGTAGAATGCGATTGTATTGCACCATAACCACAATGATGGTTGGTTAATAATAATCCTTTTTTTGAAATTACTTCTGCGGTACATCCTCCATTAAAATGAACTATCGCATCTTTAATACTTGGCTTATCTACTGCATAAATATCTTTTGCAGATAAATTACTTCCCAAAGCCTTCATTTCTTTTTCATTTCTTCCTTCTAACTGTGATGGAATCCACATTCCTCCTTGTTGTGCATTTATACTTATGCTAATAAACAATAGTATTATTTTAACTATACTTTTCATATTATAAAATTTATTTTACAAATATAACTATTGAAATATGGATTCTTTCTTAAAAGAAAATTAAAATTTCTATATTAGCCGTTATTGTTATCTAATAGATGACAAAATCATTAATAAACAAGTTAATATTACAAAAGATTATAATATGGAAGAGTTTAAAGAAAAATTTATACAAGAACCTTTTATTACAGATGAAAGTGTTGTCATAGGTCTATTGATGTTATGTTTGGGTATTATTTTTTATACATCTTCTATAAAGAACGGCTTTTGGAGTAAGTTTTACAAGTATGTTCCTGGTCTTTTTTTGGCTTACATGCTTCCTGCTGTATTAACAACTACTGGTCTAATAGGCTCTGAATGGAATAAATTAGATGAATTAGGAGAACCTATATTAAATGCCAAAGGAGAATTTAAAGTATTTGGCTCTCGTTTGTATTATGTTGCTAGTAGATTTTTTTTACCTGCTGCATTGGTTTTAATGACTTTAAGTTTAGATTTAAAAGCCGTTTTTAAATTAGGATATAAAGCATTGGTTATGTTTTTTACTGGAACTATTGGAATTATTATTGGTGGTCCAATTGCCATATTAATTATATCTGCAATTTCTCCAGAAACTGTTGGTGGTGCTGGACCTGATGCTGTTTGGCGTGGGTTAGCAACTTTGGCTGGTTCTTGGATTGGTGGTAGTGCAAACCAAACTGCCATGCTAGAAGTTTATGGCTTTAATCAAAAATTATATGGAGGAATGGTGTTTGTAGATATTGTTGTTGCTAATATTTGGATGGCTTTATTACTTATTGGAATTGGAAAAACTAAAAAAATAGACAAATGGTTAAAAGCAGATACTTCTGCTATTGAAACTTTAAAAGAAAAAGTGTCTAAATTTAGTAAAGATACCGAACGTAATCCTAGTTTAACCGATTTAATAATTATGCTTACAATTGCTTTTGTATCTGTAAGTGTTGCTCATTTTTTCGCTGGTTATTTAAGTCCGTTTTTTAAAACATTTATTACCGAAATGAAAAATCCAACTCTAAAAAATTCATTAGCATTTCTAACCTCTTCTTTCTTTTGGATGATTAGTATTGCCACAATTATCGCCATTGCCTTATCCTTTACAAAAGCAAGAAATTATGAAGGTGCTGGTGCAAGTAAAATTGGTAGTTTATTTATTTATATTTTGGTAGTAACGATTGGTATGAAAATGGATTTAGGTTTAATTCTTGATAATCCTGGTTTAATTGCCATTGGAATTGTTTGGATGCTTATTCATGCTATTTTATTAATTGGTGTTGCTAAATTAATTAGAGCGCCATATTTCTTTTTGGCTGTTGGTAGTCAAGCTAATGTTGGAGGTGCTGCCTCTGCTCCTATTGTTGCTTCTGCTTTTCATCCATCGTTAGCAACTGTTGGTGTTTTACTTGCTGTTGTTGGTTACGCTGTTGGTACGCTTGGTGCTATTATTACTGCAGAATTAATGCGTATTGCTTCTGGCGGTTAATTTCAATTCACTTTTAATACCAAAAAAAGTATGCTTAATAGCGTCTAAAAATGACCTATTCGTTTTATACTTTTCCTTTATTTATACTTTTATTTTTATTTTTTTCTATATATGGGTTTCCGTAAGGAATTGCCTTGCCTTCGTTTTATGTTTGTGGTATTATAAATTTAAAACTTAGAATTATGAAAAAATATTATGTAAACGATTCGGCTCAACCAAATGGAGATCACGAAGTCCACGATGAAAATTGTATTTATTTACCTTTAATCAAGAGTAAAACTTATTTAGGCGAATTTTACTCTTGTAAAAATGCTGTAATAGTAGCTAAAAAACACTACTCACAAAGTAATGGTTGTTATCATTGTTCTAAAGATTGTCATACTAGTTAAAAATAAATCAAATGAGAGACACCTATAAATACTGGTTTAAAGTTGGTAATTTAAAAGTTCATTGTGGAATAACTAACGACTTAAACCGAAGAG
>Ga0256840_1002609_pt1 | contig 15674 bp, 13 predicted proteins | sample 355202metaG_FD_185969 | JGI IMG/M metagenome (GOLD analysis project Ga0256840, IMG submission 185969) | Hydrothermal vent microbial communities from Mid Atlantic Ridge, Atlantic Ocean - 355-202 | ecosystem: Environmental > Aquatic > Marine > Hydrothermal vents | place: Atlantic Ocean: Mid... | reverse complement strand
CACTCTTCGTTACTCTTTTTCGCCTTAGCTTTAGCTAGGGCTTCAAAAGAGTGCCTTGATTGTAAACTCCTATGCAGTGCTGAGATGTGCTAGGGTTTTTAGAGGTGCCCATATCTTATCACCTTGTTTAATTTTTTGATATACTTTCCAAATAGAAATTTTAAACCCGAATTATGCAATGAAATTTGCTAAGGTAATGCTTATGTCCTAGTTTATGGTGTTTGTAAAAAAATTATCACAAAGAGTGCTAAAATACAGAATCTTAACCAAAAGATTGGATGATAATTTTTTATAAATGTCATAAGCTGGGTGAAGAATGTTGGTTTGGTGAATTCTATTACATAACTGATCTTACGCACCATAAACACGCCTAGGCAGAATGAGAAAGCACTATATGCAAAGCAGTTAACTTTTAGCGTAGCCAAAGCTACGGTGAAAGTAAACTAACGAAGCAGATGGTTCTTTATCATTCTGTCCTTAGGATGATAAAATTTGCACCCTATTGCTGTGGAGTCATAGCTTCATAGTAGAATAACTACAATTTTGCTATACTTCCTTGCATTAGAGTGCAACTTTTATCACCTAGGTGTGCTTATAGTGCGTAAGGTCAGTTACATAATTTGTGTGAAATGGAAAAGCTATGAAAAGAAAACCCGAATGGTTACTAAAAAAAGTATTTTTTTCACAAAAAAAAGAGTTAGAAACTACACTTAAGTCTATAGGGATCCATACCGTTTGCCAAGAAGCAATGTGTCCAAACATGAGCGAATGTTTCTCAAAAAAAGTTGCAACATTTATGATTTTAGGCTCAACTTGCACTAGAGCTTGTAGCTATTGTAATGTTAAAACTGGTATGCCAAATGGTTATGTAGATAGAGATGAACCAAAAAAACTCTCACAAGCTATCAAAGAGATGGGGCTAAAATATGTAGTTATAACTAGTGTAACAAGAGATGATTTAAAAGATGGTGGTTCTACTCAGTTCATACTATGTGTAAACGAGATCAAAAAACTAGATCCAAAAATAAACATTGAGCTTCTCATACCAGATTTCAAATATAATCCAAATTCCCTAGAGAGTATAGCAAAATGTGGCGCAAAAGTAATAGGACATAACATTGAGACTGTTCCAAGACTTTATCATCTAAGAAAAGGAGCAAACTACAAAAAATCTTTAGAAGTTTTGTACAATTTAAAAAAATTTAATCCAAATATAAAAACAAAAAGTGCCATAATGTTGGGGCTAGGAGAGAAAGAAGAAGAAATAAAATCTTCCTTGTATGATCTATTAGATGTTGGATGTAACTTCCTAACACTTGGTCAATACTTAGCTCCAAGTAATTCACATGCCAAAGTAAAAGAGTATATTGAACCAAAAATATTTGAAGAACTAGGACAAATGGCTTTAGATATGGGCTTTGAGTATGTCAAGAGCTCTCCATATGCTAGAAGCTCATACTTGGCACATGAGTATATCTCATAATTTTATGTTAAGTTTTTGCTCTACTAGTTCATTAACTACTTTTGGATTTGCTTTGCCTCCTGAGAGTTTTAAAACTTGTCCTACAAAAAAGCCAAAAAGTTTTTTATTTCCAGATCTATACTTCTCTACATTTATGGGATTGTTAGCTAGTACCTCATCAACAATTGGTAAAATTAGAGTGGGTTCGCTTATTTGCATAAGATCTTTTCTTTTGACAATATCTTCTGGATCATCCCCACTTTTACACATTTCTTCAAAAACTTGTTTGGCAATTTTTGTCGAGATCAACTCCTTATCAATCATCTTTACAAGTTTTGCTATATCTTTTGGTTCAAAACTTAACCTCTCTGCTCCTTTTTGTTTTAACTCTCTTGCTACCTCATTTGAAACAATATTTGCAATAGCTGGTGCCAAATCAAACTCCTTCAAAGCCTCTTCAAAAAAGATTGCGAGATTTTTATCTCTTGCAAGAGTATTTGCTACTTCACTATTTAGTTTTAACTCTTGGGTGTATCTATCAAAAAGTAACTGCTCCTCTTTTGTTAGTGGTTTTACTTCTCCATCTATCTGCTCTTTTGTGTTTGTCTTTTTGCTAATATTTGAAGATTGTCTAAATTCCGCTTTTTTTGCCCAAGAATCTTTTAGGGAGACAATCTTATTAAAAACTGGATTTGCTTCACAATAATCTACGGGTTCTTTATAAAAATATCCCTCTCTTTCAAATTGAAATCTAACTTCATTACTATTTATAACTGATGGTTCAACAAAAGCATTTTTGATAATTTTTAGAGAGTTTGGATTTAAATCCTCCACTCCTTTAGGGTTTTCACACTTAAAAAGTCTATCATAAATTCTAAGCTCAACCCTTTTTGAACTTTTTAACTCTACCCAATGAATAGCACTTTTAACCCTTATACCACTTGTATCTGAGCCACTTTTTGAGTCAGGGTAGTATCTTGCAACTATCTCTTTGATATTACCTTGAGCATCCCTAATAACCTTTTGACAACTAATTATGTAAGCATATTTTAATCTTACAGGCTGGAAGGGAGTTAATCTAAAATAGCCTTTTGGTGGATTTTCACTAAAATCATCTCTATCTATATAAATTTCTTTAGAAAATGGCAATTTTCTACTACCCTCTTTGGGCACATCTGGAGGAAAAAATGGGGCATCAATCTCTTCAAAACCATCATAGTTTTCTATAGTAACTTTTATAGGATTTACAACACACATAACTCTAGGTACTTTTAAATTTAAATCATCTCTTATGCTAAATTCAAGCTGAGACATATCAACAACTGAGTTTGCCTTAGCTACCCCTATACTTTCACAAAAATTTACAATAGACTCAGGAGTGTAACCTCTTCTTTTAAAAGCTGCTATTGTTGGAAGTCTTGGATCATCCCAACCATCAACATACCCACCCTTAACAAGCTCTAAAAGCTTTCTTTTACTCATCACAGTATAATTTATATTTAGCCTTGCAAATTCATACTGATAAGGTCTAGGAGATTTCAAATCTAAATTATCTAGTATCCAATCATAAATTTCACGATTATTTTCAAATTCGAGAGTACAAAATGAGTGCGTTATACCTTCAATATAGTCTGATAAACAGTGTGCAAAGTCGTACATTGGATAGATATTCCAACTATCCTTAGTTCTAAAGTGATACTTCCTTCTAATACGATATAGCAAAGGATCTCTCATTTTCATATTTGGTGAGGTCATGTCTATCTTCGCTCTAAGTACATGCTCACCATCTCTAAACTTACCCTCTTTCATTTTTTCAAAAAGATATAAGTTTTCTTCCACACTCCTGTTTGCATACTTGCTTCTTTTGCCATGAGTAGTTACACTGCCTCTATACTCTTTGATTTCATCCTCATTTAAGCTATCTACATATGCTTTTTTCATTTTTATAAGTTTTTTTGCATATTCATACAACTGTGCAAAATAGTCAGAAGTATATTTCACATCTCCATTCCACTCAAAACCTAGCCATTTAACTGCATCTTTTAAAGCCTCAACATATCTAATATCCTCAGTAGTTGGATTGGTATCATCCATTCTTAAGTTACATAATCCACCAAATTCCTTTGCGATACCAAAGTTTATACTTATTGATTTTGCATGACCAATATGAGGAAAACCATTTGGCTCAGGGGGAAATCTAGTTATAACCTTTTTATACTTTCCTAATCTTAAATCCTCTTCAACAATTTTACGCAAAAAATCTCTTTTAACTTTCATTTTATCACCAATCCTTCTATTGCACATGTAGCTAAATTCTCTAAATAAACAATTTTTCATAGCTTCAAATTATACAAAAGTTATCTTTAATAGGATATTTATTTAGAAGTGCTCTTTACTTACTTAAAGAATGTGTAAATTAGTAATTTAATAATTTATTATATGTTTTTTTTTATTTTTTTGTAAATTATAAAAAAATATTAGTTATACTATATCCCATAAAAATCTTTATTTTCAGATTTTTTTGAAGTATATATTGTTCACAAGGATACACAATGAGTACTCCCCCTGTAAAGCTATTTAGGATAAACACCGGTAGCTGCAATGGCTGCGATGTAGAGTTTGTTGCTACAGCATTTGTAGATAAGTTTCAAATCTCTTCTATGAATGTTGAGCTAGTAGAGAATGTAGAAGAGTCAAATCTTCTTGTAATTACTGGTCCACTTACTTCTAAAAGTGAATCTTTTTTAAAAAAATATATCTCTAAACTAAAAAAGCCCTATGCTGTTGTAGGTGTGGGAACCTGCTCTATTAGCTGTGGTATCTTTAGAGATTCTTACTCTATAAATGGACCTATAGATAAATTTATAGATGTAAATGTAAATGTTGCTGGTTGCCCTCCTCGCCCTGAATCAATAGCTGAAGGAATTGCAAAGGGTATAAAAGTTCTTGAATTAAAAAGTGAAGGCGAAGAAACTCCGCAAAAAATAGAGCAAATTTTAATAGGATTTGAAGCTCCTAAAAAATTTAGAGGTCGTATGAGCCTAAATGAAACCATATGCACAGCTTGTAGGACTTGTGAAACAGTTTGCCCATCTACAGCAATCAAAATCACAAAAACTCAAAATGGTTTTATACACAATATTTGGCATAATTCTTGTTGCTACTGTGGAAACTGTGCTTTCTTCTGTCCAACAGGTGCTATATACTCCACAAATAACTTTGATACAGTTAAATTACAAAATGAAAAATTTTCAGATCTCAATACAGGGATCATAAATTTATCAACCTGCTCCTCTTGTGGTGAATCATATATGCCTCCCTCAAGTGGTCTTTTAGGTAAAGCTTACATACACAACAATCTAAAAAAACTTAACAAGTCGATCTGCTCAAAATGTAGAAAAGAGGAAAATTTTAAAAGGATGTATGCATGAGTATTGAAGAATTTAACAATGCAATAAAAAATAAAATCCCAAGTGGATATGAGCTAAAAGAAGATCAAGATAGCTATGGGAACTCTCAAGCATGGATAACTATAAGAGAAAAAAAATATGCCCTAGTTGTTGCAAATGCGATAAAAGCATTTAAGGGCAGATGTGTTGTTGCAACTGCATACAAAGAGCAAAACTCACATGTGGTAATCTACCACTTCGATATAGATGGAGTGATTATAAATTTACAGCTAAAAACTAATGACTCCACGATTTATTCTATAACGCCCATACTGAAAAGTGCGGACTGGGCTGAGAGAGAGATTAGAGAGATGTACTCAGTTGAACCCGTTGGCCACCCTTCGAATGATAGACTCTTTTTAGACTATGGACTAGCAAAAGGTGTACTAAACGAATATATATCTCTTTCAAAAATGCAAATGGGAGTTAGTGACACTGATATACTTTGGAGTAAAGTAAAAAAGGAAGTAAAATTATGAGCAAACAGATAACTATAGGGCCTTTTCATCCAGAATTAGAAGAGTCAGTCTACTTTAAATTGGAAGCTGATGAAAATAGAGTAGTAACAAAAGTTAATGTTATAAATGGTTTTATCCATAGAGGAATGGAGTCTTTAGTTACTAAGAAAAATTTTATGCAAAATTTAATTTTAACTGAAAGAGTTTGTTCCCTATGCTCAAACAACCATCCATTTACATATGTTTTAGCAGCGGAAAAGATTGCAGGTGTTCAAATCCCTCTAAGAGCTGAAGCATTGAGGGTAGTTGCAGATGAGGTAAAAAGAACAGCTTCAGATCTTTTTAATCTCTCTATGCTAACTCACTTAGCACATGAGCATGATTTAATGAAAGACACGCTCAATACTAGAGAACTTATGCAAGATCTCAAAGAGAGCATATGGGGTAACCGAATGGATATGAGTGTAAATCAGCTTACAGGTGTTAAGTATGATTTAAACGATGAAACTGTAAAAACTATTTTAGATACAGCAACCAAAGTAGAAGAGAGAGTTTTAAAACTAAGAGAAGACTACAACAATAGTACCTCGTTTAAAGATAAAACCGTGGGGGTTGGAGTTCTTCCGCATAAGGATGCTTTAGAGATTGGTGTTACGGGTCCTGTTGCTAGAGGAAGTGGCATAAATAATGATGTTAGAGTTAAAGCTCCATACTCTTTGTATGCTATTAGACCAGAGCTACAACCCAAAGTTACACTTTTTGAAGAGGGTGATGTTTTTGCAAGAGCAATGGCTAGATTTGGAGATATACTAGAAGCTCTAAGAATTTTAAAAGATGTGGTAAGCAATCTTCCTGATGGTAAAACATACTTGGAAAAAAGACCACATATCCCTGCGGGTGAAGCAGTTGTAAGAACTGAAGCTCCAAGAGGTGAACTTATCTATTACCTAAAAACAGATGGAAGCCAAAAACCAGTTAGAATGAGATGGAAAGTCCCAACATTTACAAATTGGGAAGCTCTAAAAGTTATGATACTAGGTGACAAAGTAGATAATGTAACTATGATTTTAAATAGTATTGATCCTTGTATATCTTGTACGGAGAGATAGTTATGGTTAGAAATAATAGATTTATATATGCAGATCCAAACAAGTGCATAGGTTGCATAAACTGTGAATTAGCTTGTAGTGCTAGCCACATGGGGATAGATATAGATACTGCTTATGAAATGGTTTTAAATGGTAAAGAGGTTGCACCATCTAGAAATAAAGTTATAAAAGCAGGTAACAAAACCGCACCTATGCAGTGTATGCAGTGTCCTGACGCGCCATGCCTAGAGGGATGTCCTGTTGATATCATAAAATTTGAAGATGACTATGTTAAATACTATGAGAGTGACTGCATAGGATGTACTAGCTGTGATATGGTTTGCCCTTATGGTGCAGTTGTAATGGCTAAAAATTTAAAACAGGATGCTCCAGTTAGCCAAATGGTAGCTCTAACTTGTGACTTGTGTGGAGGAGAGAATGGAAAACAAGCTTGTATTAGCATCTGTCCTACCGATGCAATCACTCTGATTACTTATGAACAGTATAAGCAAATGAGGAAATGACGCAATATGCATGAACTCTCTATAGTACAATCTATGCTAGATATTTGTGAAAAGAGGTCTGGAGGAAACCAGATTTCAAAGATTGTAGTAAAAATTGGAAAGATGAGTGGCATTGAGCCTCACTTTTTAAAAGAGAGTTTTGATATTTTCAAGGAGGATACACTGTGTAGTGATGCTCTTATGCAGATAAACTTAGTAGATATAAAAATAAGATGCAATGAGTGCGACAAGGAGAGTTTGGTGGAAAACTATGACTTTCACTGTCCAAATTGTAAAAGTTCCAATACAACTCAGATTGCAGGTCAAGAGATGTATATTGAGTATATAGAGTTAAAGGATAGTCAATGATAAATAAGAAAAAAGAGTACCTTAAGATAAAAAAAGAGACACCTAGAAAAAGAGATGCCAAAGAGAGAGTTGTTGATTTTAATCCAACATACTATCTCTTTAGCAAAGATGAGGCAGATACACAATCACTTAGATGTATAAAGTGCCCCGTTGATCATTTAAAAGGTTTAGATGGTGAGTTTGATTTTTGTAGAACTGGTTGTCCCCTAAGCAATAAAATCCCACTATGGATCGAAGAGGTAAGAAAAGGCAATATAAAAAGGGCGTTTGAGCTTAGCAATGAAACATCTCCTTTTCCTGAAATTTTAGGGATGGTTTGCCCTCACGATATCTTGTGTCAGGGAGGTTGTACTATTGCTAAAACTGAAACAGGAAGTGTTACCATAGGAGCGATAGAGGTTTATCTAAATGAGCAAGCATTTAAAATGGGTCTAATTCCAGATTATGGACAACAAAGAAAAAAAGTAAATAAAAAAGTAGCAGTCATTGGTAGTGGTCCTTCAGGAATGAGTTGTGCAACATTTCTTTTAAGAGGTGGCGTTGAAGTAGATATGTTTGAAAAATCTGATAGACCAGGTGGACTTTTAACATATGGTATACCAAATTTTAAAATCAAGAAAGATGTAATTTTAAGAAGATTTGGATGGATGCAAGAAGCTGGTATGAATCTATTTTTAAATACAAATATAGATAAGTCTGAACAGTTAAAACAGATGATAGAGGAGTATGATGCAATATTCATAGGTCTAGGAGCCCCTAGTAGTAGAGGAGCTAGAATGAAAAATGAAGATGCACATGGTGTTTATCATGTTATGGACATACTAAAACATGCACAAAAAAGAGTTTTTGAAGATTTTTATGAATCAATCTTAGAAAATAAACATGTAGTTGTTATTGGTGGTGGTGACTCAGCTATGGATGCAGTTAGAACATCTGTTCGAATGAAAGCCAAATCTGTTAGATGTGTTTATAGAAGAGATGAAGCAAATATGCCTGGAAGTAAAAAAGAGGTAATAAACGCTAAAGAAGAGGGAGTTATATTTGAGTTTTATACCGCACCAAAGGAAGTTATTATAGACAAAGGTCGCCATGCTAAAGGCTTGATTTGTCAAAAAACCGAGCTTGGAGAGCCAGATAGCAGTGGACGAAGAAAACTAAATGTTATAGAAAACTCAGATTTTGAGATTGAGTGTGATGTTATTATTTTAGCACTTGGTTTTGATAATGTTGAATTTCCTTGGTATGATGATATGCAGATAAATACTGGAAAATGGGGAGATATCATAGTAGATAAAAATAAGAGGACTTCAAATAAAAGAGTATTTGCAGGAGGGGACGCTGTAAGAGGTGCAGATTTAGCTGTAACTGCTGCAGCAGATGGAAGAGAAGCGGCACTATCTATACTTAATGATTTTGGAATAACCCTATAAAAACACAATGCGCCCCTTAAAATCAAGGGGTGCTTCCAACTTCGTATGCCATATCTAGCAATCTTTTTACATACCCATACTCATTATCTTGCCAAGCAGAAACTCTCAAAAAGTCCTTTTCTACTACAGTTAAAAAATTTAGATCAATAGTTGCACTAAAAGGGCTTTTTAAATAAAACTTTGATGTATTTTGTAAATTTGTAGTATCTAAAATTTGCTTGTATTTTGACTCTATCTCTTTTAGAAAAATCTTCTCTAACTCTTTTTTATCTGTTTTTTTATCTAAATGCACAAAAAGATGATAAAGAGTTGTCTCACTCAAAGGAATTCTAATACTCTTTGCAGAAAGTTTGCCTCTTAGGTGTGGAAAAAAGTATGCTGTTGCTTCTGAAGCACTGCTTAGTAAAGGAATTATATTTAGAGGAGCTGAGCGTGTTCTCCTTATATCACTCGAATAGTGTTTTGAATCTAGTAATCTTTGATAACTTGTGTAACTATGATACATACTCATTGTGGCTCTTTTTATGCCGAAATTATCGTTGATTATTTTAAAAATAGGTACTATTGCATTGGCTGAACAACTTGAATTTGAGATAATTTTCTCATTGCTGTACTCTTTGTGATTTATACCATATATAAAAACTTTCATCTCATCTTTAGGAGGAGTTGAAATAACAACTTTTTTTGCTCCATTTTTTAAGAAAGCTCTATTTTGTTCTTCAGTTAAAAATGCTCCGCTACACTCTAGCAAAACATCAACATCTAAATCATATAAAGCTATCTCTTCTGGATTACTTTTATTGTAAAGCGATACAGTTGAATTTTTCATAACTAAATTATTTTCACTAAGTGCTACATTTTGATCTAAACTGCCATAAATTGAGTCATACTTGAAAAGATATCTCATTTGTTCAAAAGAGTATAAATCATTTACACCAACTAGCTCAAACCTATCATCATCTAATATAATTCTTCCTGCACATCTTCCGATTCTTCCAAATCCGTTTATGAACACCCTTATTTTTTTTTTCATTAATCCACATCTTTTAAATTTAAAATTTTTATAGTAGAATAATAGCATATTAACTAATCAAAAGTGATCCTAATTGATAAAAATTTAAAAAGGTTATAAAATGAGTTATGAGTATGATGTGGTGGTTATAGGCTCTGGTCCTGGAGGTAAAAGAGTTGCACTTAAACTTGCAAATATGGGACAAAATGTTGCACTAGTTGAAAAATCCCAAATAGGTGGAACTTGTCTAAATGAGGGATGTATTCCTGCTAAGTTGTATTTGGAAAGTAGTTCATGTTTATCTAAATTAAAGCATCTTAAAGATTTTGGTCTACATGTAGAAAATCAAACCTTTGATTTAAAAGAGTTAAAAGCCAAAAAGAGTGAACTTTTAGAGATGCTAAGAGAATCTTCTCAAAAAACTATACAAAAAAATGGCATTGATTTAATCCTAGGTGAAGCTTCATTTTTAAGTGAAAACTCTATAAAAGTTCAAGACAAAGAGTATTTTGCAAAAAAGTTTATCATTGCAACTGGATCAATCCATAGACCTCATCCTATACTAGCTCTTGATCATGAGCTAATCATCTCTAGCAGAGAAGTTTTTGAATTGGAAAAAATTCCAAACTCAGTTCTCATAGTTGGAGGAGGGGCAATAGGGTGTGAATTTGCAACCTTTTTTAATGCACTCGGTGTTGATGTTCATATAGCCGAGTTTACATCCCAAATAATACCTGCTGAGGATAGTGATGTAGCTAAAACATTGGAGAGGGAGTTAAAAAAAAGAGGCATAAAAGTTTCTACAGATGCGAATGTTGTTTCATTTAATAAACAAGATAGCTCCATTGAGATAAATCTAAAAATCAAACAAAGAGAGGTTAAAGAGAAGTATGACTTAGTTATAGTTTCTATAGGTCGCATTCCAAATACTTCAAATCTGAATCTAGAAAGTGCCAATGTAGAGCTAGATAGAGGATTCATAGAAGTAAATAGTTTTCTTCAAACATCAAACCCAAATATTTATGCACTTGGAGATGTTATCAAAACTCCAGCTCTTGCACATAGTGCTTACAATGAAGCATCTGTAGTTGCACATAACTTAATATGCAAAGACCAAATAAAACTATCCACGCTCATACCATATGTTACTTTTACCTCCCCTCAAGTGGCTTCTGTTGGCAAAAATGAAAAGACACTAAAAGAGGAAAAAATAGACTACAAAGTTATAAAACACTTTTATAAGTCAAGTTCAAAAGCAAAGATTAAAGGAGATGATTCTGGATTTATAAAATTACTATGTGAGAGCTCATCAAATGCTATTGTGGGAGGCTCTATCGTCGGAGTAGATGCAACAGAAAATATTCATCAAATACTTTTATCAATTTACTCCAAAATGAATCCAAGCGAAATATCTAAAATGGTATTTGCTCATCCGACCATCAGTGAAAGCTTCTGGGAGATGTGCGAATAATATTTCTAAAAATTTTTTTAGTTTCTTGATAAGCATCACTAATAAGTAGTCTCAACAATGCCAAACACTACTCTAGATTTACTTGGATTTAGGTGTGAAAATTTAGCTAGTGTCTCTAAAACATACAAAAATTATCCCAAATTTATGCCATAGGCTAGACGATAAGTGCTAATTTGGCGAATCCTATTGCATAATTTGGGTTAAGTACTTTTAGCAAAACCTACGAGCATAAATACAATTCTTTTAATTCCTCTTCATTCATCACATATTTTCTTGAAGTGACTATATCTCTAACCTTTGGAAGCATTTTCCCAAGTTTCTCTTTTTGTGGATTTATACCACAATGTTTCAAGTGATAATATAGAGTTGAACTTCCTGAGTGCTTGCCTATAGGAAATTGTCTACTTAGACCAACTACCTCTGGACCAAATGCCTCATAAGCATTTGTATTTTTTATCATTCCATCTACATGTATTCCGGATTCATGAGAAAAAATATACTCTCCAACTATTGGTTGATTCATTCCTACCTGTCTATTTGACGCTAAAGACACCCTGCTAACTAATTCTCTTAATTTTAAAGGCTTTATCTCTCTTTGCTCATTTAATTGATGTTTATAGCTCATTAAAATTTGCTCAAAGGATGCATTACCAGCTCTCTCTCCTAGTCCAATTACAGTTGAATTGGTACTAATAGCTCCAGCTTCAATCCCTGCAATGCTATTTGCTGTTGCCATTCCAAAGTCATTATGCATATGCATCTCTATATCTAGTGATGTGCAACTTTTAAGATATTTTATATTTTCATATGTTTGATAAGGTGTAAGAATTCCAACAGTATCACAATATCTAAACCTATCTGCTCCTAAGCTTTTTGAAAAATCTAATACCTCTTTCAAAAACTCAAGCCTTGCCCTGCTAGAATCCTCTCCTCCTACACACACAAATAATCCTTCCGATTTAGCAACCCTTAAAACCTCTTCGAGATTCCTAAAAACCTTATCTTTATCTCCTTTAAACTTTACATCTATAAGTATTTCTGAAACAGGGATAGACAAATCTACAGCTCTTACTCCACTCTCCAAAGATGCTTCTAAATCTTGCATAGTGGCTCTATTCCAACTCATAATCCGTATAGGTAATTCTAAATTTAATATCTCTTTTAAATCCTCTCTCTCTTTTTTACCCATAATAGGAATACCCACCTCTAACTCATCTGCTCCAGCTTCATAGAGAAGTTGTGCGATTTCAAGCTTTTCTTTTGTATTAAAAGCTACATATGGAGCTTGCTCTCCATCTCTAAGTGTTGTATCGTTTATCTTTGCCATTATATCGCCTCTTTAATTTCAAAAGTAAAATGTTTATATATCGCTTTTGCTACTGAGCTCTCTATGGGTTCAGCAGCAAACTCTTCATCACAAATGATATCTATATCTTTTAACTCTCTCATTGGACATTCACCTATTTTTTGTGTTAAGAGTATGTCGCAATCTTTTAAAGTATTTTGAATCTCCTCAATAGGGTTATTATCACATTTTTGCATTCCATCACAATAAGCATTTTTAACTTTTCGACACATTAAAAATTTTATAGCTTTATCTCCTGCTTCATATATAAAAAACTCTTTTGCATTACCAAAGTGCATATTTATTAAACCCTCTCCACGAGTTGTTACTGCTACTAATTTTGTCTCTCCAGTTGAGCTTAAATCTTCCCTTTTTGCATTTTCAAGTTTTACTCTTTGATTTGCTTTAGCTAAATGCCTTCTCCACTCCTCTATTAACTTATGTTTTTTTTCTCTATTTTGTCGGTTATATATTTTTTCTAGCTCATCAAAACTCATATTAATATATCTGTCTTTAGTGAACTCTTTAGCATTATCTTGTCCAAGCAAACCTACCGCATCAGCTCTGCACTGCCTACAATGCTTCATTAATTTCACATCAATTCCACAAGACTCCCTAGCAACCATAATCTCTTTATTTGTTGCACTCTTTATCCCATCTAGTCCAAATTTTGTCCCATACTCTGGCTTTGAAAGAAGGGGCATAATGTTATGCAAAAACACATTTAACTCTTTTAACTTTTTTGCTACATTTGGAAGATCTTTATCGTTTATTCCAGGAATTAAAACAGAATTAACCTTTACTAATACTCCCCTGTCTGTTAGCATTTTTATACCTTTTAATTGCTGTTCTAAAAGTATTTTAGCCCCCTCTATACCCCTTCTTTTTTTATGCTCCCAATGAACCCAAGAGTATATTTTACTACCAATATATCCACTCTCATCGACAGTGTTTACAGTTACAGTTACATGGTCTATGTTGTACTTTACAATTTCATCTATATATTGAGGCAGTTTTAGTCCATTTGTAGAGAGACAAAATTTCAAATCAGGACTTTTTTCTTTTAAAAGCCTAAATGTCTCAAAAGTCTGCTTAGGATTTGCCAAAGCATCACCTGGACCAGCTATGCCAACAACCGAAAGCTGAGGAATCTTTCCACCAACAAAAAGTACTTTCTTAACTGCTTCAATCGGCTTGAGTTTATCACTCGTTACTCCTGGACGACTCTCGTTTGAGCAATCATACTTTCTATTACAATAGTTACACTGTATGTTACAAGCTGAAGCAACTGGTAGATGAATCCTAGCATAGTGCTGATGAGCTCCCTCGCTGTAGCAAGGGTGTTTATTTATTTTTTCCTCTATATCTCTATTAATCTTTTTAGGGCTACAAGAACAGGTCATATAAAATCCTTTAACTTTGCTAGGCTTGAGGTATTACTCTTGTGTCTCAACAAGCCTGTTATATCTATTTCACATTCATAAAGTGTTCCTTTGTGGTTATGACATCTATATGGAATACTTTATGAATATATATTTTTTAGACCCAAATGTGAATTTAAAAATATAGAGGAGAAAATTATGGCTGTAATGATTACTGAAGAGTGTATAAACTGTGACTCGTGCGTAGATGAGTGCCCCGCAATGGCAATAGTAAGTGCAGATGACTCGCCACTTGAAAATGGAGAGTTTACTTATGTGAAGCCCGAAAAATGTATTGAGTGTGTTGATTGCACCATTCCAAAGTGTGTAGATGTCTGTCCTACTGATGGTGCTATTGTTTGGGATATGCCATATATAGAAGAGTTTAATGAATACTTCTTAGAAGGTCAAGAAAAGGGAATATATAAGATTAGAGTGCATAAGAAAAAGGGGCTTTTATCTCCTAAGGTTGCACCTAAACCTTATAGGGATAGTATATCTATAGCAGATAGAGAGGCTCATGTTTTAGTGAACTTATAAAAAATTGACCTGTTATACCTAGCGGGTCAATTACCAATCTTTTAGGGCAGGTAGCATTAAAAGCATATCCTCTGCATTTACACCGTTTTCTTCGTCGCCTATTAGGACTACACGCTCTAGAGTATTTTCTAATTCTCTAACATTTCCAGGCCAAGGATATTGCATCAATTTTTCCATTGCATCATCTAGTATTTTCACATCTCTTTTGTGATTTTTTTTAGCTTTTTCCAAAAAGAAATTTACAAGTAATTTTATATCTTCACCACGCTCCCTAAGAGGTGGTAAATCTATAGGTATTACATTTAATCTATAATACAAATCATCTCTAAACTTCCCTTCTTTAACCATTTTTTCCAAGTTTCTATTTGTTGCTGCGATTAAACGCACATTTACCTTAACAGTTTTGCTTCCACCAACCCTTTCAAACTCTCTTTCTTGAAGAACTCTGAGAAGTTTTACTTGAGCTGAAGCCGATATATCTCCTACCTCATCTAAAAACAGAGTTCCTCCATCAGCCAACTCAAAACGGCCCTTTCTTCTCTCTTTAGCATCAGTAAAAGAGCCTTTTTCATGCCCAAAAAGTTCACTCTCTAAAAGAGTATCTGGAATTGCAGCACAATTTAGCTTTATAAATGGACCATCTTTTCGTTTGCTTCTTTTGTGAATTGCCGAAGCCACTAGCTCTTTTCCTGTTCCAGTCTCTCCTCTTACTAGTATAGTTACATCACTAGGGGCAATTCTCTCTATAACATTGTAAACATCTTTCATCTTTTTGCTATTTCCAACAAAATCACCAAAATTATGTACTTTTGAGTCCCACTCCATTTTATAATAGAGTTTCAACTCTTTTAATCTCTCTTTTTCTTCTTCTACTACATTGTGAGAATTAATCGCCTGAGCAAACAAAGTACTAACTATGGATAAAATTCTAACTGTCTCATCAAAACTTATTTTTGATGTTTTTGTAAGATTTACACCTAAGACCCCTATGGGCTTGTTCTCAACAGACATAGGAACAGCAACATAGGAGATGGTTTGGCTATTTATATTGCCTGTTTTATTTAGAAACAAAATATCGTTATGAACATTTTCTATAACAACTGGTTGCATACTTTGCATAGCCTGC